>Ga0182027_10002585_pt1 | contig 29237 bp, 19 predicted proteins | sample 712E1DmetaG_FD_121300 | JGI IMG/M metagenome (GOLD analysis project Ga0182027, IMG submission 121300) | Permafrost microbial communities from Stordalen Mire, Sweden - 712E1D metaG (Illumina Assembly) | ecosystem: Environmental > Terrestrial > Soil > Wetlands > Permafrost | place: Sweden...
GATCCGCCGGAACGGCTGAAACAAGTTCTGGGCGACTCCGAACCGGGTTTGCTGGTGACGGATTGGGCAAACCAGGATCTTGCCCGGCAAATCGCGCAAGAGCATCCCAGGATGCTTTGCTTTGAGGAGCTGAATTCCGAATCGGCGCATCCGCCGGAAATCAAGATTGTGCCGGGCAGCGCGGCGTGGCTGATTTACACCTCCGGCACCACCGGCCGGCCCAAGGGCGTGGTGCAAACGCACCGCAACATCATCCACAACGTGCTGCGCCATTGCCGGGGAATGAACTTGAGCGCGTCCGACGAGATGGTTCTGCTCAGTTCGCCCAGCGGCGGGCAGGGCGTGGCGACCACTTGGTGCGCTTTGTTGAACGGCGCCGGGCTGCATCCTTTTCCAACCGCGGAAAAAGGAGTCACGGGTCTGAAGGAATGGATGACGGATCACAAAATCACCATCTTTGTGTCCTCCCCGTCGCTGTTCCGCCACTTCGCGAAAACGTTGAATGACACCGATGTTTTCCCGGATGTGAGATTGGTCCGGTTCGGCTCCGAAGCGGTCACCGCAAATGATTTTTCCGCCTGCCGACGGATTTTTCCCGGCCAGTGCGTCCTGTTGCATTCGCTTTCCACATCCGAGACCGGCAACATCGCCCAGAAGCGTTTCACCCACGACTCTAAAATCGCGGGCGGGCGATTGCCCGCCGGCTGGCCGGCCCAGGGAGTGGAAATTCTGCTTCTGGACGAAGAAGGCCGGGAAGTGCGCGCCGGGGAAACGGGGGAGATTATAGTTCGGAGCCATTATCTTTCCCCCGGTTACTGGCGCAACGAGGCATTGACCGCCGCGCGCTTTTCCGTGGACCAAACGACCGGCGCGCGCGAATTTCGCGGCGGCGACCTGGGCCGCCGGACCGCCGATGGCGCGCTCGTTTTTGTGGACCGGAAAGACGCGCAGGTGAAAGTTCATGGCTACCGGGTCGAGTTGCTCGAAATCGAAAACACCCTGCTCCAACTGCCGGAAGTGGAAACGGCGGCGGTTTCGGCGCGCAGAACGCCCGGTGAAGACATCCAGGTCGTCGCGCACATCGTCTTGCGCGAGGGTGGCAACAGCAACGCGGAAAGATTGCGCCGCTCGCTGCGCAAAATACTGCCCGGACACATGATCCCCGCCCGTTTGATCTTTCTTGACAAGCTGCCGCTGACTCCGCACGGCAAAATTGACCGCGAGAAACTCCGGCAAACGGATCCGCCGCTCCCGGCGCAGCCGGCTGCGGAAGAAACGATGACGGCGACCGAGGCGCTGCTCGCCGGGATTTGGGGAAAAGTCTTCAACCGCGGTCCGGTCGGGCGGCAGGACGACTTTTTTGGCCTGGGGGGCGATTCGCTGGACGCGGCCGTGGTGGCGGCGGAGGTTTATGCCGCGCTCAAGCTGGAAATAGAGCTTCGCGTTTTCAACGATCATTCCACGCTGGCCGGGCTGGCCGCCGCCATGGACCGTTTGCTTGCGGCGGGCCGCGCAGACCCCGCGCCGCCCTTGGCGCGCGCGCCGCGCGACGCGCCTTTGCCCTTGTCTTTCAGGCAGGAGGACATCTGGAAATGTTCGCAAGACGCCCAGGGGATGCTGGCTTATACGATGGCGTGCAGCCACCTCATCCGGGGTCCGCTCAACGCCGGTGTTCTGCGGGACAGCATGAGTTACCTGGCCCGCCGCCACGAAATCCTGCGCGCCACTTTTGACGAAGCCGGCGGACGGCTGGCCCAAATAGTCCATCCGCCCGAACGGGTGGAATTGCCGCTGGTGGACCTGGCGGGCCTGCCCGGCGCGCAAGACAAGGCGGAGGACATTTTTCGAAAGGAAGCGGCGAAGCTGTTTGACCTCAAACGATTGCCCTTGCTGCGTTTCACGCTGGTGCGAATTCGCGAGAACGAGCATTGGCTTCTGCGCGTCAACCACCACATCCTGCTCGACGGCTGGTCGTGGAAAATCTATTTCCGCGAGCTGGGCCTGGTTTATGAGGCGAAGCTCCGCGGCGCGCCGCCTGCCTTGCCGGAATCCGAGCCGTTGCAATATGGCGATTACGCGGCGCAACAGCGGCGCGGCTTGGATGCGCCGGACCGCGCTCATGACGAGATGCTGGATTGGTGGAGCCAGTTGCATCAGGAAAAGCTGCCGCCACTCAAACTGCCGTTTCGCCGGCTTTGGCGCTCGCGCCATGCCTGTCCGGCGGATGGACTCATTTGGTGGGGCCTGGATCCGGTCATATCACAACGTCTTGAAAAGGTGGCGCGCCAGGAAGGCGCGACCTATTTCGTCATTCGCCTGGCGGCGCTGGCCGCGCTTCTGGCGGAGAAGGCCGGCCCGCATGACGTGGTTCTCGGCGCCTATGTCAGCGGACGCAACCGGGTGGAATTGCAAAACATGCTGGGAGATTTCGCCAATCAAGTCATGTTGCGGCTGCGGTGCGATCCGCGACAGTCTTTTCGCCAGTGGCTTCGCCAGGTGCGGAAATCGGCCGCCGAAGCGCAGGCGCGCGCCGCGATTCCCTGCGAACGGCTGCGGGAGCAATTGCACAGCCGGGGCGTGAGCCTGCCGGACATCCGGGTTGTCTTCACCGTGTCCGAGCATACCAGTCCGGTATGCTTCGGCGGGCTGGAAGTGACGTGGCTGAAAAGGCGCGTGGAAGGAATGCCGTGGGGCTTCTGCATCACCGTTGACCAACACCACGACGAACACGGCTGCCGCGCCTCTTTTGACACCCGCATCTATGATCCATCCCGCGCGCGCAAGTGGCTCGACCGATTCGTGCGGCTCCTGGACGCGGCCTCGGCTGACCCCGATCTGCCGGTCGGCAAATTACTGGCTCGGTCGAAATGAAGCAGCCATTACCGATGAGGACCCGCGCCCGGGCCGCGGCCCGCCGGAGCCGCCCCGGTGCGCGGCGCCTCCAGGGTTGAAGCGGACCGGCGCGAGGCGGCGACGACGTCGTCCGTGATGTCGCTGATCCGCCTTTCGGCTTGGTTGCGGGCGGCCCGAGCCTGCCAGGCCCGGGGGTTGAGAAACCACGGAAGCCTTTCCTTGCGGTAATGTTCCAGCTTCGCCTGCCAGAAGGGCACCAATTCCAGCGCCGACTCCAGTTCGGTCCATCGGACTTCATCCAGAATCCGGCGCGCGGCGAAGTTGCCCGTCCTTTGCCGGGCGACGACGCATTGCACGAGGCGAAACAGCTTCAAGAGCAGCGCCTCGATGTGGTAATCTTCCGGCGCGTAGGACTTTTCATGAAAGCGAAACGTCGAAAAGCGTTCCGGCGTGATCGCGATTTTCACCTCAAAGATATTCAGAATGCTCCAGCCTGAGTCCCCCGTCGTGCCGTACTCGGTTGGAAAGGGCCGCTGCTTGAGGCAATCGGCGCGGTAGAGGTTGCTGGCGGAACTCCCCAGGATGCTTCCCCAGAGGTTGGTCGCCATAAAAAGAAACTGTTCGGCGGTGGAAAGCAACCGCGGGCGGTCAATCCGCAAGCGGCGCAGAATGACATCCACCGGCCAGCGCTGGCCGGGCAACGCCTGCCCGCCGGCGCTGACGAAATCCGGTTTGCTGATGACGACATCGCTTTGAAATCGCTCCGCCACGTCAAACAGATGGCCGATGCCCCCGCGGCTGATGCCGTCTCCCACAGTGGCGATATAAATGTACTTGGCACCGGCGTTTTGGATGCCAAAATTCCACGACTGATACAAGCCGGGCGGATGGTTGAGAAATCTGACGCGCGGATGGGCCAGGCCGGACCGGAGGAGTTCGACCGTGCCATCCCGGGAATCGCTGTCCACCACCACCACTTCCTCGGCCAAATCCATCCAGTCCCGGAGCGATTGGAGATGCTCGGGCACGAGCGCGGCGCAATTGCGGGTGGGAATGAGGATACTAATGGGAAGCATCGCCGGGATGTGATTTGACGATTTGCCGCCAGAGGCGGCGAAAGAAATCAACCATGCCGGCTTGGGCCGGCCGCCGGGATGGCCGCGCGGCGTGTCTTCGCATGTTCTTTCGCATGTTCGTTTCCAGCATGTTCAGCAATGGTCCGGGCAAACCATAAACCCGCCGGAGCCGGCGTTAAAAGCGCAAAAAGCCGGCCGGCATCTTCGCGAATGACAATTTTGAATGAACTTGCCGGTTCTTCCCCGCCGGTCAACATCAACGTGCGGACCAATTCCTATCACCGCCGCTGGCAGCGTGCCGGCCAGACTCCTCCACGGGACGAATCGCCCCCCGGCGCGAACACAAGGCGGCGTCCGCTCTGTCGGCAGCGTGACTGTCACAGGTCATTGACCAAATCGCGCACTTTGATGCCGAGAGCTTTGGAGATTTTTAGAATGCTGTCAATGGTGGCAGCCTTTTCGCCCCGTTCAAGTTCTCCGATGTAGTTGTGATGGAGGTCGGATTTTTCCGCCAGCTTCTCCTGGCTCAGGTTCGCACTTTTCCTGTATGAGCGGATGGTTTCGCCCAAGACTTTGTGATGCTTCTGCTTCGCGGCCACAGACTCAAACGGAAGCAGGAACGCCTGAATGAAACCACCGTCTAAAGACTGTGTTTTTGTGCTTGCAATCCGCCGTGGAATGGTTCAAAAACGGTTGAAATCATTCTCCGCGCTGTATTTCGGTTTAAAAACCAAGAATATATGAGAGAGACATATTCGGGAAGATCTGGTTTCCGTTTTTCCATCGGCACTTGGCTCGCGCCTTCCTTGTCGCCGGGCTTGTATTTGGCGCGGGGGCGGCAATAGGCGCTCCCCGCTCGCCGTTCCCCCCAATCCCCGAAAACGGGGTGATCTGCCAACAGAGCTTTGACGGGTTCCATGACATTTCTTCGGGCGATAGCCGGGCCTTCGTCCCGGGTGTCGGCCTCTTGGTGGAAAGCTGGTCGGGTTATGCGCTGGCCCGCTCCGGCACAAACGTCCTGCCATGGATTGTCCCGGCGGTGGACCCCGCCAGCGGCCATACCAACCTGACTTGCGACGCTTCCCGGGCCATTCGCTTCTATTTCGAGCCGTTTTTTTCCAGCGCGTCCGTTTCCGGGGGCACAGGGCCGGGAGCCACCGCCCGCCTGGCCGATCTGGTGGCGGGCAGTTCAGCCGGGACGGCCGTCGTCTGGTCGCTGCAAATCAGCGCCGATGGAACGGTCTTGCAGTTGCTCGGTTATAGTGATTCCGGCCCGGCGCAACTGCTCTCCGCACCCATTGCCTGGCAGGCCCGGCATTACCATTTGGTGGCACTCGACTACGGTCCCCAAGGAACCGCGCTGTTCATTGACGGCCAACTGGCGGCACAAGGGGGCGGCTCGGTGGCCATTCCGGCTTCCGTTGGCTCGCTGGTTCTGGGCAGTTCCATTGCGGGAACGGATACCGCTCATGGCGCGTTTGACGAGTTCTTTTCTTTTGACCACGCGCTGACCGCCGGTGACATCGCCTTCTATTATCAGTTCACCGGCGCAACGGCGGCGTTGGGCCCAATTTCAGACGAGGAGGAGGAGGCTCTCTTCGCCTTGGCTGCAACCTCGCAGATGGCGCTGCCGCGGGTTTATGACCCCAACCACGACATCACCTGCTCGCCGGGCGGCCCGGTCTATATCACCAATGTTTTCGCTACCCTCCAGGCCGACGGAACCATGACCTTCAGTTTCGACATTCAGGGAGGAACCAACGGTGTGCTTTACGACATTTTCACCGCCACCTGTGTCAGCAATAGTTTGACAAGCCACCAATGGAATTGGATTGGCCAGGGGATGACGTGCAACACGTATTCCTTCTCCAATCAACCCCCGTACCTGTCGTTTTATGTCTTGGGAGTTCCGGTGTACACCATGACGGTGGCATTGGGAAACAATGGCAGCGGCCAGTGCAACGTGCCGGAGGGGACAAGCAATTCCATGGCCGTTGCGGGGGGCGGTTATTTCAGTCTGGCTTTGCAGAACGATGGAACCATCCTGGCGTGGGGCGACAACGCCTACGGCGAAACGAGTGTGCCTTCTGGAATTACCAACGCGGTTGCTGTCGCCGCCGGACAATTTCACGGTCTGGCGCTGCTGACCAACGGCACTGTCACCAATTGGGGTTCTTTCTGGGATGGAGCCACTAATTACCCCGTGACCAATTACCCCGGCCTGGCCGGCCCGCCGACCTCCAACGTCATGGCGATTGCGGCGGGCGCGGGGCATGACCTTGCGCTTCTGTCCAATGGAACCGTCGTGTGTTGGGGTCTGACCAATCTCTACGCAACGGACAGCAACGCGCTGGCCTTTCAGACCAACCTCACCGGCGTCAAGGCCATCGCTTGCGGCTGGAACCACAATGTCGCCCTCCTGAGCAACGGCGTGGTGGAAGCCTGGGGTTTGAACGCCAGCAACCTGGCGTGGAGTCTGACCAATGTCCCGGCAGATTTGACCAACGCCGTGGCCATAGCCGCCTTCGGGTTGCACAGTCTGGCCTTGCGCGCCGACGGAACGGTGGAGGGGTGGGGTTACAGCCCCTACGGCGAGACCAACGTGCCCGCCGGATTGACCAATGTCGTAGCCATCGCGGCGGGCGGTTTCCAATCCTTGGCTCTCCAGGCGGGCGGGACGACGCTGATATGGGGCATGTCGTCCCTGACCAACATCCCCGGCGGCGTGAACGCAGGCAAGACCATCGCCGGTGGATTTCAGCATAACCTGGTGCTGCAATCGGATTTGCTCACGCCGCTTATCTTTGAGCAACCGATGGATCAATTTGCCCCCGCCGGCTCGAACGTGATGTTTTCGGCGCAAGGAGAAGCGCTTGCGGGAGTGCAGTATCAGTGGCAGTTTGATGGCACGAACATTATGGGAGCTACCAATTCGACACTGACCCTGACCAACGTGCAGGCCACCAACGAGGGCAGCTACCAGGCGATTGTCTCCACGGACGCCGGTTCCACCAAAAGCACGGTGGCGACCTTTACGCTGGTTGTGGCGCCGGAGATTGTCTCCACCAGCCCCGCAATCCCCTGCACAAACTGGCTTGACACGGGTGTAACCTTGAGCGTTGGGGTAAACGCGGTAGGCCAGTCGCAATATCCTGTGGGTTACCAATGGCAGTTAAACGGCACGAACATTGCCTATACCGGCACTTCGCCCGATTTGACGATTTACCCGAGTGCCACTGCGGATGGCTTATATCTGGTGTGGGCCACCAACGTTGCGGGGAGCAACAGCGTGACCTGGGACATGCGGGTGTCGCTGCCCGGCATGGTGGAAGCCTGGGGAGCGGACGGCTCCGGGCAGATTGACCGGCCTGTGGGGTTGACCAATGCAGCGGGCATCGCGGCGGGAGAATACCAATCCATTGCCGTTACTGACAGCGGGACCGTGGTTCAATGGGGCCAATACTCGGATGGCACGAATTTCTTTTCGGTGACAAACCTCACCAACTGTTCGCCACCGCCAAGTTCAAACGTCGTCGCGGTGGCGGCGGGATTGGGTCAGGCACTCGCGTTGATGGCGAACGGCTCAGTCAGCAATTGGGGGTTGAACGGAGCTTTTGGCAATTCGGTTCCAACGAACATCACCCATGGCGTCAAAGCGGTAGCGTGTGGAGACCAATTCGATCTCGTGCTGCTGACCAACGGCACGGTGGCGGCTTGGGGCTATGGCGGGACCAACGGTTCCCTGACCAATGTACCCTCCAGCGTGACCAACGCCATCGCCATTGCGGCGGGAGCGCAGCATAGTTTGGCTTTGCTTTCCGATGGGACGGTCGTTGCTTGGGGTTACAATCCAGGAGGCGAGACCAACGTGCCGGCGGGGTTGACCAACGTCGTGGCCATCGCCGCCGGCGCACACCACAGCCTAGCCTTGGTATCCACCAACGGAACAGTCGTGGCGTGGGGAACCAATAATTTCGGGCAGACCACCGTGCCGGCGGGCTTGAGCAACGTCTTGGCCATCGCCGCCGGGGCCAACCACAGCGTGGCCTTGTCCAATGACAGCGCAACCCTGGTGGAGTGGGGTTACAACAGCAGCGGACAGGCGACCGTCCCGCTCAACAACCCAACGACCAACATCCTCGGCGCGCCTTACATCACAACCAACATCGTGCCCGCCAGCACCGTAAAGCTGATAGCGGCTGGCGGCAACCACACTATGGCCTCCATTTGGTCTCCCCTGGTGCAATACCCGGTGGACGTGACGAAGGATTTGCTGCTCATCTACAACACACATTCGCTGGATAGTTCCAACGTCTGCGCCTATTATTTGCCGAACCGGCCAATGATCGCCAACTGTACCAATGTCCTTGCCATCGGCTGCACGACAAACGAAACCACCTACCCCACTGACTTTACAAATGACATCGAGGTTCCAATTCAGAATTGGCTATCTACAAACCCTACAAAGCGGCCAGCATACCTTATTCTCTTCCAAGATATTCCGTCCCGCGCCAACAATGACGTTGGGGTGACGAACTCAAACGGAGGCATAGCTTACGACGAAAAGAGTGGGACTGGTACGCCGAGCGTCCAATATCAACGTAATCAATGGTGCGCCCCGAATTGGCACCCATTCGCCACGAGCATAAATATGAATGGAACTGGCGGCACGAATGATTGTATAGCCTATATCAACAAACTCGCGTTCATCGGCACGAATTATTCTCAAGGCCACCTTATCTTAAGCGCCAGCAAGGGAGGGTATGGAAACTCAAATTACTATTTTGATGATACAGAAGATGGATATGGTGGCTATGCCACAGGAATGGCCGCTGAACAATCGCTTGTTCAAGTTGGGGTGTCATCGAATTCTATCGTTTATACAAACATCAATCCTGATTGCGGCTCTTTGGCATGTCATATCATTGCCGCCACGAATGTTGCTGGTTATCTTTGTTGGGGTGAGCATAGCTCTTTGGGCGCTGGTTATGCTACAAACGGCACCGTCCAATTTAGCGGACATAGCACATGGTTCATCATGGAAACAATCGAGTCCTTCAATGGCCAACGCGATGGTGGCCAGGGTAATTTCCTTTCGTGGTTCGCAGCTAACGCCTTCGGAGGCACTAATTACTCAAATACGCCAATGGGGGCACCGTCAAATGTCAATGAGCCAGGGGTTCCCGGTGTTAATTATAGCTCAGTCTATTTTGGTTTATGGGCAATCGGAAAGAACGCTGCAATTTGCGCGTGGAATGCTAGAAACACTCCCTCCTTCCAAGTAGTCGGTGACCCTTTGGTAACTAGGTAATAACACATTAATACACAGCGTATGAAACAACACACTAATTGGAGCTTAATGGTTGTCGTCTTCACACTCAACTTTCATGTAGACGCCCAAGGCACATTCCAAAACCTCAATTTTGAATCCGCAAACGTTTCAGGCTATTCACCGGATACGGAAGTTCCAATCAGTGTCGCGCTTCGAGGATGGAATGGTTTTTACGGAACCAGCCAAACCAGCGAGGTGGGCTACGACATTATCAGTATTGGAGGAGCCGTGAATGCGTTGGTTGACAATGAAGCGCCTGCGTTTCAACCGCTACAGGGCAACGACAGCGCATTTCTCTTCGGGGGAGTTGGTGTTTCCGCCACAATTAGCCAAACGGGAACCATCCCGACCGGAACAGAGTCCATTTTTATGGACGCCTTTGAATACGACGCATCGCCTATTGTCGCAATTAATGGGCAGTCAATTAGCATGATGCCGGTGGAGTCCTTTGAAAACTATACCCTTTATGGGGGAACTGTGCCCGCCGCTGATGTTGGACAGTCAGTCACGTTAAGTCTTACGGACCCAGCGCCGCAAACCGGAGGTCCGAGCATGTTTGAGGTAGACGACATCACCTTTTCCCCAAACGCCGTGCCGGAGCCAAGCACGCTCGCGCTCGTCCTCATGGGCGGGGTGGCGCTGGGCGCGCGCCGCTGGCGCGCACGAGGCGCGGCGGCGCGCGCGCAGGCACGACGACGATGAATCGCCTCCACGGCGCGAACACAAGGCGGCATCCGCGTCCATCTCCGCCCGCGGCCCCTGGCTTGGGCCCGCTCACTGGCGGGCCAGCATCCAGGCGTGGGGCCGTTTGCAGACGCCGTTGCAAAAGGCCAGAAAGACCTTGGCCGCATTGGTGACGTTGTCGGGGATTCGGTCCTCCGGTATCTGGCCGGCCATGTGCATGATCAGAGGGCAATCATGGCTTTCGGTGCTGAGGTCCTGAGCCGTCGCCCCCACGAGAACAAAGGCCAGGAACTGTTCTTTCTTCGACATAAGACCCTTTCCATCATTTTTTGCCCCATTTTCGCCCACCCGCCTGGACATTGCCTGTCCATGTGAATAAGTTTTTCTTGCCCGCAGAAGGCAGGCATTTCTGATATAAGCGGCACGCATGAACCGTCTGGTGTTTGGCGGCAAATGCAGTGGCCGGGCAACGCCAGGATTTTTCTTCCCTCGCGCCGCTTCCCCGTTTATTAACACCCCATGCCGAGTCTGACCCTCAAGCCCACGCACAAGGCCGTAACCGCCTATTACGACTCGCTCGCCAAATTTGCCGGGTTGGGCGTCACGCACGAAACCGCCGTCCGGTCCGCCTTTCAGGAGTTGCTGGAGCACTGCGCCCGCCAGTTCGATTGGAAACTCGTTCCCGAATATGCCATCAAACGCAAAGGCCACGCCAATGCCGTTGCCGACGGCGCGCTGCTGGACCATTATGGCCTCAATCACGGACTCTGGGAAGCCAAGGACTCCGCCGACGACCTCGACAAGGAAATCAGGCATAAGTTTTCCATCGGCTACCCCAGGCAGAACATCCTTTTCTGGCAGCCCGATCGCGCCGTGCTCTACCGGGAGGGCGAGCGGTTTTACGACGCCGAAGCGGTTTGCGCATTGCACGATCTCCGCTGGAGCGGCGGCATACGAATCGGCGGCTGTCCGTGGGGCCATTTCTCCCAAGAACGGCCGGCAGGCGCGCACAATCCTTGTGTCGCACAATCCTTGCTGACACCGCGTACTGATTGCGCTACAAAAGGGCCGTGCCGAATGCCGACAAACTTGCCGAGTTCGCCGCCTGGCGGCAGAAGAACATCACGGGCGACGAAAAGGGGCAGGCGCAAATCTCCCTCGACCGCCTCTTTCAGGCCTTCGGCCAGTCAGGTTGTCTGGACGAAGCTGTTCAAATACACTAGTACGAATCATTATGCCAGTATGACCGACGCCGATTTTCTTCACGAAGAACCGCCTGCCTGCGGGGGTGGCGGCAAACCAGAGCCGCTCGCGGAATATCTGCGCAAGATCGAACGCGCCCTCAAACGCGGGGACGCCACCGAACACACGCATCGTCCTGCGCTCAAGGAACTGATTGAAGCCCTTGACGAAAAGGTCATTTGCACCAACGAACCCAAGCGTTCCGAGTGCGGCGCGCCCGATTACGTCGTTTCCCGCAAGCGCGACCAACTCACCCTCGGGCACATGGAGGCCAAAGACGTCGGCGCGGACCTCGCCGCGCACGAGCGTGGCGACCAGCTCAAACGCTATCTCCCCGGGCTGCCCAATCTGTTGCTCACCGACTACCTGGAGTTCCGCTGGTTTGTGGACGGCAAGAAGCGTGAGACGTTCCGACTCGCCAACGTCATCCCTGGTGGCAAAGTCGCCCCGGCTACAGCGGAAGAAGTCGAACGCGCCTGCCGCCTCCTGCTCGGTTTTACGTCGCAAAAGCCGGTGGACATTTCCTCAGCCGAGCAGCTTGCCCGCCGTCTCGCCAATCTCACCCAGATTTTGCGCGACATCATCATCCGGGCGTTTCTGACCGGGCAGTCTTCGCAACAGTTGCGCGACTGGCGCCATGCCTTTGCCACCACGCTGTTACCCGAACTTGCGGCACACCCCGACGCCAAAAAGGAAGCCGGGGCCGTGAGCGAATTCGCCGACATGTTTGCGCAGACGCTGGCCTATGGTTTATTCAGCGCCCGCGCGGCCAGCGGCAGCGGCAAGTTCAGCCGCGAGAAGGCCCAGAAACTCATTCCGCGAACCAATCCCTTTCTCCGCACCTTTTTCGAGCAAATCACCGGCGCGGCCATGGATGAGGAACCGTTTGCCGGCCTCGTGGAGGATCTCATTCAGACACTCGACCATGCGGACATGGGGCGGGTGATGGAAGACTTTGGGAAACACGGTCGCCGCCGCGATCCTGTCGTTCACTTCTACGAGACATTCCTCCAAGCCTACGATCCCAAGCTGCGCGAATTGCGGGGTGTTTATTACACCCCCGAGCCGGTGGTGAACTACATCGTCCAGAGCATTGACCGGTTGCTCAAGGACAAGTTCGGAATCAAGGCCGGACTCGCCGACCATCAGAAAATCACCGTCAAACGGAAGGAAGGCGACCGGGAGATAATTGACGAGACGCATCGGGTGCTCATCCTCGACCCCGCCACCGGCACCGCCACGTTTCTCTACACCGTGCTCGATTTCATCCGCTCGCAATTCAAGACCCGGAAGAATGCCGGGCGGTGGGGCGGTTACGTCCACGAACATTTGCTGCCGCGACTCTTTGGTTTTGAACTGCTCATGGCCCCGTATGCCGTGGCGCATTTCAAGATTGGTTTGGCACTGGCGGCGATGGATGAGGAACCGCTCTTCCGCCAGCAATGGAGTTACGAACCGCAGGGCAACGAGCGCGTCAATATTTTCCTGACCAACACGCTGGAGGACTTAGAACACACCGCCGAGCAGCTTGGCCCATTGCGCGCCTTGAGCAACGAGGCCAATTCCGCCTATGAGGTCAAGAAACACAAGCCCGTCCTCGTCGTCCTCGGCAATCCGCCGTATGCTAATTTCGGCCAGCAGAACAGGCATCCGTGGATTTTGAATCTGTTGGAGGATTACAAGCGCGGGTTGAATGAAAAGAAACTCAACCTCAATGACGACTTCATCAAGTTTATCCGCTGGGCGCAGTGGCGCATTGAAAAGACCGGCAGCGGCATTATGGGCTACATCACGAACAATGTTTATCTCGATGGCCTGACGCATCGGCGGATGCGTGAATGTTTGCTGGAGATGTTCGACGAGATTTACATCGTCAATCTCCACGGCTCGTCCAAGAAACAAGAAACGGCGCCTGATGGCGGCAAGGATGACAATGTTTTCGACATCACTGTGGGCGTGGCGATTGCACTGTTTGTAAAATTCCCGCCCAGCACAAAGAAAAGCAGCAAATCGCTGGCATCCGTTCGCTATGTGGATTTGTGGGGACGGCGGGCCAGGAAATACGAGTGGCTTGATGACCATCATAATGAGAATACGAGGTGGCAGAAGCTGCAACCAGAAGCGCCCGGTTTTTACCTGATCCCAAGAGACGACTCGCTGGACAAGGAATACAGGACTATTTGGAGCGTGCGGGATTTGTTTCCCGTTTCAGGCAATGCGATAAAGACGGAGAGAGATGGTGTTTCCATCCAGTTTAGCGAAGCAGAAATTAACCGTGTGATTGGTGATTTCAAAATTGAGGAAGTGGAAGATTTGCGGAGGAAATTTGATCTTGGGCCCGACAGCCGTGATTGGTCTATCGAACGCGCTCAGGCTGACGTTCGTGATAACGCAAAGGCAGAATTCACTTATCCGATTGTTTATCGTCCATTCGATGTTCGTTATACTTGGTATAGCGGTTGCGGCAAGGGCTTCATCGGGACACCTGCCAGCAGCTTGATGAAGCACATGTTGCAAGATGACAATCTAGGTTTGTGTTGCCTGCGCCAAGCAAGGCGCGCACAAATTGATGGCTTTTTCGCGGTTCAACACCTCGTTTGCAAGGATGTTGTTTCCCCATTTGATATTGGAACTGTTTTCCCGCTCTACCTTTACCCCAACGGTAAATTGCCCGAGGAAGACTTGTTCAAGCATGACAATTGTCGCAGGCCGAACTTGAGCGCCACTTTCATCAAAGATTTTTGCGACAAGTTAAAGGTCGAGTTCGTGCCTGATGGTTTGGGTCGTCCCGGCAAGCGCGAGGTCGGGCCGGAATTGATTTTCCATTACGCCTACGCTGTATTCCACAGTCCGGCCTATCGTGAGCGTTACGCGCAGTTCCTGCGCGCGGATTTTCCGCGTCTGCCCATTACCAGCGATTTTGAACTCTTCCGCACGCTGGCTGGTTTCGGCGGTGAACTGGTGGATTTGCACGCGCGCGGCAAGAGTGAACCGCAGCATATCAGTTTTCCTGTGAAGGGCGACAATGTGATTGAGGAAGCCCGCTACCAGCCGCCGCAGGGTAAAGAGCCGGGCCGCGTTTGGATCAACGACCGTCAATATGTCGCCGGTGTGCCGGAGACGGCCTGGACCTTTCCCATCGGCGGCTACCTGCCCGCCCAACGCTGGCTCAAAGACCGCATCGGCCGCACTCTCGGTTACGACGAGCAGTCGGAGTACCAACGCATCGTCTGGGCGCTGATGGAAACCCGGCGGCTCATGGGCGAGATAGACGCCAGCATCAAACAGCATGGCGGCTGGCCCATGAATTAAGCACCTTTCCAGTTCACTGTGAAAAAAGATTTGCCCGCCCAACTCCTCGCTTTGAAGCAGGAAACCGTGCGGGTGGGAAGTGGCCTTGAAGTTGTTCCCAAAGGCGGCGGCATCTTCTTAATACAAAGTTCAATCCGCTAAGAAGACTTGATGCGGCGGGGCATTTATGCTGCGGGCATGAATTTAAAACAACTCGCCGCCAACCAAGATGTTTTTGCAAAACGAACCCAAATTGAAGATGTCCTAAGTAGTTCAAAACTATGCACTTATGTTGGTTTTGATCATTTTAACACCCGATGAAATGAACCCATTTAAGCTCGTTTGTGCGTCGCCAAAAAAAGGCTTGCCGGATGCTAAACTATTATGAGCCAACGAGTTAAAGCTGATCAAGAACGGCGGGTACTGCGTCAGTCACGGCTGGTAGGGCGCGCACTCCGTGCGCGCCGCAGCGGGCAGAGGACTGCCCGCCCTACCTTTTTTCCCTCCTTGACTCAGGCATTACAACGGCGGCTAGGGAACGGTCTCCTCCAGGCGCCCGTCCAGGAGGCGGCAGCGGCGACGCATCCGCCCGGCCAGTTCGGGCGCGTGGGTCACCAGGATGAGGGTGATTTTTTCCTCGGTGTTCAGTTCCAAGAGCAGCCGGGACAGCTCGTCCGAGGCGGCGCGGTCCAGCGCCCCCGTCGGCTCGTCGGCCAGCAGGAGCTGGGGCTGGTTGATCAGGGCGCGCACGACCGCCGCGCGCTGGCGTTCCCCGCCGGAAAGCTGGCCGGGGCGGTGGTCCCTGCGCGCTCCCAGCCCGACCCGCTCCAAGAGGCGCCCGGCCCGCGCCAGGGCGTCCTGGCGGCCGGCCGCGGTTTGCGGGGCGGCCAGCGTGGGGACGAGCACGTTTTCCAGGACTGTGCATTGCGGGAGCAAATGGTGGGCCTGAAAGATGAAGCCCAGTTGGCGATGGCGGAAGGCCGCCAGCTCCCGTTCATTCCATTGTCCCAGGTCTTCGCCCTGGAAAAAAACCTGCCCGCTGGTCGGACGATCCAGGGCGCCAATGATGTTGAGCAGCGTGCTCTTGCCGGAGCCGGACGGCCCGACGATGGCCACCGATTCACCGGCCTGGATTTCCAGGCGGACGGAGTCCAGCACGCGTACAGGCGGGGCGTTCAAGACCGAGTCATAGGATTTGGAGACATCCTGCAATTTCAAGAAAGACGCCATGCGCCCTATTTTGCCGGAAATGCCCGGCGGGTCAACCGGCGAATTATTCTTTGCTTCCCAAAGAGCGGGGACGGTGTATAATCCAGGAATAGACACGGCTTGTTGCAAACATTTTGAACAAACATGGCAAGAAATCAGTCGGAGATATTTATGAAGAATCTTTATCAGTTATGGACGATTGGCGGCGTCGCTCTGGCACTGGCATTTTCCGGGACCAACGGCATGACGCAAGCCGGCGGCGGCGGGGTAGTCCTGGCTTCCCCGGCGCGCTTGCAACAGCAGGCCAAGAACATGCGCACGACGCTTGGGGTGACCAACGATGCCGAATGGACCGTCATTTCGCCCAGGCTTGTCAAAGTGATGCAATTGCAAGCGGGCATGCGCCTGACAGGAATGGCCAGCATGGGTGGCGGCGCCGCCACGCGCGCCCTAGCCGCCCTGGGGGTCACGCCGGATCCCTCGGCGGATGCGCTGTCGAAGGCGATTGACGACGGCGCGCCCATCGCGGAAATAAAATTGGACATGGCCCGGGTTCGCCAGGCGCGCAAGGCCCAACAAGCCGAACTGGCCAGGGCGCAGACCGACTTGCAGTCCGTCGTGACCATTCGCCAGGAGGCCATCCTTCTGAGCAACGGCATGTTGGAATAGGGAAAAGGCTAAAGGCTAAAGGCTGAAGGGGAGGCAATCCTTCTGAGCAGGGGCATGTTGGAATAGGCCCCGCTCCCGACCCATTGCGCCCATCCCTCTGGGAATCCTCCAAATTGGCCATTCTTCCGTGCCGCGCATTTTTTGCGCAACTTTGTGCAACGTTTGCGCGTCTAGGTCATTGCGTTCGGCAGAAATTATCGTTTTTTGCCGGTAAAACGGCCTTTTACTCGCCCGGCACGCAAGTTGCTTGGGAGAAAAGGCGTCCCGCATTCGGTTGCTGGAAACAGACGCTTCCGAATCGAGCAGAACCTTAAACAAATGGAAGTTATGAGCATATTGAAGAGAACATTGATCCTGGCCGGCTGTGTTGCCGCGTTGGGACTGGGAACGGCGACATTGATGGCGGGACGCGGCGGCGGCGGCGCGGGCGGCGGCGCGGGCGGTGGCGCGGGCGGATTTGGCGGGGGAGCATTCAACCCCCAGGCGCAGTTGGACACGTATCGCCAGGCCATGGCAGTGACGGATGATGCCGAATGGTCCGCCATTTCAGCGGCAATCACCAAGGTGACGACCGCGCGGACAGCCGCGATGGGCGGCGGCCGTGGCGCCCGTGGCGGCCGTGGCGGCCGTGGCGGCGCTGGTGCCGCTCCCGCCGCAGCCCCCGCAGCGACGACTCCCTTGAGCGAAGCCATTGCAGCTCTGCAAGCACTGGTTGACGCCAAAGGGCCGACGGCGGACATCAAAGCGGCGATTGCCAAGGTGGAAGGCATCCGCAAAGGCAATCAAACCGCTCTGGAACAAGCGCAGGATGACTTGCGCAAACTGTTGAAGGCCCCGCAGGAAGGCTATCTCGTTTGCCAAGGTGTGTTATAGCAGCAAACCTGTGATCAAAGTGACTAAAATTCGCGCCGGCGGCTTGGGTTGCCGGCGGGTTTAAGCAGCCCGGCGGCGCTCCAAAGCGAGCGCCGCCGCGTGCTCATCAGAAAGTTAAGCAACGCAAATATGAACGAAACTCAGACAGCACAGCCCGCCGAGATACCCCCGGCCAAATTGCTCGATCGCATGGTCGAAGCCAAGCAATTGTCCGTCGCCGACGCCAGCATCCTAGCCCAGGCCGCCAAAGGCAGGCCCGATCTGGTCAAGTCCGAGGACAACGTGCTGCGCTGGCTGGCTAACGAGTATCATTTGAGTTTCACCACCCTGGAAAACATCGAACCGGACCGCGAACTCCTTTCCCTCTTTCCCGCCCGCGTTCTGACCAAGGAGGAACTGCTCCCCTTGCAGCGCCTCAACGGCGTCGTTCAGGTCGCCACCAGCCGCCTCTTCGCCACGCAGGGCCTGGACACCCTGAAGACCTTGACCGGCCTGAAAATCCAGCCCGTCCTCGCCCCGGCGGAAGCCATCCGCCGCGAGATGAAGACCCGCCTCGGCGTCGGCGCCGACACCATTGACACCCTGGACGACGACGCCCCGCTACAGGTCCTGGACGATGTGGGCGATGAAAATGCCGACCTGGAAGCCGCCGCCGAGGACGCTTCCATCATCAAATTCGTCAACCAGGTCTTTACCGACGCCATCGAATTGCGCGCATCGGACATCCACCTCGAGCCGTTCGAGGAGGAATTCCGCATCCGTTACCGGATTGACGGCGTGTTGCAGGAAATCCCCGTCCCGGCGCAAATCAAGCGGTTTCAGCCCGCCATCGTGTCGCGCATCAAGATTCTCAGCCATCTGAACATCGCCGAAAAACGGCTGCCCCAGGACGGCGCCATCAAGCTCCTTCTCGCCAGCAACGAAGTGGACGTGCGCGTATCCATCATCCCCATGCTCCACGGCGAGGCGGTCGTCCTGCGTTTGCTGCGGCAAAAGGGAACCTTGCTCGGAATGGCCGAATTGGGGATGGGCGCCAACGAAGTCGCCTCTTTCATGCGCATCCTGGCCCTGCCTCATGGCATCATCCTGGTGACCGGGCCAACCGGCAGCGGCAAGACGACCACCCTTTATACCGCGCTCAACGAAATCAATAATGTCGAAAACAAGATCATCACCATTGAAGACCCCGTTGAGTACCAAATGAAGGGGGTCAACCAGATTCAAGTCAATGAAAAGGCCGGCCTGACCTTCGCCCGCGGCCTGCGCTCCATTTTGCGCCATGACCCGGACGTGGTGCTGGTGGGCGAAATTCGCGACGAGGAAACCGCGCAGATCGCCGTCCAGGCCTCCCTGACCGGCCACCTGGTCTTTTCCACCTTGCACACCAACGACGCCCCCGGCGCCCTCAACCGCCTGGTGGACATGCACGTCGAGCCTTATTTGGTCGCCTCCTCCCTCGAAGCCGTCCTGGCCCAGCGCCTGGTGCGCGTCCTCTGCTCGGCCTGCAAGGTGGAGGATAAATCGGACTTGGCGGCGGCTCTGAAGAGAAAGCTGGGTTATGAGCAGAACGAAGTATTTTACAAGGGCGTCGGCTGCCCGGCCTGCCGCATGGCCGGGTTTCAAGGCCGGCAAGCCATCTTCGAGTGGATGGACATGAACAACGAGATCATCGAACTGCTCTTGAAGAATTCCTCCGCCATCATCATCCGCGGGGCCGCGCAGCGCAACGGCATGAAGAGCTTAAGCGACGACGGCTGGCGCCTGGTGCGCCTGGGCGTCACCACGCCCGAAGAAGTCATGCGGGTGACCAAGGACCAGACGCTCGACGTTTCCAAGCAGAAGGCGCTGGAAACGCAGAAGGAAGCCATAGATGTCATCTCCGAATCCGAGGCCAAGCCGAAATTGGCGGCTGCCAAACATTGATTTAAGGTTCCATGCCAGTTTTCCAATACAAAGCGTTTCAAGCCTCCGGCGGAGTCGCCGAGGGCCAGATCGAGGCGGGCGGGCGCCAGGAAGCCTTCCGGCAAATGGAGGAAAAGGGCCTCAAGCCGATCAGCCTCTCCGAAAAGGCTCCTCCCAAAGGAGGCTCCAAAGGCGCGGCCCCCAAAAGCGCGGCCCCCGACCCCGCCGCCGCTCCCGCGGGCGCGGCCCCGGGGCTGAGTTTCGGCTTGCGGCCCAAGAAGGTCTCGTCCAAGGCGCTGGAAACTTTCACCCGGCTCCTTTCCAGTTTGCTGGCGGCGGGTGTGCCTTTGAGCCGCGCGCTGGTCATTCTTTGCAAGGAAGCCTCCAACCCGGTCGCCCAGGCCAAGTGGAAGACCATTTACGATTCCGTGGTCGAAGGGGTGACGCTGGCCGACTCCATGGCCACCATGCCCGAGACTTTTCCCCGCGTCTATGTGGCGATGGTGTCGGCGGGCGAAACGGGCGGGTTTCTGGATGTGGTGTTGTCGCAGATTGCTGATTTCCAGGTGCGGGAAAGGGATTTGCGCGGCAAGGTGCTGGCGGCGGTGCTGTATCCCACCATTTTGCTGTGCCTGGCGGTTGGTGTGCTGATTTTCTTGATGACGTTCTTCATTCCGCGTTTCCAGAAGATGTTCGAGGGGTTCAACGCCCAGTTGCCCCTTATCACCCGCATCATTGTGGGCGTCAGCTATGCCGTTCGCAATTACGGGCTGTGGATCCTCGGCGCCATTATCATCATCGCCTACACGACCCGCAAATGGGCGACATCGGAAGAAGGCAAGCGCAAGTGGGAGGGCCTGATGTTGCGCGCGCCGGTGATCGGCCCGCTCACCAGCCAGTTCGCCATGGCCCGATTCTGCCGCATGTTGGGAACGCTGCTCAACGCGGGCGTGCCGCTGGTGCAGGCCCTCAACGTCGCCCGCAGGTCCATCGGCAACCAGATCCTGGTGGACGCCGTTTCCAAGTCCATTGACCGCGTCAAGGAAGGCGCGCAATTGGGCGCCAGCCTGGCCGATTGCCGCAACCTCTTCCCCGGTTCCGTGCTGGAAATGATTTCCGTGGGAGAGGAGAGCGGAAAGCTCGACGCGGAATTGGTGCGCATCGCGGTGGTGACGGAAGCGGACCTGGACCGCAACCTGAAAACGGCCGTGGCGCTGGCCGAGCCGGCCTTGCTGCTTTGCATCGCCGCCCTGGTCGGGACGATTTTCATCGGGATGCTCCTTCCCATCTTCAGCTTGACGGAATACATCAAATAACCAAACCAAAGGCTGCTTTATGAATACAAAAATCAACAACTCAAAAACGAGCCGGCCCAATTCATGGCGCCGGCGCGGGTTCACCCTGGTGGAACTATTGCTGGTCTTGACCATTCTGGCCATCCTGGCCGGCATTGTGCTGCCCAAGTTCACTAATGTGGGCAAGAACGCCCGCATCACCGCCGTCCAGGCGGACATCGCCTCCTTCAAGACCGCCTTGTCCATGTTTGAAGTGGACATGGGCTATTATCCAAAGGGGCGGGACGGTTTGCAGGCCCTGGTCTTCAAGCCGAGCGGCGCTCCGGCGAAGTGGCACAAGTATTTGGATGTGGACAAGGTTCCGATGGACCCGTGGGGCAGGGCTTATGTCTATGAGAACCCCGGCAAACACAACCCGGATGGATACGATATCTATTCCCTGGGGCCGGATGGAAACGGAGGCAACGATGAGATTGGCAACTGGTCATCCACCACCACCACGCGTTGAGCACGGCCCGCGCCGCGCCTTCACCCTGGTCGAACTCGTGGTCGTTTTGTCGCTCATGGTGATTGTCATCAGCGTGGCCGCCCCCACGTTCAAGGCGTTCTTGAAGGGGCGCGACCTCGAAAACGAGGCCCGGCGGATGTTGTCCCTGACCCATTACGGGGCCATCCGCGCCGTCTCCGAAGGGTTGCCCGTGGATTTGTGGATCAACGTCAAGCAGGGCCGGTACGGGTTGGCCGCCTGCGGCGGCTATACCGAAAGCAAGACCAACGCCGTGAGTTTCTACCTGAATAACGAATCGGATGCGCAAAAACAGAGTCTGCAATTGCAGGTCTCCCAGCCCCCCGGCATGTTGACCACCGCCTCCAACTTTTGGACTCCGTCCACCGCGCGCCGCGGGGGCATGCCCGTCATCCGCTTTCAGCCCGACGGCTTCATCAGCGATACCAGCCCGAAAACCGTCAAGTTCGCGCAGGGAACGGACCCCGAAATCTGGCTCGTGGAAAACACGAACCATACAAGATATGAGATTCAGCTCAACCATGCCAAATCAATGCGCTACTGAGCACCGCCGCGCCGCCTTCACGCTGATTGAGGTGCTGGTCGCCACGCTGTTCATGGTCATCGTCATTCCGGTGGCCCTGGGCGGGATGCGCGTAGCCAGCCTGGCCGGGGAGAGCGCCCAGCGCAAGCTGGTCGCCGCCCGCATTGCCAACAGGGTGATCAATGAGCTGCGCGTGGAAAACCAGTTGTTGATCGGCGGACAACGCGGTGTCGTCCTGGAAAACGGCGTCTCCTACAACTGGTCCCAACAAACCGAATTTTGGGACGGCGACCGCATCAGCGGCCTCTACATGTCCACCATCACCGTGGCCTACAGCGTCGCCGGCCGCAATTGCAGCGTCCAACTGAGCGTCCTCGTGCCGCCCTCCATCACGTTATGAGAACGGCACCCCGCACAACCTCAATCGCCGCCCGCGCCGCGAGACGCGGCTTGAACCCGCAGCCGGGGACGGCTGCGCTACGTAGCGCAGGCGTCCTCGCCTGCGGGTTCCCCGGGCGTCCCGCCCGGAGTTTCCAAAACCCCGCTTTGTCAAGGGGCCGGACGCCAATCGCCGCCCGCGCCGCCGCCGGCTTCACTCTCATTGAGTTGCTGCTGGCCATTTCCATCATGTCCCTCATTCTCGCCTCCATGAGCGGCATCCTTTACATCGCCTTCCGTTTGCAGAACGGCACGACCGATTTACTGGAGCAAAGCATGCCGGTGGAGCAGGCCCTGACGTTCATCCAGCGCGACCTGGCCAACGTCGTCTGCAACAATGCCAGCAACAACGTCATGCTCATCGGCTCCTTCCAGACCATCAACCAAACCAACGTCCTCCCCGGCCAGATCGGCCCCGACTTCTACACCACCGGCGGCGAACCCGACGGCCTGGTTCCGTGGGGCGATATTGAGAAGATTGACTATTTGCTTTCCCCCTCCACCAACCGCGCGCTGGCGGGCAGCGACCTGGTGCGCGCTGTCACCCGCAACCTTCTGCCCGTTATCAGCCCCGCCCAGCCGGACCAGAAAACCGTCCTGTTAAGCGGCGTGGATAATGTCATCTTCACCTACTACAATGGCCTGTCTTGGGACCAGAACTGGGATTCCACCCAGCAAACCAATTTGCCCTGCGGCATCAAGATGCACATCGCCATGGCCGCGCAAGACAATCGCCGCACGGGGGCCGCGCCCTTGTCTTACGATCTGATCATTCCGCTGGATGTCCAGATGAGCACCAACGTCTCCATCTCCCTGCAATGAACCTGCGCCCCGCCATTACGACCACGGAATCCAAGACCGCCCCGCGCGGCCTTTCCGGCTCCGTTCTCATCGTGGTCATGTGGATTGCTTTTGGCGTCGTCGGCATGGCCCTCTATTTCGCCCATTCCATGGAAATGAACATGATCGCCGCCGACAACCAGTTGGCCGCCTTGCAGGCCGATCAGGCCATCGAATCCGGGATGGTCTATGCCAGCAATTTGCTGGCCTACGTCATGCAGATAAACTCGCAGGGCAACTCCCAGCTCAACTTTGCGCCCTACATGCTGCCGTCAACCAACTATTACCACACCTCTGCCGTCAAGGTTGGCGAGGGCATGTTCTGGTTTATCGGGCGCGACACCAACGCCACCCTGTATTCGCGCCAATCGCCCGACCCGACTTTCTGCCTGCAGGACGAAACCTCCAAGGTCAATTTGAACGCCACCAAGTTCTATCCCAGCCCCGACAGCACCACCACCACCAATTTGCTCCAGGGCTTTCCGCAAATGACCCTGCAGCTCCTCTCCGCGATGTATGACTGGACCAGCACCAACCTCACCGGCACCCAGAACGGCGCCAAGGATACCACTTACAATACCCTCAATCCTCCCTACCTGTGCAAGAAGACCAATCTCGACACCATCGGCGAATTGCGCATGGTCTATGGCATGGGCCTGGATGAACTCTACTGGGAGGACGTCAACCTCAATGGCGCCCTGGATCCCAACAAGAATGACGGCCCGCTCCTGCCTCCCACCGACAACGCCAATGGCATCCTGGATTCCGGCATTCTCGATTACGTCACCGTCTATACCCATGAACCGACCAACATCGGCGCCACCAACCGCGTCCTGGTTACCTCCCTCTCCGCCGTGACCAACTTCCTGGCGACTAATTCTCCCACCGTTTATGCCACGATCAGTCCCAAACTCCGCACCATGACCGCCTGCACCAGCGCGCTGGATTTCATCCTGCAAAGCGGCATCACCGAACAGGACTTCATCTCCATCGAGCCGTACCTGATGATGTCCAACACGGTGGGCCTGATCAACGTCAACACCGCCACCGCCACCACCCTCGGCTGCATCCCCGGCATCGGCTCCGACAGCGGCATGGGCATCGCCTCCATCAATGCCCAGAGCATCCTCAACTACCGCCAGAGCGTTCCCGGCCGCTGCAACTCCGTCTATTGGCTCATAGACGCCATGTCCAGCCTGGGCACCAATGCCATCCGCGCCGCCGGCCCCTATGTCACCTCTCATTCCTGGCAATACACCGCCGACATCGCCGCCGTCGGCCACTTCGGCCGCGGCTACCGCCGCGTCAAATTTGTCTTTGATTGCAGCGGCGGCACGCCGTTGGTTGTCTATAGGCAGGACCTCACCTATTTGGGCTGGGCTTTGGGCAAAAAAACACACGACCAGTTACTGGCAGGAACCATACGATAATGAAACTCTTTTCCAAACAACGCCCCTCTTCCGTCCTGGGCATTACCATTGACGGCAACCGCCTCGAAGCGGTCCTCGTCCGCCGCGGCGGCGGTTCCCTGCAAGTCCGCCAAAGCCTCTCCGCCGAGATGGCACTCTCGCCCCTCACCGGCGATCCCGAATTGGTCGGCCGCGAAATCCGCAATCACCTGGAATCCGCCGGCCTGCGCGAAAAGCGATGCGTCGTCTGCCTTCCCCTGACCTGGGTTCTGACCCTCCAGGCCAAGGTGCCTGAAATTTCCGGCGCGGACCTGGACAGCTACCTGCAAATCGAAGCCGAACGCGGCTTTTCCTCCGGCTACGAATCGCTCTTCATCACCCGTTCCCAGTTCAAGGCCCCCAGCGGCGAGGAGTTCGCCACCCTGCTGGCCGTGCCCCGCAACCATCTGGACTTGCTGGAGCGGGCGTTGCGGGCGGCCAAACTCAAGCCGCTGGCCTTTGCCATGGGCATCAGCGCCGCCCAATGCCCCTCCCAACAGGCCAATCAGCGCGTCCTCACTCTGGTCTTGAGCAATCACGGCCTGGAACTCCAGGTCACCGGCGGCGGCGGCATCATCGCCTTGCGCTCCCTGGATGCCGCGGTCGAATCCGAAGGCGTCCACCGCAAGGTCTCGGCCGACCTGGTGGCGCGCGAAATCCGCATCACCCTCGGCCAGTTGCCCGGCGGTTTTTCCGAAGGCCCCGGCCCCATCAAGGTCCTTGGCCAGGGCGAAATCACCCGCCAGTTTGTCACCGACATTTCGCCCAAGTTGAGCCTCCTCGGTTTGCGAGTCGAGCCGATGGACCGCCCGGCCTCCGTCACTTTTGACACCGCCCCCAAGCCCGAAGTCGCCGCCTCGCCCGTTCTGGCCCTGGCGGCCGCCTACGTCCAGAGCGGCGATGTCGGCCCTGATTTTCTTCCCCCAAAAGTTTCCCCCTGGCGCCAGTTTGTCGCCACCAAGCTGTCCACCCAGAAACTGGCCTACGCGGGCGGCGCCGCCGCCGTCCTGGGCGTCATCGTGGGCGGTTTGTTTGGCTACCAGCAAATCCAGCTCAACATTTTGAACAGCCGCTGGCGCGCCATCGAGAAGGAAGTCACCAGGCTCCAGAAGGACACCGCCAACATCCAAAAATACCGCCCGTGGTTCGATCAAAACTACGGCGCCCTGACCGTCCTGGCCAGACTGACCGATGCCTTTCCCGTGCTCGGCTCGGTGACCGTCAAGACCATTGAAATCCATGACCTTTCCACCGTCTCGGCTCGCGGCGCCGCCACCAGCATGGCCGCCTTTAACGCCATGCGCACAACTTTGAGCACAGTCCCGGGCGTCGTTGAACTCCATTCCGAAACCGCGGGTAACCCCCAGATCCAATACACCTTGAACTATCAATGGCAGGCAAGCGCCATGGAAGGAACCACCAATGGAAACTAAAAATCGCGAAAAAATGCTGCTCATCGCCGTCGGCATCTGCGTCGGCCTCTACGTGCTCAATCTGGTGCTCATCTCCCCGCTCAGCGATAGCTGGAGCGCGCGGCGGGAACGTATTAACAAGTTGAGAACCACCATTGCGGACGGTATTATCTTGCAGAAAAATGCCAAGTCCATCCAGGATCAGTGGAACTCCATGTCCACCAACACTCTTCCCCTCAATCCCAGCCTCGCGGAAGACAAGTTGTACAAAGCCTTTCAGATCTGGGCCGCCTCCAGCCAGGTCGTTCTCGTCAACCAAAGACCCCAGGCCAAGGACAGCGACGACCCGGCCTACTCCAACTACGAATGGCACGCCGACGTCACCGGAACCCTCACCCAGATTTTTAACTTCCTCTCCAGCGTCGAAGCCGGCCCGTTGGGATTGAAAGTGGATTCCATCGAATTGTCCTCCCGCGACGAGCGGGGCGCCCAGCTCGCCCTCGGCTTGACTGTCAGCGGCCTGATCCTTAATCCTTCAACCAACAGCGTAACCTCCAACTAACAGCGCACCATGAAAAAGCACCTTATTGCCTTCGGAACTTTGCTCCTTGTTGCCGCCGCCGCCCAGTTTGCCGCCGCCCAGGACCCCGATGTCATCGCCAGGCTCGCCGCCGAGCGCGCCGCCGAGGAGGCCGGCCTGCCTGCCGCCGCCCCGGCCACTCCGGCGGTGACGGCCGCAACCAATGCCGCCGCCGCCGGCGCGACTAATGCCGCCGACGCCGGCGCGACCAACGCGGCAACCGCGGACGCCGCCAGCAGCACAAATAGCACCGCGGAGGACCTGGCCGAGGAGGTCCGCGTCAAGGCCGCCCTCGCCGAGGCCGTCAAGGCGCAAAAGGCCAGCAACAGCCTGCCCAACAGTCTGGCTGCGTTGCAGATCATCATTCAGAAGAATATATTCGATCCCAATCGGCAGCCCTATAACCCGCGGCCAGCTACGTACACCGCCCCGCAGGTCATCGAGACTATCTCCTTCCGCGGTGTGGCGAATAAAGTGGGAAAGGGATTGATGGCTTTCTTTGTCGGCGACGGCGTGTCGGATTACCCCGCTTATCCCCCGACCCGCACCGTCGGCGACCTGGTTGGCAAGTTCGAGAACGACAACATGGGCGAATTCAAGATCGTTAATATCACCATGTCCAACGTGACCTTGATAAACACGAAATACGTTCCCAAGGCTGTCGCCGTCGCCACCAACAGCACGACCAACACCCTGGCTGCCGGCGTCACCAACAACGCGACCAACATCCTGGCTGCCGTCACGACCAACAACGCGACCAACATCCTGGCTGCCGTCACGACCAACAACGCCACCAACATCCTGGCTGCCAGCGCCACCAACAGAACCACCAACACCCTGGCCTCCAGAACCATCACCGGCCCCGAGATTGTTATGACGCTGGACGAGTCACTGACGCGCACCGATGGCGGACCGTGGAGAACGAGCACCGCCACCCTGATCTATCCGACTGTGGTCGCCCGCGCTTTCACTAATCAGGTGACAGCGATGAACCCAGCCCTGGCGTTCGCGCAGATGCCAACGTTCTCTTTTGATCCCACCACCGGCGAAGTCGGCATTAGCGCCTCTGATGTGAACCCGCTAGTCAACCCTAACCCTCCTCGGGGAAGAGGTCCAAGAGGTCGTGGCGGTGCTGGCGGTGCTGGCGGGCCTGGCGGTCGTGGTGGTGGCCGGGGAGGCGGGCGGGGTGGCGGCGGTGGTGGTGCTGGCGGCGGCGGCTTTGGCGGTGGCGGTGGATTTGGCGGCGGCGCGGCCGTTGCTGCTCCCGCCGCGCCGGCGGCCACGGCTGCTCCTGACCCTGCCGTGCTGGCAAGACTCCAGGCAGCGCGTGCCCAGGAACAATAACATGAATCACTTTTCGCAAAATTTGAATACCGCAACCTTTGAAAAGGGCGCGCTGGCAATTTCCAGCCGCGCCCGGAAGAATCCAAAACTATGAAAAAAATGTCACCTCTATTGTTGGCCGGCTTCATCGCCGGATGGCTTGCCACAGCCTTGCTGGGCGGCTATATCGCCATACGGTTTGCCACGCCCGCTCAATCCGCGGCCGCGCAGCCGCCGGCTCAACCAGCGAACCTGCTTCTGGCCCAGGCAACGGTTCCCACGCCGCCGGCTCCAACGCCGGCGATCCCGGCGCCGGCTGCTCCAACGCCGGTGATCCCCACACCGGCCGCCCCGCCGCCTCCAGGCGTGCTGTCCGCAGCCCAGTTGCCGGCAGCCCAGATGCAGGCGACCCCGGTAACGCCAGCCTTTCCAGCGGCCCCGGCAGCGGCGGCTCCTGTTGCGGCAGCCCCGGCAGCGGCAGTTGCGCCAGCGGCCCCCGTAGCGGCGGCTCCGGCGGCGGCGGCAGCCCCGGCGCTGTCGAACCCAGCCCCGGCGCCATCAGCCCCGGCGGTCCCGGCCGCGCCGGTCGCGCCTCCGGCGCGCATCTCCAATGCCACCTTGACCGAAGGCACGGCGGATCAGGGCTTGATCCTGAAGCTGCGCGGCGTGAACGTTGACCAGGCCTTGACTTTCCTGAGCGAATCAGCCGGCTTTACCATCATCCGCGAGACCGCCACCAGTGGCGTGGGAGTTGTGGATTTGGAGAGCGACACTCCGCTGGACAAGGACGGGATTGTGGCCGCTTTCAACAAGGTCCTCGCCGACCACGGCTTGGCAGCCGTTCGAGACGGGAAGATGCTGAACATCATGACTGTTGATCAGGCTGTGGCGAACGCGGGCACCCCGGTCAACCTTGTCACCAACTATACGCAGGTTCCAGACGACGCCGAGATGGTGACATGGGTGATTCCGGTTCACACGCTCGATCCAAAGCAGGTGCTCACGGACCTTTACAGTCTGATTCCGCCCGGCGCCGTGATGAACTACAGCGTCGCCGGCACTTCCGTGATTATGACGGGCCGCCAGATGGATGTCCGCCGCTTTGCCCAAATTATCTCATTGCTTGACAGCACCGGCAACGGCGACCTTCAAGTGTTTCTCCTCAAGTATGCCGATTCCAAGGCCCTCGCCGCTGAGTTGAAGGAAGTCTTTACGGCGGACACCGGCGGCACTCAAGGCAACAACAATCCGTTTGCCGCCTTTGTGGGAGGCCGTGGAGGCCGCAGCGGCGGCGGCGGCGGCGGCGGCACCGATGCAGAAAGGCGGACGGGCATTAAAATCAACGCCGTCTCGGACGACGAGAACAACGCCGTCCTGGTCAGCGCGCCGACGGACTTCATGCCCGGCATCTCCAACATCATTATCGCGCTGGATATTCCGCAGGAAGACAGCGTGCAAATCCAGTTGTTCTTCCTCACCAACGCCGATTGCACCGATGTCGCCACCGAACTGCTCTCCCTTTTCCCGGATCCAAACCAGTCCAGCGCGGGCAACGCGAACGCCGGACGCCGGGGCGCCCCGCAGATGAGAGGCGGCGGCGGTGCCGCGGCTGCCGGAAGCAGCATGAGCGACCGCCTCAAGAAGCAAGTCACCGTCAATGCCGTGCCCGATCCGCGCACCCAATCCGTCCTGGTCACCGCCTCCAACGATACCATGGCTCA
>Ga0182027_10002586_pt1 | contig 29226 bp, 21 predicted proteins | sample 712E1DmetaG_FD_121300 | JGI IMG/M metagenome (GOLD analysis project Ga0182027, IMG submission 121300) | Permafrost microbial communities from Stordalen Mire, Sweden - 712E1D metaG (Illumina Assembly) | ecosystem: Environmental > Terrestrial > Soil > Wetlands > Permafrost | place: Sweden...
GGTGGTGAAAAACGGTTCAAAAACCCGCCGCAAGACCTGGGGGTCCATGCCACAGCCGGTGTCGGACACGGTTAAACAGACGAACCACCCCACCCGGGCTTCGGGATGTTGCCGGACATAGGCCGTGTCAATTTCAGCAACCGAAGTCGTGATCATGAGTTTGCCGCCCTTGGGCATGGCGTCACGGGCATTGGCCGCGAGATTCATGACGATCTGTTCAACCATCCCGGTGTCCGCCTGGATGCATGGCAGTTCCGGATGACAGTGGGTCTCCAGCGTGATGTCCTCGCCGATCAGCCGCGGGAGCATCCCTTTTAAATTCTGAAGCACGGCGTTTAAATCAAGAATCTTCGATCGAAAAATCTGTTTGCGGCTGAAGGTGAGCAACTGCCGGATGAAACTGGCCGCGCGCTCGGAAGCCGCGGAAATTTGTTTTATGGATCTTATCGAGTCGGCGCCTGGCGGAACGGCGTTGAGCAACAGTCCCGCGTGTCCCTGAATGACGGTCAGAATATTGTTGATGTCATGCGCCACCCCGGCGGCCAACTGCCCCACCGACTCCATTTTCTGTGATTGCCGCAGTTGCGCTTCCAGCATCAGCCGCTCGGTAATGTCTTCCACCGTGATCACCAGCCCGTCAATCTTGCCGGCAGCATCGAAAAGCGGCGTGGCATTCGTCGAAAGCAGCTTGCGGTGGCTTTCGGGACGTTCAATCGCATGATGAATGTCCTGCACCGGCTGGCCGGATTCGAGAACTTTCTTCAACGGCAGCGCCTGCCCCGGAAGCGGGTTGCCTTCCGCGTCCGTCATGCGCCAGTCCAAAACACTGTAAGTTCCTTGGATGATGGCGTCCCTCGCCAGGCAAAGAACCTCTTCCGCCTGATGGTTGGCAAAAGTGATCTTCCCCGTTTGGTTGGCAACCACGATGCCCACGGGGCTGGTTTCCATGATGCGGCTGATAAGATCCCGGTCGCGGCGGAGGCGCTCTTCAGCGCGCTTGCCTTCGATGGCGTAACGTATGGCGCGTTCGAGGGTGTTGGCGTTAAGCTGGCCTTTAATAAGATAGTCCGCCGCCCCGGCCTTCATGGCTTCCAAGTCAATTTCGTGATCGCCTTGGCCGGTCAGCAAAATCATCGGCGCGCGAATATTCAGGGACTGTGATTCACGCAATAGTTCGAGTCCGGTCCGCTCACCCAAGCGGTAGTCCAGCAGACAGATATCGTGTTCCTGTCGCCGGATGGCGGGCACCGCCGCATCGTAACTGTTTACCCAATCGAGGTGATACCGGCGTTCCCTGATTTGTGCAATCAGATCACGCGTGATGACATAGTCATCCTCGTCATCATCCACCAACAGGACTTTGACTGGGGCGTCGGACATACTCGCTCATTCGTCGTCCGGCGGAAGTTCGACCACCTCAAACCAATATCGGCCGAGGAGTTTGATGAGTTCCACCAGCGATTTGAATGTCACGGGTTTGGTGATGTAGGAATTCACGCCCAGATCGTAGGTGCGCAAAATGTCCTCCTCCGCCTTGGAAGTGGTGAGGACGACGATAGGAATACGGCGCAGGTTCGCGTCCGCCTTGATTTCCTTGAGCGCCTCGCGTCCGTCTTTGCGCGGCATATTCAGGTCCAGCAAAATCAGCCCGGGCAGCGGCGTGTCCTTCAGGTTGGCGTAACGATCGCGACGTTGCAGGTATTCGAGCAATTCCTCGCCGTCTTCCACGCAATTGAGCATGTTGGCGAGGCGGTTTTCAGCAAACGCGTCGCGGGTCAACTGACGATCATCGGGATCGTCATCCGCGAGCAGAATTGTAATTACTTTTCCTTCCTTTTTCATAATGTTCTCATTCATTGTGTGCTTCGTTGGTTGCTGGTTTGGTATGAGACACCGGCAACGTAACAATAAACGTGGCCCCGTGTCCCGGCGTGCTTTTTGCGGTGATCTCGCCACCGTGATACAACGCTATCTTCTTGGTGATGGCCAACCCCATGCCCGTGCCTTCGTATTCATTGCGAGTGTGCAACCGCTGGAACACATTGAATATCCGATCCAGGTATTTCTCGTCAAATCCAATGCCGTTGTCGCTGACCATCAATTTGCAAAACTGCTGCGGGGGTGTGCCGCCGGAAACGAGTTCCGCCTCCACTTTCACCACCGGCGGCTCTTCGGGACGGCGGAACTTGAGCGCGTTGCCCATCAGGTTTTGGAGCAATTGGCGCATCTGCAACGCTTCCGCGTCGATGACCGGGAGCGTTCCCACCACTTCGACGCGACCCTTGACCTGTTCAATCCGCCCCTCCAGATCATTCACAACGTCGGCGGCCACCTCGGCCAGATTGACCGATGTGAACGGACGGGCCTTGGTTGTGACCCGCGAAAACGTCAGCAGGTCGTTGATCAGCGTTTGCATCCGCGCCGCCGCCTTCTGCATCCGGTCCAGATAATCCTTCGCTTCCGGTCCCAGATCCTCGATTTTCTTTTCCTTGAGCCGCTCGCCAAAGACCACAATTTTTCGCAAAGGCTCCTGCAAATCATGCGAGGCCACGTAGGCAAAATCCTGCAACTCATGGTTGCTGCGTTCGAGCTGGACCGTGGACTGGCGCAATTTTGCCTCACTGCTCCGCAGAGCGTCTATTGCCTGCTTGCGTTCCGTGATGTCCCGGCCAATGCCCACCAGCCCGATGATCTTTCCGTTTTGATCGCGCAGCGGCAGCTTGCTGGTCAACAGCCAGCGTTTCCCGCCCGCGTCGTTCAAGACATACTCCTCCCGGTCAATGACCGGCTCGCCCTGAATCACCTTCTGGTCGTCGGCCCAGAATTTTTCAGCCATGTCCTTCGGGAAAAAGTCGAAATCGGTCTTGTTAATGACCTCGGCTTCAGTCTTGAAATGGAGGTTTTTCAAGTCGGCCTGATTGACCAGGAGTTTCCGGCCGGCGGTGTCCTTGGCGTAGACGGCGTCCGGCAGGTTGTCGATCAGCGTGCGCAGGAGGGAGCGTTCCTGGGCCAGCGCCTCTTCCGCCAGCTTGTTCTTCGTGATGTCCCGGCCGATGCCCACCAAGCCGACGACTTTTCCAGTCTGATCGCACATCGGCACCTTGCTGGTCAATAGCCAGTGTTTCTGCCCCTTTTCGTCCAGGAAAAACTCCTCCCGCTTGAGCACCGGCTGGCCTTGCAGCACGCGCTGGTCGTCGGCCCAGAATTTTTCCGCCTCTTCCTTCGGAAAGAGATCGAAATCACTCTTGCCGATGGCTTCGGCCTCGGTCTTACAGTGTAAATTTTTCAGGTCGGCGGGATTGACCATCGTCTTTCGGCCGGCGTTGTCCTTGGCATAAACGGCATCCGGCAGGTTGTCAATGAGTGTCCGCAACAGCAGGCGTTCTTGTGAAATTCTGGCGGTGGCCTCGGTAATCCGTTTCTCCAGTTCGTCACGCGACTGGCGCAACGCCTCTTCCACTCGTTTTTGCTCCGTGATGTCCCGGCCAATGCCCACCAAGCCGGTGATTTTTCCATCTTGATCGCGCAACGGCAGTTTGCTGGTCAACAGCCAGCGTTTCTCGCCCGCGTTGTTCAAGACAAACTCCTCCCGGTTGATGACCGGCTCGCCGTGAATCACCTTCTGGTCATCAGCCCAGAATTTTTCGGCCATGTCCTTCGAAAAGAGATCGAAATCATTCTTACCGATGGCCTCGGCTTCCGTCTTGCACCCCAGAACCTTCAGGTCGGCCGGGTTGGCCATGGTCTTCCGACCCTCAGTGTCCTTGATATAAACGCCATCCGGCAGGTTGTCAATCAATGTGCGCAGAAGGAAGCGTTCCCGGACCAGCGCCTCCTCCACATGTTTTGTCTCCGTAATGTCCCGGCTAATGCCGATCAAACCCACGACGGCTCCCTGCTTGTCCCGCAATGGCACCTTGGTGGTTTGCAGCCATTGCTTCTCCCCGGTGCGCGGATTGACCACCGGCTCTTTGCGATTCAGCGGCTGGCCCGATTGCATCATTGCCTGGTCGTCCTCATAATACTGGCCGGCCAATTCTGCTGGAAAAATATCGAGGTCGGATTTCCCCAGCACCTCGTCCTGATGAGTTGCGCCCAGGATCCGGACATGCGCCAGATTGTTGACCAGAAACCGGCTCTGCCGGTTCTTGATGAAAATCTTATCGGGCAGGCTGTCAATCAGCGTCCGCAACAACTCGTACTTTTGCTCCAGCCGCACGTTGTCCTGCGCCAGCCGCGCGTTTTCACTCTCAAGCTGTACGTTGATTTTCGCGACATCCGGGTTTTCCGGACCATCCGCCGGCTGTTCCTTGCGCCCGGGCGGAACGCTTCCAGACAAAATATTTTCTTTGCAATCAATGACATTCATAATTCATACACCTGACTGCGAGAGGACATTCAGGCATTGCCAAGTGAAAAGCAGTTTAAGTGCCCTTACCCCCAAACTGCGTAAATTATCGCTATGATTGTCATACAATTTTCAAATCCAATCGGTTGTCCCCAAATGGGACGATGCGAGTCGGGAAACGATACATCTTCGGAATGGGCCGGCAAGAATTGACCGGGATGACGCCGGGTTCAACCCGAACTCGTTGAATTTTTGAATTATGGCAGTTTATATTGTCATTGGCACACGAAAGTTCATGCGATAACCCTGCGGACACATGTTTTCGTGCAAAGCTCCTGAGGGCTGGAGCACTCCAAGACGCTGTGCGTGATTCAAGCATTACGGTGGCCGCGCGAGTGTCTTGCGGCGCGGCCCTCTGCCGCTTTTCCCGCAAGCATGCCAAACTGTGCCCATGTTCACTGGAACTGCCATGGCGGAGTGCGGACGTCCCGGCCGCAGTGGGGGGGCGCGGGCGGGCGGTTGGGAAAAAATGTTCCTCGGCTTGAAGGAAGCCAATTGCTGCGCCCGGTAACGGGCGCAGCTCCGGCAGGGATCGTTCGCCCCGCCCCACCATCGGCAACGGAATTCGGGTTGAACTGAAATGGAATTACCACGCGCCTGCCGCCGCCCAGTGTTCAACGGTTGGCGAATCAATCCGCTAACGTAATCCTTTTTGGCATCCCAGCAATAAAAACGGCCGGGGTGTTTGACCCCGGCCGTAATTTGTTTCTGCCCTCCGGCCCTGATGGCCGGAGGCTTTATCTGTCAACTGCTCAGAAATTAGGATTATAGACCCTAAAGAATCTCATGTATCCTGTTGGGTTAACCGTGTATGGCGACGTGACAGGGTTCGTCCACCACGGCCCCAGAATATTGGTGGCTTGCATAAGCCCGCCATAATTCCAAGTCAGTTGGTTGTTGGTAAATGGGCCGGTAAATGCCGGGCCATTCGTAAGCAACTGGAGCTGCGCGCCATTGAAATCTGCCACCAGAGCGAGATCCCAAGAACCACTGGCAACGAAGCTTGGATTGATGTCAGGAGTAATGGTCACCGTCAATAATCCATTCGTAACCAACAGGTTTTGGAAAACAACCGTGTTGTCAGGCCCATAGTTCTGGTCCTGGAAGTTGTTGGTACAGCCCTGGGTCACTCCCAGAACCGCATATTCTTCGGCGTGGTTTGCAGCGACACCGTCTATGCCATAGAGGGCCAGGTTATATCTTCCACTCGGAACGCCCGTGAAGTCGAAATTAAGCGAGTTGGTTGACCAATCGGCATATTGATCAAACAGCGAGAGGCCACCAGCACCGCCACTGTACCAGGTTCCAGCTCCACCGTGGCCGCCAAAGACAATTGCGGGACCAGTTGAGCCATCATCCAGAACATGGGTGACACTTGTGATCGTACCACCTCGCATGGTATTCCAATTCGTACCCGGCTTCGAAGCGAGCCCCAGAACGCCACGACCATTGTAGGCGGCATTGGGACCTCCAGCCTGGTCGGTGGGGACGTTGAAGTTCATCGTCCATTGCGAGTTGGTACTGCCGGATATCGGAATGAACGTGACCTTCGCCCAGGCACTCGTAACCTTTTTGAGGCTGTTCCCGGCAATAACCCGGAAGTAATTAAACGATGAGTTGTAATTGCTGTATATCAGCGAAGTGGTTTGGGACCCGGATACTCCTAGTGAGGGGCCGCCGGAGCTGTCCGAAACGTTGCCGGCCAGCGCTATGCCATTGAAACATAGACTTCCACTCGTACAATTGGTTCCACCCTGCCATTGCCAGGTCGGGGCCGGAATGCCGCCGCCATTGACAGACATCCGCAGCGGCTGTCCTTGGAACACTGTGACGGGCTGCGGCGCCACCGAAATAAGAGGCGGAATACCGCTGGTCAAACCAGCCGATCTCAGGAACATGGTTTGCAGGGTGGCTTCGCTCAGAGCATTGGTGAACACCGCCACTTCGTCAATGTAACCGGGGAAGGTCCGGGCATTGTTAAAGTTGTCACTGCCCAGGCAGGTGGTTCCACCCATGAATGATTCCGGCGTGTTGGGATTTGCCGAGATAGCTTTGAGCAGGTTGGTCTTCCCGCTGTCGTTGTCTATATAATACATGTACATGGTGGTGCTGGCCGGGGAGATGACCCAAGCCGCAAACGTCCAAGCCTGAGATTTAGGATACAGATGGGAGTGGAAATAATACGTGGTTGGGCTGTTGGTGTTCCAAGTATAACCCAACTCCGCCATGGATCTTCCCGATCCCGCGTCAAGCCCAGTGCCAAAGCCAACCCCGGCGACATCCAGGCCATTGTGCCACATCAGCAGGCCCGTATTGCCACCAACGACATCCCCGGAAGTATATATCCACATCGTGAAGGTCACCGTGTTGGTGTTGAAGTTTAACGCCGGCACGGTCAGAAACGTGTTGGCCACATTGTTTACAAATCCGGCACACAGATTGGTGCCTTCAAACCCGGCATAACTGCCGTCAGGCTTCGGTCCATAATGGCCGCTATCCCGGCTTTCGCCGCCGTCTTTGCACCCGCTGCCTGCCACATAACCATTGGCGTCATGAGTGCCACTGAGGTAGGTGGCATTAAAATTATTGCCGCTGTAATCATAGGCCTGCATGGAATTGGTGATGGTATTGTTCGTTTCCTCAAACCGCCAGTAAGCCCACGGCTGATTCGTCAGCACGTAATGCGCATACGAAGTGTCATAAACGTTGGTGACAATGCCAACAATGTTCGTGGCCAAAACGACGACTGGCGCTGCCGGCCTGGGCAGAGGCGTGAGATGCGCCGCCACGCTGTTTGATCGTCCGATGGCATTGGTCGCCGTCAACTGATAATAGCCGGCCGACGTGCTTTGAACGTTGGTAAGGGTCCAGTACCAGCCGTTGGCACCGGGAACCGGGGTGTACCCGCCACCACTGTCCAGCTTCGCCAACCACTGATTGGTGATCGGCGTGGTGCCGAGATTGAATTCCGCATGAAAGCCCACGCTTCCTCCGTAGAAGGCGTAAACGTTCGTGTTATAAATATCTATATCCGTGGTCAGCAACGGCGCGGAAGCGGGGAGAACCGTCAATGTGGCCACAGAACTCGTGGCAGCGAGTACAGTCCCGCCGAACAAGTTGGTTACGATCATGCAAAAACGATAACTTCCAGTCGCCTGTGGGGTTGTCGCATAGAAATTGGTGATGGCGCCGGGAATATTGGTAAGGGCGCCGCCGCCGCCGCCGTCAGTTTGCCACTGAAAGTAAAGAGGCAACTGTCCACCAGCGGTTGAGCTATTCGTAACTGAAGATCCGAGAAAAATGGTGTTGGTGGGCGACATTTTTATTGGCGTGGTGACGGGAGCATCCATCGTCGCAAACCCCAAGGCGAAATTCGCGTCATAAACACCAGTGATTCCATAAGTCACGGCGCTCGCGCCGCCAGCATTTTGTATCAGGCAAATCTGACCGCCTGTGTACGGATTGCCGGAAACGGCCCATAGTTGCAACCAACCGGCGGCATCGGGGGGATCACAGGCAAAAGTATAGGCAAAGTCCCCGTTGGCCGAAATCAGCGGGCACGTAATGTTGGTCCATTGCATCCAATGGTTTTGCGACATGGTGGCGTTGGTTGCACTCTCATATTCTGCCAACAGCGTTGCCGAGAGGCCATCCACTTCGAATATGCGAAGCCAAAAGGGCTTCGGTCCCAGTGATGGGCCGCTGGAGGGTCCAGCATCTCCGCCAGTCAAAATCGCCACTTTAGTCAATGTCAACGGATTGGCAATGTGGAAAGTCTGGCCGCCGGGATTGAGACCATTGCCGTTGTTGTTATAGTAATTCAAGTTGTCGGCAAACTGCACATCCGTTCCACCATAGTTGGTGATGCAAATGGGTGGCATGATTGCGGTGTTGGTTCCCAAATCCCTGAGAACGGGGTCGGCGAAGACCGTGCCGGACATGGCTGCCAGCAGCCAGCAGCATAATCCGAACTTTGCAATGAGTATGATTTTTTTCATGGGTTTGTTATTTTTAAGGTTATAAACTTTTAGACAAATGGGCTTGCTTGGTCGGGTTCGTTTTCTGGTTTGCGGGGGTTTACAGGGTTGATCCAAGCCGGAAAGCTTGGACTGGGGCGGGTTGAGTTGGAACTAGCTGCTGTGCGTTTATCATAGACTTTGCTTCTTCGATTTGTTTCCGTTCATTTTATGTTGCAATCCCCTGCGCCACCCCAAGACGCCAACAGCGTCGAACTTTGAGCCGCCACAGCCCAGTCCAACAAGAGGATTGATGACAAACTCTACCGCGAATGCATCCGGTTGTCATGTCATATAAACTGGTGACAACTAAATAATCTATATTAATGATTTATATTTTAATTATTTATCACGGTGGCGGGCGCAAAGAAGATTGTACCCACGCTAGGCCACATTATTTGTAGCGGCCTGTCCCCCGGCCGTTTTCCCTGAAGTTATTTCCGGCAATGCATTACAGCCGCTTTTCGACGAGCTCATTCAGGTTGGGTTGCAGGTTCGCCGCGAAAACGCCGGGTTGTGCGCGAAATTGCTGGAATGTCTCACGCTTCGGATTGCCGGAGTGAGCGCACCGCTCGAGAGCGCGGAAACGCTCGCATTCGCAACCTGCCAACAATGCCGTCAACACATTGAACAGCACAACCTGCGGTTGCGGACGCTACAGCAGATCGCTGGTTAGTGCCATGTCAGCAGTGCCTACCTCTGTCGCCTGTTTCGGCACTACGACAACCAAAGCCCTTATCAATATCTGCTCCGGCTCAAAATGAATTTCGGGACGAAACATTCCCCGCCTCCACTCGCCGCCGGAACGGCAGCGGACCCAGGATTGCAACCGTCCAGCGGTGGCTCGCAGATAATTGGTCAAAGACCGAAGCCCGCAATTTTTATGAAACTTTGCCGGCGGCTGCCGGGTACTCCCCATGACGGGAACATCAGGTTCCTGAAAGAAACCAACAACTTAAATCATTATGAAAAACTTGATCTGTCATTCGTTCGCAGTCGCCGTCCTCGCCGCCGGCGTCAGTCTAAACGTTCTCGCCGATCCTCCGGTCAGCCAGGTGGATTTTGGCAAACTCGCCATGCCCGGTAATGGCGGTGAATTCGTGGAAATCCAGGTGAACAGCAACCTGCTCTCCCTCGCCGCCAAGTTGGTGGAAAAGCAGCAGCCCGATGCCGCCCGGCTCCTGCGCGGCGTGCAACTCGTTCGCGTCAACGTCGTCGGCCTCACCGACGAAAATCGCGATGAGTTGACGAAACACGTCCGGCAAATACGCCATGACCTCGACGCCCAGGGTTGGGACCGCAACGTCAATGTGCGGCAAAAGGATGGCGAAGACGTTGGCGTTTACACCAAGACTCGCGGCGGAGAATCGCTGGCGGGACTCGTCATCACCGTGATTGAGCCAAAGGATGAAATTGTGCTCGTCAATATTGTCGGCGACATCAAGCCGGAACAGGTCGCGGCCCTGGGCGAGGGATTAAATATCAAACCTCTGGAAAAAATCGGCGAAGTGCTGAAGAAATAACCGGAAACGGTTGCCGGAGGACGCCAGCCCTCAAATGGCAGCGTCTTCCGGCACCGTTCAACCTCAACGGCAATCAATCCATGAACCCGTCTCCTTTGCCTCCCACTGTCCGCCCGCCCGCAAAACGTCTTTGGCTCTGGTGCATCCTGGCCGTGCTGCTGCCGCCCGTCGTGATTGCGGTGGCGGTGTTGAGTTGCTTCCATCTGAGTTCCGACACCAAGGCCTTGCGCAACAGTTTAATCAAGTCCAGTGGCGTCGAATGGCGTCAGCGGATCGCGTTGAACGTGGGCGACCTTAAGTTGAGCGTAGCTCGTGCTGGATTGTCATTCGTCCATCTCGATGCCGGGGCACGCGCCGCCCTGCAGTCGGTCCGGGGCGCCGAGGTTGGCGTTTACCAATTACCATCCGGGGCGAAGTCGCCGGATCACGCCACACTGCTCGCTGCCGCCGACGCTGCCATGACCGCCCGTGGCTGGGACCGCGTGGTTGGCGTCATGGACGGCCAAGATTTAGTTGCTGTGTATCTGCCAGACAAAATCGCTTCCGTCCGCCGAATGAAATGCTGCTTGACGGTGTTGGACGGACAGGAAATGGTCGTAATTTCCGCGCGGGCCAACCTGGAGCCGCTCCTCAAATACGCGCTCGCTCAACCGGACATTGCCGCCAGGATGCGGTCGCTGGCGCATCGCTAAACCGTATTCATTCAATTAAACCACGAGTGTTACCGATGTTCTGACTGCGCCACAAAACGTTTAACATTCAACATCGAACATCCAGTCGAAAGCCCGGTACACGTGCCGGCTGTTCCAGCTAAATCGTTCCTTCGTGCCATATATACTATGATACTATGTCTGAAAAATCGTCATACCCAGTGACTGTTGCGTCAAAATTCATCGCCCTTCAAGTTGCAAAAAGGCTTTCAATTGTTCCGGTTTTAATCTTAATTGGCTTCATTGAGCTTGATCCAACCATGAAAACCCGCCTCCACCTGCTGATTTTTTCCTGTTTGCTAATGAATACCTCTTTTATGTGCGCGCAATCATCCAATCTTGGAATTTTTTCCAAATCGGCGGACATCGGCAAGGTGCTCAAGCCCGGCTCGGCAGCATACGATCCGGCCAACGGAGGGTATCTCATCGCCGGCGGTGGCGCCAACATGTGGGGCACCAACGACGCCTTTCACTTTGTCTGGAAGGAAATGTCCGGCGATTTCACGCTCGGGGCAGACGTGCGCTGGCCGGGCACAAACGGAAATCCCCACCGCAAGGCCTGTCTGGTCATCCGCCAGTCGCTCGACCCGGATTCAGCTTACGCGGACGTCGCGTTTCACGCCGCCGGGCTGACATCGTTGCAGTTTCGGGAAACGCCCGGCGGCGCGACGCATGAAATTCAATCGGACATCTCCGCGCCCGCCCGGCTGCGTCTCGAAAAACATGGCGATTATATTTCCATGTCCCTTGCGCCCGCCGGCGGGACGTTGGAACCGGCCAGTGGCTCTTTGCGTTTGCCTTTCAAAAACAATTTCCAGGTCGGTCTCGCCGTTTGCGCGCACGACAACAACGCCTTGGAACAAGCCGTGTTTTCCAACGTGGAATTGACGCCGGTGACAACCCCCACCAACGCGAATCCCGTCACCCAAAGCGTATTGGAAGTCATCAGCATTGCCTCCGCCAATAATCTTGCCCCTGACGACCGGCGCGTGATTTATCGCACCCGCGACCACATCGAGGCGCCAAACTGGTCGCGCGATGGAAAACTGTTTTACTTCAACAGCAACGGGCGGATTTACAAATTGCCGGTCACGGGCGGCCAACCGCAACGGCTGGACACCGGCGCCGCCATTCATTGCAACAATGACCACGGCATTTCCCCCGACGGAACGCAATTCGTCGTTAGCGACCAGAGCATCGGCAACAAGTCCCGCATTTTTGTGCTGCCGATTGAGGGCGGCCCGGCGCGGCAGGTCACGCCGCTGGCACCTTCCTACTGGCATGGATGGTCGCCCGACGGCAAAACGCTGGCCTATTGCGCCGAGCGCAGCGGCCAGTTTGATATTTATACCATCCCGGTTGCCGGCGGCGAAGAAACCCGGCTCACCACGGCGCCCGGCAATGATGACGGCCCGGAATATTCCCCGGATGGAAAATATATTTATTTCAATTCCGACCGCACCGGCCTGATGCAAATCTGGCGGATGAAGCCGGACGGTTCGGACCAGGAACAGGTCACGTCCGATGATTACGGCAACTGGTTCGCGCACCCGTCGCCGGACGGCAAATGGATCGTGTTCCTTTCCTTTCCCAAGGACGTGAAGGGCCATCCGGCCAACAAGGACGTGATGTTGCGGTTGATGCCGGCGGGCGGCGGGCCAATTCACGTGCTCGCAAAAATCTTTGGCGGCCAGGGCACCATCAATGTCCCGTCCTGGTCACCGGACAGCCGGCAGGTGGCCTTCGTCAGCTACCAGCTGCTTTATCCCTGAATTGTTAAATCATTGCATCAGGGTTTGGGCCTGGGCGCGGTAAAGCTGCGCCTGCTGGTTGGTGGGATCCAGGCGCAGCGCTTCCTCGAATTGTTTTATGGCCTCCGCGAGCTGGTTTTGTTTGGCCAGCACCACGCCCAGGTTGATGTGCGCGACCGGATTGGTCGGTTGCAGCCGGATGACTTCCTGATATTCGCTTCCGGCTTCCAGCAGCTTGTTGTCGGCGAACAATTCACGACCCAGCAGCCCTGCGTGCCGAAGGCAGAACTGGATGGCCTGGCGCGGGAAATCCGGGTCGTTCTTCTTTCGCGTGAAACGTTCCTCCTGCGCCGCGGCGGCGATTTCACCATCGCGGAGCAGGGCGGCGGCGGCATCATGATAATAGGCGGAGATGCCAAGGATATTCCGCGTGGCGGGCATGAATCACATGAACGAACGCATTCTAACCACCCTGGCGGACATTGGCAGCAACGAAGCCGGCTTCAATGCCGGCTAATGCAAATCCGCCACCGAAAATCGAATTTGGGGACCACGCCCGCCCCGGGCGTGGCTGGACGAGCCTCGCGTCCTGCAGTTGGTCGCGGATTGATTGCTAACGAGGTCAGACTTTTCCCTGCGATCGATATTTTCCGCAAGTGTGCGGAAAACTGCGCTTGGGGCGGGCACACTCCCGGTTTCCGATGTGTTTCGGAGTTCAGGTTGGTTTTCCCCGGACTTTTCAGAGTTTGGGGCGCCATCAATGTCCCATTTTGGTCACTAGAAAGCCGGCAATTGGCTTCGTCACCCATCAGCCGTTTATCCCTTAAATCAGGCCGTTTATCCCTAAGCAGCTCTACAGCAAGCCTTTCCATTCAGGCCAAAGCGGCGAGTCGTATTATTTAAAAACGTTCAAAATTAACGCCAAATTTGTTAAAAAACTATTGACACGGCACCCCCACCCTGTTAAATTCACCTACACGAAGCGGTAATACACAGTGCACTGTTAACAACTAAAAACAAAAATTACTATGAAGAAAACCACGTTACTAATAATCGGAGCTCTTGCTTTTGTCTTACAAAGCGCAACAGCACAACCTTATTTACTGTACTCACAAGACTTTGAAAGTCAGGATAGTGGGACTACCCCCCAGAATCAGGATGGAAATGGCATGTGGACTTGGGCGGGTAATGCTACATCTAGCACATGGGATGTTGAGTCAGTTGGCTCAGGCGAAGTCACCACACAGGCGGCTGTTCTTTCTTGGGCACTTTCTGGTGCAACTTGGACAGGATTCTCTTCCGGTGACTCGATTACTTATATCCCGGGTGATAAATACGCCCCTGATATGGGCAATGAACTTTCGGACATCACGTTCTCAATGGATATTGCGGTTGTAGGCGCGGGTGGTACTCAACCTGTAGCCATTTGGTTCAATCAGTTCCCCAATGGTGCGAAAAACTTGAACTATGAATTCGACCCCGTTCTAACAACAGATGGATCGTGGAATCATATAACGGTCAGAATGGATAACGTGGCCAATCATGGTGGTACTTATGATGCGCAATATGGTTTTGTAATTGACATGGACAGTGGCCTATCGGGGATGGCTTATGCCGATGGTGTTGATAAAGTCACAATCGATAACATCCAGATGTGGGCTGCAAATCCAATTCCCGAACCAAGCACGATTGCTCTGTTGACTCTTGGCGGTTTGGGCGCTTTGGTTGGCATCCGTCGCCGTCGCGCGTAATCCGCGCAAGCTAAGTAAATAACTTACCATGACCGGAGGAAGTAAAATTCCTCCGGTTTTTTGTTTTCTGCATTGCATCAATGAATTGGTGCGGGTCAATTCGTCCGCGGCGTGGCCGACCATACCCGCAGGCTGATATTCCAAATTCCAACGGTTCAACCTGCTGTCAGGAAAAGGCATAAAGGGCGCAAAACGGTAAAGACAGGCCTCCTTGTTGCGTTTTGGTAGAGTAGGCGGTGCGTACGGGTTGAGAGGCACAAGGCCAAAGACCTTCTCGTTCCACCCCTCATCTAACCGGACGGGCGGTTTTCTCGCATCCGGCTTTCAGGGTCATTCACTCGCATCGCTTCTACGCCACCGCCCGCATCCATGCCGCCCGCATGGGCAGCCGATACAGGTCTAGCGTTCCCGAAGAACTTCTCGTGGGTTCATCGCCCACAAGGGCTGGCTGAACATCCTCCTTTGCGCCACAACCAGCGTTGCAGCCGGTTGGCCGCATATTGGTTGAGCCGGGTCAAATACCCGCGTGCTGTTGGCGTAGTGGAAATACCCACCCCAGCCTTTGAGGAAGCGGTTCACCTCCGGGATGACTTTCGTCCACCGCACGCCACAGCGTCCAGTGGTTGAGTTTCTCCCGCAGTTTGTCCCGCAGCTTCCTCTGGCTTTTGGGGTGGGGTTCCATGTGCGGATATCTGTTTCGAGGCTCATTCGATGAGGTTCACTGTCGTTGCAACCGGACAGTTCAGTCTGAGTCGTGCTTTCGGGTTCGGCCTCACGGCTTCTTCCCTGACCCAGCTTTCGGTCGTGTAACAGTCCAATTCGACCGGCGGGACTCGCACCCGCATGGCACCCAGCTTCACCGGCGCACACCCGAATTCCGAAATTGCCGGTGGTGGCGGTTTGGCTGAGGCCAACCCGGAGTGCGCCCGTCCCCGGGCGCAGCAATTGGCTTCTTTTCAGCCACAGAATAGTTTCCAACAACTCGCTCCACCCCACGTTGCTGCGGCCGGGACGGCCGCACTCCGCCAATGCAGAAATTCAACTTCGGAGTTCGGGATAAATCGCGAGCAGGCGCTTTCGCGGCTTGACACCTTGGAACGGCGCACGGACTTCGTCCGGAATCACCCTGTGTCAATAAAAGACCCGTTTTCGACCTGTTCTAAGGGCGGAAATTAATAGTTTTAAACGTTGTAATGGCTTTGGCGGTCAAAGAAGATGCCGCTATACCGGCTTTGCCTGATCAAGTTTTTATGGCCATTTTGCTCAAAGTAAAATGGGTTGATAAGTCTGACCAACCCGATGCGCATCAACGCATCCGGTGCATTGGTGGGGATTCGAGGGGATTGCAATGGAAACACACCGAGGCGCAGGCCATTGAATCCATCGAGCGCGGCCTGTTCAAGTATTATGTGAAAAAAGATGCCCGCGTCTTGCAATTGGATGTCGGGCTGACCGGCGACGGCAGGAAATATCTGACCGTTCAAACCGGGAACCGGCACCCCCAACCTTTGCTGGATCTGCCGGCAGGCCCCAACCCTGCGCCAGTTCGTTCAAGGCCGGTTAAGCGGGCGTAAGCAACATCTTCAACGCAGAGAGCCGCAGAGCTTTTCTTTACCACGGATGGGTCTCGCGGAGCCCGTCCCCCCACGACTCGTCGCGTCAACTTGTCTCGGCGTAGCAATGCGAAGACGGACGATGTGCGGCAGCAAAACAAAACATTTTAACAGGAGCAAACGGAGACAGCAGGGATTTTCGGGACAAGAAAAAGACAGCGCCTCCGCTCCCTCCGCTTCCTTCTGTTCAACGGTCTTTCGCGGGCTCCGGCTGCCGTGAAAATCTGGCTTTCAGTGACAACGGGGACGCTGAGTTGGACCATGCTCAGGAGGGAAATGCCATGTCAAAATCAAAGCCGTTCTGGAAGTCCGCCTTGGTGTCATCCGCGTTCTTGGCCATTAATCCCGCCTCAACAAAATTGAACACAATCTCGCCAAAATCCTCGCACTTGAAAACGCCCCAGCCATTCAACGTGACTTTGGCTTTCTTGCCAAAAGCCTCGACGGCCTGTTCGCGCAGGGCTTCCAACAGCTCGGCCCCGGACAGGTGCATGGGCCGTCCGGTCGGTGCGCCAAAATGTTTTTCAAAGGCTCTGCTCAATCCGGCCTTCACAAAAACATAGGCCGCTTTGGCATACCGGGAATCGCGGGCAACCATGTTTTCCAAACGGGCTGTCAGGCAGTCAAGCGGAGGAACGGCGGATTGATTCCATTGATTCCAAGGGATGCTTTTGGCGGGATCCAAAAAAACCTTGCCGCAAACCCCGCACAAATCGCGTTTTGCCATCTTTTCACCCATGATCTGGGCAAGATGAACCGTGGCTTCGCGTTCGTTACACTGGTTGCAGAGCATTTTTTAAAAAGGTATTGCCAGCAATTATGGGCGGCAAGCCGATTCAACACATTCAGGGTTGATGATTTTTTTGGGGGACCTTCACCCAAGGTAGCGCCTGCGGCCCAACCTTGGGCTGAATGATGGAATCTCCGTTGGGATTCTCACGGCAATCGCCAGAGGCCGCGTTCGACGTACAACAACCAGTCGCATCGCGCCCCATGTGCCAATATCAAGAACCACCCGCTTCCGGGTTCATTTAGGAAAGAGGAATAGTATCTGGAAGCGCAATTGCCAATCGGGGCTATCGTGCGGCCGTTTCACGTTGTAGAACGCCTGTAGTTGCAGGTTCAGCGGCACCTTGCCCAGCTTCACGATTTTACCCGCACCCCCGCCCACGGGCACCGTCCAGCGATTGCCGGAATCGGCCTCCCAGTTCGCCGTGATAACCGGTATCGAGGTCAGATACCAGCCCTTGGGCAGATGATAAATGAGCATTGGCTGGATGTAGGTTGAGTTCACGTTCCGGTCGCCCCAGCCGCCGACGCTCCACTGTTGGTTTGCAAAAACGCCGAGCATCCACTGTCCCGGTGTGGCCATATAGACGGCGGAGGGGCCGAGGCTCCATTGGCCGCTCGTCAATTGCGGCGATGTGCCGGTCGGGAAGGTGAAGGTCGGCCCGATGCCCCAGAACTGGTGGCGGCCCTTTGCCGCGGGGGACAGGAAGATCGAGGGGTTGATGTCGCCCAAGCCGGCCACGCTGGCCTGGCCGGGACCCGCCGACGGCTCGCTGATGATCGGGATGACGGTGCGCGTGATGAGATTCCAGTCCTCGTTCAACGTGAACGGAACGATCGGCTCGATGTTAAGCGTGTATTGCGTGACCTGGTTGGGACCGACACCGAAGTCAAAGTCATTTTGGAATGGCACTTTCATCATCTTGGCGACGGGGTTCAATGCCGCCGTGACCAGCGCTTGCAGGTTTGTGCCGCCATCACCGCCATCCATGTCCATCCCGCCCTTGGCCGCCGGAGCCAGCGTCAGCGCGAGACCGGCGGCCAGCGCCCCGTGGATAAATGTGCGTTGAGTCGTTTCCATGTTGAGTCCTTGCGTTTTTTTACGGCGTTTTGTGCTTTTGCAGAAACCTTTCAGGACAACGTAGAACAGGCGTCGTGTCGGTCTCCAGTTTTAAATGCTTCAATCCCCGTTCAGTCCAGACGCTTCGCGACATTCGCAGGTCATGCCCTATCGCGCCAGTCCCGCTCTTTGCGGTTAAATTTTGGCCTCGCGTAGCCGGCCCCTCCGAAAACCCGGCTCGCGCGTCTGGCCGGCCAAAACCGGGGTTGCGGTTGAATTGTTTGACTGATTCTATTTGAGGCATTAAATTAGCTCGCATGAGCATAGCAGCCGCTGAGACCGCTCGAGAAATTGTTCGCGTTGCCGCCAACGCCGGTTTGGCGAAAGACTTGATTGCCATCATGGAAAAGAAAGCGGCGGCGCTGGCGGAGCAGGTTGCGGCGCTGGAAAAAGAGCAGGCCGGCCTGAAGGCGGAGAATGCCAATCTGAGGTCGCAGTTGAGACTTTTGCCCGAAGAGGGTGAAGAACTCAGCGGGGACACAATAAAAATCCTGAGGCTGTTCTTTGACCGCGCCGGTGACACTTCGACCGAGGAGATTATAAAGTCGTTTAATTTCAAGCCCAGCGTCGCGGATTATCACATTGACGTTCTCTTAAAAAAGAAATTCGTCAGGGAAACCACCGCTGGGATACAGACCCTTTTCGGATCCAATGTGTCAAAGTTTGGTTTGACGCCCTTGGGCCGCAGATACGTCCTGGAAAATACGGTCAAATAAGCAAGCCGTGTAAAAAGGCTGCGCCTCACGCGGTGAGGGCAACCTCGAGCATCCAACACTCCAGCACTCCTTTACTCCAACGCCCTGTTTGTTGCCGGCGCAACATCCCCCTCACGGCACATGTTCGACCAGCGTGACAAGTTCCTTCGGATGTGAGCGCTGGACGTTGTGGTCGCCTTCCATGATGAGCGTGGTCCAGCCCCGGCCCCGGGCGCGCAGGTAGAACGGATAAAAATCGTCCTGCTCCGGCGGGCTGCCCTTGTCCACGGTGAGAATGTAGGTCACGGGCAGTTTTCCGGCAGCAGCCTGGTTGGTCAACGAGATGGATTCGCTGAAGGTTTGGGCCGGCATCAGGACGTCGTGCGGCGGCGGCGGGTTGCCGACAACCCAGGGGCAGGTAACAAAGCCGTCTTTGACCGGCTGTTTCAATTTGGGTGAGATGATGATGTCCACGCTTTCGCCATTTTCGGGCAGCAAGGCGTCCACATAAACCAGGCGCCGGATGCGGTCCGGCACGCGATCGGCCACACCGGTGATGACCATCCCGCCGTAGCTGTGGCCGACGAGCACCACATTGTGCAGATCTTCCCACACGATGATATTGACGATGTCCTGGATATGTGTGTCCAGATCAATGTTCGTGCTGGCAAGATGGGAACGCTCCCCCTGCCCTGTCAGCGTCGGGCGATAGACTCTGTATCCGTCGGTGGTGAGCAACTGGTCCACGTGTTTCCAATCCCAGCCACCGCCCCAGGCGCCATGGACGATGACGCAGGTGGATTGGGGTTTGTTCGCCAACGCGGTCGCCGGCGGATTGGTTTTGCATCCGACGAATACCGTAAGGCAGGCCAGGGCCAGGCAAATGGAGGATGGTTTGGTCATGTTCGTTTGGTTTTTTTGAAGGCGGAATTGCAGTGATGGAGGGATGGGTGTTGAAACGGCAGGTTACCTCTGTCCCCATTCTCCAGCATTCCAACACTCCATTTTACCCGCGTCAGTGATGCCCGCCACCGCCGCCATGATAACCGCCTCCACCGCCGTGATAACCGCCTCCACCGTGGTAGCCACCATAGTAACCGCCGTGGTAATAACCGCCGTAATAGCCGCCACCATATCCGAAGGAAAATGACACCGCCGGATAGCACCATCCGCCGTAATAGGGATAGTAACCGTAGGCCGGATAATAATAATTATCGTAATACCGATACGTCTGCGTGTCGGGAATCACATAAACCGACGAGGAGGGAACGGTCTGGACATACGTCACCGTGGGTTGCGCCACGGCCGTTGAAGTCTCGGCGCTGCCCGGCTGCGATATCGTGGCTGTAGCTGGGGCCTGCGGCGCGGTCTGGGCGCTGGTCTGGGGCACCCGCTGGCGCTGGTTCAGCATGGTGGTGATGATGGCATCGGAAATTCCCTGCTGCTTCAAATAAATGATTTCCGACGCGTTCAAACTGTAAATCGTCCCGGAATTTTGGATGTAGGCGACGATGGTGCCGTCACTGATCTTCGCCTGCGACAATAGCAGGACTTGCGGCACGCCATACGACAATTGCACCGGCACACCCCCGGGGGGAGCCGCCGTTTGGGCGACGTTTGAAATGGTGGCAGCTTCGGAGGAACCGTTTTGCGCCATCACGTCTCTCGCGAACAGACACGCCACCGTCACGGCGGCAATTGTCAACACCGGCCTTGGGAAGTTTCGACTTTTCATAGAATCAACTCCGCAAAATCCAACACCGCAAACTCGCGCTAGTTGCCCGGATTGTCAAGGGGAGTGGGAATTGGAGTGATGGAGTGGTGGGGCATTGAAATGGCAAAACACCATCAGGCAAAGGCCTTGGGCATCATGGCGGGCGGGCCGACACGGCGTTCGTAGTCGAGGATAATGTGAACGGCTTCCTCCGGATCGTCGGTGAGTTTGAAGAGGTCGAGGTCGCCGGGGCTGATCAGCTCGTGCCGCGCCTGCATTTCAGCTTTCATCCAGTGCACCAGCCCTTTCCAGTATTCGCTGCCGAAGAGGATGAGCGGGAATTGCGGGATGCGCTCGGTTTGGACGAGGGTCATGATTTCGAAAAACTCGTCGAGCGTGCCGAAGCCGCCGGGCATGTAAATGAAGCCGAGACTGTACTTGGCAAAGCAGACTTTGCGCGCAAAGAAGTAGTGAAAGTGCAGCGGGATGTTGGCGTAACGGTTGCCGGCTTGTTCACGCGGCAACTGGATGTTGAGGCCGATGGATTTGCCGCCACCCTGCGCCGCGCCCTTGTTGGCGGCTTCCATGATGCCCGGCCCGCCGCCGGTGATGACGGCGAACTTGTGTTTGGCAAGCTCCTTGGCGATGTCGCAGGTGGCGCGATAATACTTGTCGCCGGCTTTCGCCCGCGCCGAACCGAAAATGGTCACGGCCGGGCCAACCTGGGAAAGTGTCTGGAAGGAATCCACGAACTCGGCCATGATGCGGAAAATGCGCCAGGGATCTTCGCCGCGCATAGGATAGGTGGTGTCGCTCATGGCCGGAGCATAATCGCGGCGGCCAACGGAAACAAGCGCGCGAAAATGTGCGCGTTGAACCCTTGAACCGTCGCCGACAACGATGGCGCAAACCCAGACCATACCGGAGCCATCAGCTGGCAACCCTTCTTCCGGCAACACCGACCAACGGGTCCCTGCCGCGCGGTGAATGATTCCGGTGGCGGGGTTTTGCCGGCGCCCGGAGTTCGCGCTGGAGCTGGCAATGGAATGTCGGCAACATCCGTGCCATGCCGGTTTTTGCACTGACGATTTTAATCGGGGCGTTTCTGCTCTTTCAGGTCCAGCCGCTGATTGGCAAATACATCCTGCCGTGGTTCGGCGGCGGCCCCGGGGTCTGGACGACCTGCCTGTTGTTTTTCCAGTTGCTGTTGCTGGCCGGTTACGCCTACGCGCATTTCATCTCCCGCCGGTTTCCGCCGCGCGGACAGCTTTGTCCGCGCGAAGGTGCTGATGCGACTGCCAGGCGTCGTCGGATATCACGAAGCGTTTGAACTGCGACGTTGGGTTCCAGGCGTCAATTCAGGGCTGGGATGAATTGGTTGGTTGCTTTGCCAGTTTTTCCTTCAGGCCGAGGACGATGGCCAGACCGTTGCTGGCCCCGGGATAGTCCGGCATCAATCTTAGCGTTTCCTGAAGCTCACGGATCGCCTCATCAAGACGCCCTTTTGAGTGAAAGGCGAAACCGAGGCTGTAATGAGCTGCCGCAACTTTCGGGTTTATTTTCAGAGCCTTTTGTAAACAGACAATCGCCTCGTCAAAACGTCCTTGCAAAGTCAAAGCGGCGCCAAGGTTGTAGCAGGTTTCCGCGTTGTCAGGTTCGATTTGCAGAACCTTTTGGAATTGAACGATGGCTTCGTCCACGCGTCCCCCTTGGCGAAGAGCATAGCCGAGGTTGTTTATAGCCGAGACATCATTTGGATCAGTCTCCAGAGTCTTTTGGTAACTGGCAATTGCCTCATCCACCCGCCCCATTTGAAGCAGAAGGTTGCCCAGGTTAATTCGGGCCACTCCATAGTCTGGCTGGATTTCCAGGGCCTTTTGATAACTGGCCAGCGCCTCTTTCGCCCGCCCCTGTGCGGCAAAAGAGCGCCCCAGAGTGTTATAGGCCGGGGCAAAACCGGGATTCAGTCGGACAACTTCCTGGAACTCGCCAATCGCCTCGTCCATGCGCCCTTGCAAGAAATAGGCGATCCCCAGCCGGTTATGTGTGTCGTAATGATTCTCGGTCACCGCAACCGCATGCCGCCAAAGACTGACATCATCTTTCCAGTAACCAATTTGATGACGCGCCAGTCCGATACAGACCAGCACCAGCACTCCGCCCGCGGCGCCCAGCCCGATGCTCTGGTAATGCCATCCCTTGGTCAGTTGGTGCGTTCCCCACACCCAAATAATCAATATTCCAACGGACGGAATATACGTGCAATGATCGGCCAGGGACTGGAAGCCCGCCTGCACCAATCCGAGGACCGGCACCAGAGTTCCGAGATACCACAACCAGCCGGTTAACAAATATGGTTGCTGTCGCCGCAATGCGAATACCAGAACCGACAGGCCCAGAACCAACAGCCCCGCAAATAATATCTTTTGCGCCGGCCAGTGATCCGGATACGGATAAAACGCACTGAGATCCACCGGCCAGAACAGCTTGCCCAGGTATCGGCCACATGAAACCAAGGCATTTTCCAGGCGCGCACCAAAGGACAACGACACGCCGCTCCATTCTTTCGTCAACAAGCCTGAGTTTTTCACTGTGAGGTAGGTGGCCACGCTCACGGTTGCCGACAGAAGAAAGAAAGGCGCCTTCTCCACCAGCAAACTTCGCAGGCTTTTCTGCGGCCACCGGTCCAAAGGCCAGTAATCCAGCAGCAACAGCACACAGGGCAGCGTCACCACCATGGGCTTGCTCATCAAGTCCAGCGCAAAAAATAACAACGTTAGGCCGTAATAAAAATTGGACTTTGGACTTTGACCTTTGGACATACCGACATACCGCGCATACGCCCACAGCGTCAGCATCCAGAACGTCACGCTCAATACATCCTTGCGCTCCGTAATCCACGCCACCGATTCCACCCGCAACGGGTGCAGGCCAAACAGGCCGGCCACCATCAGGCTCCGCCACGTGGCCCCCGTCATCCGGCGCAAAACCAAAAACACCAGGACGGTGTTGACCGCGTGCAACAGCACGTTGGTCAGGTGGAACCCCCAGGGCTTCAATCCATAAAGTTGGTGGTCCAGCATGAGCGACCACATGGTCAGCGGATGCCAGTTGGCGACCGCCGTGTGATCGAACGCCCAAACCACATTCGCCAGAGTCAAATTAATATGGGAGTTGCCGGTGACGTAAGCTTGATCATCGTAATCAATAAACTGGCCGTCCAGCGAGGGGAGAAACACCCAGACCACCAACCCGAACAGCAGTAGGCTGGGGAGGATTTCCTTTCCCACCCAAACGCTGCGCGCTTGTTTAATTGTATTATTCAAACTTCCCGATTCAACCGCCCCCGGCCCCCGTCGTCCATCCAAAAAGTTGAAACGGGGAGCACGACCGTCCCATAAAGTCCAGTTCTTCTGCCGTTTTAATTGAAAATCCCTTTCGCTAAAACGTGTCAATCTCACTTTTTACATTTCATTCCTTTCGTGCCACCGTCAATCTGACTTCCCATCCCTCCCAAAAACAGGTTGGCGCGCGTCGCTTGGGCGGTGTAATTTAAGAGTCATGCAAAGGTTGCTTCTTTTTGCGCTGGCGGCTTCCTCCCTCTGGCTTTCAGGTCCCGCCGTGTCCGTCGCCGCAGATGTCAACGAGGGAGACGCCACCAACTCGAATCCGCCAGTGGTTGCAGGGCCGGAAATCTGGAAGGATGCCTCGCAGCCGGTTGCGGCGCGCATCAATGACCTGGTGAGCCGGATGTCGCTCGCGGAAAAAGTGCAGGAGATGTGCAATACCGCTCCGGCCATTCCGCGGCTCGGAGTTCCCGCCTACGATTATTGGAACGAATGTCTGCACGGCGTCGCGCGCGCCGGCACCGCCACCGTTTTTCCCCAGGCCATCGGCATGGCCGCCACGTGGAACGTCCCGCTGATCCGCGCCGAGGCGGATGTCATCGCCACCGAAGCCCGCGCCAAGTACAACGACTACATCAGCAAACATAACGGCGACAGCGCGCGGTTTCACGGCCTCACTTTTTGGACGCCAAACATCAACATTTTCCGGGACCCGCGTTGGGGCCGCGGCCAGGAAACCTACGGCGAAGACCCGTTCCTCACCGCGCAACTGGGCGTGGCGTTCATTCGCGGGCTGCAGGGCGACGATACGAATTACGTCAAGGCGATGGCCTGCGCGAAACATTTTGCCGTCCACAGCGGGCCGGAATCCACGCGGCACACGTTTGACGCCCAACCACCCGAACGCGATTTTTATGAAACGTATCTGCCACAATTCGAGGCCGCCGTGCGCGAGGGCCGGGTCGGCGCGGTGATGGGCGCCTATAATTCCGTTTATGGCCAGCCGGCCTGCGCGAATCCGCTGTTGCTCACAGACCTTTTGCGAAAACAGTGGGGGTTTGACGGCCACGTCGTTTCCGATTGCGGCGCGATTTACGACATTTACGCCAGTCACAAATTCGCGGACACGCCGGAAGCCGCCGCCGCGCTGGCGGTCAAGGCCGGCGACGATCTTTGCTGCGGCACGGATTACAAATCGCTGCTGGGCGCGGTCAAGCAGGGCCTGATTTCGGAGCAGGAAATTGACGCCGCCGTCGGCCGGGTGCTCGAAGCGCGGTTTCGTCTGGGCCTGTTTGATCCGCCGGAAAAGGTCGCGTACTCGCAAATTCCAATTTCGCAAAACGACACGCTTGATCACGAGGCGCTGGCGCTTCAAGTCGCGCGCCAGTCCATCGTGCTGTTGAAAAACGACGGCCTGCTGCCGCTCGACCGCGCCAAAATCAAAAGCATTGCCGTCATCGGCGCCAATGCGAATTCCGTGCCGCTGCTGCTCGGCAATTACAACGGCTCGACGGCCCGGCCGGTGACCATTCTGGACGGCATCAAAAATGTCGCCGGCACCAACATCCAGGTGGTTTATGAAACGGCCTGCCCGCTGGCGTTGGGACGGGACGGGACGGGACGGCCGGATGCGCAAGCGTGGACCAAGGCCATTGCCGCCGCGTGGATGTCGGACGCGATCATTTACGTCGGCGGCATCAGCCCGCAGCTTGAGGACGAGGAAACGAAAGTGGACTACGAGGGCTTCAGCGGAGGCGACCGCACGCAAATCGAACTGCCGCCGGTACAAACCGAATTGCTCAAGGCGTTGCAGGCCGCCGGCAAGCCCGTCGTGTATGTCAATTGCAGCGGCAGTGCCATCGCCATGCCGTGGGCCGCCACCAACCTGCCCGCGATTTTGCAGGCGTGGTATCCGGGCGAACAAGGCGGCCGCGCCGTGGCCGAAGTTTTATTTGGCGATGCGAATCCTGCCGGGCGGCTGCCGGTGACGTTTTATCGTTCCACGGATGACTTGCCCCCGTTCGACAATTATTCGATGTCCAACCGCACTTACCGCTATTTCGGCGGCCAGCCGTTGTTCGCCTTCGGCCACGGCTTGAGTTACACCAAATTTGGTTACAGCGACCCGAAACTCAACGGCACAAATTATACCGCGCGCGACACAGTAAAACTTACGTTTGCCCTGCTCAACGAGGGCGCGTGGGACGGCGATGAAGTGGCTCAGGTATATTTCCGGCGCGTGCATTCCGTCCAGCCCCAGCCCCGGCTCGCGCTGTGCGGCTTTGTGCGGATTCATTTGCAGGCCAGCCAGGGGGCCAAGTTCACCATGAACATTCCGGTGGAACGGTTCCGCAGTTGGGATCCGGAGAAAAAGCAATATGCCGTCGAGCCGGGCGACTACGAACTGCTTGTTGGCGCGGCGTCGGACGACATCCGATTGCAATTGCCGTTGAATGTTGTCATCCTGCCCTGAAATCTTCGATCTCCGAAATATTTGAATTGGAAACCACACATGAAACCTACATTTCAAGCGCTCTTCGCGGTCGGAATTGTTTTTGCCGCAATGCTCCTTTTCCCCACGTCCGGTCGCGCCGGGGAGTCCAACGATCCGCTTTTGCTTTGGTACCGGCAGCCGGCGACAGACTGGCTTGAAGCATTGCCGGTGGGCAATGGCCGGCTCGGCGCCATGATCTTTGGCGGTGTCACGAACGAGCAAATCCAACTCAACGAAGACACCCTCTGGTCCGGCGGACGGGCGTATCCGGCGCCGGCGGGCGCTTACAAGTCGTTCCCGGAAATCCGGCAGTTGCTGTTCGACGGCAAATACGCCGAGGCCGAGGCTTTGGTCCGCAGCAAGCTGCTGGTCGGAAGAGGCGAGGGAAACAGCTACCAGATCATGGGGGATTTGTTTTTGACCACCGGCCTGAAAGGTGAGCCGACGGACTACCGCCGATCCCTCGATCTCGACACCGGCGTGGCGACGACGACTTTCAAACTGGATGGTGTCACTTATCGCCGCGAAGTTTTCGCGAGCGAGCCGGATCAGGTTATGGTGGTCCGCATCTCGGCTGACCGGGCGGACAAAATCAGCCTGGGCATCGAGCTGCAACGTCCTGAAGTGCAAATTGAAGCGTCCGGCAACGACACGCTCATCATGAACCGGCCGGTTTCAAGCGATCTAAACAGCGGTGTGAAATTTGCCGCCGTGCTCAAGGTGGCCCTTGAAGGCGGCCAGGTTGGCGCCGAGGGAAACCGCCTCACGGTCAGCAACGCCAACACCGTGACCCTGTTCTTGGCCGCCGACTCGAACTATAATCACAAGAATCCTCTCGTCCCGCTCACAGCGGACTTTCGCGCGCAGGCGCTCGAACAGGTGAAGGCCGCCGCCGCGCTCAGCTACGCCAAACTCAAGGAACGCAGCGTCGCTGATCACCAGGCGTTGTTCCGCCGCGTGGACCTGCAACTCTCGTCCGCTCCCGTGCCGGACAAACCGACCGACGAGCGTTTGGCGGCGGTGCAAAAGGGCGCGGACGATCCCGGCCTGGTTGCGCTTTATTTTCAATATGGCCGTTACCTGCTCATCAGTTCATCCCGGCCCGGCGGCCTGCCGTCAAATCTACAGGGCCTTTGGAACGATGGCATGTCTGCTCCCTGGGGCGCCGATTATCACATCAACATCAACATCCAGATGGATTATTGGCCGGCGGATGTGTGCAATCTCTCCGAATGCCAGGAACCATTCTTTGATTTCATCGAAAATTTCGTGAACGTTTCCGGCCGGCAAACGGCCAAAGACTACTACAACGCTCGCGGCTTTGTCGGCCATTACACCACCGACGCCTGGCTTTACACACCGACGGGTGGTGAGCCCAAATGGGCGTTGTGGCAGATGGGCGGCGCGTGGTGCACGCGGCATTTCATGGAGCATTACTGGTTCACCGGCGACCGCGAATTCCTGAAGGACCGCGCGTATCCCATCTTGCGCGACGCGAGTTTGTTCCTGCTCGACTGGCTGGTGCCGGACCCGAAGACCGGCAAGCTGGTGGCCGGCCCCGGCACGTCGCCCGAAAACGAGTTCACCGGTCCCGACGGCAAAAATTACAGTGTTTCCATGGGCGGTTCGATGGACCAGGAAATCACCTGGGACACCTTCAATAATTTCCTGACGGCGGCGCGCGAACTCGGCGTCACGAACGAGCTGACCGCACAGGTGCAGGCCGCGCTCGACAAGCTGGCCCTGCCGGGCATCGGCTCGGATGGGCGGCTGATGGAGTGGGCGCAGGAATTCAAGGAGCCGGAGCCGGGGCACCGCCACATCTCGCACCTGTTCGGCCTGTATCCCGGTTATCAATTCACGCAGAACCAGACGCCCGGCTACATGGCGGCGGCGCGCAAGACCATTGATTACCGGCTCGCGCACGGCGGCGGGCACACCGGCTGGAGCCGCGCGTGGATCATCAATTATTGGGCGCGGTTCCGCGACGCGGACAAGGCATATGAAAACGTCCAGGCGCTGCTCCGGAGATCCACGGTGAAAAATCTTTTCGACATGCATCCGCCGTTCCAGATTGACGGCAACTTCGGCGGCGCCGCCGGCATCGCCGAAATGCTGCTCCAAAGTCACGACGGCGGGATCACGCTGCTCCCGGCCCTGCCGAAACAGTGGGGCACCGGCCAGTTCAAGGGATTGTGCGCCCGCGGCGGGTTCGAAGTCAGCGCCGACTGGAAGGACGGCAAACTGGTGTCCGCTACCGTGCGTTCACTGCTCGGCAATCCCTGCCGCCTGCGCTGCGGCGACGTGACGCGAGAAGTGAAAATTCCCAAAGGCGGAACGTTTCTGTGGGTTGGACAGGCCGCGCCGAAATAAACCACGATTGTTTTTGCTCCCGTCGTCCCTCATCAAAAGCGGTGCTAAAGCCACCGCAGTCCAAACGCTGACGCGACTGCCGGGCCTCACCAAACCTCGCGAAGCGTCTGGACTGCGGCGCGTTCACCGCCGCTTTTCCCAGAGGCAAATCAAACTGGCCCATGTTAACTGGAACTGCTAACTGTTTAGTTCTCGACTCTGACTTTCTCAACACCATATCGACTGCTCAGTTTGTCTTTCAACTGCTCGATCACTTTTCTTACAGGCGTGCTGAAGTGCCGTCTGTGAGACTCGACAAAACCTACATCCAATCTGTTGTCTTTAAGACCTACACCGCAAATGCCGTAGAAGGCAATAATACCACGATCTCGGTCTTCTTTAGCCAGTGGATTTGAGTCGCGAATATACCCGTTAGAAACCAGCACATAATCAACAAGCTTCAGCGCTTCCTGAACCTCAGCGTCGTTAATAGAAAGGCTTGCGTTGGTCTGCTGCTGTGGCACTGGAAAACTCAACGAAACATTTCCATGCACAACCGCATCCCCGAAGAAACAGCCGGTCGCGAGCAACAGAATGGTGCAAACAAGAGCAGTCAGTAATTTATTCAAAACGGTAATCTTCTATCGCCGCTCCGCGGCTTCAAATGGATTTCAACGCCTTCCGTTCGCACGCTGCGTATTTTTTAATCAGCTGGTCGTAAACCTTTGCGGCTTTTGGATTCGGGCGGATTTCGCTGCCGGAAATCGGCTTGGTGAAACCGGCGGCGATTTTTTCCCATTTCGGTTTCTGCCCGGCGTGGACCAGCCAGCCGTGCGCGGCCCGCAATGCGGCGCCCAGCGCGGCGCTCTTGGCCACTTCAATGCGCAGCACGCGGCAGTTCATCACGTCGGCCATCACCTGCAGCAACGGCACGTTGTCCGAC
>Ga0182027_10002587_pt1 | contig 29222 bp, 21 predicted proteins | sample 712E1DmetaG_FD_121300 | JGI IMG/M metagenome (GOLD analysis project Ga0182027, IMG submission 121300) | Permafrost microbial communities from Stordalen Mire, Sweden - 712E1D metaG (Illumina Assembly) | ecosystem: Environmental > Terrestrial > Soil > Wetlands > Permafrost | place: Sweden...
AGTACCGCCAGCGGGATTTGAACCCGCGATCTTCACGTTGAGAACGTGACGTCCTAGGCCACTAGACGATGGCGGCGTACCTGTAATTTTACCTCAATTACTATCGTTAAACAAGCTTAAGCAGGTTTGTTTTGAAGTTTTTTTTCTTGTATAATCTTTTTGTGAACCCAATTACTTTATCTATCATTATTCCCTGCTATAACGAGATGGCAAATCTAAGAAAGGGCGTTTTGGATAAATTAGAGAGCTTTTTAAAAAAACAAAAATACAGCTGGGAGGTAATTATTTCTGATGATGGCTCTAATGACGGAAGCATTGGATTTATTCAAAAATTCATAAAAGAAAACCCAAAGTTTATCTTATTGACAAATGCTCATTTAGGAAAAGCAGGTGCGGTAACAAGCGGAATGCTTAAGGCAAAAGGGGAATACAGGTTGTTTACCGATATGGATCAAGCAACTCCGATTGAAGAAGTGAGTAATCTTTTAAAATTTGTTAACGACTATGACATTGTTATTGGCAGCAGAAATTCAGCTCGAAAAGGAGCTCCTATAACACGCTTAATTATGGCAAACGGGATGATAATGTTAAGAAAACTACTAGTTGGAATTTGGAAAATAAACGATACCCAATGTGGATTTAAGCTGTTTAAAGCGGAGGCGGCAATAAAGATATTTAATAAATTAACCGAACTTAAGCACGGTTTTAAGAAAATATCTGGATCATCGGTAACAGCCGGATTTGATGTAGAAATTCTCCTTCTCTCAGAAAAAATGGGATTTAAGATAAAAGAAGTACCTGTTAAATGGCTTTATGTCGAAACAAGAAGAGTCAGTCCTGTTAAAGATTCCATCGATGGTTTTTCGGATCTGCTAAAAATTAACCTAAATAAATTAAAAGGCTATTATAACTAAATGCTTTCAAATTTTAAGTTTTTAAAAATAGGCTACCTAATTACGTTATTTGGTTTACTGGTTTATTCATTTACGCAAGTTGATTTAAATCTAACACTTTCTAGGTTTTCGCTTTGGCAAATAATTGAAAAATTTTTACAGCACGTAGGGTTTTTTAATCGACCCCTGTCTACCGACATTTATATCATTTTATTGTTACTACTTTACATTTTTTACTTTTGTTTTCTTTTAATGGCGGTTAAGAAAAAAATTACAATTAAGCAAGTTTGGTTTTTAATTATTGGTGCGGTTATAATTTTAGCTTTTTCTTACAATGCTTTTTCTTACGATTTGTTCAACTATATGTTTGATGCAAAAATTCTTGCGTACTATGGTCAGAATCCATTTCTCCATAAGCCAATGGATTTTGCCGGAGACCCATGGCTTAATTTTATGCGCTGGACGCATAGGTATTATCCATACGGGCCAAGTTGGTTAATCTTAACAGTGCCTCTGTCTTTTATCGGGATGAACTATTTTCTTATAACTTTCTTTCTTTATAAATTTTTAATGGCAATTTCTTTTTTTGGATCTTGTTATCTAATTTATAAAATTTCTGAAGAAATTTTTCCTGAAAATTCTGTGTTTAATTTAATCTTTTGGGGACTTAATCCTTTAGTTTTAATAGAAGGATTAGTCTCTGCGCATAACGATATGCCGATGGCGTTTTTTACTTTGCTATTTTTCTATTTATTTATTACAAAAAAATATATCAGTTCAACTTTTTCTTATGTATTCTCGGTAGGGATTAAATATGCAACCATCGTTTTATTTCCGATACTTATTTTTATTTTTTACCTTAAACGTAAAGGAAAACAAATTAATTGGGAAAAAATATTTATTGCCTGCGCAAGTCTTTCATTAATTGCAGTGATTATTGCAACAATTAGGACTACTTTTCAGCCATGGTATCTTCTTTACATTTTGCCATTCGCTGCGTTTATCTCAAAAAAGGTTTATGTTTTTATCCCCGTTGTTGCGGCAACTATTTTCTCTTTAATAATTTACATTCCTTATGTTTACTTAACAGATTATGATAAAAGTTACCCGTTAATAGTTTCCAGAATAGAAATAATTGGACTTGTTGCAGTAATATTCTTATTTATTTTCTCACTTCTATACTCCTTGAGAATGAGATCAAAATAAAATTTTAATTTGCTTCTTTTTAACCCTTTTATGTATAATCTTCGTATGGGTTTTATTAGAAAAAACCGTTTCGGGATTTTATTTTTCGTCTTATTAGCCTTCGTTTATTTCTTACTTAGAGCATCAAAATTGCTTGCAATACCTATCTTTACCGATGAGGCTATATACACCCGCTGGGCACAAATTGCACTTCACGATTCAAGCTGGAGATTTATTTCCCTGACTGACGGAAAACAGCCAATGTTTATTTGGATAACAATGCTTTCCATGAAGCTTATTCACGATCCTCTGTATGCCGGGAGATTTATTTCTGTAATTTTTGGATTCATAACGATGATAGGTCTTTGGTTTTTATCCTTAGAGCTTTTTAAGGATAAAAGAATTGCATATTTAACTTCGATTATTTACATTTTGTATCCTTTTGCTCAGGTTTACGACAGAATGGCATTAATGGATAGCATGGTAGCAACCTTTTCCGTATGGGCGCTTTATTTCTCAATTCTTTTGGTCAGAAAAAATAAACTTAATCTTGCATATTCGTTGGGTTTTTTAATGGGAGCGGGAGCGTTAACTAAATCTTCGAACTTCTTTAGTATGTATTGTTTGCCGTTTACTTTATTGCTTTTTAATTTTAGCAAGTTAAATTTTTGGAAAAGATTATTAAAATGGGCAAGTTTGGTAATCTTTGCAGTTATAATCACACAAATTATTTATTCAATTCTTAGGTTGTCGCCTTTATATTCAATGATAGGTATAAAAAATGCAACGTTTGTTTTTCCATTTTCGGAATGGATTAGTCATCCATTTACTTTCTTTTCCGGCAATTTAAATGCATTAACCGATTGGCTGTTTGGCTATTTAACTTTGCCGTATTCAATCTTACTTGCCGTTTCAATAGTAGTTATCTATAAAAAAACGAGAGAAAAGCTTTTATTAATTATTTACTTTGCGGTTCCCTTTTTTGCACTGGCAGTTTTTGGAGAATTAATTTACGCAAGATTTATCTTTTTTATGAGTCTATATCTGTTACCGCTTGCAAGTTGGGGTTTAGTTTTCCTAATAGATTTACTAAAAACTAAATTAAAACTTAAAAAAAATTCGGAAATACTATTTACAATTATTATGACTCTTGTATTTGTTTCTTTCCCGGCTTTTATTTGTATCCAATTATTGGTTGATCCAGTAAATGCCCAAATTCCAAATACGGATCGTACTCAGTACATAAGTAGTTGGGCTGCCGGTTGGGGGGTTAATGAATCAGTTCAGTTTATAGAAAATAAAGCAAAAAGCGGAAAAGTCTTTGTGGGAACAGAGGGAACATTTGGTTTAATGCCCGAGTCCTTAGAGCTTTATTTGATTACAAATAAAAACGTAATCATTAAGGGTTACTGGCCGATTAACGACAAACTTCCCGATGAGGCAATTGCATACGCAAAAAAAATGCCAGCCTATTTTATTTTCTATCAACCTCAGCATGTGGTGATCCCGTCGAGCTTTCCCCTAAAGCTTATCTTTGAGAAAAGAGAAGGCAACAGCGATAGCTTCTTTAGATTTTATCAAATAATTCCTTAAGGGGAATTATGCTAGTATTTAAAAAAATTTGGCCTTATCTAATAATCTTAATAATAATTTTGGCTTTTTTTGCTCCCGTATTAAAAGGCCAAGTTCCCTTCCCCGGGGATTATTTAATTGATCAAAATCCATACAGAACAAGTTCATTTTTAGGATACGGTCCGGGAGGATACCCCAATAAAGGACAGGGGATAGATGTAGTCACAGAAATTTATCCTTGGCGATATTTTTCTGCCGGTCAATTTAAAAATGCTCAAATTCCTTTTTGGGATCCTTATAATTTTTCCGGTAATCCCCTGCTTGCAAATTTTCAAACTGCCGTTTTTTATCCCTTGAATTTTTTCTATTTCGTTTTTCCGTTTAATTTTGCTTGGACATTAATCATAATGCTTCAGCCATTTTTAGCCGCAATCTTTTTATATCTTTACTTAAGTAAGGGACTAAAATTATCAAAAACAGCATCTCTTTTAGGCGGAATTACATTTGGTTTTTCTTCTTATATGGTAGTTTGGCTGCAGTATGGAAACATAGGAAATACGTTTTTATGGTTACCCCTAATTCTTTTATTTATAAAAAAACTTTCGGAAAAATTATCAGCTTTAAATTTTCTTTTTTTAACTATAGCTTTTTTAATGAGTTTTCTTGGCGGATATATTCAGGGATTTTTTTACATAGTAGTTATTTCAGTTCTATTTTTATTCCTTCTGACGCTTTTTAAAGAGTGTGCGCAAAAAATTAAAAAAATATCTGTATTTTTTTTGTCTTTAATTATTTCTTTAATGCTTACCTCGTTTCAATCATTGTCCACCTATCAGTTATTCTTAAATTCAACTAGGGGTTCGTATTCTTTAAGCCAAATATCAAACCTTCTTTTACCGCCTTATTATTTAATTACTTTTTTCTTTTCGGATTTTTTTGGAAATCAAAGTACAAGAAATTATTGGCTGGATGGAACCTATATCGAAAGAGTAATGTATATCGGAGTTGCTTTTTCCCTGTTTGTTTTTTATGCGGTTAAGAAAGTAAAACTTAAGGAAAAATGGTTTTTTCTTATAGTAGCAGTGTTGTCACTTATATTAGCGACTAATCTTCCTTTTATAAAGTTTTTTTATTTATTGCCGATTCCGGTAATTTCAACGACAGTGCCCACGAGGGAATTATCAATCTTTATTTTTTCAACAATAATCTTAGGGTCAATGGGAATTGATCATTGGCTAAAAAATAAAAACGATAAAAGTAAAATTCCATTTTTTTATATTGGGTTTTATGTCTTAGTGATTGTAGTAATTTCACTTGCTTATAAGTTCAATTACTTTCCGGCTTTGCAATTCAAAGTGACGATCCGAAATACTATTTTACCGACAATTCTTGCCCTAGCAACAGTTTTAATATTCTTCTTTAAAGATCGATTTAAAAAAGTTATGATAGTTTTATTATTTACGGTTATCATTTTTGATCTTTTTTATTTTTTTAATAAAATAACTCCCTTTTCTCCGCAAGAATTAATTTATCCTCAAGTCCCTGTGATAAGTTTTTTAAAAAACAATGCAGGGATAAATCGTTATTGGGGGTATGGAAATGCATATATTCCGTCTAATTTTCAAACGGTTGATCAAACTTTTTCTCCTGAAGGAAATGATCCTCTTCACATAAACCGATACGGTGAATTATTGGCAAGTTCTAGGAATGGGCAACTTCCGGTATTGCTCCCAAGACCGGATGCCAATATTGCAAGCGGATTTGCAAAAGAAGATTTAAAAAATAATTTTTATAGAAAAAGAATACTTGATCTTTTGGGGGTTAAATTTATCCTTTACAGTAGTCCCAATTCTTATCAGGATAATGGAACTTTTCCCGAAAACCAGTACAAACTAATATGGACAAATTTGCCTTGGCAGATTTATGAAAATAAAGATGTTTTACCAAGATATTTTTTAGCGGGAGACTATATTGTAAAAAATACTAAGCAGGATATTCTAAGTAACATTTATAATTCAAAACTGGATTTGTTTAAAACCTTAATTCTAGAAGAAAATCCAAAAATTCCAATAGATAAATCTTCAACCGGTGCGGCGGCTTTAATTTCTTATACTCCGAATAAAATTACATTTAAAACAGAGACAAATGGAAACCTGTTGCTTTTTCTTTCCGACAATTATTTTTCCGATTGGAAAGCAACCGTTGATGGTAAAAGCTGGTCATTGCAAAGGGCCGACTATACGTTTAGGGCTGTCCCAATACCAAAAGGAAAGCATATAATAACAATGGTTTACGATCCAGAAGCTTTTGATTTAGGATTAAAAATTGCCGGAGTTGGAATATTAATATTTATATTTTCATTTGTGTATTTAAGAATCTATGAAAAAAAGATTTAATTATCTCTTTATTTTTTTATCAATACTTTTAGTGCTTCCTGCAATAGTCGGGCTTTTGCATCCCGGTTTTTTCCTAACTGATGATGGAAACTGGATGGTTATCCGTTTCTCAGCCTTTTATGAAGCGTTAAGAGCAGGACAGTTTCCGGTTAGATTTCTTTTTAGATTGAATAATATGTACGGATATCCCGTTTCCGATTTTCTATACCCGCTTTTTATGTATATTGGAGTCTTGATACATATAGTAGGATTTAATTTCGTCAGTACGATAAAAGTAGTTTCCGTTTTATCTCTCGTTTTTTCTTCTCTTTTTTCTTTCTATTGGCTTAGGAAAACTTTTAGCAATTTATCCTCCCTTATTGGATCCTTAGCCTACGTTTATTTTCCCTATCATATGTTTGATCTTTATAGACGAGGTTCAATAGGAGAAGTTTTGGCTTTAGCAATTGTTCCTTTTGTTTTCTGGCAGATAGAAAGAAAAAATTTACCGCTTGTTTCTTTCGGAATTGCTCTTCTTATTCTTTCACATAATACTTTAGCGCTTATATTCTTACCGGTAATTTTTATCTATATGATTTTGAAAAGAATATCATTTTTTAAATCAATTATTTCATTAGTTATTTCACTGGGATTGTCGGCTTTCTTTTGGTTTCCCGCGCTTTATGATTTACAATTCACGGCGTTTAGTAAGGTTTCCGTGTCTGATTTCTCCAAGTATTTTGTGGATCCAAATAATCTAAATTATTTCGGTTATGTCTCTCTAATTGTGTTAATTTTAAGCGTAGTTTTACTTTTCTTAAAAAGAAGCAAAAGCTTTATTTATTTTTTCCTGATATTTATTGTTTTTAGCTTCTTAGCATTGTCATCGTCAAAGCTAATTTGGCAAATTTTACCAATTGCAAAAGAAATACAATTTCCCTTCCGTTTCTTGTCGGTTGTCTGTCTTGCTGCGGGATATTTAGTTTGTTACCAAATTGATTGTTTTAAAAAATACTGGAAATTTTTACTTGCAGCAGTTTATATTATTCTAATCTTTGTCTCCGCGAAAGATTTTATTTATCCTACAAGTTTTCAATATTATCCGGATTCGTTTTATTCTACAAATCTTGATACGACAACCGTAAAGCAGGAATACATGCCAAAATGGGTAAAAAATGTTCCAGTATCGGTTCCAAGCGAAAAAGTTGAAGTAATCAGCGGAAAAGGAGAAATTTCAGATTTAGTAAATAAAGGGAATTTATCATTTAGCGTAAAAGCAGCTCAAAAGAGCACTATTTTGATTAACTCAGTTTATTTTCCTGGGTGGATCGTTAATGTTGACGGTTCAAGCGTTCCGATTAGTTATGAGCAGTCAGGTTTGATTCAATTTTCAGTAGTATCAGGAACCCATTCTGTGATGATCTATTTTGCCGAAACTCCATTAAGGCTGGCAGCTGATTTAATTTCTCTCATTTTCCTTATCTTCTTAGTCTGTCTAGTCGTATTAGAAATCACACCTAGGACTATTATCTATACATAACGATTTCTTTTAATTTAGCCTTCTTCTTTGTATAATACGCATATGGGGTTTTTAAAGAGACTGTGGCCTTTTTTACTACTTGTCTTTTTGTCTTTATTTGCAATTTATCCTCTTTTTCATCCCGGGTTTTTCCCGATGCACGATGATGAACAAATTGCCAGGCTTCAGCAGCTTATATTAGCTATTAACAACTGGCAAATTCCACCCCGATGGGTTCCTGATTTGGGTTTTGGCTATGGGTTTCCTTTATTTAATTTTTATCCTCCACTTGTTTATTATCTTGGATATTTATTCCACTTAGTTGGATTTTCTCTTATTAATTCTACAAAGCTGGTAATGGGATTAGGATTTATATTTTCAGCTTTCTTTATGTTTCTTTGGGTTAGAAAGCATTATGGTATGCTTGCCGGCATTTTTGCAGCTTTTTTGTATACCTATATCCCATATCACGCGGTAGATTTATATGTTCGCGGCGCGCTTTCCGAATTTTTCTCTTTTGTTTGGATCCCGGCTGTTTTTTGGGCCTTTGACCGGCTTTCGGAGAAAAAGACTCTAGGAAACGCAATATTAGCGGGAATTTTCTTATCGCTGGTTATATTAACTCATAATTTAGTTTTTATCCAATTCATTCCCTTTTTAGCAATCTATCTAATTTATTTACTTTATCTTGAGAGAAAAGATATAAAAAGATTCTTATCTCTTGTTATCTTTTCACTGGCTTCAAGTATAGGATTAACTTTATACTTTACTCTTCCGGCATTACTCGAAAAACAATACACACTGGTCGATAAAATTCTCACGGGGGAATTGGCAAGTTATAGATTGTATTTTGTTTGTCCCGGTCAATTTTTAAATTCCCCATGGGGCTACGGGGGGTCAATTCCGGGATGTATCGATGGGATGTCTTTTCAAATTGGTAAAATTCAACTGTTTGTTTCTATTCTTGCCCTAATTTTAATAATTTCATCTTTAGTCTTTAAAAAGATTTTTACATTTAGAAACATCAAATTACCGATTGTCGGATTTATTCTATTTGTTTTTTCTCTTTTTATGGCAACATCTTACTCCGGGTTTATTTGGAACGCAATTCAGCCTCTATCTTATATTCAATTTCCGTGGAGATTCCTTCTTTTCACTGCGGTTTTTTCATCCTTTTTGGGCGGATTTATAATCGCTTTTTTGCAAAAACATATTAACAAATATATTGTTATTTCTGTGCTTTTAATTCTAGCAGCAGCTTGTCTGTATTCAGTAAGAATTGATTTTAAACCATCTGCTTATTTATCGGTGACGGATTCTTTTTATACATCAAAACAGGATATCCAATGGAGAGTTTCCAGAATGTCTTACGAGTATGTTCCCAAAGGTGTGGTAACTAATCTTTCGGATTTAGGAACGACAGTCTTAGATATATCCCAAAAAGATCTTCCAGAGAAAAGTTTTCAAGTCTTAAACGGAAAAATGATTGTAGATGAACAGGTAAATACACCTCAGCGCAAGACATATTTGGTTGAGGTTATTAACGCGGGACAAATCCGTATAAATACATTTTCTTTTCCAGGCTGGACCGTACTTGTAGATAGTAAAAAAATAAAATACAATGACAACAATAAATTAAAATTAATTACAATTTATTTGACAAAGGGCGAACACAAGGTAAATGTTTTATTTGAAAACACTCTGCCAAGAACGATAGGAAATGTTGTAAGCGGAATAACTGCTCTTGTATTAATTGTTCTTGGGATGGTATCTCTTAAGAGAAAAGGAAATCATGAAAAAAATAAATGAACTTTCAATTTTTTTCCCCTTTTGGAATGAGGAAAAAAACGTTGAGGTAGTGGTAAAAAACGCAATACCGATTGCAGAAAAAGTTGCGGAAAAATGGGAAATAATTATCGTAGATGATGGCTCTTCGGACAATACACTTGAAATTGCCCAGAAACTTTCTAAGGAAAACGACAGCGTTAAGGTTGCTTCTCATCAGCCAAACCGTGGTTATGGAGCGGCGCTCAAGGAAGGTTTCGCAAGAGCAAAATACGGCACGGTTGTGTTTACAGACGGGGATCGGCAATTTGATTTTTCTCAAGTTACTCGTTTTCTAGAAAGAATAGATAAAGCGGATATGGTAATTGGGTATAGAGAGAGAAGACAAGATAATCCTTCAAGGCATTTTTTGATGAATTTATTAAAAATTTGGGACTTTATTTTTTTCGGAATTTATTTTAAAGATATTGATTGTGGGTTTAAGATGTTTAAAAAAAACGCTCTCGATAGCATTTTACCTCTTAAATCTGAAGGCGCGATGATAACTACAGAAATTTTAGCAAAGGCAAAAAAAGCAAAACTAAAAATTGCCCAGGTAAAAGTGTCGCATTTACCGAGAAAATTCGGCGATCAAAGCGGAGGAAATTTTAGGGTCGTTTTTAGGGCGATTAAAGAAAGCTTTATTCTTTGGAAGGAGTTAAGAAATGGAAGAGCTTGATATCGCTATTGATATAGCTACGGTTACTAAAAGATCCATTCATGGTGTTCTTGCGTTAGTTTCGAGGACTTTTTTTATTCAATTAGTATCTTTTGTAACGAATTTTTTACTTACAATCTTCCTTTCTCCTTCGATTTTTGGAGTTTTCTTTGTCGTTTCTGCTGCAATTAATTTCTTAGGGTATTTCTCCGATATCGGACTTGCCGCTGCTTTAATTCAAAAAAAGGATGAAATAACCAGGGAAGAACTTAAAACTACATTTACCATACAGCAGGTGCTTGTAGTAACGGTGGTTATCATTGCTCTCTTAATCTCGAAATGGGTAGGAGCCTTTTATCATCTCAACAATGCCGGAATATTCTTGTTTCAAGCTTTGGCAGTTGCTTTTTTCTTATCTTCCCTAAAAACAATCCCCTCGATTATTCTAGAACGACACCTGTTTTTTCAGAAGCTTGTGATACCTCAAATAGTAGAAACAGTCGTTTTTAGCGTCGTAGCAGTTTATTTGGCTGTAAAAGGATTTGGTGTTACCAGTTTTACAATTGCGGTTTTGGCAAGAGGATTATGTGGAGTTATTGCAATGTATATTATTTCTCCCTGGAAAATAGGAATTGGTTTTTCAAAACAAACCGCAAAAAGACTTCTTTCGTTTGGCGTTCCATTTCAACTAAACAGTTTCTTGGCTCTTTTTAAAGATGATTTGTTTATTGCATATCTTGGAAAAGCGTTGCCTATTGCTGCGGTCGGTTATATCGGATTTGCGCAAAAGTGGGCATTTGCACCCTTGAGATTAATCATGGATAACGTTGTTAGAATAACTTTTCCTTCTTTTTCAAGACTACAGCATGACAAAGAAACCCTTTCCAAAGCAATTGAAAAATCTATATTTGCGTCAACTTTATTCATTTTCCCGGTAATAGTTGGTCTTGTTGGTTTGGCGCCTTATCTTATAAAATTAATTCCAAAATACGGTAAATGGGAACCTGCTCTTTTGTCACTTGGTTTTTTTGGAATTAACGCAGCTATAGCTTCTATTTCAACACCTTTAGTTAATGCGTTAAACGCTATCGGTCAAATTAAAAAAACTCTTTATCTAATGATATTTTGGACTTTAATTACCTGGATCTTAACTCCGATTTTAATTTTTCTATTAGGATTTAATGGAGTTGCTATTGCATCGGCGATCATATCGCTTTCCTCAGTAATTGTTATATTTATGGTTAAAAAATACGTTTCGTTTAATCCTTTTATTATCATGTATCCATTTTTAGCATCGGCTATTATGGGGATTTTTATTTATTTTGTAAGTCCTTTTGTTATATCAAACTTAATAAATCTATTTCTAATAATAATTCTTTCTGCTGTGATATACTTTTTAGCGATGCTTATTTTTGCTAAGCAGGAAATTACTTCGAATTTTCAGCTTATTTTAAATAACTTAAAACAATGAAAAAATTATCCGTTGTAATATCTGCATTTAATGGAGAGGAAAAAATAGAAAAATGCCTTGAATCCGCAAAGTTTGCAGATGAAATTATAGTTATCGATAATTCATCAATAGATAACACCAGAAAAATTGTTGAAAAATATACTCAGAACATTATTTCTCAGAAAAATGATCCGACCAGAATTGATCAACTAAAAAATATCGGTTTTGAAAAGGCAAATGGAGATTGGATTTTTAGTCTTGATCAAGACGAGCAGATAACAAAAGAGTTGGTGGATGAAATAAAAGAAGTGTTAAATAGTAATTCATCCGTAAGCGGATACTGGGTTCCCAGGAAAAACCTAATTTTTGGTAAGTGGATGGAGCACACGGGGTGGTATCCTGATTATCAATTGCGATTATTTAATAAGGGAAAAGGAGAATTTAGAGAAAACTTTGTACACCAGACGTTGAAAGTAGAAGGAGAGACTACTTATTTAAAAAACCATCTATTGCATGAAAATTATGAAACATTAAGTCAGTTTCTTAACAGGGCAATAAATTCCTACGCACCAAATGAAGCGGAAAAACTCATGTCTGAAGGATATGCGTTTTCCTACTTCGATGCGATTAAGTTTCCTTTAAAAGAATTTTTAAACAGATTTTTTAATGGAGAAGGATATAAGGATGGATTCCATGGATTAATGCTATCGATATTAATGGCTTTTTATCATTTTATAGTTTTTGCAAACTTATGGGAGATATATAAATTTAAAGATGAAAAAGATAAAGATATGTTAAAAGTTGTAAAAACCGGATTTAAAGATGCCAGTAAGGAATTAAAATATTGGGTTAATACGGCAGAAATTAAAACTAATAAAAACCCCATCAAAAAAAGCTTTCTCAGAGTAAAAAGAAAACTTTCAAGTAAATGAAGCCAGACAAAATTTTTGTTACCGCAATAAATTTTAATGATTCAGATACAACAATTAGATTTTTGGATTCATTAAAAGACCAGGATAAGGAAGGAATTGATTTAAACGCATTAATTATAGATAACTCCACAAAGCAAAAGATAAAAATTAATAAAGAAAACTACTCTGAATACTTTAATTTAAAAATTATTGATCCACAGGATAATCTTGGCTTTTCCGGAGGTCACAATATGGCAATTAAGGAAGCGCTTATTTCAGGAGCTAATTATGTCTTAATTATGAATAATGATGTGGTTTTAGATAGAAAATTGATTTTAGAAATGTTAAAGACTATAAAAAATACAGAGACGGAAGGAATCGTAGTCCCCAAAATATATTTTGCAAAAGGATACGAATTTCATAAAGAGAGATATAAAAAAGATGATTTGGGAAAAGTTTTCTGGTATGCGGGAGGCGAAATTGATTGGAAGAATATGATCTCCTATCATAGGGGGGTTGATGAGGTCGATAAAGGTCAATTTAATAAGCAAGAAGAAACTAATTTTGCAACCGGATGCTGTATGCTTGTAAAAAGAGAAGTTTTTGAAAAAGTAGGTTTATTGGATGAAAATTATTTTCTATATTATGAGGATGCCGATTTTAGCCAAAGAGTGCTTGCAAAGGGATATAAAATAATTTATGCACCAAAAGCCATTTTATGGCATGAGAATGCCGGTTCCGCAGGAGGATCAGGGTCAACTCTTCAGGACTATTTTATAACCCGGAACAGGATGTATTTCGGTTTTAAATATGCTCCGTTAAGGACTAAAATTGCACTTATAAAAGAAAGTTTTTTATTGCTTCTGAAAGGCAGAAAAAATCAAAAGAAAGGAATAAAAGATTTTTACTTTGGAAAAATGGGTAAAGGAAGTATTATATGAAAAAAATATCTGCTGTAATTTTAGCAAAAAATTCGGAAAAGATAATTGCTGAGTGTATCGATTCAGTTGCTTTTTGTGATGAGACAATAGTAATCGATAACGGCTCCAAAGATAAAACAGCAGAAATTTCATTAAAAAAAGGAGCTAAGGTGCAAGAATTAATAACCGATGATTTCTCGGAGTTACGTAATTTTGGTCTAAAAAAAGCGGAAGGAGAGTTTATATTCTATATCGATTCAGATGAGCGAGTAGATGAAGCTTTAAAAGAATCGATTAAGGAAGTTATAAACGGAAATAATTCAAAATCAAGTTATTATGTCCTAAGGAAAAATTTCTACTACGGTAATTATGAATGGCCTCAAAAAGAAAAAATTGAAAGACTATTTTTAAAAATTAATTTAAAAGGATGGCATGGAAAAATCCACGAAAGCCCAATTGTTTTAGGGGAAAAGGGAATTTTAAAGGGATATCTTTTACATTATACGCATCAGGACTTGTTCTCGATGCTTAGTAAAACCATAGAATGGTCAAAAACAGAAGCGGAACTAAGATTTAAGTCCAATCACCCGAAAATGACATGGTGGAGATTTCCAAGAGTAATGATAACAGCTTTTATTGACTCTTTTGTAAGTAAAAAGGGATATAAAGCGGGTGCGATAGGTTTAATAGAAAGCATTTATCAGTCTTTTAGCTCATTTATTACCTATGCCAGACTGTGGGAAATGCAACAAAAAAATAAATGAGAAAAAAATTTTTAAAAAGTTGGCCGATTATTTTTTTAGTTGTTGTTTGGTTTATTTTCTCCTATCCTTACTTTTTAAATAACAAAACTCCTTTTCCTTCGGAATATTTAATGAATTTCTTCGCCCCCTGGAGCGCGTATTTCGGATTCAGCGGTCCGATAAAAAACAACGCAATGCCGGACATTATTACTCAAATTTACCCTTGGAAGCATTTAGTTATTCAAAGCTTAACTCATGGCCAGATTCCTCTCTGGAATCCGTTTAGTTTCTCAGGAACTCCTTTAATGGCAAACTATCAGTCGGCGGTTTTTTCGCCTTTTAACCTGCTATTTTTTATTCTCCCTTTTATTGATTCCTGGTCAATTCTTGTTCTGCTTCAGCCTTTGCTTGCCGGATTATTTATGTACCTCTTTTCAAGAAGCTTGTTTCAGTCAAAAGCGGCAGGTGTTATTTCGGCAATTTCTTTTATGTTTTGTGGTTTCATAACGACTTGGATGGGATATGCGACCCTTGGATATTCAATCTTGTTTTTGCCACTTGCGCTTTATGCAATAGAAAAATATTTCACAACCTCTAATAAAATCTTCCTTTTAGTTTTATCAATTTCAATTCCGTTGTCATTTTTCTCAGGTCATTTTCAAATAAGCATTTACTTTTTAATTTTTATAATTATTTATCTTTTTTACAAAACTTTATCAACTAAGCAAATAAAAAAGGGAGCAAAAGCATACCTTTTTTTATTCTTTGGATTTTTACTTACGCTGCCCCAATTAATTCCCTCGATTGAATCTTATTTACAATCTTTTAGAAGTGAAATATTTCAGAAAACCGAGGCGATTCCTTGGCAGTATCTTGCAACTTTAATTGCTCCCGATTTTTTTGGAAATCCTGTAACCAGAAATGATTGGTTTGGACATTATGCGGAATGGAATGGTTATATTGGAATTATTCCCCTAATGCTTGCCGTATATTCGATATCGATCAAGAAATTTACTAGAACATTTTTTTTGTTTATTATTGCTATTTTAGCTCTTATTTTAGCCCTTAACACTCCGATTCTAGGCCTAATTGTGTCACTTAAAATTCCGGTATTAAGTACGAGTGCAGCCAGCAGGATAATTGTAATTTTTAGTTTTGTGTTTTCGGTTCTTGCGGGATTTGGTTTTGATAGGTTAGTCAGCGATCATAAAGAGAGAAAAATAAAAAGAATATGTTTGTGGCTTGGGGTTTTCTTTTTGTTTTTTATATTGTTATGGGCAATAGTTATCTTTAAATTTGCATTTCCCTTAGATAAGCTTGTTATTGCCAGGCAAAACTTAATACTGCCCTCAATAATTTTTTTCCTATCGGTTCTAATTATTGCATCATCAATTTTAACTCGGAAAAAAGTAATACTCTTTTTATTAATTTTCTTTATAGTTTTTGATTTGCTTCGGTTTGCAATAAAGTGGCAATCCTTTGACCCTAAAGATCTTGTTTTTCAGTCTACTCCTTTAGCCGCCAAGATGAGTATGCTTTTAACTAATGAAAGGTATCTTGGAGGATCTGGGGCTTATTTTTCAAATTATTATGGATTGCCTTCTGTTGAAGGCTACGATGCGCTTTATATCAGAAGCTACGGTCAATTTATCGCATCTTTACAAACAGGGAAACTAACAGATTCGTCAAGATCAGTTGTCGAATTTCCGAACAACGGTCTATTTACGCAAAAAGCAACCAATCTATTGGGAATAAAATATATTGTCCATAAGATTTCAGATGGTCAAGCTCCTTGGGTATTTCCTTTTTGGAATAATCCAAAACAATTCATATTAATTTACAAAGATCAAAAGTACGAAATCTACAAAAATAATTTGGCTTTTCCCCGAACCTTTTTGGTGAATGATTATAAAGTTATTACAGATCCGGAGAATATATTGAAAACAATGTTTTCAAAAGACTTTAATCTTAGGAAAGAAGTTGTTTTAGAAAAAGAAATAGGTAATTTAAATTTGAATAAAAAAGAAGAAACGGGTTTAACATATATTCAAAAATATTCTCCTAACGAAATAGATGTAGGAACAAATTCTGATTCAAACAGTTTGCTTTTTATTTCGGATAGCTATTATAGCGGATGGAACGCTTATGTAGACGGAAATAAAACAGAAATATATAGGGCTGATTTTGCTTTCAGAGCGATTCCCGTTGAAAAAGGGAAGCACGAAGTTAAAATAATATATGAACCGGTAAGTTTTAAAATAGGCATAGTGTTAGCAATTTTTGGAGGACTTGGAATTATTTTGCTGTTAACAGTTCCCAGAATTTTAAATCGGAAAGCTTCATTTTCTTCTTAGCAAAGCCAAAAAGATAAACGATTTCAAGAATTCCTACTGTGTTAAATATTAATATAACGATAAACCATATTTTTTGTTTTAAGCCTGCCGATTTCCAGAGAGCCAACCCTTTCCATAAAAGAGACCATAAAAATATTATAAATAGTAACGTTGGGGGTATCTGTCCAAAATCAAATGCGTTATTCACGCTTTTATTATATCCAGTCAATACTAAGGTTTGCAAGAGGTATGAAAACTGATAGAATAAAGAGGTGAAAATAGGCATTTTTGACCCCTATCTGGATACACTTGGTGGAGGAGAAAAATATGTTTTAACCTTATCTTCATGCTTGTCTGATAAAAACGAAGTTTCTATATTTTGGGACAATGAATTAATATTAAGCAAAGGTGAGAGAAAATTCGAGATTGATTTAAAAAAAGTAAAAACAACAAAGAATATTTTTTCATCCTCATTTTCTTTAAAACAAAGAATTCTGGAAACTAAAAAATATGACGCAATCTTTTATTTAAGCGATGGCAGTATCCCCTTAGTTTGGAGTAAATTATTTATTCATTTCCAGTTTCCTGTAAAAAAACAGCAAGAAAATAAACTATTAAGGCAATATAAATATACAAAAATTGCCGGAATAATTTGTAACTCAGTGTATACTAAAAATCTTATAGATAAGGAATTTGGTTTAAAAAGTGTAGTTTTATACCCTCCGGTTGATTTGGACAATATCCTTTCAAAATCGGATGACGCTAAAAAAGAAGATCTGATTTTAACCGTCGGAAGATACAATGAGCTTTCAAACGGAAGCAGCTTTAAAAAACATGAAGTGCTAATTGGGTTTTTTAAGAAAATTTCTAAAAACAGTAAATATAGGTTGGTAATAGTCACGGATGAAAACAAGAGCAATTCAGATAATCTAAAAGAGTTATCCAGTGGTTATCCAATAACAATAGTTGAAAATTTATCAAAAAAAGAACTGGATGATTTGTACAGAAAGGCAAAAATATATTGGCACGCTGCGGGATTTGACGAAGATCTAACTATTTATCCCGAAAGAGCGGAACATTTTGGTATATCAACGGTAGAGGCAATGCTTTCAGGTGCTGTTCCGGTTGTAATAAAAGCCGGAGGTCAGGCAGAAATTATAAGTAATGGACAAGATGGATTTCTTTGGGAAACAGAGAATGAGTTAATTGAGAAAACTAAACTTTTAATATCTAATAATCAATTGTGGGAAAAAATGTCAAAAGCAGCTAGGGAGAAGGGAAAAAAATTCTCAGGAAAAAGATTTTGTAAGGAAGTTTTAGAGATTATTAAATGAAAAAAATCGGATTTATTTTAGTTATTCTGTTAGTGACGGCAGTTTTCTTTTGGCCTTTTTTGCTAAAGGGTTTGCTTCCAATTCCGTCAGATACAATCGTTGGACTTTATAATCCTTTCAGAGATTTTTATTCCAATTTATATCCTCATGGGATTCCCTTTAAAAACTTTCTCCTTACTGACCCTGTTAGGCAGCAGTACCCTTGGAAAGAACTATCGATGTCAATACTGCAAAAATTTCAGCTTCCGCTTTGGAATCCTTATTCTTTAACCGGAACACCTCTTCTTGCTAATTTTCAATCTTCACCATTTTATATTTTAAATTTACTATTTCTTTTTCTTCCGTTTAAATATGGTTGGAGTCTGCTTATATTTTTCCAGTCATTCCTTTCAGGATTGTTTTTGTATTTATATTTAAAAAATTTAAAACTAAGCGTTGGCGCTAGTTTATTTGGGGCCATTACTTTTTCTTTTTGCGGATTCTCAATAGCTTGGATGGAATGGGGGACTATCGTTAATACGCTTTTGTGGCTTCCTTTAATTCTTTATACAACTGATAAAATTTTTGCAAATCCCCAAAAATCCCTGAAAAACAAATTTTTACTTGCAATAGTAATAGCTATTTTACTGGTTTTTTCGTTTTTTGCCGGACACGTTCAAACTTTTTTCTATCTTTTTATCTTCTTTTTTGCATATTTTCTATCCCGCTATTTGTACAAACCTAATAAAAAGGCATTATTAATGTTTCCGGTAATAATTATTCTTTTTTTAATTGTCGCTTTTATTCAATGGTTTCCAACGCTGCAATTTACGTTCCTTTCTGCTCGGGGAATTGATCAAAATTGGCAAATTGCAGGTTGGTTTATTCCTTGGCAAAATTTGATTCAATTTGTAGTTCCCGACTTTTTTGGAAATCCGGCAACGATGAACTACTGGGGTGTTTGGAATTATGGGGAGTTTATTGGTTATGTGGGAATCATACCGTTTATGTTTGCAATTTTTTGTTTATTTTACAGAAAAGACAGAAAGACGCTGTTTTTTGGAACTGCATTCTTTTTGTCTTTAATTTTTTCTCTCCCAACCTTTCTTGCGAAAATTCCATATATTTTAAATATTCCAATTCTTGCAAGTTTTCAGCCCACTAGGCTTTTAGCAATAGCTGATTTTTCCCTGGCTGTTCTGGCGTCTCTCGGAATAGATTATTTTTACAAGGAGAAGAAAAATATATTTTATCCGGCTGTTTTTGTCGGATTGTTTTTAGCACTACTTTGGTTGGTTATTCTAAACGGATCATTTATTTTAAAAAATATCTTAATGTCTGATCTTTTAGTCTCTAAAAGTAATCTTTATTTTCCTACCGTAATTTTTATTGTCAGCCTTTTCCTATTGTTTATCTCTATTTTTAGAAAGAACGAAAAAGTGTTTTACATAGCCATTTTACTGGTACTGATAATAGATCTTTTCCGTTTCGGGTGGAAATTTACGCCTTTTACTTCTCAACAGTACCTTTTTCCGGGTACAAAAACGATAAACTTTTTAAAAGACCAAAAAGAGCCTTTTAGAATTATGGCTACCGATTCAAGTATTTTTCCTCCAAATTTTTCAGTTATGTATAGATTACAATCTATTGACGGATATGATCCTCTTTATATTTTAAGATACGGAGAGCTTGCAGCTTCTATGGGAAGGAATGCCCCCGATATTCAACCTCCATTTGGATTCAATAGAATTATTACGCCCGAAAACTATCAGTCGTCTCTTGTTGATTTACTTAATGTTAAATACATGCTTACCTTTGACAACGTTAATGACCCAGCCTTTAAAAAAGTTTTTGAGGAGGGGAAAACTAAAGTTTACGAGAACGAGAATGTGCTCCCGCGAACTTTTTTTATAGGTAAAACTATTTTTGCAAAAGACAAGCAGATGGCTATAAACTTACTTTTTGATAAAGAATTTCCTTTAAAATTCAGGGCCGTTGTAGAAAATGACGGAAACGGAGATAATCTTTCAGCAGTTTGGAGTGTCGGAAAAACTAATATAATTAGCTACGAAGAGAATAAGGTTTTAATTGATACAGATAATCAGGGGGAAGGTTTTTTGGTTTTGACAGATAGTTTTTATCCGACCTGGCATGCAAAAATAGATGGAAAAGAAACAAAGATTTATAGAACAGACTATAATTTTAGAGGAATTATAGTTCCAAGCGGAAAACATAATATAGAGTTTTACGATTCACTATTTTAATATGAAACTAAGCATTATAATCCCGAATTTTAACGGAGAAAACTTACTAAGGACTAATCTGCCCAAAGTTATTGAATCAATTAAAAATTATAAAGATGAAAAAGAAATAATTATTGCCGATGATGCCTCAATTGATGGATCAAAAAAAGTTGTAGAAGAAATAAAAAAAATAAATAAGGATATAAGTATTACTTTTCTTCCCAGTAGCAAGAATTTAGGATTTTCTTCAAATGTAAACAGAGCTGTAAATAAAACGACAGGAGAAATCTTAATCTTATTAAATACCGATGTTTATCCAACCGAAAATTTTTTAACACCACTTCTTGCCCATTTTAGAAATAAAAAAGTGTTTGCTGTCGGTTGTCTTGAGAGAAGCATAGAAAGCGACGGAAACTTGGTTTTGAGAGGAAGGGGAATAGGTCGTTGGAAAAGGGGCTTTTTAATGCATAGAAAAGGAGATGTAAATAAGGAAAACACTTTATGGGTCAGCGGCGGAAGCGGAGCTTTTAGAAAAGAAATATGGGAGAAATTAGGCGGCTTAAACAGTCTTTATAACCCCTTTTACTGGGAAGATATTGATCTTTCTTATAGAGCTTTAAAGTCAGGGTATGAAATTATATTTGAGCCAGAGAGCTTGGTTATTCATGAGCATGAAAAAGGTGCAATAAAAAGTAAATATTCACCTTCAGAAGTAAATCTAATTGCATACAGAAACCAATTTATATTTACATGGATTAATTTAACGGATACAGGGTTAATACTGGAGCATTTTATATTCCTGCCCTATTTTCTCTTAAAAAGTATTATTAGATTAGACACAATATTTATTTCTGCTTTTTTTAAGGCTTTAATTTTGCTTCCAAAAGTTTTAGAATCTAGAAAACAAAATAAACGTTTATTTGTAAAAAAAGACGTTGAAATTATTCAAGATCTAAAAGAATGAAGCTCTCGATAATAATTCCTGTATTTAACGAGGAAAAAACTATATTCAAAGTACTAGAAAGAGTGGAATCGGTAAAAATAGATTCAATCGCTAAGGAAATAATTGTTGTTGATGATGGATCAAGAGATAAAACTGCCGAAGAAATAAAAAAATTCCTCAAAAATAACAAGAAAATTAAACATTTTAAGCATATTAAGAATCTTGGAAAAGGTGCTGCCGTTAAAACAGGTATTAAAAATTCAACCGGAGATTACATTATAATCCAGGATGCAGACCTAGAATATGATCCGAGATATATTGAAAAATTAACAAAAGAAATAGGCAAAGATGGAAAAAGAATAGTTTACGGTACGAGATTAAAGCGTTTGCCGAATTTTAAGAAGGAAGAAAGAACCCTCCAATTCTTAACTCATTATTTCGGAAACAGATTTTTAAGTTTAATAACTAGCATGTTGTACGGGCAGTGGATTACCGATATGGAAACAGGTTATAAGTTAATTCCAAAAAACCTTGCTACTAAAATTAAACTTAACGCAAAAGGATTCGAATTTGAACCCGAAATTACTTCGAAATTATTAAAGAGCGGCTACAAAATAAAGGAAGTGCCAATAAGTGTAAATCCGAGAGGTTACGGTGAGGGTAAGAAAATAAATACGGCCAGCGACGGATTAAAAGCATTTTGGTATCTCCTGAAATATAGGCTCACTGATTAAGAAGAATATGAAAAATAATAAAAAACCAACTCGTGGAAAAGGATTGCTTGAAAACTTTTTGGCAAAAAAAAGATCGAAAAGAGCTAATTTTTTAATTCCTAAAGAGCTCAGAAAAGGAAGAATACTTGACATAGGATGTGGTTCATATCCATATTTTCTGATAACAACAAGTTTTGAGGAAAAATTTGGAATCGACCCATCGATTAAAAATTTAAACGATGAGAGAATCATTTTAAAGAGAACAAAAGTTGATAATCGTAAGTTACCATTCAAAGATGAATTTTTTGATGCAGTTACTATGCTTGCAGTAATTGAGCATATTGAATTCAATAAGCTGCCGCAAATTTTAGGTGAAATTAATAGAGTTTTAAAAATAGGTGGAATTTTAATTTTAACGACTCCTGCTCCTTGGGCGGATACTTTACTTCATTTTATGGGAAAAGTCGGTCTTATTAGTGCAGAAGAGATTAATGAACATAAACACAACCATCAAAGATTAGGAATAGAAAAAATATTAGAGGAGGCCGGTTTTAAAAGACAAAAGATCAGAAGCGGATTTTTTGAATTATTTGCAAATATGTGGTTTGTAGCAGAAAAATGAAAAAATTTTTAAAAAATAAAAAAATATTGCTTTATTTAATTTTGGGATTGGCTTTTATCTTAAGATTTTATAATTATCAAAATAGATGGGGCTTAGCTTATGATCAGGCGAGAGATGTTATCGTATCAACTTACGCTTTATATAACCATTTAATTCCCCTAACCGGACCATTTTCCTCAGCGGGACAATTTATCTATGGGCCGCAATGGTTTTGGATCATTTCCTTTTTAACTGCTATTTATCCAAACACAATTATTACCCCCTGGATTATGCAAACGCTTCTTTACGTTTTTGCTGTTTATATAATGTTTTTAATAGGAAAGGAGATTATTGGAGAAAATTTTGGACTTATTGCGGCATTTCTAACCGCAATCTCTACTGCGCAGGTTTTATTTTCGACTAATCTTACTTCTCCGTCTATGGTTGGAATATTTTCTATATTTACAGTTTATTTTTTCATCCGTTTTATAAAATATTCTAAAAATTTTGACGCTTTTCTCTTTAGCTTTTTGGTTGCAACTACTGTAAATATTCATTTTCAGGCAGTAGGGTTATTGTTTTTGCTACCCGTTGCTTTTTTGTTAAGTAAACGAAAGATTAAACAGCTCGGGATCTTAATTATTGGTTTTACGATTCCCTTCTTGCCGCTTTTACTTTTTGATCTCAGAACAAATTTTTTTGAAACCAGAAATATGCTGGATTATTATTTGTATGGTCAGCAAAGAATATATGTTCCTAATAGGTGGTTAACGTATGCGGGAAGTTTTTGGCCAAAAGCTTGGGGAGATATTATTGGGGGTAGTATATTTTTTGGCTACTTTACTATTTTTTGTTTGGTTATCTTAACAATAGTAAATTTCATTAGAAAAAAAATTCCAAAAGAAATCTTAGGAATAATTATTTCTTTTCTTCTAATTTTTATTATGCTTCGCTACTACAAGGGACAAATATTTGGAGGATACACGGTTTTTCTTGATCCTTTTGTGTTAATTCTTACTAGTTGGGTTCTTTATGAAATATTAAGGTTTAAAAAAAGTATCTTTTATCTTTTAATTTTGATTATATCAATTTCGACAATTTACATTGACGTTAGGGAAGCAAGCGCTGCTACGAATCTTACCGCTAAATACTCTTTTGAATGGAGTAATTTATTAATTAAAAAAGTTCCAAACAAAAAATTTGTGATTTACGATTATAATAACAACTTTGACAACATGAGTAGACCTCTTTCGCTTTACTTATATAACAAAAATAAATTAGATGATGATGGCTTAAGAATAGGAATAATTAACGGGACCCCATCAGCAATAATGAAAGATCAGAAAAAATTCCCCATAATCTTGGGAGAATTAGGTCAGTATCAATTTATCGATCTGAGCGCGTCATCAGATGCAAGTCTGAAAAAAAACAAATGGTTTCCTGTAAATCCAAGCGATGTATATGGTTCACTTGAGGATTGGTATAAAAATAAATGAAATTTTTTAAAAAAAATAAAAAGGAAATAATATTTGCTGCTTTAATTATTTTACTAGCAGCATTAACTAGGTTTTTGATGCTCGGGCAGGTGCCAATAAGCTTGTCTGATGATGAAATAAGACAAGTTTATAGTGCGTATTCGATTTTTCACACTGGAAAAGACGTCTATGGTAATTTTTTGCCGCTAATTTTCAATATAGATTCTCTTAATTATGGCCCGGTATCGATTTATATATCTAGCTTATTTTTCGTTTTTATGAAACTTTCTATATTTTCTGGAAGGTTACCCTATGCGTTATTTGGCGCTTTAACTGTCATCTCTGTATATTTCTTAACAAAAAGTATATTGAAAAATAGTTGCATAGGATTTATCAGTGCGACAGTGTTAGCTATTTCTGTTTGGCAAATACAGATTTCCAGATTGGCTCATGACGCCAGTTTTGCTTTATTTTTTTATGTCCTAGGAATAACTTTATTCACGAAAATAAAAAAGAATGAATTGCGAAATGTTTTGCTAGCTATGTTTGTTTTATTTTTAGGATTTTATTCCTATGCAGCAACAAGGGTAATCTTTATTCCATTTTTGATCATTCTTATATGGTATAAATTCAAGGATTTAAACAAAAAACACATCTATATAATTGTTTCTTCTACTCTTTTAATCTTCGGACTATTTGCCTATCTTAGTTTAACCCAAAAGGCCACAGAGTATGGCACTGGACCTTTCTTTTTTATGGATAAAAGCAATACTGCACTTCAGGTTGAGCTTGAGAGGCGCGGTTCCCAAGAGCCTAGTGTTATAAAAACTATTTATCATAATAAAGTAACTTATTGGTATAAAACTTTTGTGAATCAATACTCTTATGCATTTTCCCCCCAATTTCTTTTTACGAGTCAGGAGGGCAGCGGTATTTATTCTATTTGGGGAAGAGGCGAGCTTTATTCCTTCGAAATAATTCTAATATTTTTAGGGGCGATCTATTTAATTTTAAAAAAAAGAAAAGAATTTATTTTTATACTATTAATGCTTTTGGCTGCTGTGCTTCCTTCAGGGTTAGGAATTAATAGCCCAACATATTTTACGCGTTCAGAGCTAATGATTCCCTTTTTGTATATCTTGGTTGCCTCAGGCGTATATGCCATTAGCTATTTTGTAAAAAATATAGATTTAAAAAGATTGCTTTATTTGTTTTTAGTTTGTTTTTATATATATGCTTTTGGAGGCTATTTATTTCAATACTATTATGATTGGTCAAGAACAAATGCTAAATATTACTCAAAATCGACTCAAGATTTGGTTTATAAAATTAATTTCTATAGACAAGAAGGAAAACAAGTAATAGTTTCAAGCGCTACGGACAACACATTTTTGCATTATGCTTTTTACAATAAATTGGATCCACGACTTGTCCAGGAAAATATTAATAAATCTCCTATTATTTTTAATAATATTATTTTTCAAAAAAACTGTTTGCTTATTAAGCAGCAAAACGTAATCTTTATTAGCTCCGAATCTTGCAATTATCACGCTACTCCGTCCGCTGAAATAAAAACTTATGATAATTCGGAAACTATATGGAAAATTTACGAAAACTGAACAAATACTCCTTATTTCTAATATTGGTAATTTTACTCGCTGCTTTTCTAAGGTTTTATCAACTTGGTAATATTCCTGCAGGATTAACTAATGATGAAGCAAATACAGGCCATGATGCATATTCAATTCTTTTAACCGGAAAAGACCAATGGGGAACTTTTTTGCCAATAACAAATTTTAAGGGATTTGGCGATTTTCCTCCACCGGTATATAGATACTTATCTGTTCTTCCAATTCACTTTTTTGGCTTAAATCAATTCTCAGTTAGGTTCATCTCTGCTCTTGCTGGGACGCTATCCGTACTAATGCTATATTTTGTCGGAAAGAAATTGTTTAATAAGAAAATTGCCATCTTTTCCTCGATTCTATTTGCGATTATGCCCTGGGCGATTGGGTTAAGCAGAGTGGCAATTGAATCAAATGTCGCTATCCTTTTTTTGTTAATTGCTATTTGGTTTGGATTTAATAATTCAAGGAACAAAATCAGAAATTTTACTATTTCCGTGATCTCCTTAGCTGTTTCGGCGTATACCTATTCCGCTTATTCACTTTTCGTGCCACTGGTTTTTATTGTTTTAATTTTTGAAAACTTTTATAAAACTAAGCTTTCTTACAAAAATATTATTTTGCCTTTAGTAATATTTTTAATATTAATTTTACCCATATTTTCAGACAAAGGGTCTGCTTCCACTAGATTTTCGCAAATCGGTTTTTTAAGTAATGAAAACAGCATCGGACTTATAAATATATTAAATGATGAAAGAGGACAGTGTTTAAAAGTTTTTAATTCTAATCTATGTAGGGTTATCAACAATAAACAAGCGCTTTTTTTAAGTGTTTTTGTTAAAAATTATCTTTCTCATTTTTCTCCGAATTTTCTTTACATAAATGGAACTTCTACTCAATATTCAATCCTTCCCCAGAGAGGTTTGGACTACTTACTAAGTTTTGTATTTTTAGTTTTAGGGATGTATTTTTTACTTATAAAAAACAAAAACAAAAAACTTTCTGTGCTTTTCTTAACTCTTTTTCTTCTGGCTGTTTTACCGGATTCTTTAACAGGAGATGGTAATTATTCCCGCGCATCGATTATGCAGCCGTTTCTTGCAATTATTGGAGGACTGGGCTTAAGCATGATTTATGACAAATTTAAAAATAAAAAAGTTAAATATGCAGTTTCGATATTAATATCAATAATTCTCCTTTTTAGCTTGTCGTCGTTCTATTTTATTTATTTAACTTATTTTAAAAATAATTATTCAACTTTTTCGCAATATGGATATCAGCAATTAATGACTCAAGTAGCAAAAAATAAAGATGATTATCAAAGAATCTATATATCAAAACATTTAAATGACACAAAACAATATATTTATTATTTATTTTTTAACAAATATGATCCGAGAAAATATCAAAGCAAAAAAAACGTTTCATATAATCAGAATCCTGACGGTTGGTTTTCTATAGACAGAATTGAGAACATTTATTTTGTTCAAAATCCACCTGTCGTTGATGACTCATTGTCTCTATCTAAAGAAAAAATTCTGATTATTTCCAATCCCGTTGATTTTCCAAAAACACTTAAGCCCGTTTTTGAAATTAAAGATAGATTAGGGAATGTGCTTTTTGAGGCAATTAATCTATCGGATTTGCTAAAATACAATAAGGAACAGCAATTACTTTTACTTAAGAAAAATGTCTAAACTTTTTAACTTGAAATTATTACTGATTTTAATAGTGTTGTTTGCCGGTTTTTTGAGATTCTATCAGCTTGGGACGAATCCGCCATCTTTAACTTGGGATGAAACAGCTTGGGGATATAATGCATACTCTTTGGGCATTGATGGGAAAGACGAATTTGGTAGATTTTTGCCATACGATTATCTTGAATCCTTTGGTGATTTTAAGCCGCCGGTATATGCTTACTTAGATACTATTCCTGTAAAAACGTTAGGATTGAACGAATTTGCAACACGACTTCCGTCTGCATTGCTTGGAACATTAACAGTATTAATAACATTCTTCTTGGTAAATAGACTTTTTTGGAAATCTAAAAACGCAAATTTGTATGCGCTTTTTTCAGCCTTGTTTTTAGCTATCTCTCCTTGGCACATAATGTTATCCCGCGCTGCGTTTGAAGCAAATGTTGCAACATTTTTTCTGGTTACCGGAGTTTGGTTATTCCTAGCAGGCGTGCAAAATAGGAAATGGTTTCTTCCTTTATCTGCGATTTCATTTTCATTATCAATTTATACATTTAATACATCAAGAATAGTCGCTCCATTGCTCGTCTTGGTCCTTGCAATCGCTTTCTGGAGAAAACTCTGGGAAACAAAGAAGCAAACGATTACTGCTGTTATTGTCGGCTTTTTAATTATTCTGCCTGTCCTTGGTTTTTTGGTTTCGCCACAAGCAAAATTAAGATTTAACGAAGTAAACATATTTACAGATATAAACATAATAAAAACAGCAAATCAAGAAATTGCAAATGACAATAATGCGATTTGGTCAAAAATAATTCATAACAGAAGGTTGCTCTTTAGCGTAGATTTTATGCAACACTATTTTGACAATCTAAGCCCGAGCTTTTTGTTTATAAAGGGGGATGGAAATCCGAAGTTTTCAACTCAAGAAACGGGACAAATGTACCTATGGGATATTCCCTTTTTTATTATTGGAATATTCTTCCTTATAAAAAGAAAGGAAGGATATTGGTGGTTTATTCCTTTGTGGTTAATTTTAGGAATAATTCCTGCCGCGACAGCCAGGGAAACGCCTCACGCTTTAAGAATAGAGACAACTCTTCCGACCTTTCAAATTTTAACAGCCTATGGGTTTGTGACGTTAATTTTAGCTCTAAAACGTTATAAAACTATACTGGTTTCAGTTCTATTGCTTTTGCTTTTTGGAAACTTTATTTACTTTTACCATGATTACTTTGCGCACTATCCAAGCGAATTTTCCGGAGAATGGCAGTATGGATATAAGCAATCCATTGATTACGTAAAACAGGTGGGAAGCAGATATGACCAAATTCAAGTAACAAGCGCTTTGGGGAGGCCTTATATCTATTATCTTTTTTACACTAAAACAGATCCCGCTACTTATAGACAGTCAGCAGAAATAGAAAGAGATCCGTTTGGTTTTGTCACTGTTTCAGGTTTTGGAAAATATACTTTTCCGGCAGCATTTGATTACGGTGCTTCAAAAAAAGAAAAAGTTCTATATATAAGTAGTCCAGATAATTTGCCTCCAAATGCTAAAATACAAAAAACTTTTAACTTGCTTAACGGACAACAGGTTTTAGTTGCCTACACAATATGATCAGTAAAAAATATATCTGGATATGCTTAGTTTTAATTATTATCTTGGGTGGTATTTTAAGACTATGGCAGCTTGGACAGGTTCCTCCGTCTCCTGATTGGGATGAAGTAGCACTTGGGTATGACGGGTATTCGATTATTCATACCGGCAGAGACGAATTCGGAAAATTTTTGCCGGTTGTGTTGCGGTCATTTGACGATTATAAGCCGGCATTATATGCATACTTAACAATTCCTCCAATTTTAACTTTCGGTCTTAATGTTTTTGCCGTAAGGCTTCCTTCCGCTCTGTTTGGAATTATTTCTATAATTGCAGTCTTTTTTTTGATTAGAGAATTATTTGAAGACTACAGATATAGAGATTATCTCTCGCTAATTGCAAGTCTGTCATTTGCACTATCTCCCTGGTCAATTCAGTTTTCAAGAGTAGGATTTGAGTCAAACGTAGGAGTGGCTTTTAATATTTTGATGGCGTTATTTTTCCTGAAGGGATTAAAAAAACCCTGGTTCTTGTCGGTTGCCGCAATGTTTGCGGGCCTAAATCTGTATGTTTATCAGAGTGAAAAAGTGTTTACGCCTTTATTTCTGATTGCACTGATTCTTATCTAT
>Ga0182027_10002588_pt1 | contig 29205 bp, 26 predicted proteins | sample 712E1DmetaG_FD_121300 | JGI IMG/M metagenome (GOLD analysis project Ga0182027, IMG submission 121300) | Permafrost microbial communities from Stordalen Mire, Sweden - 712E1D metaG (Illumina Assembly) | ecosystem: Environmental > Terrestrial > Soil > Wetlands > Permafrost | place: Sweden...
GGGCCTGCTGCTAGCGCGACGCCGGCAGGTGCTCGACGCCTTTCGCCGTCTGGAAGAGACCGATGCGGTGGTGCAGAAGATCCGCATTCACGGCGACTTTCACTTGGGCCAGGTGCTGCGAGCGCGGGGTGATTTCGTGGTGCTGGATTTCGAGGGTGAGCCAGCGCGCTCGCCAGAAGAACGCCGCGCGATGCAATCGCCGCTCAAGGATGTGGCCGGCATGGTGCGCTCCTTCAGCTACGCCGCGCACGCCGCGCTTGCCAGCTACCTGGCTCGACGGCCGCAGGACGCTGACACGCTGGAACCCTGGGCGCGGCTGTGGTCGAAATCCGCCTCGGCGGCTTTTCTCGCCAGCTACCGTACCGTCGCGGCGGGCGCGGCCTTTCTTCCCGCGAACAGCAGCATCTTCGCACGGCTGCTCGACGCATTTCTGGTGGACAAGGCCTTCTACGAGCTTGGCTACGAGCTCGATCACCGGCCGACCTGGGCGCGCATTCCGTTGCTCGGCATCCTTGCGCTGGTGCGCGAGCCAGTGGGTGAAAGGTAGCCCGTGCACGACAGCGCGAATCAACGGATTGCGACGACGACAGCAGCGCCCGCCACGGCCGAGATCGTGGTCGGAGTGCCCAGTTGCAACCACGCGGCCACGGTTGCCCAGGTCTTGCGCACGGCCCAGGCCGGGCTGGCCGAGTTTTTCGGCGGGCACAGCAGCATGTTGGTCAGTGCCGATGTCAATTCCACTGACGCCACTCGCGCGCAAGTACGCGCGCTGCGCGAGGAGAACTCGCTGTTGCGCGAGCTGGGGCTGGCTGACGACACCGCCGGCACGGCCAGGCCTGGCGTGGAGATGCGCGAGCTCCGCATGATTTTGGAGCTGGCGCGTGAGGTGCGCGCGCGCGCCTGCCTGGTGCTGGACGCCAGCGTGACCAGCATGGGGGCCGATTGGGTGGCGCAGCTTGTGCGGCCCATCCTCGACGACCAGTTCGATATCGTGGCCCCGTGTTTCGCTCGGCACAAGCTCGATGGCGCCATCAGCAACGGCATCGTGTATCCGCTTACCCGTTCACTGTACGGCAAGCGCGTTCGCCAGCCTTTGGGCAGTGTGTTCGCACTGTCGGGTCGTTTGGTCGAACGTTTCCTGACAAGACGAGTGTGGGACATCGAGGTCTCCGCGCTTTCCGCCGATGCCCGCGCCGTGAGTGAAGCCATTTGCGGCGACTTTTCCGTGTGCCAGGCTTTCCTGGGTCCGGCCGAACACGCGGCTAGCGCATCTTCACTGGACTTGAGTTCCATCCTGGCTGCAGTGCTGGGCTCGGTGTTCGACGAGATGAACCACAATGTCTCGTTCTGGCAGAAGGTGCGCGGTTCTGAACCCGTCCGCTGGTTCGGCGCACCTGTGGAGATTGCGGGCGATCCGCCTCCGGTGGACGTTCACAAGATGTGGGAGTCGTTTCGCCTCGGCTGCCGCACCTTGCAGGAGGTGTGGTCCGCAGTCTTGCCACCAGCGACGCTGCTCGCACTCAAGTATTTGGCCAAGGACGACGCGGCCACGCTGGCTGACGATCTGTGGGCGCGCATCGTGTACGACTTCGCGCTCGGCTACCGCTTGCACGTGATGAACCGCGGCCACCTCTTGCGCGCGCTGACTCCGCTTTACCTGGGCTGGCTGGCTTCCTTCGTGCGCGAGATGAGCGCCGCGCCTGCCCAGCAGGTGGAACGGAGAGTGCAACAGCTCTCCATGGTCTACGAGGCCCAGAAGCCATATCTGATTTCTCGCTGGCGCTGGCCCGATCGCTTTAACCCTTAGTCCGATAGGTGGAGAAAGGAGCGTTTCATGTGGGACCAAATCAAAGACGCACTTTACCAGGCCACTCATCGCATGTTGGTGGGCGTAGCCAATTTCCTGCCCGCGCTGCTGGCCCTGGTGCTGGCAGTATTGCTGTCGTCGCTGCTGGGCTGGCTGTTGGGCGCTTTGGTGGGCGTGATTCTGCGCGCGCTCGACTGCGACAAGCGCCTGCAGAAATGGGGCTTCGTTGTTCTGGCCGAATGGTCGCCCAAGAACAGCCCGACCCTGCTCTTGCGCAAGACCGTCACCTGGACTGTGGTGGTGTTGGGCTGGTTGGTCGGGTTGACCGCATTCGGGGCCGGGGTCACGCCCCAGTTGATCGTCAATGTGGTGGAGTCGCTGCCTAATTTGGGCACGGCCATTGTGCTGATCTTGCTGGGCGTGTTGCTGGCGCGCTTTCTCTCGCGCGCGGTGCTCATCAGCGCGGTCAACATGCAGATTCAGTCAGCGCGCCTGCTCAGTCTGGCGGTCAAATGGCTGGTGCTGGTGTTCGCCGCGGCCATGGCGCTTGACCATTTGCGGGTGGGCGGCGAGATCGTTCGTCTGGGCTTTGCCATTCTGTTCGGCGGAATCGTGCTGGCGGTAGCGCTGGCCATCGGGCTGGGCTCGAAGGAAATCGTCAGTCGATCGTGGGAACGGCAGAGCCACGGCAAGGACGAGCCGCCCGAGGATGCATTGAAACATCTGTGAACGGTCAGACCGACGCGTACAGCCGCGACCACGCCGACTGCAACTCGGGCGCCACCGCGAACAGACGCGCCTCGATCCGGTTGGCATCGCCCTCTGGCTCGCAGCACGCAACCACGGCCCACACGTCGAGGGTTTGTTTGGCCGTCTCCACCGCGAGCCGGATCATGCTGTTCTCGCGAATCTTGATCTTGCCGACAAAGGCGATTCCGTCGCGAGACAGGTAGGTGCCTTGGCAGGGCACGTTGCCACTCGAACGCATGAGACCCACTTTCAATTCCACTGCCTTGTGGGGCGGCGCCAGCGCGCTCGGCGGCAGTGCCACCTGGCTATCCACAGCTACGGCTTCAACTTCGGGAATTGCAGTGGTCTCGTCGATGGCGCTGACCGAAGCGGCCACGGTGGACAGGATGGTCACCATGTACTCGGCCTCGTCGGCCCGCAAGGGCGCCGCCTTCATCAGGTCGCTGGTATTGGGATGGGGCTCCTTGTCCAAGGCATCCACCAGTTTGTCGGCCACGGCGACGATGTCCACCATCGCTCGATAGGCGCCCGATCGCTCCGGTGCGTGATGATTGGCGATCACCGACGAGAGCAAGGGCGACAGATTCCAGCGCTGGGCGGTGAGGATGCCGATCTTGAGGTGTACCTGCTCCGCGGCCTCAGCCCAGGCCGCCTCGGTCAAGACGCGCTTGTCATGCGTGCGCGCGATGATGTCTTCAAATCCGGACACGGCCACCACCCGTCCAAAGTCGTGCAACAACCCGCACACGTAGGCCTCTTCAGCGTCGGTCTGGCGCCAGTAGGCCAAGGCGCGACAGCACAACGCCGACACCAAGGCCTGCCGCCACACCCGAAAGCGAACCGCGGCCAGCGGCCCATTCTCGACGGCAAAGCCGCCCACGCTCAGGGCCAGTGCGATACGCGCCACCTCGGTGGCGCCGATGCGCATGATGGCCGCCCCCAGGGTGGTGGTGGGAGTGACCCGGCGGTAGACCGCCGAATTGGCGTAGCGAAGCAGGGTCGCGGCCAGGCTTTGATCCTCGCCTGCGATTCGCTCCAGCTCACCAATTCCATAGTCGCCCCGGGCGATGACCCGCCGTAGGCGCACCGCAACCGCCGGATAGGGTGGAATGCGCAGGGCATTCCGATTCATCAGATCGATGACGCGGGGAATCAGGTCAGAAGCATCGGCCACGGGACGGGAGTTTACCTGCCCCGTGGCCGGTCTCAAAGCAGCCTGCGCAGACGAAAGGTCGAGCAGCTCGCGCGATGTCACCGTCTGGCCCTCTGGGCTTTGGGTCGACTTTCCGATTCGGCCGCCGCCATGACTGCTCCGCGCTCGAGCGTGGAAATCAGTTTCTTCGCCTCCTGTCTCAGTTTCTCCATGCGCGCGCTGTCGAATCCCAAGGCATTGCGGGCTTGCGTCAGGGCGTTGGCGCTGGTCACATCGCAGTCGTGGCCGTTGAACACGATGCCCAACCCCACATCGCGTGTCAGATCTTCGGCCAGCGCCACCACCGCGGCGAGCGGGTGCACCAGCCCATCGATCACGACTTCGTGGTGGTGGCCCAGCACCAGTGTCACGTCGGCAGGCATCCTCCACAGACGAGCCACCACCGCCGACGCCTCCTGGTGGCACTGTTGCAGCACCGTCGCGAGCGTGGCGGGGTCGAACCCAGCCTGCGTCTGCTTCTGTTCGCCCAGCACGATGAGGATCGCCGCTATCCCGATGTCGTGAAGCAGCCCGCACAGGAAGGCATACTCCGAGGCGAGGGAAGTGAAACTGGACACCATGCGAGCTAGATACGCGCAGGCCGTGCTGTGGCGGCGCACAGTCTCCATCGCGTTGCCGTAGGCGTGAGAGCGGAAGACGCGCGTGCCCAGGGAAACCTCCCAGGCGATCTCCGACAAGTTGCGCAGACCCAGACGCACCACCGCGTCTTGTAGCGAGGTGATGGCACCCACGGGCGCGAAGGCCGCCGACTGCGCGATCTTTAGCACGCGCCCCGCCAGCATTGGGTCCTTTCGCATAACCTCAACGACTTTGCCGGCGTCCACCTCCGACTGCTGGGTCAGCGTGTGCACTTCCAGGGCCACCGCGGGCAGAAGCGGCGCCGTGTAGCCGGGCGAGCTGAAATGCGCGCGCAGGCGCGCCGCGAACTGTGCGGCCGACTCGACTAGAATTCCATCGCTGGCAATGGCGTGTTGGCCCTGGCCATAGGTGGGATTGTTGGTGTAGCCCATGCTCCCTGTCCTCGGCCGCTAGCGGAAGAGCATCAAGGCCTCGCCGCGAAGCTTGGGCGCTTCGGCTAACGTGGCCGCGATGTCCTTTTCGTGAATGCCGCTGTGAACCGCGTCCGAGCCTGCAGCCAAGCGTTTTAGAGCGGCGCCGTCGGTTGGCTTGTCATTGCACACCATCGAGTCCATCACATCCGCGATCCGCAAGACGGCCACCAGCGCCGCCACGTGGCCTCCTTGCTGATAGGCGCGCGCGGGTTGGTGGTGCCAGGCCACGACCTTGGGCACGGGCTCGGGCAGTCCCCACTTGGCCAGAACATGCCCGCCCAGCACCGCGTGATCGTAGCCCAGGAATTCGCGTTCGCGCAGGTGGACCTCGTCGGGAACGCCGCCAGCCGCGGCCACCAACTCCGTGTAGCTCTGGTGGCGAGTCTGCATGATGAGCAGCTTGCCAATGTCGTGCAGCAGTCCAGCCAAAAAGGCCGCCGAGGGAGCGAACCCGTCGCTCATGCGATAGGCCAGCGCGCGCACGATGGCGGCCGTGCCCACGCAGTGCTCGCGCACGGCCTTGCCCGCACCCTTGAGGTCAGCAAACGCCGTCATGGCGGCCATGCCACTGGCCAGGTCGGTTACCGTACGGGCACCCATTCTGACAATGGCATCCTGGATCGAGGCGCAGGGCACCCGTGTTTGAAACGCAACCGAATTGGCCACGCGAAGGATGCGCGCGGCCAGGGCTGGATCCTCCTCGATGAGATCGCGCACCTTCTCCATCTTGAAGTTGGAGTTCGCGACGCAGGCGATCACCTTCTGCACTACCACCGGGAAGGGTCGCAATCCCTCGAGCTCGGCCAAGTGAGCAGCCAGGCTTTGCGCCGCCTTGCCGTCGGCGACAGCCGGATCGTCCTCGCCAAACCAGAGTTCCTCAAGCACCGATGTCGACAGCTTCACCATTTCAGTCATCTATCCTCAGTTGGCCGCCACCGAACGGACAGCGGCTTCCAGTTGGGCCAAGTCAAATGGCTTGTCCAGGTGACGGTTAGGCACGCTCTCGAGGAAGCTGCGGGCCCGTTCGGTAAATGCTCCGCCGGTCATGAACAACATTCTCTTCGACAGATCCGGCTTGGACTGAACCAGCTCTTCGTAGATGTCCATGCCCGTAACCTCAGGCATCATGAGGTCACACACGATGACGTCGTAGCCGCAGTCGTGACGCAAAAGCTCCAGGGCCTGGCGGCCATCGTTGACAAAGCTCGCATTCCAGTAGCGGCTGATACAGCGACGCAACGAAGTGCCCAAGGCGGTTTCGTCGTCAATCAGCAACACGCGTAAGCGACGCTCGTCGCGCACGCCCACGTCGTGAGGAGAGAGCGGCTTTGCCTCCGCGACCTGGGGCGCACCCTGGGCAGGCGGCAATATCAGGCGCACTGTGGTTCCCGAGCCCACCTGGCTCTCGATGTAGATTTCCCCCTTCAGCGCCGTGACGATGCGGTGAACGATGGCCAGGCCCAGACCGGTTCCCTTGCCAACTGCTTTGGTCGTGAAGAATGGGTCGAACACCCGTGGCATGACGTCGAGCGGGATGCCGACGCCGCTGTCCTGCACCTGAATGACTGCGCGCCCCGCCCGGTCGGTGGTGGTGGAAATACGAATCTCATTGTTGGGCACGTTGCCTTCCGGAATAGCCTGTGCTGCATTGATGAGCAGATTGAGGAATACCTGAGCAATGCGCGACTCGTTGGCATCCACCATGGGCGTCTCGCCATACTGGCGCACGACCTCGGCGCGATACTTGATCTCGTTGCGCGCCATGCGCAGGGCGGATTCCATGATGGCGCAAAGGTCGACCGGCCAGACGCGCTCGCCTCCGCCGCCGGTAGAGAACGAGCGCAGGTCGCGCACGATGTCCTTCACGCGCTGGGAGCCGTCGCGCGCTTCGTGCAGCGGCCGGTCCAGGGCTTCCAGTTGCGGCACCAATTCGGCTATCTTGTGCGCGTCCCCGCTGGCGAGCTGGCCGGAAATTCTCTGCACCTCGCTGGTCACGTACTCCAGATTCATGCTCACGTAGAGAAGCGGGTTGTTGATCTCGTGAGCCACACCCGCGGCGAGCGTGCCCAGCGAGGCCAGCCGATCGGCCAGCATCAGGTGCCCCTGAAGCTGCTTGCGCTCGGTGATATCACGGCACAGCAGAACAATGGCGCGCTCACCCTGAAACTCGGTGATCAAGTAGAACACGTCCAGGGTGGCACGGCTTCCGTCGCGGCACAGAAAATCAACCTCGGCCGAGGGCGCCGGCCGTCCGCTGGACAGCATCTCGCGCAGGCGTTCGGCCAGGGCTTCTCGATCCTTGCCTTCGACCAGGTCGAAGAAATCACGAGTGGTAAGTTCTTCGGCGCTGTCGCAATGAAGCGCGGCCACAGCCGCACGGTTGGCGTATACGACGCGTCCGCCGGCGCACACCAGCACAGGTTCAGGCGCGACCTCGACCAGACTGATCAGTCGTTCGTCAGCCTTGGCCGTCACTGCCGCAAGCCGTTGCGTGGTCGACCCGATCTTGCCGGCGCTGCGCCCGCTTGTGTGTTTGAGCGCGTAGCCAACGGCAAATCCCAGCGCAGAAAGCGACAGCACTCCCACTGCGGCCGCCGGTCCCCGCACGACACCCAGTAGGATGGCTGCCGCAACCAATCCACCGACCCCGAGGAGCGGAGAGATGTAGCGCGGATGGAGCATCTTCATGGCTTGCATGTCCAGTTGCCTAGGACCGTGGATCGGATCTGCCTTCGACCAAATTGTCGGCTCACCACCGTCAATTCCTAAGTGAGGGCGTCAAGATCCCGACGGCTAGGCGATTCTATTCGGTTCCGAACCTCCCGCCTCGGATTCGGCCGAGCAAAGCCCGCCCGAATCCACGCGCAACCCTCGGCTCTTTCTTCGGCCCCGTTCGTGCATCCACACAAGCTATCGGTGAAATGCGCCGATACGGCTAGTACCATGCCCAGCGTTCCCCCAACCGTGGAGATCTGCAGCGGGACGGACACCCACGCCCCACAAGCCGCCACGAGCCCAACTACGATGGTGGGCCAGATTCTGGGCTCGTTCCGCGTCACCGGACTGCTTGGCGAGGGTGGCATGGGCCGGGTGTACGGGGCCGAGCATGTGCTGATTGGACGCAAGGCCGCCATCAAGGTGCTGGCGTCGGAAGTCGCCTCGGACCGCGATGTCGTGTCGCGCTTCTTCAACGAGGCCCGCGCCGTCAACGACATCCGCCATCCCAACATCGTCGAGGTGACTGACTTCGGCCACTTCGGCACCCAACCCTACATCGTGATGGAGCTACTGGAGGGCGAGACACTGGAAGATCGATTGGCCCACGTCGGTGTACTCGACACAGTCAGTGCCATCCAGATTCTGTCCCAGGTCGCCTCGGCGGTGGGCGCGGCCCACGAACACGGCATGGTCCATCGCGATCTGAAACCGGCCAACATATTCTTATGCCACCACCCGGACTATCCCGACTTCGTCAAGGTGTTGGACTTCGGCATCGCCAAGTTGACCGCGACCCGCGACCAAGTGGCGGGACACCGGACTGCGTGTGGTGCCATTATCGGGACCCCGGCGTACATGTCGCCTGAGCAGTGCCTGGGCGACACCAACCTGGACTTTCGCAGCGACATCTACGCGTTGGGCGTGGTGACCTACCAGATGATGACGGGCCGGCGTCCCTTCGAGGCCGACACCGCGGGACGTCTCATCATACTGCACGTTCAAGCCACGCCGCCTCCCCCTTGCGCGATCAATCCCGCGCTGCCACCGGCCATCGGCGCCGTCATTCTGCGCGCACTCGAAAAGCAACCTGAGCACCGCTTTGCAAGCATGCGCGAGTTTCGCGACGCTCTCTTGGCAGCGGTGGCCGGAACCACGCCGATCCTGCCAGCGAGCACCAACGCTCGCGGGCCGTCGACCATTATCCCCGCGTCGCCGGCGGATTCGATGGGAGCGACCATGCTGTGCGAGCTGCCCACGACCATGGGCTTGACTCCGCCGCCGCTCACGCGAGCGCCGGTCAGTCTCCCCACGCCGGCTATGCCGCTGCCAGCTCCGGTCACGCCCACTGCGACCACCGAGCGGATCAACAAACAGGCCCTGGCCACGCGTCTGGTGGAGATCGTGCGCTCGCGCATTCACGGCGGCGCCTTGCCGCTGCCCCAGCTTTCGGCGCGCATGTTGCGCTGCCTGAACCTGGCCGCGGTGCCCGAGTTCTCATTTGCTGGCATGGCCGCAGTCCTGGCCGAAGAACCACACCTGGCCACGCGCGTAGTCCAGGTGGCCAACAGCACGGGCCCAACCCGCTTGCTCGCACGCAACGCCGAGCAAGCCGTCGGGCGCTTGGGCGCGACCGGCCTGCGCACGGCTTTGTTGGAGATCGCCGCGCGTCCGGTCTTGGAATCGCGCGAGCCACGCATCGCTGACGTTTTCAAGCAGCCCTGGCACCACGCCGTCGCCGTCGCCCTTGTGACACAGAGGCTGATGCAGGCGTACGGGTGCGACGACGCCGTGGCCACAGAGGCCTTCCTCGCGGGACTGCTTCACGACATGGGCAAGCCTGTGGTGAGCGCGCTCTTGCTCGACGTTGAGCGGCAGATGGCAAGCACTAAAGGTCGCCGCCTAATATCCGATGATGTGATGGTCGCCTGCATCGAAGTCACCTCTGCGTCGGCTGGCGCACGGGTGGCGTGTACCTGGCAGCTTTCAGACGCTGCGGCGCAAGCTATCGAACGCGCCGGCGGCGAAACCACACCCGGCTGGTCGCTGAGCAACGCCATCAGGTTGGCCAACGCGCTCGCTTCGCTCGACGGGTTTCACCTGCGGCGCGACGACATGGTGCGAGCGCCCGAGGTGGTGGAGGAGATCCGGCGCGCAACCTCCGTCGACGAGCCAACCCTCGCACAAGTGGTCGCGGGCCTGCGCGACTGCGTCCTGCGACGCTGCTAACTGTGGATCCTTTTTTCCACCACAGAGAGCACAGAGGTCACAGAGCCGGATCGGAAAAGGAAGGGGTGGATTCTGTCCGATCCGAACCCCTTCTTCCCCTCCGTTCTCTGTGTTCTCTGTGCTCTCTGTGGTGCAACAGCTCGCTACCCTTTGTCGTACAAAGTAAGTGTCGGTTTGCCGACACCCCCAAGAATCCAAAGTGCCGTCGGAAAACCGACGCCTGATCGCAGCAAGCGCCTTGGTCGCTACACTTTCGGGTTGGATCGGCCGTTGCATTGGTCCGTGCACGGCAGGCCCAGAACATCATGCCAGCGTATCTAGCGGAATTCGAAGCAGAGTATCGGCGACTTGGTCCCCAGTCGTTCGTGCGCGCGTATCACTGGCCGGTTCTCATCGTGGCCGGCGTTGGCGGTGTGCTTGACGGGAAGTCAAGCCACAGCGGCACGATGATCGCCATGAACAGTGAGCTGCTACAGGCTACGGCACTGGCCGGGCGAGTCTTTCCGGTTATCAAGAGCCGCAACTCGCAACCCGGCCCGGTGACCATCGGCCGCACGTCAGACAACGATCTGGCAATCCCCGAGTACACCATCTCGACACGCCACTGCCTGCTGGCGCTGGTCGACGGCGAATACCGACTGACTGACCTGGGCGCCACCAACGGCACCTTCGTTAACGGCCTGGCACTGACCCCGCGCAAGCCCTGCCGCCTGAATGGTGGCGAGACTTTGCGATTGGGTCGCTTCACTTTGCTTTTTCATCTGCCCCGTGGGTTCGGCGAGTTCCTGCGACAGCGGGCGCAGCCCCAAGATCAGGATCAGGATCAAGACGACTTCGGCACCGCCAACAAGAAGGTCATGTGATGTTGAACACGGCTCTTCCTAGCGAATGCGTGGCAATTTCGGACTCGTTGCTCTGCGACCCGAATCTGGTTTACGGTCCCGGCTCGCCCATCGCTGCCATCCGCGCGACCTGCACGCGCATAGCCGCCAGCAACGCCACGGTGTTGCTCACCGGCGACACCGGAACGGGCAAAGAGGTCTTCGCGCGTCTGGTTCACGCGCACAGCAGCCGCGCCGACCACCCTTTTGTTCCGGTCAACTGTGGCGCCATCCCCGAGTCGCTCATCGAGAGCGAGCTGTTCGGCTACGTACGCGGCGCCTTCACCGGCGCCGCGGCTTCGCGCCGCGGCCGCGCCGCCATGGCCGAAGGTGGCACGCTTTTCCTCGACGAGATCGGCGAGCTCCCTTTGCCCATGCAGGTCAAGCTGCTGCGCTTGCTGCAGGAAAGAACCTACGAACCAGTGGGCAGCTCAACCTCGGTCAGCGCCAACTTTCGCTTGGTGGCAGCCACCAACCACGACCTGGCCGAGCTGGTGCGCCTAGGCCGTTTTCGCCAGGATCTGTACTACCGCCTGCACGTATGCCCGGTTCACCTGCCGCCTTTGCGCGAACGGCGCGGTGACATCGCTCCCCTGTTTTACCATTTCTGGAAACAGCACGGAGAAGTACGGCCGGTCACTTCCGCGGTGATGCGCCGACTTGAAAGCTACGATTGGCCCGGCAACGTGCGCGAGCTGGAGAATTTGGTCGAGCGTCTGTCGGTGTGCGCGCAGGGTCGCATCATCGAGCTGGCCGATTTGCCCGAGATCTTTCTCGAAGTGCGCGACAGCGGCTCGCTCGACAAGGCCGACGAAGGCTCGCGACTCGCGGGTGAGGCCTCACAGGAAATCTGGGCGGACCTCGACGGGATTCCCACTGCGATCTCTGCGTCCGAGCGAAGTGGGCTGCTGGACGCCACGGTTCGCCGCGGGCCCATGGCCATGGCGCCGGATGCCGGTGACGACGTGAGCGCGCACGGGGCCACGACGCCGGCCTTCCCTCTGCCGGCGAATCTTTCGTTGCCCGTGGATCTACCCAGTCTTCTGCGCATGCTGGAAGAGTCCTACATTCGTTTGGCGCTTGAGCAATCGGGCGGTAACAAGAAAGAGGCCGCGCGTCTGCTTGGCCTCGGCCGCACGACCCTGGTGGAAAAGCTGCGTCGTCGCGCTGCTGACGTGTCAGCTCCGTGACCGGCAATTTTCCTGTCGCGCCAGATCGGTGACGGTCTCTGCGCTTGACGGCGAACGGCGCGATCCGGAGGTTCACCACAGAGAGCACAGAGGGCACAGAGGCCGGAAGGAAAGGGTTTCGGATCCGGTTCCGAACCCTTCTTTCCTTCCCATCCGTCTCTGTGAACTCCGTGCTCTCTGTGGTGAAATCCGGAGCAGACGTGCGGGAAACTGCGCTCATCTAGTTGCAGCCGCAGCGCTTCGCTGAGTTACGGCACGAAGACTGCATTGCCTGGCAACGCGATGTTTGTCCCTGCCCTACTGCTCTTGCTGGCCGCGGAAGTAACCGAGACCGCCCCACGGCTGCCCACGGTGGCGACTGTCGAGCGCATCCCACTGCAACGCGCACCCAAGAGCGTGATCTTGACGGTCTATCCCTTCAAAAAGCGCATCGAGCTGCGTCCCACCGGCGACAGCGCCGCCCTGGCCTCAAAGATTTCTGCGGCAGGTTCGCGCCTATGCCCGCGCACCCTGGTGGATCACGGCACGGTCGTCCTCCTCTGCGCTACCCGCCGGCTTGACAGCGCATTGGTCGACGACAAGGGCAAGCTTTTTTTGGAAATCTACGAGGTGCGTGGAGTGCCTTGGCGGGGCGAGGACAATCGCATCCTAGTTTTCTACAGTCCCATCGCCTTTCGCTTGGGCGACGGCTGTCCCGGCGACACGCCGGTGGCACGCGGTGAGTGCGCCTACCAGGCCGGGCAATACACCGTCGCCGCGGTGGAGTTTCGGCGCGCGCTGAACGGCGACGGCCGCCGCGTAGCAGCCATTCGCCTGGGCGACATGGCGCTGGCCAACCAAGATCCGAGCACGGCCGCTGGCTGGTATCAGACCGCCGGCCGCATGGGAGCCTTCGGCCGACTGGCGGCCGCCCGCCTGTGCGAGCTGTCCGGTGCCTGCCTGAGCAGACTGCGCCAGAACGCTTTCGACGCCACTCTTCTGCCCGAGCCCCTGCACACCGAGATGTTTCTGCGTGAGGCGCGCGCGGCCGCATACATGGACGATCTCCCGCTGGCCATGCTGGCCCTGCGAAAGGCAATCGAGGCGGCCCACGGAGGGTGCGAGGGCAGCACTCAGCTCTTCTGCCGCCAACTACTACTCAAAGTCCTGCAGGAACCCGGGAACGACGGCGCGGTGGAGGCTCTGGAAACCTACCTGGTCCTGCCCGGCCGCACCGATGGCCCGGTCGCCCTCACCCTGGTACACGCAGCGGCCGAGAAGGCTGCGGGGCTGGGAGCCCCCAGCTTCGCCGGCAACTTGATGGCATCCGGTTTCCAGGCGGCAGACGCCTCGCCCAAGGACCTGCTCGGAGACTTCTTGCTTCGAACCGTGGAACTCTACCTGGTGGGCGGGGATCGCACACGCGCACGCGTGGTGAGCGAGTTTGCCGAGACACGACTGGGCCGAGTCAACCTGAAAGGTCCCCGCTGGAAGGCGGTGCTCAACGAGCTGCAGGGAAACGACGATGCTCTTCCTGCCGCTGTTCGTGCTCAGCTTGTCGATGGCGAGATCACGCGCGACTTGACTCTGGCCTACACCGCACTCGCACGTGCCGCGGCTTCTCGCGTGTCGGCCGAGGCGGCCGGCGACGAGTCATCGGGGACGCCATGAACTATTTCGCTTTCGCCAACACCGGCCTGGCACGCGACTGGCAGGAGAAGAGGTTGACGTGAAGATCTTCGACGCAACTCTCAACCAGTTGGAACGCAGCCTGGATGTGCGCCTAATGCGCCACAACCTGCTGGCCGCCAACGTGGCCAATTCGGACACACCGGGATTCCGTCCCAAGGACCTGGACTTTGCCGCGGCCATGGCCTCGGTGGAGAACCGCTCACGCGACGGCACCGCGCTGCAGACCGTGACCACGGCGCCTGGGCACATGGACATCGGTGTACCGATTGGCAGCGCCAGCCCCCAGGACGCCCAGCTTTCGCCCAAGGATCTGCCGGTGGTGGACATCCCGTCGAGCAACGCCTCGCTGGATGGGAACACGGTGGATCTCGACCGGACCATGGTGGCCATGGCCGAAAATGCTTTGCAATACGGCGCCAGTGCTCGGGCCGCGGCTCGCAAGCTGGCCATCCTCAAGTACGTGGCCTCCGACGGCACCTAGGAAAGGCGACACATGGGAATGGATTTTCTGACGGCCCTGCACGTGAGCGGAACGGCGCTTTCGGCCGAGCGCGTGCGGGTGAACCTGGCCTCGTCGAATCTGGCCAACGCCGAGACTACCCGCGACGCCAACGGCAACATGTACCGCCGGCTCGATCCGGTGTTCGAAGCCATGCCGATGGGTGACGCCAGCGACATTTCGCCCAATTCCAGCGGGCCCATGGGTGTGCGTGTCTCGCGCATCGTGGCCGACAGCGGTGAGGGCCGCAAGGTCTACAGCCCCGGACATCCGGACGCCGATGCCGACGGGTTCGTTACCTTTCCCGACGTGAATCCGGTGCACGAAGTGGTCAACCTGCTCTCCGCGGCGCGCTCCTACGATGCCGACGCCACCGCGCTGGAAACGCTCAAGCAGATGGCCGCGCGCGGCCTCGATATCACCCGATGAGAAACCCCTGCTGACGGACAAGAAACATGCGTACTGAAATGGACCTCGCCTTCACAAAGATTAATGGGCTGGATGGGGCCGAGCGCGCCATCGAACAGAACCCCAAGTCTCCCAACGCTGCCGCGTTTTCCGGCGAGCTGGAGCGCGCGATTGGCGAAGTGGACAAACTGCAGGTCGAGGCCGACCAGCAGGCCGCGCAGGTGGCAACCGGCGGAGGCAACCTGCACGAAATGGCCCTGGCGCTGGAAAAGGCCGATGTGGCCATGCGCCTGGCGGTGCGGGTGCGCAACAAGGTCGTCGACACCTACAACGAGATCATGCGCATGGGCGTGTAAGCCATGGATCAAGTCGGCAAAATGCTTCGCGGATTTCCCCGGCGCCTCGCGGAAATGAGCCCGGGGTCGCGCATGCTGCTGGGCTCTCTCGTCGGCTTGGCGCTGGTGGCGGGAGTGCTGATCAGCGTGTTTGGCGGCGGCGCCACCTATCAGTACGCATTCACCAATCTGTCGCCCGAGGACGCGTCCGAGGCGGCGTCCGCGCTCAAGGCTGCCGGCATCACTTTTCGCAGCGAGGCCAACGGGGCCGCGCTGGCGGTTCCCGCTTCGCAAGTGCATGACGCCCGTTTGTTGTTGGCTGCGCAGGGCCTCCCGCGCGGAGGCGGAGTGGGCTTCGAGCTATTCGATCGCAGCGACTTTGGCGCCTCCGAGTTCACCCAGCGGGTGAACCTGCGCCGCGCGACCGAGGGCGAGCTGGCGCGCACCATCTCGCGTCTGCAAGCCGTGCGCTCCGCACGCGTACACGTGACCATGCCCGAGAAGGGCCTGTACCGCGACGACGACCGGCACGCAGCGGCGGCAGTGGTTCTCAACCTGCAGCCGGGCCGCACCATGCACGAGCGTGAGTTGGCCGGCGTTCGGCATCTGGTGGCCTCTGCGGTCGCGGGACTGGACGCTGACAGCGTCACCGTGGTGGACCAGCGTGGCACGGTGCTGTCAGGCGATCATTCCGCAACCGGCAAGCTGGTGGCACAGGAGCGAGAGATCGAGAGCGCCCTCGAACAGCGCATCGTCGACGTACTCGAGCCATCGGTGGGACACAGTTCCGTGGTGGCACGCGTGACGGCGAATCTCGACACCACCGAGATCGAAACCACCCAGGACAGCTACGACCCGGAGACGGCCACGGTGCGCAGCGAACGCAAGACGTCGGAAAGTATCAACAACGACGGCAGCAACAACTCCGGTGTGGCCGGCGCCGCCGCCAATCAGCCCATGGGCGCCAACGGCGGCGGCAACGCCGGCGCCAACCGCGCGCAGACCAATCGAGAAGATGAAGTGCGCAACTACGAGATCGCCAAGAAGGTCACACGCACCGTCGCGCACGGCCCGCGCATCGTGCGCCTGTCGGCCGCGGTAGTGGTGGATGGCGTGGACGGCAAACCGCGACCAGCGGAAGAGGTACGCCGTCTCGCCGAGTTGGCCAAGCGGGCCATGGGATTCGAGACACAGCGGGGTGACAGCCTTGAGATCTCCAGCGCAGCCTTTGCCAAGGTCGAGGAGGCGGACGTCAAGGCCCCGATCTGGGAACGGCCCGAGTATTGGCATTTGGCCAAGCTTGTCGGCTGGGGCGCTCTAGGATTGCTCGGCCTGTTGTTTGTGGTCCGCCTCTTCCGTCGCACGTCATCGGCTATCGCGCTCTTGCAGCCGGGCACGCGGGTGGGCGATGTCGACATGGGCATGATGGGCCAGTCGGGTGAGAACTGGAAGCTGGTGTCGAGCGACGGCAGTTCGGCCCTGCGCGACCGGGCGCGCGATTTGGGCAAGACCGATCCCGGAAAGGCCGCCCATCTACTGAAAGCATGGGTAAACGCCGACGCCGAGGCGGGCCGCGAGGCCAAGGAGAACGCGAATGTCTGACGGTTTCTTGACCAAGCAGAATATCTCGGCCGGGCCAGGCGCCCAGCGAGCGGCGGCGGTGCTACTCGGGCTCGGCCCCGAGGTAGCGACGCAGATCTTCAGATCCCTCGACGAAAGCACGGTGCGCATGATTGCGATGGCGGCACGCAGCCTGCGCAAGGTTCCTGCGGCCATCCCGGCGGCGCTCTCGTCCTTCGTGAAGACCATGACCGGACTCGACGGCGAGGCCATGGCGGGCGACAGCCTGCTACGCGATGCCGCGACCAAAGCGCTGGGCCAGGATGTCGCACGCCGCGTGTTCGAAGATCTTCCCGCTTCCTCGGTGGCAGCGGAGGAAGGCTTCGCAAACATCGCCAATGCCGATCCCGAAGCCCTCGCGCTCTTGCTTTCGCGCGAGCAGCCGCAAACCGCGGCCGTGGTGCTGGGCACGGTGAACCACGCCCACGCGCTGGCCGTGCTCAAACACATTCCGCAAGCGCAACGTCCCCAGATTCTGCGCCGGCTCGCCGAGCTCGAGACCGTGGCGCCCGAGGTGTTGCAAGAGGTGGGTCAGGCCCTGTCTCAGGATCTGGGCGCCGCCGTACCGGCTAATGTGCGCAAGCTCGACGGGCGCAACACCGCGGTGGGCCTGTTGCGCTCGGTGCCGGCGGCCGAGCAGAGCGAGGTGGTGGGCGAGATCGAAAAGGACGACCCCGAGCTGGGAGCGGCCTTGCGCTCACGCCTGTTCACCTTCGACGACCTCATCCACCTGGCCGATCGTGACATGCAGACTCTCATCCGCGAGATCGACATGACCCAGCTCACCGTCGCGCTCAAGGGCGCGCCCCCTGCGGTGAAAGATCGCTTCATGAAGAACATGTCGACTCGCGCCGGCCAGATGCTGGAAGACGAGATCGGTGCCATGGGGCCGGTCAAGCTGGCGGTGGTGGAGTCGGCGCAGTCCGAGCTGGTCAAGATTGCTTTCGGTTTGGCCGAGCAGGGACGCATCAGCATCGTCAACCCAACGGAAAGGATGGTCTGACCCGATGATCGCGCGCAACGGAGACGCCCCCACTCGTCGCCCCTCTTTCATGGGTCGTATCCCCAATCAGCCGCATGTCGAGCCGGCCGCATTCGGCGGCGCGCCGCTGCGCCGCTCGTCGGCAGCCACGGCGGACCGCCCCGCGCCACCCACCGTCATCGACATGCAACAGGTGGCCGAGCAAGTCAGCGAGCGCATTGGCAGCGCCGCCCAGTTCCTGCGCCAGGCCGCCGAACGGCTGGGAGCGGAGGCTCGCTCCGACGCGCTGGAGGTTGGCTTCATGGTGGCACGGCGGATTATAGAAACCGATCTGACCGCCAACGTGGAGCATTTGGTCGGGCTGGTGCGCAGCGCGGTTCGCCGCTTGGGCGAGTCCCGCCACATCAAGCTGCAGCTTTGCCCCGAGGATGCTCGGCTGATCGAGGAGGCGCTGCAGAAGGACGGCGGGCAGTCCATTTCGTCGGTCGCCGCAGCCCAGATTGAAGTTATTGCGGATCCATCGCTGCAGCGGGGCGACTGCTTGGTCGCGGGCGATCTCGGCACAGTGGACGGGCGTATCAATACTCGCCTCGAGGAACTGCGCCACGCGCTGCACACCGGGAATTGGGAGGAGAGTTCGTGAGCTTGCTCAATCTGCAAGCCATCCGGACTCAACTGACCCACGCCGAGCCCTGCGTGCTGGCGGGCCGGGTCACCCGCGCCTCGGGCATCGTGGTGGAGGCGGCGCTGCCCCAGGTGGCGGTAGGAACCTCGTGCGAGATTCACGCCACCGGGAACCGCATAGTCGCGGCTGAAGTAGTGGGCTTCGCTGGTTCGCAAGCCATCTTGATGCCATTCGGCGACGTGCGGGGCATCGGTGAAGGTTGCGCGGTCATCCCACGCGCCAGCGCGGGAGAGATCGTCGTGGGTGAGGCGCTGCTCGGGCGTGTGGTCGACGCGGCCATGCGGCCACTCGACGGCATGACAGCTCCGCTGCTGCACACGCGAGTGCCGTTGCACGCGCCGCCCCCGCCCGCGATGAGCCGACGGCGCATCAGCAAGCCGCTGGTGCTGGGCATCCGTTCCATCGACGCCTGTCTGACCTGCGGCGAAGGTCAGCGACTCGGCATCATGTCGGGCCCGGGCGTGGGAAAGAGCGTGCTGCTTGGCATGCTCGCGCGCAGTGCCGACGCCGACGTCATCGTGGTCGGGTTGGTCGGCGAGCGTGGCCGCGAAGTTCGCGAGTTCGTGGAACGCGATTTGGGCCAGGGTCTGCAGCGGTCGGTGGTCGTGGTTGCCACCGGCGACGAGCCGCCACTGGTGCGCGTGCGCGCCGCCATGGCCGCCACCGCGGTGGCCGAGTATTTCCGCAACCACGGCAAGCGCGTGCTTCTGTTGCTCGACTCGCTTACTCGGGTTGCCATGGCACAACGGGAAATAGGGTTGGCCGCGGGCGAGCCCCCCACAGCGCGAGGCTATCCACCGTCGGTATTTGCCTTGCTGCCGCGCTTGGTGGAACGCGCGGGAAACGTCGAGGGCGTGGGCAGCATCACCGCCATGTACACCGCCCTGGCCGAAGGCGACGATCTTACCGACCCGGTGGTCGATGCCGCGCGCGCGTGCCTGGATGGTCACATCGTGCTGGCGCGCAAGCTGGCGCAACGGGGCCATTTCCCGGCAGTGGATCTGCTCGGCAGCGTAAGCCGGGTCATGAACGACATCGTGGCGGCGAGCCATCGCGATCTTGCGCAACAGGCGCGCGAGGTCTTGGCCGCGTACCGGGAGACCGCGGATCTCGTCGAGGTGGGCGCCTACGTGGCTGGCACCAATGCGCGCGTCGACCGAGCTCTTCGCTGCATAAATGAAGTCAATAGCGTGCTTCGCCAGGGCCCGGAGGAACGTTTCACGCTTGAGCAGACCCTGGCCGACCTCAAGCGCGCGCTGGAAGGTCCGCCGGTCGCGGCTCCGGCCAAGCAGGGAGCGCCATGACCAGTATCCTGTTTCAGGTTTGGTTGATCGCCGCCAGCGCGGCTGCCGCGCCGGGATCCAGCCTCACGCCGCCGCCGCTCACACCCACGGTGGAGGCGCCGGCTGCGCCCTCGCCTGCGGCCCCGCCCGTGCCCGCACCACCCAGTTTCCCGGCGGCCGGATCAACGGCAAGCCCGGAGGCAAGCGCTCCCTCCGCGCGAGCACGTGCCCCGGAAGCAATTCCTGCTGGCGGACAGAAGCCCGGCGCGCAGAAACATGATGCGAAGTCTGACGCCTCGACTCGACCGGGTGACGACAAGAGCGCGCGCCCAGCCGCACCTGGCAAGCGGCCGGCAAAGCCCGTTCTGCCGACTTTGACCGCCGCGGCGCTCAGAGGCGAGCTGCACCAGTCGCTCGCCAAACCGGGTGAAGCAGGCGCGCCAGTTTCCGATCGCGTGCGTCTCGAGCAGGCGGCGGCGGAAATCGCGCATGCACGTGAGGCACTTCGGCAGGAGACGGCCCGCCTGGAGGCTCTCATCAAGCAAGTCGGTACGTGTGGGGGCGAGACGCGCAGCTCGCCGAGCGAGAGCGATCCTGCGGCGGCAGCGGCCGCAGCGGCGGCCAGGGACGCGGCTCGCGAGCAGCTCGACAATGTGTCCAAGACTTTGAAAGGCATGAAGCCCGAGCAGGCGGCGGCGGTAGTGTCACTGCTGGATCACCGTCTGGCGGGCGAGGTTTTGCGTCGCATGCGACCGGCCGACGCCGGCGCCTTGATGGGCTACCTGAAGCCGGAGGTGGCCGCCGGCCTGGCCACCGAGATCGCCACACGCAAGCCGACCTTGGCCAAGAAGGGAAGCACCCCATGAAGATCGCGGCCGCCATCCTTGCGCAGCCCCAATCCGAGACTGCTTCTCTTGCTTCAAGCAATGCCTCTTCTCGTGAGCACGGCGGCAACTTCGCCCAGATGTTCAGTAAGTCGCTTGCCAAGTCGCAGGGGGATTCCACTTCGTCATTTTCCACGCTGGCGCCCACGCAGAAAGCGCCGTCGGATGTGACGTCGGCGGCTGTCCAACTTCACCGCTCGGAAGCGGCTGAGCCTGGCGCGCAGGCCACTCCCTTCAAGGGCTTTGGGGCCGACCGTACACCCCATTTTTCCCCGCGCGCTTTGCAAACGCCGGCCACGACAACGACCACTACCGCGCCTAATGGTGCGCTTGCGACCAATGGCTCTGCACGGATCGCGCTGGCTACTGCGGCCGCGCCAGCCACGACCACGGCCACGACCATTCCTTTCGATGGATCCGGAGCCGACAGCACTCCCAGCCTGCTTTCGCCAGCTTCGCAGGCGAGCCTGGCAGCCGCGCAAGATGCCGGCAGCAGCGCGGAACTCGCACCGGGCACACACAAGGCCTCACCGCCCATCGCTGCCGCTGTCCAGCGCTCGGATGAAGGGTTGGCAAGGTTGCGCGCGCAGGATTTTGGAGACACGAGCGCGCGCATGGTGATCACTGCATCGGCGGCGGTAGGCGGACGCCTTCTCGTGGTGGAGAGGGAAGCGTCATCGCCGGCGCCGAACGCGGTTCCCGCGGAGACGGTTGATGCCGCGGATGCGGCACGGCGCTCTGCTCGCAATGCCGCGGCCCCAGCCGCGCCCAGTGGATCGACTCTGGCTCACGTTTTTGCGCGGATTGCGCAGGCTTCTCCGGCTGCACCGGTTACCCACATAGAAAGCATCGGCTCCGACAACGCGCCCCACCTCATCCCGTGTGCTTCGCACGCGCTCGGAACCACGGCCACGGTTGCGGCCACAGCTCCGGCTCCGGCACCGGCTCCGGCTCCAGCTTTGGCCACGACCATTCCTCTTACGGGCTTCAGGTCCGACAGCACGCCCCACTTGACCACGCCTGCTTCACAAGCGCCCCCTACGCCCGCGATCACGACGACGGCTGCGACCACGCTTGCCAGTATCGCAACACCCGCCGCCGAGACCACGCAGACCGATGAATTGGCGTCTTCTTCGTCGCCATCGCTGGCGCGGGCAACGCACGACGATTCCGCCGCGCCGAAACACGCGTCTGCGCCCCTGGCCGGCGCGTCGTCTCGTTCTGCCAAGCCTGCGTCGGCGGCCCAGCAGCCTGCCGCCCTGACGACAACTGTGGACGTTCAGCCCGTCGCTGATGCCAAGCCGCTGACTGAACCGGCAACACAGCCCCGGTCCGAATCGCAGAATCTAGCCAACGCGGCCCGTGCAGAGGAACGCCAGCGTGCACGAGACAGCGCGGATGGACTTAGCGCCGAGCCGGACGACTCATCACGTGCAGCTTTCGTTGCGGCTCCGAATGCCACCTCTCCGCCTCTAGCGACCTTCATCGCCCCGAATTCCGCCGCACCTTCCTCTCACATCCATGACCTGCGATCAGCCGAAAAGCCTTCGCCTGCAGCACAAGTACAGACGCCACCGACTAGCGACATCAAGCAGACTCGTGACCACGCGGCCGCTGCGGCTCCCGCGCCGACCCAAGTCGCGCGCGAGTTCAATCAGAATGGTCTTCGGGCCGAAGCGCAGGCCGCGACGACGCTGCCGCAGGCCGCGCCGCAAGTCCCGTTGCCGGTCCACACAGCGGCAACTATTGCAGCGACCAGCGCAGCGGCCTCCGACCTTCGCGCCGTTGCTCATCTGCCGGCTCAGGCCGCACCACTGGCCGCCCAGGCTGCGCGCGACGACGGGCTGAGCATGACCTTGCTGCCGCATGCGGCTCACATGGCCATCGAATCGCCCGACGGGGATCTGGCCCTGCACATGCGCGTGCGGCAAGGCAGCGCCGAGATCACGGTGGGCGGATCCATGGCGCACCTCTTCGATGCGCGCGGGCCCGAGGCGCGTGCAGCGCTGGCGGGCGAGGGTCTTGCGTTGGGTCGTTTCGATTCTGGCCAGCAGAGTGGCGGGCAGCAGAATCAGCCGGCGCCCGAGCTCCCGGAAGCGACTGGCGAGTCGCCCGCCGCGTACCGCCCCCACCAGACCGCCCCCTTGCCGGACGCGCCGTCCGACGGCCGCATTCACGTCACTGCTTGAAGGAGAGCAACTATGTCCATAGACACAACAACAACAACAACCAGCGTCGGTCAGCCTGGGCAGCAGCCGGCGGGAGCCCAGGGATCCGATACGTTGGGGAAGGACGAGTTCCTCAAGATCCTGACCGCGCAACTTGCCAATCAGGATCCCACCGCTCCCATGGACAGCAACGCCTTCGTGGCGCAACTGGCGCAGTTCTCTGCATTGGAACAGGCGCAGAATACCAACGACACCCTCACGCAGATGCTCTCGTTGCAGCAGTCGTCTAGCCAGACGGCAAATGCGTCGGTGGCCGTGGCCGCAGTGGGCAAGAACGCGGTCTACAACGCGAGTCAGATGACCCTCAGCGCAGGCGGCAGCATCAGCGTCAACGCCGTACTTGCCTCAGCCGCAACCGACGTCAAGATGGAAGTTGACGACGCCAACGGAAACGTGGTGCGAAGTAGCGAGTCCTTCGGCGGCATGGCGGCCGGCAGCCACACCCTGATCTGGGACGGGTTCAACGACGCGGGCGTGGCCCAGGCACCGGGAAACTACACAGTCAAGGTCACGGCCACCGACATTTCCGGCAACGCCGTGTCAGTCACCCAGCAAGCGTGCGGCCTCGTCACGGGGATCACATTCCAGAACGGAACCACCCAACTCATGATCGGCAATACGCCCATCTCGCTTAGCGACGTCATCTCAATTCAACAAGTCAGCAGCACGCAGTAACGACAAGAAAGGAAGAAAACCATGAGTCTTTTGACCGCAATGTATTCCAGCGCCAGTGGCCTCAGCGCAACCACCGACGAACTATCGGTGGTCGGCGACAACATCGCCAACAGCCAAACCGTGGGCTTCAAGGCATCTCGTACCGACTTTGCAGACGCTATGACCCAACAGCTTGTCACCGGTGAGGGCGAACAGGGCCTGGGGGTTCGCACGCTCACCGTGCAAAAGCTGATGGCTCAAGGGGCTTTCACCACCACCAATCAGGACACTGACGTAGCCATCCAAGGCAACGGCATGTTCGTGCTCAAGGGAGCTTATGGCGGAACCAGTGGCACCTTCTACACTCGTGACGGCCAGTTCACCATTGACAAGGATGGCTACCTGATCAACGAGGAAGGCCTGCACGTGCAGGGCATGGAGGCTGATGCGACCGGTGACGTCTCGTCCGGGCTGTTGGGCGATTTGCAGGTTGGCAACGCTTCCGCGCCCGCCAAGCCGACTGATGACATCACTGTGCGTGGCAATCTCGATTCCACATCCAATCCGACAGAAAATCCCGTAGCTGCAACTGGCTACGCGGGCTGGACCGTCGGCGATGCCAAGGACACTTCCAACTTCTCGACCAGCATGGTGGTCTACGACTCGCTCGGTAAGCCGGTGCAGCTCGACGTCTACTTCTGCATGGATAGTGTCGGGGATTGGCACTATCACGCGGTCACGGATGGCTCCAAACTGACCGGCGGCACCGCGGGGCCCACCGAGGTGGCCACGGGTGAGCTGAAGTTCGATACTGAAGGTCGGCTGGTTTCCAACACCACCACTGTGAACAGCTTCAATCCACTCAATGCCACCAACCCGCAGCCGCTCACCTTCAACTTCGGGACTGGCACCGGCACGGGCGGGAGCGGCCTGGACGGAATCACCCAATACGCGGCGTCCTCGGCCATGAGCTTCGTCACCCAGGCGGGGTTCACCTCGGGCAGCCTCAGCCGCCTCAGCATTGGCAGCGACGGCAAGATCACCGGCGGATTCACCAACGGCCAGAGCCGGGTATTGGGCCAGCTTGTGCTTGGCAATTTCAAGGCGCCTGACCAGCTCGCGCGCATGGGTGGATCGCTGTACCAGGAAACTCCCAGCTCAGGGCCCGGCACCCTGGGAACGCCAGCCACGGCGGATCGAGGAAGCATCAGCGCGGGCGCGTTGGAACAGTCCAACGTCGACATCGCGCAGGAATTCATCAACATGATTGCGGCACAACGTGGTTTCGAAGCCAATTCCAAGACGCTTACCACCGCCGACCAGCTTCTGTCCGATCTCATGATGATTCGTCGCTAGTTTCGCGCGTTTGGGCTGCGGCGATCGTGCCCAGCCCGCCGGTTTTCGGCGCCGGCGCGCCACCCATCTTTCTCGCAACCTTCTTGCACGGACGCCAACCCATGATCTACGTCACCCGGCTCGATCAGACCACCTTGGTAGTGAACGCCGAGCTCATCGCCACGATTGAAAGCACGCCCGACACCCTGCTCACCCTGAACTACGGCCACCAATTCCTGGTGCGCGAGACCGTTGCGGATGTGGTGGCCAGGGTTTTCGAATATCGACGCCAGATCAACGGGGCACTGCGCGTGGTTGCAGCGGCGCCCGACCCAGACAAGCAAGGAACCGGCTAGTCCATGGACATCACCACAATTGCTGGCATCGCTGTCGCCATCGGCTTCATTCTCGTTGGCCAGCTACTCGAAGGCGGACACGTCGGATCCATTGTCCAGGGCACGGCAGCCCTGATTGTCTTCGGCGGTACCATCGGCGCGGTGTTGGTCAGTTTTCCCCTGAAGGACGTCAAGCGCGGAATGAAGCTGGCGGCCATGGTCCTGCGCGAGAAGAAGAGCGATCTGGACCAGATCGTCAAACAGGTTGTGGAACTGGCGGGTGTGGCACGTCGGGATGGCGTGCTGGCCCTGGAACAGCGCCTGCCGGCTATTCAGGACGACTTCCTCAAGCGGGCGGTGGGCTTCATCGTCGACGGCGTGGACGCCACGGTCACGCGCGACGCCTTGGAAACGGAGATCATGCACCATTTCGAGGGAGACACGGTGGGGGCCAAGGTCTTCGAGTCCGCCGGGGGCTATGCCCCCACCATCGGCATTCTGGGTGCGGTGCTGGGGCTGATTCACGTCATGGAAAACCTCAACGATCCGTCCAAGCTCGGGGGCGGCATTGCCACTGCCTTCGTGGCCACGGTGTACGGCGTGGGCAGCGCCAACATCCTGTTTCTGCCGTTTGCCAACAAGATCAAACGCAAGCTGGGTTTGGAGAAAGAGCGGCGCATTCTCATTGCCGAGGGCGTGCTCTCCATCCAGGCCGGACTCAACCCGCGCGTGCTGGAAGAGAAGATCCGCGCCTATGCCGGCGGCCACGCTCCGGCGGCCAAGAAAGCATAGACCATGGCCAAACGACGCGAGAGTCACGAGGAGCACGAGAACCACGAGCGCTGGCTGGTGTCCTACGCCGACTTCATGACTCTGCTCTTCGCCTTCTTCGTGGTCATGTACTCGGTCAGCCGCGTCGATCAGAAACGCATGGTCGATGTGGTCAAGGCCATCAAGTTTGCCATGCACTACAAGGGCACGGGCGGCTCTGACCAGGTTCCCATTTTCGAAGGACCGGTCACCGAGGGAGGCTGTGTGACAAATTTGGGGGACAGGCCCCCGAACCGCCAGGAGGCTGAAGCCATCGAGGCGGTGCGCCGGCGCATTGAAAAGAAGCTGAAGGGAATCCTCTTGGAAAGGCCCGAGAATCCTCCCACCGTGGTCATGCACACGGAGGGACGCAAGTTGATGATCCGCCTGTCAGCGTCGCACTTTTTCGATCCTGCGCAGGCCGCGATTCGTCCCGAAGTGATCCCGGTGCTGGACGCCATCGCCATCGAGCTTGCGCAGTTTCATCGGCTTATCCGCATCGAAGGCCACACCGATGACCTGACCGGGGGGCGCACGCGTTTCCGCGACAACTGGGATCTGTCCGCCTCGCGAGCCGCTGCGGTGGCCAGCTACATGCAGGGCGCCCACCACATCGAAGGCAAGATGCTCATCGCCGCCGGCCGCGGCGCGACCTGGCCCATTGCCGACAACAGCACGGCCCAAGGACGCGAAACCAACCGCCGGGTCGAGTTGGTGATCGAGGTTAGACCTGAGGACGCCTTCGAATCCTTGGCGCGGTAGCACTACTTCACGGATTCAGCAGGTCCCGCAGGCCATCGTAGTCGAAGGCGTCCACCATGCGCCGAAGCTCGGTGGCTAGGTTCGGATCCTTGCTCCGAATGACGGTCTCGATGAGATCAACAATCTCATCGTAGCGCGCAGCAATGACCGCCTGGCGCAGCCTATCCAGCACATCCTGAGGCAACGCTCGCAGATCATTCCCGTCCAGCGGCTGCTTTTTCATCTCGGCGTCGGCCGCCTGCTCGTGCCCATCAGCAGGGTTGGTGACTTCACTGTCCAGAACGTCGCGGACCTTGTTGGTGAGATCCCGCGCGCTGAACGGCTTGCCAATGAAGTGGGTTCCCGGTGCAAGTGTGCCGTGGTGAAGGATGGCGTCGTCGGCGTAGCCCGACATATAGAGCACCTTGATTCCCGGACGTTCCAGAGCCAAGCGCTCGGCCAGCGCCCTGCCGCTCATCTGCGGCATCACGACATCGGTCAACAGCAGGTGGACCTTGCCCTGGTTGCTGTTGCAGGTCAGCAGTGCTTCGACCGGACTCGCGGCGGTAAGCACGGTGTAGCCAGCTTCGCGGAGAATCCGCTTGGCAACGTCGCGCACGGCTTCCTCATCTTCGACCACGAGAATGGTCTCAGTTCCGGTTGGCGGGGTCGTGACCGCCGCAAGTCTGCTGCCCGTCACCGTCGTGCTAGCCGAAAGATCCCGCGGCAGATAGATCTTGAACGTGGTTCCCTGGCCCGGCTCGCTGTACACCCAGATGTTGCCGCCGCTCTGCTTGACGATGCCGTACACAGTGGAAAGCCCCAGGCCGGTGCCCTTGCCCTTCTCCTTGGTGGTGAAGAACGGCTCGAAGATCCGCGCCTGCATCTCTTTGTCCATACCGCAGCCCCTGTCCGTAATCGCGAGCTGGACATATGGTCCGGGTTTGGTGGCCACGTGGCGTGCCGCATATTCCTCGTCGAGATCCACGTTGCGGGTTTCGATGATGAGCTTGCCTCCGTCGGGCATGGCGTCGCGGGCGTTGACCACCAGGTTCATCAAGACCTGCTCGATCTGGCCCGGGTCGGCCCGGACCAGGCCAAGATCTGGCGCAAGCACCTGGACATAGTCGATGTCCTCCCCGAGGATCCGCCGGAGCATCTTCTCGACCCCAGCAGCGATCTGATTCAGGTTCAGCACTACGGGCTGCAATACCTGCTTGCGACTGAAGGCCAGGAGTTGCCGGGTGAGGGCCACCGCGCGCTCACCGGCCTTCTTCACCTCCATAAGCTCTTCCCGGACGCGGTCATCCTCGCGCACCCCGGCCATCGCGAAATCCGTGCAGCACAGAATCACGGAGAGCAAGTTGTTGAAGTCATGCGCGATACCCCCCGCGAGGCTGCCGATGGCTTCCAGTTTTTGCGACGCCCGGAACTGCTGTTCGAGCTTCTCGCGTTCCGCCTCGGCCCGCTTGCGTGCGGTAATGTCAACAATGCTTGCAATCAAGCAGGGTGGAGTCTCCCGGATGGCGTGAAGTAGCGTCGCGCTCGTTTCAGCAAAGACCCAATGTCCATCCCGGTGCCTGTACCGCTTCTCCATTCGGAGGGATGGGCTCTCACCGACGATAACAGAGCGAACATTCTTCCAGCTGTCAGCTTTGTCATCGGGGTGGGTGATCTCGGCGATGGTCACCTGTTGCAACTCTTCGATGGAAAACCCCAGCATGTTGGCAAACGCCTGATTGACCTTGATCAGTCTCCCGTCATACCCAGTCATCGCCTTGCCGACGGTTGAGCTTTCAAAGATGTCGCGAAAACGCGCTTCGCTATCCCGCAGTTCGTCCTCCGCTCGCTTGCGTTCTAGCCGCGCGCGCTGTCGTTGCAGCGCGTTCAGAACGGCAGATCCCAGTCGTTTGACGTGCTCCTTGATGACGTAGTCCCACGCCCCGGCTTTCATGCACTCGACCGCCGTGTCTTCGTTCATCGAGCCCGTGAGCATGATGAAGGGCACGTCCGGGCAACGCTCCAACGCGAGCTTGAGCGCGGTCAGGCCATCGAACTGGGGCATCTTGAAATCGGAGACAATAAGCGCAGGACCGTACCCATCCAACGCCGCCAGATAGTCTTCACGCGTCTCTACTCGTAGGAATTCGCACAAGCCCAGCGCTTTGCGGATCTCCCGTTCGCTCAGCTCCGCGTCGGTCGGCAGATCCTCGACGATCAGGACGCGAATGGTTTCACTCATGCAGTACCCTTCTCCCGGTCGCTAGCGGCCTTCACTTCGGAGGCTGGTTTACCAGCAGCCAGTACAGACCCAGGCTGCTGACCGCTTCGGCAAAGGCGTCGAAGTCCACCGGCTTCACCACGTAGCTGTTGGCTCCCAGAGCGTAGGCGGTCTTGATGTCCGGGTCCTCGCGCGAGGAGGTCACGATGACCACGGGGATGGCGCGAGTCTTCTCGTCCTGCTTGAGCGCGCGCAGGACTTCCAGGCCGCTCACTTTGGGAAGCTTCAGGTCAAGCAACACAACCTTGGGCGGATGGCCGCTGTCTCGCCCTGCGTACTTGCCGCGACCGAATAGAAAATCCAGCGCTTGGACGCCGTCCTCGACGGTAATCAGCCGGTTGGCCAGATTGTGCTTCTTCAGCGCCCTGGTGGTCAGCTCCGCATCCTGGGGGTTGTCCTCGACCAACAAGATGTCCACTGCTTCTGTATGGTCCATGGTCACGCTCCCCGTTCTTGAAGGGCAAAGGAGAAGGTCGCGCCGCGGTCAGTTTTTCCTTCAGCCCAAACACGTCCACCGTGACGATGAATCACGCGTTGGACCAGGGCCAGGCCCACGCCAGTACCTTCGAACTCCTTGCTGCTATGCAGGCGCTGGAATACGCCGAAGACCTTGCCGA
>Ga0182027_10002589_pt1 | contig 29202 bp, 33 predicted proteins | sample 712E1DmetaG_FD_121300 | JGI IMG/M metagenome (GOLD analysis project Ga0182027, IMG submission 121300) | Permafrost microbial communities from Stordalen Mire, Sweden - 712E1D metaG (Illumina Assembly) | ecosystem: Environmental > Terrestrial > Soil > Wetlands > Permafrost | place: Sweden...
AATATGAGAAAAACGGCGCCGTATAGCCTGGCGACCACAGAAGATCAATGTCCGTCCGTGCCACATAACGCGGCAAGAGGGTATGCTCCAGGATGATTCGCTGATAACGATTGGTTGCGGTACACGGTAAGGAACAAAAAGAAAACTGCGGATAAGACCTGAAAAGATTCCGAAAGAGAATATCATTTTCACGATTGGTCAACAACAGTACCTGCGTTAAGGGAAAAGAACAAGCGAGCTCCCTAAGAATTTCTCTCAGATAGGTTTCCGTCCCCCCGACTTCACCGGGAATGAGGAAAAGCGTATTGACACCGATTTTCATAGGTCTTCTTTGTATGCCGCACTATGCGACCGGATAGCGACCATCGTTGTAGTTGTAGAGGAGGCAACGATCCCCCATTAGGACACTACGCCCCCACAACTCACCACTGACGATGTCACCCCAATATCTCTTGATTAAGGATTTTTATCATGTTATCACCCCACATACCCATACAAAATAGCGAGGAACCCTGTTAACCGTTGGCGCTCATTACGATGAATCAAAAAAAATGTTTTGAGTTTATAAATCTCCCAATATCACTTTGGATATCCCTTTTTATCCTCTTCCTTGTTGTTCACATGACGAATGATAAAATTCTCTTGTTGAACATAAGAATAGGCTCGATTTCTGGGCTTTTGGATCCTCTGAGCATCAAAGAGTGGAGTAGTTACGAGCCCCTTTATAGTTCTGTGAAAGGGTTTCTTTTTATCCTTTGCCTAGTCCGCATTCTGACGCCATTGATCAAAGACCTCTCTGGCGGATTGGTGGAAATCGATGCCAAGAAGATTATCATTGCTGTCGGGTTCAGCCTGATTACAATGTTAATCATCAGTGCTTTAATATATCCTTCGATGATCCGCTCCATGGGGATGCGTTATGGATTGGCGAGTCTCGATCCTTTTTCGCAGCCGACGAATTTTTACAATAAAAGACTGCTCATGCCCGTATTAGCCCATGTCCTGTTTTTCAGGGGGAAGATCCTGTTCATGGGTCTTTCTTATATAGTCCTTGGTGCACTGTTGACCCTGTTGTGGATTTGGTGGCGCAGCCATACGTCCTTGCATTTCTGGCAATTTCTTTCCCTGTGTACGAGTAGCTTTGTTGTGATGCAATATCAAGGATATGCCGGTTATCCCGATATTCTGGTATTTGTTTTTATTATGCTCCTAATCCTTGCGGATTGGAGCCAGGAATCACGGTTTTCGTTGTTGATCCTGTGTATTCTCACGCATGAATCCAGTGCCGTGCCGGCAACGGTTCTTGCCATCTTTTTTCTTCAGAAACGGTTTTTTTTAGCCTATCTTGCCGCGTTGGGATTGTATGCCTTCATTTGGCTTATGTTCTATGGGTTCGATCCGTATGCGGTTCTGAGCAGTCATAATGTTTATGGTAAGTCCGGTCCATTGTGGGTGTTCCACTATCCGTTGCGGGAAATCAGCGGAATTGCCGTTTCCTTTAAACTGCTTTGGATATTCATCCTTTGGGCAAGCGCCATTGCATGGATGAAGCGGATTTATCGTCCATTGGTTCTCATTGGTGGCTGCGTTAGCGCCGCCGTTTTCATGACATTCCTAGGCGTGGATACCTCGCGTCTTTGTGGTTATGCTTTCCCCGCGCTGCTCTTTTCGTTGTCTCTCCTGGAAAAAAACGTCTTGATTCAAAACTCCTCAAAGAAAATCCTGGTTAACCTCGTTTTCTTTTTCAATCTGTTGATTCCATCGTACTATATTGGTTTGAACAGCGAAGCGATCAACAAACCTGGTGGTGTTTACAGTGATATTTATTTGCTTATGGGGAAGTCCCTGGAACCGCTTTTCTCCTTACTATCCGCCGTTTTCGGCTGACGTGAAGATGAAACGAAGGCCTTAATGGTTACCGTCCCAACGCCTAATAAAACGGCAGGGCAATAATGTTGTGCCTGCAAGATGCAGTGATGGTCTCTGGCGAGGGGAGAAGGAGCAGCAGATAGGGCTTCTCGTTTTTTATCGAGGCACAGAAAGATAGATAATACGGAAAGAATAATTGAAATTCCTTTTGAAAATGCTTCTTAATCTATGCATTGTTTATTGCATCATCCGGCTGGTGCTTCTCATCCGGAGAACGCTCTTGGAGCAGCCCTTCCAAAATCGCCAGACGTTGAGTCAGACGGCGGATCTTCCTTTCCTGAAGCGACCGCTCCAAGTCCATCGCCAGAATCTTGACCAGGACAAATCCCACACTTAAAGTCATAATCAGGATGGGGGGATAATGGACTCCAAGGTACAGTCCGATGCGATTGAAAATCTCCGGAAAAAACCCCACGATAACAATCACGATCGCAACCAAAAGCCACCAAACAGAATATCTCGAACGAAGAGAATCCCGACGAACGAGAAGAAAGATAGCACCCGCAATCAGTACGCCTAAAATAGCCGTTGTCCATTGGTAGGGCATAAGAGGTTTCATTCTATTTCACCTGCTGAGTTATTGCTCCGGGGGAAAAAGAAGGTTGCATGAGACAAGCTTAGAATGATATTCAACAACATATATTGACCTACTTTTATCCAGGAACCGAATATCTTGGAGGAACCACTTTCTCTGGGACACATAGGCACCTCAACTTCCATGATCCTCATCTTGGCTCGGCGCAAAAGAAGTAAAACGCCGATATCCTGGTATTCAAGTAAGGAAGCCTGGTTGGTAGCCAACAACAGCAAGGCTTGTAAGTTGTAGGCCTTAAAGCCTGATGTCAAGTCGTTAATATCGAGGCCGGTCAGCCGGCGAAAAAACGACCATGCCAGCATTCTGGCGCGACTGCCTCGCTTCACACAGGAACCGATCACCACATCCGCCGCTCCATCCCAGAGAGGTTTTAGAAGTCCCGGTATGGCAGTGGGTAGGTGCTGACCATCAGCATCCATAGTGATCAAATACTTGTATCTTTTTTTCACCGCATATCGGATTCCTGTTTGGGTTGCCACCCAGGCCCCGAGATTGAAAGCCAACGGCAAAACATGCGCTCCTGCAACCATTGCCTCTTCAGCCGTATGGTCAGTACTGGCGTCATCAACCACAATGATATCATACGTAGTAGTTGCCCTGATTTGATGAATGATACCCTTAATCGTTTTCTCTTCATTCCACGCGGGAATGACTACTACCGTATCAGAAAGGAAATTCATACGTTATTCCTCGCATCAGTGGCGTGGCTATACATGGATTTTTATTGAAAAGCAAGGAAAGATCAGTGACTGTTTCCACATCTCAGCATTCTGATGATCTGAATATAGATTCTCCCCGGGATGATCAGCTTTACACCAAAGAGCAGCAGAACAATCAATGTCAAAAAAAGGTAATACATATGATAATATAATGTTATTTTGGAATAACGACGGATGGTGGACCAATGTTCCAGGACGGATTGGATCATTTTTTTATTATTGGATATTCCTGTGGTATCAACACGTGAAATATCAAGTTTTTTGTATACAAATAATCCACCGTCCATTAAAAGAGCATATAACTGATTAAAATCAGAACCAATTTTATAGCTTGTATCAAATGGCCGATGATCCATGGCTCTCTTCCGTATAAAGAATGACTGGTGGGATGTTATCATCCCCTTCCAAAAATTCCGCATTTCCTTTGATTTTCGAAATTCTCTATATTCCTCTTTCCCATAAGAATAAACAGTATCCCCGTAGATAACATCAATTTCTTTTGGAATATCCGCTGAAAAAACATTTTCAAGAACATTGCCATCGGCAAAGACATCCCCTGAATTAAGAAAAATAATCCATTCTCCCGTTGCCATTTTTGAACCCTTATTCATGGCATCATAAATACCCTGATCCGATTCTGATATCCAAGCATCAATCTGATTTTGATGTTGCACCAGATATTCAGGTGACCCATCGGTGGAACCCCCATCAATAATGATAAATTCTATATTCCGGTAGGTCTGAGAAATAACACTCCCAACCGTTTTCTGAAGCGAAGCAACACTATTGTATGTAACCGTTATAATGGAAACTTTGTCTTGCATCATGCTCCCGATAAGCTTTGATTCCTCAACTCTTTCTCATAAACACCACATGCTTCTTCCGCCGCTTAATCACAGGAAAATTTCCGGGTTTGCTCCAAGCTCCGCACGATCAAATCCCGTTGATATTCCTTATTATCAATAATTTTGCGCACCGCTTCTTCCATAGATAGCTTATCATAGGGATCAAAATAAGAAACTGCGTTACCTCCGACTTTCGGTAATGAACTGACATTAATGGTCGCGATGGGGATGCAGAGTAAATAGTGGAGAGTTGTGTCAGTCATCCGTGCTCTCCATGCCCAATAGGTTCACTTGATTTCAAGGCGCACTGCACCTTTTTAATGACAGCGGCGGTGGGGATGACTGAAATATCCAAAACATTGTAATAGCCGTAATGGTTGCTTAAAAGCTTATAGTTTTCGGGATCCCTGGCAATCTCCGGATGATGGACAATGTGGTAGTTATCGGTTATGTTGCCGGGATACGGAGTAAACCGACCGTAATTGTTGCCATTGTACACAACAACGCATGGTGTTTTCAACAAGGCGGCAAAATGCGACGCCACGGTTTCGTTGGAAATCAATATCCGCGATCCTGATATAATTGTGAGAAGCTCAAGGAGTGAAGTGCGCCCGACTCGGTTGCACAGTTTTCCCGGATATGATTCCGTAAACTTCCGCGCCTCTTCCATATCTTCGCGCCCGCCGCAGACAACGAGATCGAGGCCATGTTCATTCGCAAGATATTCGCCAACCTTGATAAAATATTCTAAGGGCCACTTTCGGTATTTGGAGCTTACGCTGATAAAGAGAACCGCATAATTCGCGGGCAACTCAAGCTTTGCAGGGTCCGTTCCTTGAGGAATCAGCTCATCCGGAACGGCCAGCGTAGCCGAAAGCAGTTTTTCGCAAAACTCCTGATTGCGATAAAGCTCGAATTCAATTCCCTCTTTGGCGGGAACAAGGGTCGTGTAGTATTGATCGCCAATACGCTTTTTCCATCCCCCTACCGTACCGGGATCGCCAACACTGCCAATTTTTTCCTTCGCGCTTACGGCCTTGATCATACGATCGGCATAAAAAAGGTCTCGTGAATAAGCCGGGCTGATGGCGGATTCATAGCCGGTGGCAGTGATTTCTTTGAGTTTCCTATACCTGTAGGACGGGGATTTGGCAAATTGCTTTCGGTCCACCCAGATGAATTTGTCCACATATGGCGCATCAAAATGTTCGGCCAACTCTTTCCAAACGATATTGCCGCACAAAACAATTCTTCTGTCCTTGTATTTCTCACTTTTTTTTATTTGCTCGATAAATGGTCGGAACAATAGGTAATCACCAATGGCATCGAGGCGAATAATTAAGACTGCAGGGGAGTATACAGGCTTTTCTCTTGGCAGAACAATCCAGTCGAAGATGTTAAAAACACAAAATTTTATCACATCCATGACAAATTCAAACAGGAATACAATGTATTTCAGGTACGGCGTTCTCATTTTCCGAGCAGTGTTTTTTTTACACCTCTGATTATTTCAAAATAATATTGCGATACACCACCATATTTCTGCAGGCTGGATGCCTGATAATCATATAAGGTTTTCATGGCCGAATTACTATATGACAAATAAACTTTAGGGGTCGCCTACCTGTTCCTTGATCAACAAGGCCAGGCAGGGGTGTTTCCCATACGACCTGTGTCTGTGAGTTTATCGGGAGTTGTGGGCACGCTAACGGAATCGTCTTGTGTTTAATATGTAGCCCAATATCTCAGCGATTAATTTCAGCCGTATATATATATATCCTCGTATACTTGGCACTCTTACTTTTTTATCTAATCTAACAAGAAAGAAAAGAAAAAGGCCCAATACCTTTCTGGCGTAGTCCCATGAAAGAATTCGGCTATTCTCTATTTCGGCCAGTGCCTTGCCGTTCTTGTAACATCTCCTGAATATGAATTTAAAATCAAAGCTGTTCGCGGAAATTAGATGTTCCACAATGATGTCCGGATCATACCATAGTACAGGTGAAAGCTTTGAGAGTCTTCTGAAAAATTCAGTTTCTTCAGCGACACCTATCGCATTGCCTTGCATACCATATTCTGTTGAAAAACCATTGTTTTCCTGAAGTATCTCTTTTTTGAAAATCATATTTGAACCATAGAAGCCATATTGACCCTCGGCAGCTGTTAGAAAACGCTTTCGGTCACCCCGGGACAACACTTCGATGTCGATTGGAAACCAGGGGGGAATCTGTCCGTAAAAAAAGGGTATTATCTTGCCGCCCACCACATCGGGAGATGGCTTGACTTCTTGAAAGGACAGAATAACGCGCTCCGCCCAATTCTTGTCGGCTTTCGCATCATCGTCGATAAATGCGACATACATCCCTGAGGCTTCCCGCCAACCACGGTTGCGGGCATGGCTCAGCCCCTGGTTCTCTTCTTTTATCAGTTTGATATTTTTAATATTACTATAATATTCTTGGACAAGCTTTTGTGTATCATCAGTGGAATTGTTGTCGATAACAATCGTTTCATACTCTGAGCGGGGAAGGGTTTGATTCACCAGCGAATCAAGGCAAGTCTTAAGCAATTGGCACCGATTATAGGTGCAGACTACAACAGATAGCTTCACCATTAAATCCTTATAACCTTTTGAGCCAATTTAAGGGTCTCCCCATTGTCAAGACAGAAGATCTTCCTTGATGAAGTCACGCGTTTGGCGTAATCCCAAATTGTAGCACATAACACTGTTCATTGCATGTGCTTGGCGAGCAGCCACCCCTGTCGCTCGTCTGACTCGATGATGCTGAACTGCCGATCCCTCTTGATGTGTTGGTAACTTCGGAAATGCTTAATGTGATTGATATCATCAAGAAGAATTAGGTAGGAATGATATTGCATCACTTCTTGCATGATCGAGAACTCCAGAAAGCCAATGCCGCCGGCCGAATCCAAGATGATCAGAGGATTCTTGGTTTGGAATTTCTGGAGATACTTCTCAAGTAGGTCTTCGCCCGCGTTCGAGAAAATCCTGTCGAGAGGCCAGCGGATCAGTTGCATCGGATTCTTGGGTATTCCGCCCAGTGCCCCCAATATCTCGTTGCGGTAAAACCGCAACGGGTCCCGCGTGTCGTCGATAAATATGTCAGGGTATTCATTATGCTTGCGAAGAACATCGTCGCGCTCAAGAAACTGCAGAGCCCTGTCCACAGCCACGGTTTTCCCCCAGACGGGCATGACAAAGGGAAAGCGACGTAGGTTTTGCTTGGCCTGACGCCAACTCACCCAATTGACCTCGATTGTCACGAAAAGCTTCGGGGGATTGCTGCTGGGGAATGACTCTGAAACGAATGTCGTTGAGCCCAGTCCGCAATAGGTTCCGGTTTCAAGGACGTGGGTAATTTTCTGCTTCTCTATCGTATCTTTGAGCAAAGAACGAAGTTCTTCGCTTGCTGCCATGCTCATACTGGCACCGGGGTATTCACTCAGGAGTTTCATTTACACGCACCTCTCTATTAACATCGAACAATCAACATAAAAATGTCCTAAAATCAGCAAAGTGTAGGATTACAGTGCTATACGATTATAAATATTTAATCATTATCTTCATAGGAATATCGTCTTATATTCGTGCTTCACCCATAATATCATACTATATGAAGTTGACATATTACACGAAGCCTATAGGGCTTATTCATTATCATTTGTAATCCTGCATAACTATTGAATTTTATCAAGCATACCATTCAGGAAGAAGTCTATTGATGCGCTCTACATACGAATCATAAACGCTGAAGGAAAGCAATCCGCCCGCTGGCCCCTCAGTACGCTAAACATAGTGCCTTCATTGTGTAACCCTGTCGCTCGATTCATAAGGAGGCGGCCAGTTTATAGAAGGTGGAACATCCCCGTCCACCCTCGCCGTCATAGTCGGCAGGCGTCAGCCCCAAGGCTCCCTGTCTATCCCACCCGGATAAACAATAAGCCCCAGTTCCGAGGAAATGGGATCCGAATACCACACTCTTCTTGCCCTGAAGAATGGTCTCCCGTTTATTATAACAGGGGATAAAGACAGAAATTTTCATCATGGCATACTCTTTCCTATCTAATCAGCCAGGCTCGAACGAAGCCGATGGTATCTTCCCATTTTCCCCGGGTGTAGACTTGAAAAAGAAAAAGCGAGGCCATCAGAAAAAGCACCTCCCAAAGTATGCTTGCCCCCAGTGGGGGTGGTGATGCGGATTTTAGATAAATTTTCAAGGCGATCAGAACCGACGCTGTGAGGATGACAACAATGAGACATTCAAGCAATACCCTGCCAAGAAAAGCACCCGTCATAAAGGATCGGGACCAATTCAGCACAAGCGGAGAAGAAAGCCCCAAGGTCAGCTGCGGATCATTGGCATCCTTCTCCGTAACCACGATCACCTCATTATTCTGCAAATTGAACTCGCGAATCTGGTGTCCGGGATGCCATAGACGAGGATCAATCGCCAGCAGACAGTGGCCGAGGCCATTGACGATCGCCATTTCCCGAATCCGCATCGTGCCGCTCCTCATCAACGGATCAAACCGGAAAGCATAAATATTGACGGATCGGGGAAGCGGGAAAAGACATTCCTGATATTGACGGTCAGGCCCGACGTAGGCCATTCTGGAATCGATTTCGTTAAAACTCTGACCTTTGTCATAAAATAACTGTGCCTGACTTTCGACGGATGATTGCAGGGAGACCCGCAGAAAGGGCGTTGTCGCTTCCCGGTACAGAACCTCGCATCGCCATCCGAAAACCAGCAAAGCTGTCAGCAGCAGAGACCGCAGTACCCAGTCGGATCGACGCCACCAGATCCATAGAAAACCTAAAATCAAAAGGGTGACGGCGACAAACTCGGCTATCATTCTGACGCAAAAAGACAGGGGGACCCTGTTGAAAACCCCGAGGGTAAGAGAAGGATCGACGGGAATAAAGAGCTGTGGATCGTTCGCCTTCTCCTCCACATCGATCGTCAGTTGCTGATCCCGGATAACAAGGCTTTTGATCTGCTGGAGCGGTCGCAGACTGGCAAGGTTCAGAGTGCGAACCTTGCCGCCCATGCCGTTCAAGACGTCCATACGCGCCACCCTGACGCTACCGCCGGCCGTCAGCGGATCGAACCTTAAGTGAATAATTCGCTCCAAGGGAAACGTAAATTGATAGTCATGAAAGCGTTGATCTCCAAAGACTGTCACTTCTGATGAGTTTTTCTCAGAAAAACCCAGTCCCGTATCGGCATATAGTTTCGCCACGTCATCTCTGGACGAACTCATAACCACATGGAGAGAAAAAGTATTGAGCAGGGGATACAGCAGGTATAACCGCCCGATCATGAACCCTGCCCCCATAATAAAGGCCGCAATGAAGACCTTTGTCAATAACTTCATGCTGCGATTCATTTCTTATGCATTTAATTGGTCAGTGGCGGATTACTTCAACCCGACATTAGTGAGGCAGTACAACCGGTCCGTTACACGCCTCATGCGTCCCTGATGTATCTCCATGTCAATCTGTCCCATGAACAGATGATGTGGAGCATCCAGTAGTACCAAATAACGAACACCCATCCCTTTCATTTCCTGAACGAGATCCATATCCGGGTGCGGTTTCAGATAATGGATTTTTCTGGCGTACCCGGGACCGTAGAGCGGATAGATCCAGGTATCGCCATACGCGAAATAGGCCAGATCCTCGCGCGGAGGAATTTTCCGCAGGGCCGGCTTAATGTGATCTGCTGCGAAGGTGCGCTCCCATACCGGGATGGCTACCATGGATTGCCACATCGATGGTGACGTATACACGTATCCCGTACCGATACAACCCAATAAATTGAGCGCTGAACATCCACCAGCCAGAAACATGAGACATCCCCGCAGGAATTTTACGTTGATGCGGCTTGTTATCATGCCGTAAGCCAAAACGAAGACGGCTGGAAACCAGAGTGTAAAGCGCATACTCCAGGGATCCGGCGAAACCATACCGAAAAGACAAGCCAGAGAGAGGAGGAAACCCGCCATCAGCCAGCGGAATTCAGATCTTTTGATGATCGCAAAGATAACTGCGGGGATCCCGCAGGAAAAGACAAACCAGCCCCAACCGGACTTATTCGCCAGATCCGGATCATAGGGTCCGAAAGGATCGAAAATCTTCTTTCCTGCCAGATCCAGAAAATTTCTCAGCAGAGACTCCCATCGAAAGCTTCCCTGTTGACCGCCACCCTGCCCGTCGCCGAAAACCAAATGCCCGAACAGGCGAAAATCAACCGGATAGAAAGGATTCTCAAAAATCCAATAATTGCGGATATACCAGTAGGAGCCCAGTATCAAAGCGGCCGTCAGCAAGAAACAGGCACCGAGAAACGAATTATCTTGACCCCTTATTTGCTTTGAGCTGGTGTGGCCACTTCGGAAACACCATAAACCAACCAAAATCAGTCCAGGCAAGATAAAAACCATGTAGGGTTTCGTCCCTATCGCCATGAGAATTGCAGCCGCGATGACAACAGCATGACTCCCTGCACGATCTTTATGCCTGCGAAAATCCAGCATAACAGCCAGTGAAAACAGATAAAACGCCGCCACGGCCATGTCATTCTTACAGCTGACGGCATTCATCAATATAGAGGGTGTCAATGCATAAATGACGGCCAGCGATGCAGACCAACTCCTTGATAATTCGAGGGAACGGCCTGAAGAATAAACACTAAGAATCGCGAGCAGATAAAAGGGCAGGCCTGCCGCCTCAATGAGGAAATCATGATGGAAGAAGAGCACAAACCATGTCTGAAAAAGTTCAAAGTTGGCAGGCCAGTAACTGCGGGTGACCGGTGTGGGAAGTGCGACCAGTTTCCCGTATTGAACCCAGTCGGCGACCTTGGGCAGATGGTAGGTCAAGGTATCCCAGACATAAGGAGATAAGAACCATACATGCGCCAGCATCCGCAGCCCCACTAGGAGCACCACTATGACAAAGCCCGTTGCTAATAGGGGATGATGCAAGATGCCCAGCCGGAAATCTCCCCATACAATCCTGATCTCCCTAAATGTGGAAATAAGACGTTTTTGATATAGAACTAGGAGAAGGATTGAAGCAAAAAGACACACCCCGGCCATGATGTTTCTCTCAAGAAGGCCAGAAACGCCCATGACAAGAACAAAAAACGTGGTGTTTAACAGAAAATAAAAAAGTAGGAGTGCCAGATCAATGGGGAAGCGATGGAAACGAAGGGAGGACCAGAAAACCAGCGAGAGCAGAATCAGAAAGATATTCCCCGAAAACCACTCGGCGGTACCTATCATGATGTTCCAAAGTGGCATAGGTTTGTCTTACACGGACAGGGTCCGCTCTTTCGGATTAAAGATAAAAATTTCCGTGATCATAGATATTTCTGATTTTAGTAAGATGATCCCAGACATCATAGGGAATTTTCAGGGAAGGATGGGATAAGAAAACAAAAATCAACAGGATTGCCAGCCCGATATGATCGTAAAGGAACTTCAGGATGTGTTGAAATAGCCTATTCAAGAAATCCGCTCCTTCTTATGAAATGCCTCCTGACGGTTCTGCCAGAACCACGAAGTTTTGATAATTTCATCGAGACTTGGATAATCCACCTGCCAGTTTAAAATCTTCCTCGCTTTATCTGAGCTCCCGACAAGGATGGGGGGATCACCGGGGCGTCTTTCCGCCTCAACAACTTTTATGGACTTGCCAGTAGCTCGCTCAGCCGCATGGATTACTTCTTTAACGGAAAAACCTTTTCCATTACAAAGATTAAAAGCATCTGAGGCGGCACCATTTTTAAGGTGTTCAAGGGCTAAAAGATGGCCTGCCGCTAAATCGTTAATGTGGATGTAATCACGGATACACGTCCCGTCAGGGGTATCATAATCCGTTCCATAAATTTGAATATGCGCACGTTGTCCAGCCGCTACTTGTAGAGCTAAAGGAATCAAATGGGGCTCCGGTTCGTGCCATTCTCCGATCTCACCCTCCGGGTCTGCTCCTGCAGCGTTGAAATAGCGAAGACACACATGGCGGATGCCATAAGCTTCATCGCAATCCTTCAGGATTTGTTCTACCATGAGCTTGGATTTACCATAAGGATTGATCGGCTGCTGAGGATGATCTTCCGTCATCGGAATCTGGAGGGGATTGCCATACGTGGCACATGTGGAAGAAAATATGAAGTATTTCACCCCAAATTCAACCATGACATCAAGAAGATTCAATGTGTTGACTACATTATTCCGGTAATATTCAGCAGGATGATCGACAGACTCGCCTACATAACAGAAAGCGCAATAGTGCATGACCGCCTCGATCGGATAGGTCTTGAAGCAGTGACGCAATTGATCTTTGTCTGCCAAGTCTCCCAGAACGAAATGGCCCCATTTGGCAAATTCCCGATGGCCGCGGCTCAGATTGTCATAGACAACCGTTTCGTAGCCTCGTTTATTGAGGATTTTATTGGCGTGGGAACCGATGTACCCGGCGCCGCCAGCGATAAGGATCATGTACTTCCACCTTCACCTTTTTAGTTTTGACAATTTTATCGATGCCGTAATACTTCTTTACGATGGAATTGATTTCCGGTAAGAAGGGATGAGTAAAGGTCACTATTCAAAACTATTCAAAAAGGCATCAATATCGTTCCGGCATATCCCTTTCAGGGTGAAGGCATCATCCAGAACAATCTTCACCTTTCTTTCGTCCAGCTCATACGAATAGGCATGTCTAAATAAATGCCTGAACGATCTTAGATTGTCGAGCAGTTGGAAGCACTCTTGCGACAGGAGACGAGGCCTTACTCCTTCTATGGAAATAGCCATTCTTTTGAGGAGTTCCTGGTGATATTTGCTCTTATCCTGTATATGATTCTCGAATGTTTCCGCCACAATCTTGAACAGGTCTTCGAAAGCGCAATAGAGATTGTGCAACTGATACCCCACGCTCTCCATTGCTGCTTTATCCTTCTTCCGTTTTCGATCTTCAATCTTGGTATAGATACCCTCTATCTCTTGCATCTGGGCTTTTATCTCAGCCTTCAGAACTGCTAATCTCGCCTTCTCCACCGGATACCTCCTTTTTTTATCTTGTCCGCCAATCGGTGATCTTCAAGTTGAATAATATCCACGTCGCGACCCGCCTCTTCCGAGATATAAGAAATCACTTTAAAATAGTGCCTATTATCCAGCCCGACAAAACCGATGTCAATGTCCGAGCTTTCTAAAAATCTGAAAGGCTTTGTTACTGAGCCAAACAGATATGCCTCGTCAAAGGTAATCTCTCCGCTTAACCTGTCAATAGCTGTCAGAATTTTCGCTATTACATGAAGCCTCAGATCTTCCCTTTCTTTTTTTTTCTTTTCGATGACTTCGTCAAGCAGTGCCGTTATGTATCCCACTTTCAAACCCTCCTGATGTGGTGGTCAATCACTTTCTTGATGGATAGCTTTTTGATCTGGCCGGAGGTGAACAGATCAAAATCGATGGAGTGACGATGCCCGAGATATAGGGCGATGGCAGTGCCGCCGACCAGATAGTAATCCTGGAAGAATTCCCTAAGCAGGGGCAGGAGCTTAACCTGTTTTGCCGTTAGAATATTTCTGTGCATGTCTTTGAAAGTATTGTCGGAAATAATTGACCGTCCGGGGCCGGTAATTGATTCGTCGGCCCGATATCTGCCGGTTGAATGTTTCGGCTACCTTTTCGATTCCAAAAACATCAAAGAGCTGTTGGACTGTCTTTTCATTACTGTTGCTGAGCACAGCTTCGACGATGGCATCGTCGCTAAGTGAGGGCCTTTCCTTTTCAGGTACCCACCAGAACAGATGCTCAATAATGGGTGTCAGGTCTTGAATTTTAACGTTTTGCATAGGGTTGACTCGCGATAAACAACCGACAATAGAGTCCAGAATTCTCTTGGGGTTACAATTTTTGTATTCTTATGGGTGACCAATTCTAATAAATCCTGGTCTCCTGTAATGATGTATTCCGCCCCCGAACGTTGCGCCAACCCCAATACATGAATATCATTTTTATCTCTGCATAGCGATGCATCCAAATCAGCAATCTCAGAACAGATACAATTCTCTCTTAAATATGCTACAATTAAATCGCATTGAGGCAATGGCAGTTTGATTTTACGATTTAAATTGGTTGATACTTCCTTTAAGATCGCTTCACTCACGACAACTTCACAACGATCAAGGCATAACTCAAAAACTGCGCTACAAAGCCCACGACTCGCAAAAGCAGCTATGATTACGTTCGTATCAACAATTATTTTCATGAAATCAGGCTGAAAATATCTTCATCAGACAATATGCCCTGCGCTTCTGCAAGTGGGAGCACCATGTTTCTTAATCGTCGAAAACGGTAAATAGCCAAATATCTTTTCAGGGATTCGCGTACGATATCGCTCACAGGTTTGTTCTCGTTTCTGCTTAATTCCTGCAACCCCTCTCTAAGATCATCCGGTATTCGTATGGTGAGAGTTTGATTCATATATCACCTCCATATGTGTTACATTGTAACACGGCTATATCATTCATGTCAATAGCTTTCAGCAACTTTCTGCAAAGTTATGGGCACCTGTCATATTGACCCAGATCTTTCGCTGGGTCTCTTTCTCCAGATTGGGTCTTGGCTTCTGCGCTGCCGTTACCCGGACTTTTCGATAGTCGTCCTTCCAGGAAACGATTTGAATCATCTGTCGGGCCAAATCAACCGAACTGGTATGATCAAAGTAGCACACCTTATCGCCGCCCACTTCCGGTATCGATCCGCAGTGTGTCGTCAATACGGGAACCCCAGACATCATGGCCTCCAGCACCGGCAGGCCGAAACCTTTGTAAAGTGACGGAAAAACGAAGAGGTCGGCACCCTGATAAAGGGCAAAGAGGTCTTCATAATCAACTTGTAAAAACCTCTGGATGCGTGATGTATCAGGCATCCTGCTCAGTGCCGTCTGCACATCGGGCTCTCCCAGACGCAGCTTTCCGACCAGTACCAATTGATGGGAAATTTTCTCCAGGATCTGGCCGAAGGCCTCGATGAGCGCATGCACATTTTTATGGGGGTAGGTGTTCGCAATGCAGAGAATATAGGGCTTCTCAGAGGGCAGCAATCTTTTCAGTCTTTGTCGTTTTATATCGGCGGGAATGGGTTGGGCAAAGGCCGGATCAGCCGCTTCATACGTGACGGCCACCTTCTCCGGATTCGCCTTCGTGAAATGGATGATCTCCCGCCGCGAAAAATCGGATACGGCAATAACCCGGCTGCACCGGGCCACCGCCACCCTGACCAGGATATCCGTGGCCAGTCTGGCAAGGAAGGTCAAATCCTAGGGATAGCGTTTGTACTGCATATCATGGATGGTGACTACCTGGGGACAGGGTACAAAGAACGGCGCCGTATAACCGGGCGACCAGAGGAGGTTCACACGGCTACGGGCAACCCGAAAGGGCAGACCGACCTGTTCCCGGATGATGCGGGCGTAGCGGTTGGTTGCCTTCAGAGGCAACGGATGAAAGGCAAATTTCGGGAATTGTCCAAAGATCCGCTTGAGATAACCGTCATTTTCTCGGTTCGTGAAAAGAACCCACTCAATGCCCACGGAGGACTTTGCCATGGCAAGCAGGACTTCCCGCAGGTAGGTTTTTCCGTTCCCCCTACCTCCCCGGGGATGAGAAAGAGCGTATTCACCCCGATTCTCATCGCGGTCTCTTTTTCCCTCTGGAAACAGCCATAAGCGTATAGGCGCCCACAATGCCCCAGCGCACGATCCCGTGGATCCAGGTCTGCGGTGCCGGCCAACCGGAATCCCTTGCTGCCGCATGGAATTCCTCCTTGAACTGTACGGCGAATTTCCTGGCGCTAATGGAACCAGGATACCAGCGGAAATCGGCCAGGGGCGCACCTGACAAATGCACCGCCCCGCCTTGCCGCCAGATTCGCAATATGAAATCATAATCCCAGGCCGCTACCAGATCTTCCCGAAGATAACCGGCAGTCTCCAGGGCAGAACGGCGGAAAAGCATCGCCGGCTGGGAGATGTAGTTGAGACATTGAATGGTAAATCGTGAAGAAAGCGGAAAAAAAGCCTCCTTGAAACGGGTGATGCCCCGACGGATTTCCCGGCCCTCCTCATCGACGATCCGGCAGGCGCCGAAACATAAGGCCCTCTTGGGATGCGCAACCATGACTTGGGCAACCTTTTTCAGGGCGCCGGGATGATAGCGGTCATCGGCATTCAACCAGGCGACGATCTCCCCTGAAGCAAGTCGCAAACCTTTGTTGATGGCTGAAACCGGCCCCCGATCCGGTTCGGAGATGATTTGTGAGATATCTTGTTCATAATGCCTGATGATCTCAAGCGAATCATCAGTGCTGCCACCGTCTATCACAATGTACTCCAGATCGACACCAGATCCCTTCTGGGAAATGACACTCCGGATAGTCTCTTCCAGAAATCGACTGCCATTCTTATTGGTTGTGATAATTGTGAATTTCATGGATATTATGAGAGCTTTGCACAACTCCTGTTAAAAGTTGAGTAGAAAAATAAAGAAAAAGAAACCTTTGTTCAAACTTCTCATCCCTATTGTAAAGCTCCGCCCTCTGGATTACATGAGAGGATATCCACAAAACATAAGTGTCGTGCAATTGCGAATATTTATAAAATATACCCATCCTATGACGGGGTGTTTTCCTGCGTTTCAGCCGACGTATCCACAGCACCGGCTTCCCTTTTCAACTGCCTGATCTCTGCTTTCAGTCTTTCGTAATCATCCATCTTTCTTCTTAAAAGGTAGTAGGTGGCCTTCGTCTTTTCCTCAAGGCCGCGGGGGGTCAGTGAATACAGATAGGCACTTTTGTTTTCGGAATTTTTGAAGTTCTCTGATTTGATCAAGCCATTGTCGACAACAAACGTTTCAAAATTAATGCCATGAATCGTTTTAAAAATCGAATCAAGGCAGTTTTTTAAGAGGTCCCGGGTATTCCAAGTGACAATAATTATGGAGATATCCATCTAACCTTTTCTTGCATAACGATTGAGGCCTGCCGGTTTGTTCTATTTAAATATAAATCCATCCGGAGGATCACGTCTTGTCCAGTTTTCTCAAACCATTTTTGCAAACGAATTGTATTTTCTCTCGAGTAAAATAGTCATTGAACGTACCTTTTTTCCAATCTGATTCTTTGTCGGTTTTCAATTCTCTGGGGTGCCAGATATGTATGACCCGTGCGTAGCGTATAGCGGAGATGCAATGAACACTGGACGCAGCCAGGCGAATTCCCAAATCCTCGTCTTCTCCGCCCCATCCTATAAAGCTTTCATCGTATCCATTGATCCGCTCGATATCTTTTTTATAGAGGGACAGATGGCCACCCACACTCTGTTTTATGGGACTTGCCAGATGCAGCCTGATCAGAATGCTCCTTTTGATATAACGCCGGTGCTGGTTAATAATTTCCCGGTCAGATGATTCCTTATAAGATCTCTCCAGTAAAGCAGGAGATATTGCTGAATGGAACAAGATCGATGACTGTTTTTCCGATAAATATTTACAGGACCCGGCTACGAATCTTCCCGGTTTTGCAGCACGTACATGGTACTGGATCGTATCGGGTAAAACCAGAAAATCGCAGTCCAGAAAAACCAGATAATCGCCCCGGGAATGCCGGATGCCGTTATTTCGTGTTGCCGACAAGCGAAAACCATTTTTTGGGTGAGTCACATGGATGATGGGAAAGGCGTATCGGGCGATCATTTCTTTTAACCGATGAACCGTTGCGTCTTGTGAACCGTCATCGGCAATGACCACTTCATCAAAATCTTTTCTGCAAAAGGCCAGCGCATCGAGGCAACACTTCAGATGTTCCAGTCTTTCATAAAAGGAAATAATAATACTGACCATGTTATATTTAAGTCTCCAGCATTCCGAATTTTTTCTTCAGCTTATATTCCACACGGCCCAAGACAGCTTTTGCGCTGCGCTTATAGGGCGGTATCGTCATCTTCACTTTTCCTTTTGCTCCTTCATCAGGCAAAGCAGAGATGAGTTTGGATAAATGGGGAAAAATCTGATAGTTATGCAAAACTAAATTCCGGGCCATCTCCAAAGCTGGCAGATGCTTTTCCCAGGCATCTTCGGCCATGATCGCCCTGATTTTTTCCAGACTGGCTTCCGGATGCGTGATATCGATCCTGATAAACGAATCTTTCGGGAAATAGTCTTCGAGGTTCGTACAACCATAGTAAAAAGGAAGGGTCCAGGTTAAAAAGCAATCTGCCAGTTTTTCCGTCCACATATCAGGACCGCTGTTGTTTTCAATCGCTAATGAATATCGGTAGGGCGCCAGGCCATCCCATTTATCTTCAATGTATTGAATCTTTTTACCAAAGACGTCGATATACAGCCCCGCCTTCCTGACAGCTTCCAGAAAGGACCATCTCCGGAGATGCCCCGGCAGATCCATCGCGTCTCCGATAACCCATGAAAGACCCTTGAGTTTCTCGGGAATCGAACAGGACGTCAGTTGATCAAAGGTTCTGTTCACATGCCAGGGGATGGCCGGATGGGAGGCTACATATTTCGGGTTGTCGACAGGAATATGATGGGTCAGGACTTTGGAAAATAAATCATGCCCTTCGACCATCCAATCCGAAAAGCCCATTTCATAAGGCTCCTGCATCAGGACCCAGATATTTTTCGGGGGGCAGGTGACCTTTATAGCCGTTTTCATGCAGTTATTGAGCATGACCAGGTAGTCGCACTCCTCCACATCGTCAAGGGTAAAACGGATTCCGTTCCAGATACCCTTTTGACCTGGTGTCTGGCGCAATAAATCCGGCCAGTCCCAGTCTTTTACGATTCTTACCAGTGTCATAGGCTCAATGATTTGTTCCTTTTCGGGGGGCTAATCTATTGGATATGATTCTGGATGTCAACAAGATTTGCCGGAAAGGATCTTTTCATAAAGCCCCATGACGTTATGGGCCATGATGTCCCAATGTTGGTCCTGCGCGACCCGATGTGCGTTGATCCCCATGTCGATTCTTTTTTCCCGATCAAGCAGTAACAGTATTCTGCGGCCGACGGCATCGACGTCTTCCCGATCGACGACGAAACCATTGATGCCTTCCTTAACCAGATCCTTTGCGCCCACATGGGAACTGACAATGACAGGTAACGCCGCCGCCATAGCCTCAAGCACCGTCATTCCAAAGGTATCAAAAGAAGAAAGCATGGCATAAAAATCAGCGGCCAGATAAACCTCTTCCATCTTTTCCTTTCGGATTCCCGCAAAGCGAATCTCATCGTCGAGACCGGCATTTTTCGCCATAGTCTTGTATTTGTTCTGGTCTCCCTTGCCGACGATGAGCAATTTCAGGGGCCTTTCATGGGGGATGGCTTTTATTCTGCTCAGGGCGGAGATCACTTGATCCAACCCCTTCAACTCAAAGTTCATGCCGACGAAAAGGAGCACCGTATCCATTTCCTGAAGACCATATTGCCTGCGGATGTTCGCTCGGCATTGGCTGCGATCGAGCCGCGCGAACCCCGACATATCCACACCGGGATGGAGGATCTCAACGCGACCTGCAACGTGCGGATATTCGGCAATAAACCTGTCTCTGGCAATGCTTGAGACGGGCAGAAACAGAGTCTTGTCATTATTGAGCACCATCGCCCTTTCCACCCCGATGGTTGCCCGATCGAACAAACTGAGAAAACGCTTTTGGCGGATGTCCCGCACCCAGAGACGATGGGGAATGCTATGCAAAGAAACGATATCGGCATGAAAGAGTCGATCATGGGCGTGAACAATGTCAAATCCCATGCTTTCAATTTTACGCTGAGCAAACCAGGCAAAACTAACAGTAGTGAGGTACTTTGGAAAAGAGACGATAGGAATTTTGTGAAACCGGATCAGATCGGAGTGTTTCTTCCACTGATTGGCAAACACATGCATCTCGCAGGAAAAGTCCCGGGCAATGCGTTCCGTTAATTCCACCACAAATTTTTCGCCCCCGCCCACCAAGCCGTACCTTGGGATCACAACGGCGATTTTTGGGATTCCGGTTTTCATAAAGCGGAAAACCCCAGTTCTTTACATTGCGATTCAACAACGGCCCAGACCTTGTCGACCGCCAATTCTTCCAGACAACGGCTGACCTCTGATCCCCCGCACCCTTTCTGACGACAGGGAACGCAGGATAAATCTTTCTGAACAATGGCATGCCGGCTTCCCGTGGGCGCCCAGGATACCGGTGCCGACGGCCCAAAGATGATGACGGTGGGCGTACCGACCGCGGCAGCAATATGCATGCCCGCACTGTCCGCACCGATGAATAGTTGACAGGACTGGATGAGGGCCGCCAATTCCCCTAAAGACGTCCTGCCGGCCAGATTAAACACCTGCCGGCTCCTGCCCGCATAGCCCTCGCACCGGTCGACCAGGTCCTTCGCCCTTACAGATTCATCCTGTGAACCCGTAATCACAATAGAGATGCGATATTCTGATATCATCCGATGGATCAATCGGATGTATTTGTCTGCACTCCATTCTTTATAACGCCACAACGAAAAAGGTTGGATCGCGATGATCGGCCACTCCGAAGGAATGCCTTCTTTCTTCAGGATATGGGCTGCCTTTTTCTGCATCTCAGGCGTGACGTGCATTTTCGGCCCCTCATGGGCGATCGTCAAGCCATCGGCCTGGAGAAGACTGAAATAATAGGTCGCGACATGCATCGACGAACGATAGTCTAATCGATAGAGTCGGGTAAAGAGTCTGTTTCGCCAGAAACCTTCAGGGTCAAAAAAACCGACCCGCTTTTTCGCTCCCGAAAGAAAAGCCAGAACGGCCCCGCGCGTCCCGGTCCGGAAGTCAAAGACCAGATCAAAATGATAGTTCCGGACCAGCGAGAAAAAAGTCCATTGATAACGGAGTTCATGAAGAAACGACCGATGATCCTGATTGACGGCCACGGCATCGTCCACCCAGGGAATATGCTGGATCAAGTCTTTCGCTTTTTCCCGGACCGCAACAATAATTTTTGCCTTCGGGAAATGTTCCCGAACGGCGCGAAAGGCCGGAATCGATAAAACGACATCGCCGATGTCACCCAATTGAATGAGCAGGATATTTTGATGGTCTTGCTGCACCGATGGATCTCCAAAACAGACATTGTCATTCCAGGCTGCGCTGGAATCTTTTTTGATGGTCTCGGTTCCCATCTGTGCGGGAACGATGTTTATTGTTGTGATGCCTAATGCCCCTAATGCGGAATCGACGAGCGCAACGGCGCAAACAAAGCCTCACGGAAGGCTTCCCGTGAGCAGGTCCCGGCATACTTTAATGACATCACCCGAAACTGATCCCATTCGGCTTGATTCAGTGAAACCACATCCCTCATGCGTTGTCGTAATTCATGGACATCATTCGTCTGAAAAAGCAACCCCAGATGATGGTCGCGAACCCGTCTCGCCAAAAGACCTTCATCGGAAACAATGACCATTTTTCCCGCAGCGGCGGCGCGCGACAAGACGCCGCTTGAACCGTAATGGTGAATATAAGGCAGCAGAACACCATCGGCGGCGCAAAAACACAGGCGTTCTTCCTCGTCGGACACATAGCGGTTTATTAGCTTTACCATTCCTCTGCTTTCGAGTGCAGCGAGTTTTTCCAGCAAACGGGGATCATGACTGATCTTGCCCGCGCACAATAAAAATATTCGGGAATCCGACGCCGATGCCTCCAGCGCCTCAACGACCAGATGCAAGCCCTTCCGCTGGTCTTCCATCCCGTAATGAAGAAACACGACCTTATGCAGAGGAATATCGAGAGCTTTTCTGGTGTCTGCCGAGCGAAGGGAATAATCCCCGGACCAGGGGTCCGGTAAAAAATGAAACAGGCCCTCCTGCTTGTTTTTTTGAGACGAAAACAAGTACTCGTCCACGAGATAAATATGCCGGAACCATCCTTGCTCGCAGAGACGCCGGAAGCCAACGGCTTTCATGATATTCCCGATTGGCCAGCGGGGCGCCGTCAGAAATCTTGGCCGGAAATACACACCGCTGAGACGTCCTTTCAACGCATGCGGCGGGAAAAGCCCCATCGCAGCACGTCTCAGGAGATTGGAGGCAATCTCATCGAACTCATTCAAAAACACCTGATTTGCCTGACAGATCCTCTGGCATTCCTCCAGGGACTTTAATTTGCTCCCCCCCCGCCATTGACCCTCCTCATTAAAAACAGAGAGGATCGAAATCTCCGGCAATACAGCGGCAAGCTGCTCTTCAATGATATCCTTCGCTCCGGGTCTGAAATCGACGGCCCACGTTATTTTATATCCCAGCTCAAGAAAATCTTCGGTGATATATCGCAACCACGTGAGGCGATGCCCGACCATCCCCGGTTCAAAAATCAAAATATCTGTATCTGATCCCGATGATTTCATGAAAATGGGCATTACCTGCCGCGGTCACGAATGTCTGCCTGCCGGCAGAGTTCCGCCAGCTTGGCATATTTAAAAAATTTATTGACCGCGTCGGTCGCGGCCAGCGTCAACCCCTGGGGACCGTCGAGGATGCCCAGACGCAAAAGGTAATCCTGTAAAAAAGTAAAAGAGGCGTGAGACGTCGCCGACCAGGCGGTCGCCCGCCGACCAGCCGCAAAGGCTTCCTGGGCGCCAAGCGTTGAATATTTATCGATTTTGTGGAGCAGGCGGCTCAGACGACTTTCCGTATAGTGCTCGATGGGACAATCCAAAGGTTCAATGACGCCCGTTACCCTGACAGCTTCATGAATGGTCGCCTCGGTCATGCACCCAAGGTTTTTTTGAAAAAGCCGGATGATCCGGTCGGGCCACCATCCGGCATGCCTGATCCAGCGGCCCTGGAAAAAGTTTTTCCTGGGGAAACTGTATCCGGCAACCGGCAGCGCCGGGTTCGCGACAATATCCCTGATTTTTGCCGACGTCTCGGGGGGAATCCGTTCGTCGGCGTCCAGAACAAGCACCCAGGGCAGGCGACACTGATCAATGGCAAACTGTTTCTGCGCCCCGAATCCTTCTCGCCAGGGCTCCAGGAAAACATCGCAGCCGAAATCATGCGCAATCCGGACGGTATCATCCGTACTGCCCGAATCGACAACGACAACCTGCTCAGCGAAGGCAACACTCTTCAGGCAATCCTCCAGATTGTCCGCTTCATTATGCGTGATAACAGCTACGGAAAGGGACGATTTAAGTCTCTTGGGTATTGTGCTTCCCATAATTGACCTACAAAGGATGATTGACTCTTCATAGCCATTTACCACACTTATTCCTCAATTAAAATGATGAATTTCCGACGATGGCATGGTAAGAGAAGCTCTCAAAGACGAAATAACAACCAGCTTTATCGGACGACCCGGAATGTTAAAGATCGCTCAGTCCATATCTGACTTACGACAGACAAAATTCGTCAATCATTTACCTCAATGGTTGAATAATGCCATTGTGGCTCTGATTGCCCTTTTTATCTTCGTCATTCCCTTTCATTATAACACCGCCATTCAGGAGATCTGTTTTTACATGGCGCTGGTCCTTGCATCGTTCCTGGTCGCTTTCCGGAAGGCGCCCTTTTCACTGAAATCGCCCCTGACCAACCCCCTGGCCTTATTCGTCATCTGGGCCTTTATCGGTCTTTTTTTTGCCCTGAATAAGGAGAACAGCATTATCGATTTTTACGGGCATCTGATCAAATATATCATCCTCTTTTACCTGATCATCAATTTTTTCGGCACCAAAGGAAGGTTCCTTTTCCTGGTCTGGTCTTTGATCATTTCGACAGCCCTGTTCGCCGCCGGGCTGATGATTTATTTTTATGGGGTGTTGGGCAATCCATTATCCATGCGGCTGCTTTCCATTGATATTCCCGTCAACATACTCAGCGTCATCATGGTTTTTCCCATTGTTCTTGCCGCGAACCAGATGTTCAGAACGCGATCTCTAAGCATTCAGGTGGTTCTGCTGCTCAACCTTTCGGTGATCACTATGGCCATCTTTCTTACGGCAAGCCGTTTTTCCGTGGCCGTCACGTTGTTGTCCCTCGTGATATTATTGATAAACCATAAAAGAAAGGCCGTCCTCCTGATCATTCTCATCGCGGCCATGACCATGTTCTTTCCCGTGAAATCAAGGCTGTTGACAAGCAATCTCCTGGACAGCATCAAAAAGGACCCGCGGAATTTCTTATCCTATCCGTTCATAGAAATGATCAAGGACCGCCCTGTCACCGGGATCGGTTTTGGACTGGACACCTACGCAGACAAAAAAATCGTCGCAAAATACAACGCCATGCTTGACGAAAGGCACCGGCTGCAAGAGCCCTGGATCTCATCTTTCAACTATCCCCACAATATCTACCTTGATATCGCCGCCCGCCTCGGCCTGGTCGGGCTCCTGATTTTTTTCTATTTCGTTTTTAACTATTTTCACATGGGGTGGCGAATCATGCGGCGCAGTCGCGATGATTTTCTCAGAAGCTGGTCGCTCGGTCTGATGACTTCATTTTTCGCGCTGCTGGTGATCGGGGTGTTCGAGAGTTTCCTGGGCTTTTCGATTTCTATTGTTCTTTATATTCAGGGCGCCATGATGATCATCCTCTGGCGTCTCCATGGCCGGGAGCAAGCTATCGGGGCGCCGATTTGAAAAACGTACCCGCCATACTGCCCTTCAGAACTTTTTCTGCAGATAGGCCACGGTCTTGCGCCAGTGGGATGGCGCGAACCAGTCGGGTTTCAGTACCTTGACGGGCAGTTCCCGGTGTTCCAGCAGGATCGAGCAGTCGATCGGCGCATCTTCCAGCGCCAGCGATACGGCCAGGTAACGTTCCATCAACACAGCCGGCGCGCGCCAGTTGTGCCGGTGATACCCCTCTACCTTTCCCGACTCCATGACCGCCGCCTGGAACGTCATGAGCCGGTCGAACATGGCCGACGGCATGAGCAGGCTGTGGCAGATAGGAAAGCAATCCTTCGCAACCAGACGTTCCAGCTTGTGGTCGGTCTGATAGAAATCGTTGTAGTCCTTAAGGACCAATTTGATGCAGTTCCATGGAGAATCGGCTCTTCCATCCACCTTCTCGCGCCGGTAGGGATTCATGATGATGGCCTGGTCCCAGAGCTGACGAAATGTAAAATACTGAAAAGAGAAGATGATCTCCCCGCTGGAGTCATTCAGCCGCTTCTGCATGGTCTGCGTGAAATCAGCCGTCAAGACGTGGTCGTACTCGATGAACCCGATGTAGTCATAGTCCCTGTGGACGCCGTTCTTGTAGAGATGCCACATGACGCTGTTCTCGCAGTAGCCCTTTTCCTGCAGGTTGGGCCGGAATATGAGGAAATCGTGCTCGACGAAGATATCGTAGGGCAGACGGTTGTCCCCCATCTCCTGCGGGTACCTGTCGTTCACCTTCACGAAGGTGAAATTGCCCGGGTTCCACGTACGGTCGACGGAATAGTGGCCGTCATAGAGGTTCTGAAAAAAGGTAACGAAAATCTTCCACCGGGTCACGTCCTTCTCCTCCTCATCAGTTGTCTTTCACTGCCATCAGGAAGATCTCCTCCCCGACTTCGTCGTCTTTTTTCCCGAAAAAACGGTAATAGGCCAGAAGTTTCAAGTACGATGCCTCTACCCATTTTGTAAATTCCCGCCGCTTCTTCCCGGCGGCGTTTTCCTTCCGTTCGATGCTGACCCGCAGGGCGCCCCCCTCGGCGTACCCCGGCACGCACCAGCTATCGACAGACCGGAACCCGGCCCTGACCGCGCATTCCTTCAGATTTCTTTTCGTGAACAGGTGTAGGTGCCGTGGCGGATCCAGGAGCGAACAGTTCCTGCCGAATCTGCCGTAAACGAGAGATCGGATGTTCGGTGTTGCCAGGACCATTCGCCCGCCGGGCTTCAGCACACGGAGGCATTCCTGGATGAGAGAAATGGGATCGTGCACGTGCTCGATCACGTGGTTCATGGTGATGGCGTCAAAGGAATGGTCGGGGAACCGGTGGTTTTCCATCTCGCCCTCGTGGACTTCCAGTCCCTGTTGGGCGCGGGCAGACTGCGCGGCCTCGGCATCCACCTCCAGACCCTCCCCGTTCCATCCCCGGCGAATCAGCCTCGCCAACAGGTCGCCTTTTCCGCAGCCCACATCGAGCAGTCTGTTTCCCCGGGGCCCCTCACCGAGAAACATGTAGTCGATCTTTTTTCGCCATTCCTTCTCGATCTTCCGCATCCCTACTGCATGTTCAAAGAGCTTGTAGAGGGGCTTGTGGATCTTGAGGAGAAGGAAGTTGAACCAGTCTATTTTTCGGGTGTCCTCTGGCACGTAATCCAGGTGGGTGAAGTAAACCCGGTAGGCCTTCCACAGGTCTTCCGGCGAGGGCATCGGGTCCAGCCAGACCAGGCCGCAGTCCGTGTTCGGACATTGTTTCAGATTCCATTCCCCGGGGGCGCCGGCCCACGGGTCGGACAGACCCGTGTGGAGGAGGACACCCGAAGCGCCGCACAGGTAGCAGGCCGGCGCCGCAACAGTGGCGATGATCTCCTTTGAGGTGGTACTGTCTGTCATCCTACCGCCCTTAACATAGTGAAAAAGTTTTGCATCACCGTTGGAAAATGGTCTGCAAGCGGCGAAGCCATTTCTCAACGGTCTCAGTGAATGATTTGAGTCAGCAACTGTCGCCTGGTTTCATATCATGTCTCAAGCTCGGATGAAATATTAAATCCTTGCTTTTCCCCATGAAGTCCGATACACATTTAGCGAAGTAATCGTCTTTGCCAATAAACTCCAACATCACGAATAGATAAGGTTAATGACCCGTAATGGTTGACGCATCGCCGGATATCCAAAAAAATTGGACCGTCTTTATCATGTGCCATAACGTCATCTGGGACGACCTGTATGCCCATGATCCCGGATTTGACGGCAGGCACTATAGTTTCATGAACCTGGGACGGCAGGATATAAAATATAATCCCCATAAAGGCTATAAAATCATCCGTGAACAGGATTACCCCATATGGCTCGATTTGCCCCACTATGCCGAGTTGACGGGACTGTACTGCATTTACAAGAATCGTCTCCATGACGGTCTGGATTACATCGGCTTCTCTCATTACGACAAGGAACATCGACTCATCGGCGACGGCAGCCACAGGAACATGCAGGAACTGGAGGCACTCCGGCTGGAGGCGGAGATGGAGCGGCGTGTCCTTTCGGGCAGCAGGACGAATCTCACGGCATTGATTGAAGCGGAAATCATGCGCCGGCGGGATGTTCACATCTCCCTGGAAAGCCATGACGTTCAGAAAATCTATGATCAGCGGATCACCATGGATGAAAGATTTCCCGATATGATTGACGGCGACGGCATAAATTGCATCGATCGGATTTTACAAGACTATAATGATTTTTTTGGGACCCGGTACACCTGGGAAAATCTGAGAAAGTGCGATTATCTGAACATGTGCGATTGTTTTGTCACGCCCGTCCGGCTCTTTGAGAAGCTGATGACCTTCCTCTGCCCCATCATCGAAAGCGGAAGGCTCGACATTTTTGACAGTGAGAGGAAACACCGGCTTCAGGGAAATCTTCTTGAACGCTACGCCGCTGTTTTTTATGCCCTGGAACCCATTGAAAAGGTGGACCTGTCAACGGTGCATCAGTTCTGGCGAAAAGTCCGTCCCGGATTTCTGAAAAAAATCCTTTCCGGACTCAGCCTTTGAGATTTTTGCATAACTGGTGAAAAATGGTTCGCAAGCGGCGAATCAAAGATTTTTCGACTTTCCAGAAATTAGACTGATTTATGGATTTCAATCCTATTCAAGCCCGATCATCTCTGTAGCGAAAAAGATTTTGAGCCGCGGTGAGGCCATTTTTCAAAGGTCTCCTTTGAAAATCGCTGTTTGCCATTTCAATTAAGTCATGAGGTTTCTCAGGAAATTCTTGAGATTCCCGAATCTTTTTTTCCTTTCCGGGCGGTTGTATTCCTCCAGCGGTGAGGCGTTTTCGCAATAGCGGCACAGGATGTCATAGGAGTCATCGTCGAGCCCATTCTGCACGCGTTGGAAGGACTCGCTGTGAAACAGATCGCTGTAATCCGATGAGGTCAAGTTCCCCAGCACATGCCGCAGTCTATAATCCATGCAGCACAGGACGACATCCCCGTTCGGAAGCAAAACGTTATGGTCCAGGGAGTCGCCGCAGGAGCGGCACAGGATCGGTCCTTTCAGGCGTTTCGGCGCCCGGACATTTGCCAGGTTCCCCGCTCGAGACATCATGCGAGTGCGGGAAACGCACCTCCCCAGGACCTTTTTGACCGCCGCCGGCAGCGTTCCCATGGTCATGAACTCACAATTCCGTATCCCGCTCCTGATGATTTGGTCCAGCTTTTTTAAGTATTCATCGTTGACGTCGATCTTTGAGTATCTTTCCCTGTCCGGGAGGTGGACCACAAAGCGAAGGAAGGGGACGGATTTTATTTTTTCAATATCTCCTTCACCCAAGCCGACAGTGGTCGTAAAGGCGGTTACCTCAAAGCCTCGATCATGGGCATGAAGCAGCATCTCCGTGCAATTGTCATTCAACCAGGGTTCCGCCATCCCGGAGAAATGAATAATGGTTTCTCTTGGGACTTTATTCAGAACTTTCTGGTAGGTTTCGAAGGTCATTTTATTGACGCCGTCACGGCTGCGATAGGCGCTCACCAGCTTATCCTGGGGGCAATAATCGCACCGGACCCTGCAGCCGACGGTTGTTGTAATATCCATGGCGCTCATAACGGCCTGTCCATATATTCAGTCGCCTGCAGCGTGTTTTTCAACAGCATCGCAATGGTCATGGGTCCCACCCCGCCCGGGACCGGGGTGATATGGGAAGCTTTCCTGGACACCTCTGAAAAGGCCACATCCCCCACGAGCGCGCCGTCTGTGCGGCGATTCACGCCCACGTCGATGACGACCGCCCCTTCCCGGACCATATCGGCACGGATCATTTCCGCTTTTCCCGCCGCTGCCACGAGGATTTCCGCCCGACGGGTCACCTCT
>Ga0182027_10002590_pt1 | contig 29197 bp, 31 predicted proteins | sample 712E1DmetaG_FD_121300 | JGI IMG/M metagenome (GOLD analysis project Ga0182027, IMG submission 121300) | Permafrost microbial communities from Stordalen Mire, Sweden - 712E1D metaG (Illumina Assembly) | ecosystem: Environmental > Terrestrial > Soil > Wetlands > Permafrost | place: Sweden...
ACAACGATCCGTAGGTATTGCCCAGGAACAGCCCGCTTATCAGTACCAGCGTCGCGTAAAGCAGCTTCCCTATCTCAACGTTTGTCTTTTCCACGAATCCCTCGCACATCTTTCGGGTGATTTTATTGCAATAATTTACTTAACAGGAACAAGCTCGACGCGCCTGTTTTTGGCGCGGCCTTCGGCCGTATTATTCGAGGCAACGGGCCGTTCCTTGCCGTATCCCTTTGCCGAAAGCCGGTCCGCAGAGATGCCCCGGTTAATCAAATATTTCATGACCGTCTTCGCGCGTTCTTCCGAAAGAACGCGATTATAATCGGCGCTTCCTTCATTGTCGGTATGGCCGTCGATTTCAACCTTAACATTGGGATAGGCTTCGAGGCTATTATAGACCGTTTCGAGCATATAATAAGATTCCTCGAGAAGCTCGGCCGAGGCGGTCTTGAAATTGACCCCGGTGAGCGTAAACTTCTGCTTGATTTCCTGTGGTTTTTCGTCGGGACACCCGTCATCATCCTTAAACCCGTTATAGGTTTCGGGTTGATTGGGGCACAAATCGATGCCTTTGCAGATTTTTGCGTATTGGTCAAGCCTGCCGTCTTTGGCGACCCATGGATCGCAAATGCCGTCTTTATCGTTATCGGGATCGGGACAGCCGTCTTCATCTTGAAACCCATCCCGGTCTTCGGGATCGTTGGGGCACTTGTCCTGGGTATCATAAATGCCGTCTTTATCGTTATCATAGTCCGGGCAACCGTCCTGGTCTTCAAAACCGTCTTTATCTTCAGGAACGTCGGGGCACTGGTCGATGTCGTCGGGAATGCCGTCGCCGTCGCGGTCGGTCCCGAGCGATTCAACCATTTGCGTAGTGATAAGGCCGATATCGGCGCCGTTTTCGCCTTTCCCCTTGCATGCGGAGACAGGCTTGATGAAATAGTTAAATTCCGGATGCCCGGGAGAAATAAACAGGGGATCGGTCGAAATATTCGTTTCGTTGACGACCGCACCCGTATTAAACGGCTGCCTATTCATATAGATATTGTTAAAAATAATCCGCGTTTTTCTTGATTCCGGGGCGATATAAACCCCATACTGCTTGTTTTCAAGAAAAATATTATTATGGATAAGCACTTCTGTACGATGCGCGCAAAAAATTCCGCAATAGCCGTTTTCAAGAATCACGTTATGGTCGATGGACGTGCGGGACCCGCGAGACGATTCAAGAAAAATCCCGGTCCATTCATTGCGGTAAATGATGTTGTTATTGATGTCGGGAAGCGAAATAAGGGCGTGGATGCCGGCGCCTTTATTGTCGATGATTAAATTCCTGGTTATAATCGGCCTGGTATTTTTGCACAAAACGCCGGTTGTTCCGTTGATAATCGTAAAATTAGTGATGGTCGCGCCGTCGGCCCCGATGACGCACGGTCCGATTCTACCGCCGTCAATGACCGTGCGAAGCATGTCTTGCCCCATAAGCACGACGTTGTCTTGCATGGCGATATTTTCACGATACACGCCCTTTGAAACAAAGACCGTATCGCCTTCGTCCGCCTCGCCCAGCGCGGCGTGAATCGAAGGAAAATCCTGCGGAACGACGATCTTTCTTCCTGCAAACGAACCGGTAATGAGAAGGAGAAGGAAGCAAGAAACCATGACCGAAGAGATTTTTCTGGAAGTCATATCATCCTGTTCTTTTAAATAAAAGTATTAAGGGCTTAAACTGACACTAGAGAATCGCATTTATCGGTTTTAGAAATAACAAAAGCGTAGTTCCAAGTTTAATGAAAATAGTTTCAGTTGAATAAGGTGTCAAGCCTTCAATATACCGTTCTTTCATTTAAATATCAAATAAAATATTATCAACGCAAAAAGCAAGTTCTTTTTATGTTCGGTAATATCTTAAAACGTTTTTAAACATAATATATTTTGATTGCCGGGTTTTGTAATCGGCGTGGAAAAATCCGATAGCACATTAATATATCACATTTTTTTGGGAAATGTGCTGAATTATGGCTTATTTGCGTTGAGGCCGGTCCATGAAAGTTTTTTTTCCATTTTTATTGTCGGCAATCGTTTTTTCCGTTTTTGGTTTTGGAAAAAACAAGGTCGAGTATGAAAAATTCGCTTGGAAATACCTGCCGATACCCCATTTCGACGTTTATTACCATCAGGACCAGGGCGCCTTGCCACGAATCGCCGCTCAGTGGATCGAAAACGCCGAAGCCTCATTGGCCCGCGATTTTTGGTTCCAACCGAATGGGAAAATACCGCTTATTCTTTACGGCAGCGCCAATTACTTCGAGCGTACCAATGTCGTTGCCGAGCTGCTTCCGGAAGGCGTGGGCGGATTTACCACGCTCATGAAAAACCGGATCGTCGTCCCCTTCGACGGCTCCTATGAAGAACTGCGCCATGTTCTGCACCATGAACTCGTCCATGGCTTCCAAAACGCCCTGATTTCCGACCGGCCCGGCGGGTCTTTCATCGCCAGCTCAGAAATGTCAATGCCCTTGTGGTTTGCCGAGGGAATGGCCGAATATCTTTCGTGCGGTTGGAACAAGGAAGCCGATATGTTTTTAATGGATGCGACCATTTTCGGATCCGTGGCCTTGCCCGGTTCCCAACTGGACGGATACATGGCTTATAAGGGCGGCCAGTCGTTTCTCTATTACCTGGCCTCTACCTGGGGCGATTCGCTGTTTTCAAAAATGCTGAAACGATTCGGCGAAACAAAAAACGCCCCGCGCGCCATTAAAGATGTTTATGGAAAAACGCCCGAAGAGCTGGGTGAAACCTGGCGATACGCGTTGAAACAATTCTATTGGCCCGAAATCGGCAGGCGAAGCGACCTCGCTAAAATCGGTAAACCCCTTACCGCACATGCAAAAGACCGCGATAATTTCAATCTCAGGCCCCGCATCGCCCCCAATGGTTCAATGGTAGCTTATTTCAGCGACCTTAAAGACTATACGAAAATATTGGTTGTCGATCGTCATGAAAAAATCCTTGAAGAGATAAGCCAAGCCGGATACGCCGGAAGCTTTGAATCCTTCCATCCGTTCAGAAGCGGCATGTGTTGGGCCCCGACAAGCGACAAGATCGCCTTCGTGTCCGAAAATAAAGGTACGGACGAGCTGCGTATCATCGATATAAAAAAGAAAAAATTGCTCAATACTCTACGCCCTAACCTTTCCGCAATATTCTCGCCGGATTGGTCGAGCGACGGAAAAAATATCGTTTTTTGCGGGGTCGATAAGGATTTTTGCGACCTTTTTCTCTGGAACATTCAATCGAATCGAATCAGGCGACTAACCGACGATATCCTTTTTGAATCGGACCCCCGGTTTTCACGAGACGGGAAAACCGTCGTCTACGGCCGCTTAGACACGTCAGGAATCGCCGCGCGGGGACATAATATTCGAAATAGTCCGACAACCGACTTGTTTTCTTTAAATTTAGCCGATGGCGCTACGGCACGGCTGACACACGGACCGGGAAATAAAAAGAGCCCCTGTTTTTCCCCCGACGGCGCCTCCATTCTCTATGTTTCCGATGTAAACGGCATTAATAATTTGTATATCGCCCCAGTCGCCTCCATCGACAGCGCGCGGCCCCTTACGGACGTTATCGGCGACTGCCAGAACCCCGATTGGGCAAAAGATTCCAATACCGCGGTATGTTGCCTTTTCCAAAAAGGCGGCTGGGACATCTGGCAAATTGACAATCCGGCAAGCAAGCTTAAAACCGGCGCGCTCACGCTAACCAAGTGGGCCGCGGCCCAAGGCGATTCCATGGGACGGTTTTTCGAGCCAGCCGACTCGGTGGAAATGCGAAGAGTTCAGTCGCTTGACAGCCTGCGGAAAACCGAAAAAAAGCAGGACCATAAAAGCGGTTTTCTCTGGTTCTCCTCCGCGCGGCAAAATTATTCCGGCAGCGAAGGGAATATCCGGGTCGTCGACACTTCCAAGACCCCATCAGGCGCTTCCCAAAATGGCGATAGCGCCCTTGCAAGAAAAGATTCCATTAAAACCAGGCCCGTTACCTTAAACTTCGACTCTATTCAATCAAAACCCTATCGGGTGATTTTTAAACCGGACATGGTCATGGTGGGCGCCGGCGTAGATACATACTACGGATCCGGATACGCCGGAGAGGCCGTGGCCGTGTTCAGCGATTTACTGGGAAACCATCAAATCACCGTTGCCGGCGACATTCAAGGCGATTTTGTGGATTATACCCATGTTTATGCGTCATATTTAAACCTTGAATACAAAATCAATTATGGGTTCGCGGGGTTTTATAGCCGTGACTATACGTCTTCAAATGTTTACGGCGATTCGCTTTTTTTCGACGTTGACGCGGGGCTTACGCTTACGGCAAGCTGTCCATTTTCCCTGTTTTCGCGCCTGGAACTCGACGCCACCTTTCAAAATCTCTATCGTGAACCGTACGTGTATACCGACGCCCTCGGCAAAGACACGGGGTCCGCAAACCTAACGTATAATATTTTTATTCCCTCGTTGTCCTATTGCTACGATAATATCCTATGGGGCATTACCGGCCCGCATAATGGGACGCGGGCGGAGGCGTCGATAGAAATTTCACCGCCCGTTAAGCATATTAATTCCGCGTTTCTCTCGTGTGACCTTGATTTTCGCAAATATTTCCATATTTTCAAACGATTCGTATGGGCAAATAAGATCGCCTTCGGATCAAGCGTCCCGCTGGGGGGCGAGCAATCCTCGGCAAGGAAATATTTTTTAGGAGGGGATGAAAATTGGCTTAACTTCGAAACAAACGGGGCCGGATATCGGGCCAATATAAATAATTTCTTTTACTCGCAAATCGTGGTCCCCTTTCGCGGATGGAGTTACCTCGACCTGATCGGCACGAATTACGCGGTGTTCAATACGGAGTTTCGGTTCCCTTTTATAAAGGAATTTTCAATCGCATGGCCCCTTCAAATGGCCTTGCGGTATATTAACGGCGCGGTTTTCGCAGATATCGGCAACGCGTGGAACAAAGAGGATGAATTTAAAAACATCCCCCTTCCCAAAAAAATTTACGGGGGCGTCGGTTATGGGTTGCGGGCGAACCTGGGGATTTTCGTGGTCCGCTATGATTATGCCTGGAAAACCGATTGGAACACTTTTTTAAATTCCCCGATATCGTATATATCGCTCGGAGCGGAGTTTTAGAAATCAACCTGCCTAAGGGCAGATATAATACCTAAGCACTTACGCAAAAACTTTCATATTTTCATACAGAAATTCCGGCGCCATATCCGCGCCATTTTTCCAAACGATAGTCTCTAAATCGGGGTCTACTGAAAACTGTTTGAATTGTTCAATGTCCCGCAAAGGTTCAAATACTTCCCCGCTGAGTTCATTCTTTAAATCAACTTCGCCTTCTGCTCCGTCATTAAACCGAAGTCTTATAACATAATCATGAAGATATTGAGCTTCTCGAACATGAAGGATCATAATATTTACTCCAGTGGATTTATTCTATTGAGTTGTCGCCGTTGTTTTGAAAGTTCCCAGTCCTGCAACAATTCATCTTTATGAAGTTCACGCCAGTCCTGGATTAAGTTAAGCGCCCTTTTTGAAATATTTCCGGAAACCTTGCCAGTTTCAATTTCAATTACCGCTTCCTCGTCGCCATATTTTGCGTGAAAATGGGCGGGTTCATGCTCACGCCAAAACATAAAAATCAAAATTCCAAAAAATCTTGAAATTATCGGCATTAAAATTTATTTCCTATTAATTTTCTTTTTGAGAATTGTCATTTTGAAATTCTTTGACTTAAGGCTTATTGTCAAACAATATATTTATACTGGGAGAAGAGCTTTACCTGCACTATACCAATATAAATTATGCTCGGAGCGAAGTTCTACGGGCTATTCCCACTCAATGGTAGCGGGCGGCTTGTGGGTCACGTCGAAGAATATGTCCCCGAGACCTTTAACGGCAAGGGATTTATCGAGAATATAATCGAGGGTCTCGTTTTTAAGCGGCGCAAAACGCGCGGTCATGGCTTCCTGCGACTTGATCGGCCGAAGCACCGCGCACTGGTTTCCCCGTTTATTGACAAGGGGAAGCAGTACGACGGGCATTTGCCATACCCCGTCGTATTCGTTAAAACTATTCAAGGCCTCCGTCACGATATGGTCGAAGGCGCGAAGGATTTCGAGCCGATCTTTCGATACGTACGCCCGTATCAGTGAATATTCCGACCCACCTTCAATACGCAGACCGAATACCACGCGATTTATTTCCTTGAGACCGTTGGTGATTTTCGTCGAAAGCGTCTCCAGCCGCGTCCAGTCTTTTTCCCCGCAAACAAGCGCCGGATACGCATAGGTGCGGCTGTCGCCCTGGACGCCCACGCTCCTAACGGGCAAAAGCGTCGCCGAATAGCCGTCGGCTGACCCGATTTCGGCGAGCCGGGTTTTTACGTCGCTTTCAATGCCGATCGCCGCGCCGCCGTCGGAGCAGAGCACGCGCACTCCCAACCCCGGGCCCGGAAACGGATGGCGCCAGAGCAGGTTTTTCGGCAAACCCAGCGACGCGCCGAGCTCGCGGACTTCGTCTTTATAGAGCTGCGCCAAGGGTTCGACGATTTCTCCTTTTTCAAGGAGCTCCATGACCTCGTCCACGCGATTATGGTGCGTTTTAATGCGTTCGGCATGCTTGGTGCCCGCGCTTTCAATGGTATCGGGATAAATCGTTCCTTGCCCCAGAATCCACTGCACCGGGTCCAAGCCGAACCTCCGAAGGGCTTCTTCCTTGACCTCGATAAAAATCTTTCCGATGACGCGTCTTTTTTCCTCTGGATCGAAAATATTTTCAAGCGCCGATAAAAATTTGTCGGATGCATTGACAATCCGAAGATTGTCGAAACCATTGGCTTTCATATAATCTAATATGATTTCTGATTCTCCACGGCGCATGAGCCCGTTGTCGATGTGCAGACCCAATACCCGTTCGGGACCTAAAATGGTATTGAGCAGCGTAAAAGCCACGGTGGAATCAACCCCGCCCGAAACAAGTAAAAAAACCTTGCGTTGCCCGCATTTTTCCCGAAGGTCCCGCGCGACGTCCTTTTTAAAAGCCTCCGCGTTCCAATCCCGCCGGCATCCGCAAATGCCCAGGAAATTATCGAGTATGGTCATCCCCTTAGGCGTGTCGGTAACTTCGGGATGAAATTGCAGGCCGAACATTTTTAGCGACGAATTACCCATCGCAGCGACGGGGCACTGCTTTGTCGAAGCAAGCACCGTAAAGCCGGGAGGTATGGATCCGACGGCGTCTCCATGGCTCATCCAGACTTGTTCACGGTCGGCTAGCCCTTTAAAAAGCCCGACTTTATCACAAATATCGACAGTGGCGACGCCATACTCCCTAAAAACCCCTCGGACTACCGAGCCCCCCAAACACTTTGCCATGAGCTGATGACCGTAGCACAGGCCGAGCATGGGAATAGCAAGCTTAAAAATATCGGAATCAAACGCCGGACGTTCCACTTCTAAAACGCTATGGGGAGAGCCCGATAGAATAAGGCCTTTGTATTTCATACAGCGCGACGGGGAAACGTCGGTCGGTAAAATTTCGGAATACACGCCCAAACGCCGAATTCTATTGGCGATAAGATGCGTATATTGCCCGCCGAAATCTAAAATAGCTATGGAGTCCATAATCCGGTAAAAATAATAAAACGGCCGACCTATAGATTGGATTTAATGAAACTTATCGAAATTTTTTGCGCATGAATTGTATAATTTCGAGCGTGGAAAACAAACAATCGCCATCCAAACTCATGCATGACTTTACTTAGCAGACATGCGTTATTTATTTTAAAGCTAAACCCTTCACTAGCGTTTTAGTTTCGCGCGGAAGAGGAATTCTCATGACCGACAAAAATTCGCGGCAGCCGATACGTCATTTTTTCATTAAAAAATCCATCCAGTACAAAATAATCGGTAAAATTATTTTCGTCGTTTTCCTTACGGCGCTGCTTACCACCATAACCGTTTCCTTGATGTATAACGCAAAATCGCAAAACGGCAGGTTTTATTATATGGGCAACGACACCAAGCAGGACCTGGAACTCGACAATATTTTGGAAATCGTGCTTCCGAGCGTCATCGGCGCGCAGGTTATCAGCATGCTGATCGGCGTGGGAATCGGCCTGTTTTCATCAAGAAAAATAGCGGTCCCCATTTATAAGTTTGAAAAATGGGTTACCCAGCTCAAAACCGGCAATTTGCTTACGCGCATCGAATTCAGGGAAAAAGAAGAAATGGAGGATTTGACCCACGAATGCAATACGCTCGTTGATTTTTACCGTGACAAATTCGTCCAGATTCATGAGGCCGTTTTAAGCCTTGAGCGGCAAGCCGACATCGATCCGGCGGCAAAAGAACAGGTGGCCGCTTTGCGATCGGTATTACAAAAAGTCAATTTTCATTAACCGTAAGGTCCTTTCACTACCATGCGCGGCGATTATCCTTTTGATGCCAAGACCTTGCTTAAAACATCCTCTTTCCTAACGGCCATCCGACGGTTTTCAAGTAAAAATCCCCCGTACCGCTTGTTCGGCAATACCGTGCGGCCTTTGACCAAAAAAGAAATCGCCGCGCTTGTTCGGAGCGGAAACCATTGCGAATCATGGACGAATATTTTTGTCCATACCGGTTTTAGACCCGACCATGTTCGTAACAATACGTTTATGGGGGTGTGCGTTTTGGGCGTATTTTCCGGGAAAATTCCCGTGCTGAAATCCGCTTTGAAGCTTCCTTCCGGGATTTATGGAAGCATCCTCGTTGACAGTGAAATAGGCGACGATTGCGCCGTTTGGAACAGCTGCATTACCAATTATCTTATTGACCACAAAACACTTATTTACAACGTCGGAAGCCTTTTCTGCTCTTCACGCGTCTCCTTCGGTATTGGCAACGCCCTTGCTATCGGCAATGAAACCGGTGGTCGGGAGGTTTTTCTCTTTGCCGAGATGACGCTGTCTTTGGCAACGGCGCTCGTCGATCGGCGGTATGACACAAAACTTTTGACCGCTTATACTGCGTTCATCGAACGATACCATGCCCGGTGCACGGTCGGCTTTGGAATCGTTGAAAGCGGCGGCTGCCTCACGAACACGAATACCATTGACGGATCCTACATCGGGGAAAACACTGCGATCGATGGCGCGACGTCGGTTTCCAACTGTACGGTTTTGGGCACTGCGGAAGAGCCTGTGGAAATCAGCTCGGGCGCGCTCATTGAAAATTCATGCATTCAATGGGGTTGCAGCGTTAGTTCCTTGGCAATTGTCGAAAACTCGCTTCTCATCGAACATTCCTGCGTTGAACGCCATGCCAAAGTCGTGAGGAGCATTATCGGCCCCAACACGAGCATCGCCGAAGGCGAAGTAACCTCCTGTTTGGTAGGCCCGTTTGTGGGATTTCATCACCAGGCCCTGCTTATCGGCGCGCTCTGGCCCGAAGGCAAAGGCAATATCGGTTATGGGGCGAATGTGGGTTCAAACCATACGGGCAAGGCCCCCGACCAGGAAATCCGGTGCGGAGAAGGCGCTTTTTTCGGATTAGGGACCAACATTAAATTCCCCGCAAACTTTACTCATGCGCCCTATACCATTATCGCGACCGGGGTCACGACGCTTCCTCAAAAATTAGAATTCCCTTTTTCGCTCATCAATACGCCCGCTCGCCTTTATCCTTCATTGGGCCCTGCGTTCAACGAACTATTTCCGGGCTGGGTGCTTGCCGAGAATTTATACGCAATAAAAAGAAATGAAGCAAAATTTAAATCGCGAAACAAAGCGCGCCGAACCGAGCTTTCCTTTGAAACGTTTCGCCCGGAAATCATCGACCTGATTGTTTCCGCCCGTAACAAGCTTAAAAACCCTTCCCGAAAAGCCCGATTGTATTTGTCAAAGGAAATTCCCGGCCTTGGGAAAAACTTTTTGTCCGAAAAAAGCCGTTTGGAAGGAATCGCGGCGTATGATTTTTTCATCGAATACTATTGTATAAAGGGCTTATTCACCTATTTGTCCGGCCATCCCCAAAAAAAGGCAGTCTCCAGGTCATACTCTTCGGTAACGAAGAATGTGCTGTGGGAACATCAAAGGAAATTACTCGTACTTGAGGGTTTTTCCAAACGAACGATAAAGGAAAATTTAAACCGGCTGAAAGAGCTTGAGCGCGCTATCGCTCAATCCGTGCAAAATTCAAAGGAAAAGGACCTTACTCGAGGCCAAAGAATAATGTCCGATTATAGTTCCGCGCATCTTCCCGCAAGCCGGGATTATTTTATTATGGAAACATGGGCCGAAACTCATTCGACCATCCGGAAAATCGATCTTCTTTTACAACAACTTTGACTTTTTTTTATTGATAACCCAGGAGAAATCATGAAAAGCCCGGTATATTTTGTCTCCGTCCAAGAATCCGAAGAAATACCGCTCGTACAAAAAAAACTAACCCGGCTTCTCGAACAAAGCCGCGTTTTAGAGCATCTTTCTTCAAAAGACAGCGCGGTCATCAAACTTCATTTCGGCGAAAGCGGTAATACCGGCTACGTGCGGCCAGAGTATATACGCATACTTTCCGACGCCATCGGCTCCAAGGGCGCGACAACCATTTTGTCCGACACCAACACCCTCTATCGGGGACGCCGCGTCAATTCCTCGGACCACGAGAAACTTGCCCTGGAGCACGGATTTACGCCGGAAATAAGCGGCGGCGCGGTTGTGGTCCCCGACGAAACGAACAAAGATAATTGCGTTAGTATTCCCATGAAGGGCAAGTTTATTAAAAACGCAAGCGTTTTAAAGCTTTACAAACAAGCAGACTCCTTTATAAGCGTCGGACATTTTAAAGGCCACATGATGACGGGGTTCGGCGGCGCGCTTAAAAACATCGGCATGGGCTGCGCCAGCCGGGAAGGCAAACTTGCGCAACATAGCGGCGTTTCCCCGATCGTCTATATTAAAAAATGCACCGGATGCGCTGCATGCGAAAAGGTCTGCCCCGTCGATGCAATTTCGATTGTAGAAAAAAAATCCGTCATCGATAAAAAAACCTGTATCGGATGCGCGAGTTGCATCGCCGCATGCGAATACGGCGCCATGGACGTGAACTGGGGGTCGGGCGCGAGCACCATGGTAGAGAAAATGGTCGAATACGCCAAGGCCGTTTTGGACGGGATGAAAAAAACAGCTTTTGTCAACTTTGCCCTTAAAATCACCGCCGAGTGCGACTGCATGGCGAAAGACGATCCGCGGATTGTTCAGGACGTCGGCATTTTCGCCTCACACGATCCGGTAAGCTTGGACCAAGCAACCTATGACGTCGTTTTTAAAAAAGCGGGCAATAAGGATGTTTTCAAAATGGCTCATCCGTCGTGCGACAGCCAGAAACAGCTTGCTTACGCTGAAAAACTGGGTTTGGGAACGCGGGCTTACGAGTTGATTGAAGTTTAAGGTTAAATGGAGGCGGCATCCAGATTTGAACTGGAGAATAAAGGTTTTGCAGACCTCTGCCTTACCACTTGGCTATGCCGCCACAAATGTTACAAGGGGAGAAAAAATGGAGCGAGAGACGAGACTCGAACTCGCGACAGCCACCTTGGCAAGGTGGTGCTCTACCAACTGAGCTACTCTCGCGCATTAAATTTGAGTTAAAAGATACTATTTTCCAAAAGTAAGATCAATAAGTAATGAAAAAAACATTTTTTGATCGTTTTTATTGATTGCCGGGGTTCCAGGATTGCGTGGTAAAAAACAGGACCGCGATAAAAACCATCATGCCCATAGCAAGCTTGGTGGCCGTTGAAAAGTTAATTTCTTTTTTAATGATCCTTATTTTTTGTGCCTGTTGTTGGTTGGCGATTCCCGGAATCGCGCTGAGCGAATCAGGTGCTTTTTGGATGATACTTTGATGGGCCCGTGACGAATCGGGCGAAATTTGGGCATTCGCCTGAAAACCCAGTAATAATGCCATAAGCACAAACCAACGCTTCATGAGTAATGTACCCTCTTAATGTCGCGATGACGCCAAGCGTGCTCTAATTCGCGAGCATTCCCGATACGAGTTTATGTATTTCCTTAGGGTTGCCTTTTCCCTTAGTTTGTTTCATGGCCTCTCCGACAAAGTACCCCATAAGTTTTTGTTCCCCCGCTTTAAACCGGGCAATTTCTCCGGGGCTTTTTACAATAATGTCCCTGACTATTTTTTCCAGGGCCCCTGTGTCGGAAATTTGTTTAAGACCTTGCTCTTCAACAATGATTTCGGGGTCCTTGTCTTGCTGTTCAATCAAATCAAAAACTTTCTTGGCCGCCTGGGTCGAAATAATGCCCTTTGATACGAGCTCGAGGAGCTCCCCAAGACGGCGCGGCGTTACGCTCAGCGTTTCGACCGGCGCGTTTTTATCTTTTTGCAAACGCAGGACTTCGCCCATGACCCAGTTGGCCGTTAACCGCGCGTCGGTTGAAAAAGACACTGTCCGCTCGAAATAGTCGGCCACCGGCCTTGAAGCGGCAAGCACCTCCGCCATATACGGCGTGAGCCCAAGTACCTCGGTAAACCTCCGGCGCTTTTCAGGCGGTAATTCGGGAAGCTCTTTTTTTAAGGCCTCCACCCTTGATTCTTCCACGATAAGCGCGGGAAGGTCGGGTTCCGGAAAATAACGATAATCGTGCGCGTCTTCCTTGGAGCGCATGGGCTCGGTCCGGCCGTTTTGAGCGTCCCATAAATACGTCTGCTGAATTATGGTCCCGCCGATTTCAATGACTTCTTTTTGCCGCAGTACCTCATATTCAATCGCTTTTTCAACGCCCCGGAACGTGTTCATGTTTTTAAGTTCGGTTTTCGTACCCAGCTTTTGTTGCCCCAAGGGCCGTATCGATACGTTGGCGTCGCAGCGCAGGCTTCCTTCCTCCATGTTACAATCGCATATACCGAGATATTCGAGCGTCTGCTTAATGGCCGAAAGGTAGGCATAGGCGTCCTGCGCGCTATGCATTTCAGGCTCGCTGACGATTTCAATAAGCGGCGTGCCGCATCGGTTGACGTCAAAAAGCGAATCGACGTCCTGGTCGTGAATGAGTTTGCCCGCGTCTTCTTCGAGATGGATGCGCGTGATGCCGATGGTTTTTGTAACGCCGTCCACGACAATCGGTAGGGAGCCTTTGCCGCAGATAGGCTTGTCGTATTGGGAAATTTGATAACCCTTCGGCAGATCGGGGTAAAAATAATTTTTCCGGGCGAATATTGACGTGCGTTCAATGGTGCAGCCTACCGCAAGCCCCATGCGAATCGCCATGTCGACCGCGGCGCGGTTCAGAACGGGAAGCGACCCCGGCAAACCCAAACATACCGGGCAGCCCCGCGTATTGGGCTCCCCCCCGAATTTAGACGCGCATGCGCAGAACATTTTCGTTTTGGTGAGCAGTTGCGCATGCACCTCAAGGCCTACGACGGTTTCAAAATCCACGGGAATCCTCCCATACTTATTCTTCAACAATCCTAAAGGAAATATTTCTTTTCGCAAGCGCGCTGTCGCCGAATGCCTGGGCCGCTTCCTTTGACTCAAATGCTCCAACGCGCACCCGGTAAATATTTTTATCGTTGCTCACACCCGTAACGATAGCGACCTTGGAACAAAATGTTTTGAGTTCGCTTTGCAGGGCTTGGGCGTTTTCCAAGGCGCCAAAGGCCCCGGCCTGCACGTAAAATACTTGTTTTGACAGGCTTGGTTCTTCTATAATGTTCTTTTTGACACTATCTTTATCGAGCTCGATTTTCTTACCCGAAACGGAATCGCGCGCAAGCATGCTTGTAATCATCGAATCATGGCCGTTTATGAGCGCACATTGGGCGTAATAGCGCGAATATAAAGCTTTCTTGTCAATCTTCCAGGCGTTTTTGCAATATTGTTCGGCCTTGGCATACTGCGCCGAAACGTAAGAAAGGCAGGCCAACCGGTAGTATGCTTCCGCCCTGAGGGAGTCGGGACAGACGGCGGCGGCCACCTTTTTGTAAAGAACCCGGGCCTGTGCCGCGTTTACCGTAAGTTTCGCGGATTCTATGCGTAGCCATTGGTCCGCCGGTTTTTTCGCAAGAGCTTTTTGCAAACAGGTCCGCGCACTGTCGTATTCATTGCCATCTAAATATTCGCGGCAACGGCACGGCGCGTTTGCTTCGACAAGCGTCGACTGTGCCGTCAAGCACATGCCCGCCATTGCGCAAAGTATTAAAAAACGTTTTTCATTTGTTTGAATAATCATAAATCATAGGCCGTTGCATCACTAGAAACCTGGACCCGGCGGGCCGCCGGGATTGGCGGCGACTGGGGAAGCGGGTTGCAAAAGAGCTATTTTATCTTCAAGCTCTTTAATTTTTTTGTTCTTTTTAAAAAGCGCGGTTTTAAGCGAAATGTAGTTAAAAAGCGCAATGCAAAACCCGACCAAAAGCCCCAAGCATAGCGCCCCGGCAACATAAAGGTAAATGGGAATCGCCGTAGTCTGATAGGTAAAAATCACGGCCGGTACGGGTTGTTTAAACGGTTGCTGGGAGAACGTCACGATAATGACGAAAGCCACGCAAAATGCGCATAAAAAAACAAGCGCCCATTTTAATAAAGTCACGATGAAATCCTTTCGCCGATAAGGGTCATGCCGCTGCTTCGACCGACGCGTACGTTTAAAATCGTTCCTGCAATGTCCTCCTCGCAAGTAAGTAGTACGCGCTTGCATCCATTGTCCTGGCCCATCCACATTTTATCCCTCCCCTGTTGCCGCTCGGTGAACAACACCGAAACCTCTTTACCGATCACCTCGCCATAGCGGTCTTTGGTTATGGCCGTTTGCGCCTCTATAAGCCGGACCAATCTTTTCTTTTTCATCTCAGGGGAAACATCGTCGGGCATGGTTGCAGCGGCCGTAGAGTCCCGTTTTGAATACGCGAACATAAACGCCGTGGTAAATTTGACGGAGTCGATAAGCGACAGCGTTTGCAAAAAATCTTCTTCCGTTTCCGTTGGAAATCCGACCATTATGTCCGTGGTGAGGTCGATGCCGGACGCTTCGGATTTAATATTTTCAATCAAATCTAGGTATGTTTCGCGTGTATATTTGCGGTTCATGCGCCCTAAAATACGGGTTGATCCCGATTGCACGGGAAGATGGATATGTTTGCAAAGCTTGGGGAGCGTTGCAACCGCGCGGACCAATTTTCTGGTACAATCTTTAGGATGACTCGTTGTAAAGCGAATGCGTTTAAGTCCCTCAAGTGCATGCACTTTTTCAAGCAAATCGGGGAAATCAACGGCGCCATCGCGATAGGAATTGACATTTTGCCCAAGAAACGTGATTTCCTTTGCGCCGCCATCAACCAAATCGCGGACTGACTTTATTATTTGGCCGACGCCGACCGATTGCTCCTCTCCGCGAACATAGGGAACGATACAATAGGAGCAGAAATTATTGCAGCCGCGCATAATTGGCACGAAAGCGCTGATCGGCGAACGGTCATGCTCCTGGGTCTTAGGCAGCGATATAACGCCGTCGATATCATTTACAAAAGACACAATATCTTTTGCGCCGACGACGCGGTCGACGCCTTTAATTTCTTCAATAAGCGCTTTTCCCAAGCGCTGCGCCATACAGCCGATCACCCAGATTTGCTGGTTCAATTTACGTTTTATTTTATGACGCGCGTATTGACCGATACGCATTTTCGCGCGCGTCTCCGCATGTTCCCGTACGCTGCATGTATTGACAACAATCAGGTCGGCGTCTAGGCAGCTCTCGGTATTGTAGAACCCGCGGGCAAGGAGAGCATGCACCAGCATGTCGGAATCCGCCACGTTCATTTGGCAGCCGAATGTTTCGAAAAAGACCGAAGGCATAGAGCGTAATTCTATTTATTGCATGATGGAAAATTATCGCTATACCCTCTAAAAATAATACGAGCGGTTATTTTACGCGAATACGTTTACCAGATTCGGTTGGTTTTGCTCGGTGGATGAAACGGCTTTTTCGTTATAGGAAGATTTTTTTGAGGACTCGCTTTTTCCCGAAGGCCCTTGCGTCGACTTGTCCGTTTTATCGTTTTGCTTTTGTTCGGTTTGTTGCGCCAATTGCTGGCGCGCCTGTGATTCCTCCAAGGAAGCTTCCGACGCTACGCTGCGGTCCTGGCCCGAAGGGTCCGCCGGTGCAAGGGCCGCTCGTTTGACCGTTTCCATTTTTGCGATAGTCGCCGCCGGATCTCCTTTTACCGCCGAGGTGTCGATGGTCACCTCGCCGCCGACCGCGTACATTTTTCCATCCGGGCCTTTTTGATAGCTGAATGTCGCGCCGCCTTTTACATATTGGCCGCCTGCAGCAACATGCGCTGCCTCATGGGCGCGCACGTCCTGGTCCCGCTTTGAAAGTTCCTTGACTTTTCGCTCATCTTCATCGGAAAGCTTTTCTGAGGATTTTTGAGGGGCCTTATTCGAGTTGTTTGATTGCCCGGAAGCATAATTAAAAAGCGCTAGGTTATTGGAATAAACCGAAACAGGATTTATCGGCATATTGTGACTTTCCGAAAACGCACCTTGCGGCATCTTTCGCCGAACAGACCACTCCACTTATATAAATCGGCAGGTTTTGGAGAAACTTTAATAATATTTTTATTATTTCTTCGTATTAATACAAAATCATCCATATATTATTTTCTGTTCGAAATAATTATTCAAATTTCCGGAAATAGGAGGTTGTCGTATGGCGGAAAAAACACCACAAGAAGGACAAAAGCTGGAATTCCAGACTGAAGTTAAGCAATTGCTGCACCTCATGATACATTCGCTCTATACCCACAAAGAAGTGTTTTTAAGGGAATTAATATCAAACGCATCGGACGCTCTTGACAAACTTCGTTTCGAATCCCTCACTAACGATAAACTTCTTGGCGACGACCAGGATTTAAACATTCATATCAAGCTGGATAAAACAGCTAAAACAATTACGATTTCCGATAACGGCATCGGCATGACCAAGGAAGAAGTGATACAGAACATCGGAACCATCGCGCGCAGCGGTTCAAAAGCGTTTTTGGACAAGCTTACGGGAGACCAAAAAGTCGATTCGAATATGATCGGTCAGTTCGGCGTTGGGTTTTATTCCGTATTCATGGTCGCCTCGAGCGTAAAGCTTATTACCAAACGCGCGGGAAGCGTGGATTCGGCCGTTGAATGGGAATCCGACGGGTCAAGCAACTATACCATTCGGGAGTCCGACCGGACAAATCGCGGGACCGACGTCGTTATTTACCTCAAAGACGACGACAGCTCCTATGCGGAAGATTGGCAAGTGCGCTCGATCATAAAGAAATATTCCGATTTCATAGCCTTTCCCATTTATTTACCGAGCGATAAGGGAAAAGACGAAGTAATCAACGAAACGAAGCCCTTATGGAAGCGGCCGCCTACGGAAATAACCAAAGAGCAATACGAGGAATTCTTCAAAACCGTTTTGGGCGGTTTCGACGACCCGGCGCTTACGCTCCATAGCAAGGCCGAAGGCATACTTGAATATTCATTCGTGCTTTTTGTTCCGGGCAAAGCGCAAATGGACCTTTTTGTTCCCGAACGCAAACACGGCGTAAAGCTTTATGTGCGGCGCGTGTTCGTCATGGACGATTGCAAGGACTTGTTCCCCGACTATTTGCGGTTTGTCAAAGGCGTCGTGGATTCCGAGGACCTCCCGCTCAATGTTTCGCGCGAAATGCTGCAGCATAATCCGATTGTGGAGAAAATGAAAAAAGGCCTCGTTGGAAAAGTGCTGGGAAAAATCAAGGAGCTTTCCGAGGAAGACCCGAAGGCTTTTCTGGGTTTCTGGCAGCAATTCGGCCCTGTTTTAAAGGAAGGCCTCCACTCCGACCACGAAAACAAGGACAAACTTTTGGAGATCGTCCGGTTTCAATCTTCAATCAGCGGTTCCAAGGACGACATTGTCTCCTTAAAACAATACATGAGCCGCATGCGGGAAGGTCAAAAATACATTTATTATATTAGCGGCGAAAACCGGTCGATCGTGGAAAAAAGCCCTCACCTCGAAGTGTTCCGGGACAAGAGCATCGAAGTGCTTTACATGCTAGATCCGATCGATGAGTGGATCGTTCCCAATATTTACAATTTCGAGGGAAAAGAGCTACGGTCCGTCACCAAGGGCGACGTTGATTTAGGGGATTTGGGAAAGGACGATAAAAAAGAGAGCGCCAAGGTCGAATCCAAGTTCAAGAAACTCACGGAACGGATTAAAAACATTTTATCTGATTCTGTCAAGGAAGTGCGCGTGACAACGCGGCTTAAGGAAAGCCCCTGCTGCATCGTTGCGGACGAACACGACATGGGCGCGTACATGGAAAAAATGATGAAGGCCATGGGGCAAGACTATACGCCGGCCAAGCCCATTCTGGAAATCAACGGCCAACACTCCATTTTCAATAATTTAAACGCTCTTTACGAAAAAGACGCAAAATCCCCGCTCCTCGATGAATGGGTAAAGCTCCTTTTCGACCAGGCCCTTATCGCCGAAGGCCAAATGGTAAAGGACCCGCTCGCCTATTCAAAACGGGTCAGCGAGCTTCTGGTCAAGGCGTCGGGAGAGGCGCTCAAGGGATAACGAATGACGTCACCACCATGAGCATTATCTCCCTCATTACCGACTTCGGGACTTCCGACGGCTACGTTGGAAGCATGAAAGGCGTTATGCTCGGCATTAATCCGAGCATAACCTTCGTGGATATAACCCACGCAATCGCACCGGGCGATATTGTTTCCGCGGCATTTGTTTTATTGTCAACTTTCAACGACTTCCCGCCGTCTACGATATTTTTAGCGATTGCGGACCCCGGCGTCGGAAGCGGCCGCAAGGCGATTGCGGTTAAAGCCGGCCCTTACTATTTTATCGGACCCGACAACGGCATACTGACCTTGACATGCAATAAAATAGGAAAACCAAGCATTCGAAGTTTGGAAAACGCTTCGTTTTTCAATAACGAAATAAGCCCGACTTTTCATGGTCGAGACATTTTCGGCACTGTTGCGGCGCATTTAAGCAAAAGCATTGCGTCGTTTAAAAAGGTTGGTCCTGAACTTTCATCGATTGTGCAATACGGGTTTCCCCCAGTACTCATCAACGGCAAAAAAATTCAAGGAACCGTCATATACATCGATCGCTTTGGTAATTGCATCACCTCAATCGGAAAAACTTTTCTTGGGCGATTAAATTCCTTACGATTATTCATTAGGATAAAAAGCCGGCGCGCTTTTCCCGTTTGTGCGTGCTATAGTGATATTCCCAAGGGAAAACCCTTGGGAATTATCGGTTCGTCGGGGTTTTTAGAGATTTCGATTAATCAGGGAAACGCAGCCAAAAGCTTTAATTTGGCAATCGGCGATAGTGTCGAATTGCACGGCGAATAGCACATATCTATGCCGGATTTAATTTCAACCATCGGTTCTTTCCTTGAATACCTTAAAAAAGAAAAAGGCTATTCCGACCATACTATAGACGCCTATGCGCACGATCTCGGTCAATTTAAGGAATTCGTCAAGAATCTTAAGGGCGCCCTTTCTTTGGAATCGATCATGGAAAAACGCGTACTTCGATTGTTTACCTATTCACTGAGCGACGAAAAACTTAAGCCCCGGTCAATCGCCCGCAAAATCGCCGCGCTAAAATCTTTTTCAAAATATTGTATTAAACGGCGTCTATTATCCGTCAATCAGCTTAAGCTCATTTCCACGCCAAAGCTCGACAAGCCGTTGCCCGCGTTTCTAACCGAAAAACAGGCTTTTCATCTGGGAGAGCCCGCGGCCGCGAATGCTTCCCCTAAAAAGATCGCGCTCGACGACCTCAAGAGCCTGAGAAACGTCGCCATTGTCGAACTCTTTTACGGCAGCGGCATCCGCCTGTCGGAACTCCACGCCTGTAACGGCGACACCATTGATATGCGCAGACGCACGGTCCGCGTATTAGGAAAAGGAAGCAAAGAGCGCATCGTGCCGGTTACCGACCGGCTCGTTGAGGCGCTTATGGCATATCAACGAAAAAGCGGCCTAAGCGGCGGGCCGGATATGCCGCTTTTTGTCAATTCTCTCGGCCGCAGACTTTCCCGGCGCCATATCGAGCGGATCGTTTGCGCCGAGGTCGCCAAGGTAAGCCAACAGAAAAAAAAGAGCCCGCATGTTCTCAGACATTCCTTTGCAACGCATCTGCTCGACCATGGAGCGGATATCCGCGCGGTAAAAGAACTTTTAGGCCACGCCTCGCTATCAACCACACAGATTTATACACACATGTCAAAAGAACATTTACTCAAAGTTTACAAACAGGCCCATCCTCGCGCTTAAGCGTTAAATTATTTTTAAACGGGAGAATTCCGGCAATTACTTTTCATTAAGGAAGCACTTGTGCAAAATTCAGATCCGGCGATTATTATAGGCAGCGACCATGCCGGCTATGCCATGAAAGAGTTCATTAAATCCGAACTTGCGAGGCTGGGAAAAACTTTTGACGATATTGGCGTATTTAACGAAGACCGTAGCGATTATCCGCTTTATGCGGCCAAAGTGGCCCGAAGGGTTTCAAGCGACGAAAAGCTGCGCGGCATAATTATCTGCGGCACGGGCATCGGCGCATCGATTACCGCGAACCGTTTTCGCGGCGTTCGGGCCGCGCTTTGCATAACGCAGGAAATGGCGAAACTTTCTCGGTCCCATAATAATGCCAATATTTTGGTTTTAGGCGGACGAATCACGCAGTATTCCGAGGCGACAAAGATACTCATTTCCTGGTTGGATACGCCTTTCGAAGGCGGCAGGCACGAGCATCGCATCGCAATGATCGACGATCCTACCATCGGAAAATAAAAAGGACGAAACATGGAAAAAAAAGCAAAGCCTGTCAAAAAAGTTCGAGCGCCGTGGGATAAGTATTTCATGAACATCGCCGTGCAGGCCGCCACGCGCTCCACCTGCGACCGCAAGCACGTGGGCGCGGTCATCGTGCGCGACAAATCTATTTTGTCAACCGGCTATAACGGCAGCGTGCGCGGCATGCCCCACTGCGACGACGTCGGCCATACCATGGAAAACGATCACTGCATCGCAACGGTGCATGCGGAAGCCAATGCGATCATCCAGGCCGCAAAAAACGGGGTCGCGCTTAACGGCGCGGATATTTACGTGACCGCCTCGCCGTGTTGGCACTGCTTCAAGCTCATCGCCAATAGCGGCATTAAAAGAATTTTTTACGGGGAATTTTACCGCGACCAACATGTGATCGACATCGCTAAAAAAGCGCGCATTCAGCTCAAGCAAGTGAAGCTATCGGATAGTGGCTTCCGGCATTTTTAATCCTGTCAATTTTATTTATCCAGATAATCGTGTCACATCTCCCGCGCCAATTGTTCCAGCCTCTTTATGCGTTCTTCCATTGGAGGATGGGTACTAAAAAGCTTCAGAAGGGCCCCTCCGCGGAATGGATTGACAATAAAGAGGTGCGCGGTGGAGGGGCTGCCGCCTTGCATGGGAATCTGATCGACCGTATGTTCAAGACGGTTAAGCGCGCTTGCCAAGGCCAGCGGCTTTCGGCAAAGCTTCGCGCCCGCGTAGTCCGCGGCATACTCGCGCGACCGGGAAATGGCCATTTGAATGATCATGGCCGCGATGGGCGCAACAATCGCCATGGCAAGAGCCACAAAAATATTTCCCCGGTCGTTTTCATCGCGCGATCCGCCGCCGAACATCGCTCCCCATTGCACGACATTGGCAATAAGCGATATTGCCCCTGCTATCGTGGCCGCTATCGAGCTGATTAAAATGTCGCGGTTTTGCACGTGCGACAGTTCATGCGCCATGACCCCTTCAAGCTCCTGTTCGCTTAAAATTTGAAGTATCCCGGTGGTTGCGGCAACGGAAGCGTGATTTGGATTTCTGCCGGTGGCGAAGGCATTTGGTGTAGGGTTTTCAACGATATAAACTTTCGGCATAGGCATATTTGCACGATCAGCAAGCCTTTTAACCACGGAATACAGTATCGGCGATTCATCGGGGCCAACCTCCTGAGCGTGATACATCATGAGTACGATTTTGTCGGAAAACCAATATGAAACGAAATTCATGACAGCGGCAATTATTAAAAATAGAACCGCTCCATGCGAGCCGCCGATAAATTGCCCGAATAGCACCAAAAGTCCGGTAAGAACGCCTAATAGCAATGTTGTTTTCATGTAATTCATGGTTTTCATGCTCCTTTTTACGATTATTAAAAATTTACCTAAAATACGGACAATCGCCGGACTTTTTGCAACCGGCTCTAATAAAAATACTAAATTTCTAGTACAGTATGGGTCAATTACCGCTTGTAGGGAAACCTGTCCCAGGCCTCATCGACAAAGGCCTTAAATTCATATTCGAAACGCGAGCGGGGAAACCGTTTAGCTTGATCTCTTATAACAAACGGGTCAAAGGTATCTTCTTTCCATAAAAACCGGTTGATTGCGTCAATGAGGCTTTGCGTGTCTTGTTTATAAAAAAATACTCCCGAAATATCCGCTTCAACGGTTTCCAGCGCTCCGCCCCGGCCATAAGCGATTACCGGCACACCACAGGCTTGGGCCTCTACATTGACGATTCCAAAGTCTTCTTCCGCCGAGAAAATAAACGCGCGGGCGTTTTTAAGGTATTTGTCCATTTCCGGGGGTGGCAAATGACCTAAAAAAGTCACGTTTTTTTTGGCGATTTTTTCAAGATCTTTTCGACACGGTCCGTCACCGACGATAAGAAGCGGCAGATTAAGTTCATTACAAGCCCGAATAATAAGATCGATCCGTTTATAGGGGACCAACCGGGAAATCGTGATAAAGTAATTGTCGCGCTTGTCGCTGATGCCGAACCGGTCGATATCCACCGGAGGATAAATGACGGTGGCCGTGCGGTTATAGCATTTTTGAATGCGATGGGCGATGTAATAGGAATTGGCCACGAATTCATTGACGCGCATGGCCGAAAGCGCGTCCCATATCCGAATGTAATGGAAAATGCTCCGCACGAGGAAGCTTTTCAGGCCCTGCGTGAGGTTGGACGCCTCCATATATTCGAATGTCAAGTCCCAAATATAACGCATGGGCGAATGGCAATAGCAAATGTGGAGCTGGTCGGATGAATTGAGCACGCCTTTGGCGACCGCGTAGGACGATGAAATGATGATGTCGTGTTCCCGCAAGTCAAATTGCTCGATGGCCATGGGAAAAAGAGGCAAATAAAGCCGATGGTGCTTGGAGGCCCGCGGCAAATGCTGGAGTATCGACGTTTTAATGTCGAGGTTTTCCCACTGCGATCCCGCGACGCCTTTGGGGTCGTGAAAAAGCGTGTAGATGGCGCCGGGAAACAGGCTATATATGGATTGCAAAACGCTTTCGGCGCCCGCAAGCGTGACTAACCATTCGTGTATTATTGCCGGATTCATAGGTATACGAAGAGTATACCGTAGACGTATTTGGAATGGGTATAAAAAACGATCAGGATTTACAAGATTTTGGGGTGTTCTTGATGTTACAAATAAAAATCTAACCCTTTTTTTGCCACGCCACGACATCGGCATATTTCAATGTTCCCCCGAAAATATCCAGGGCGCTGCCGATCGTTGCGTCGATTCGGCCTTGGCCTTTGGCGCAAACAATGTCGAGGTCAGCAATCGATCTGATCCCTCCGGCATAGGTTGTCGGAACGTAGCTTATTTTCGCCAAGGTCTCCACAAGCTCTTCATCGACCCCTTGCTGTTTTCCCTCAACGTCAACAGCATGAATCAGGAATTCATCGCAATGCACGGACAGTTTTTTCAGCGTGTCCGAATCTATAGACAAAGAAGTCACTTTTTGCCATCGATCGGTTGCAATTAAATATTTATCGCCTGTTTTTTTACAGCTTAGGTCTAAAACCAAGCGGCTCTTACCGACGGATTTTTCCAGCGTAGCGAGGTTGTTCCAATCGAGCATGCCGTTTTTAAAAACGAATGAGGTTACAATAACATGCGACGCCCCGGCATCCAGAAAATCACCTGCATTATTAGGGCTTATGCCTCCTCCAACATGCAAACCTCCCGGAAAGGCCCTAAGCGCCGAAAGAGCCGCCAGGTCGTTTCCCGGCCCAAGCATAATAACATGACCGCCCGAAAGGCCGTCGCGCCGGTACATTTCCGCATAGTGCGCGGGAGAATGGTCGGATTCGAAATTAGTGATAAGACTGCTTTCGTTGCTATCGGAAAGGGAACTACCTACGATTTGTTTGACTTTCCCGCCGTGAAGATCGATGCAGGGCCGAAATTTCATGATAATTCACATTCTACTTTTCAAGATTAAGGAAAATTGATACAATTGTTATTCGAATATATATTTTTAAATAATTCCCATCTCATTTTAAAATAAAAGGAGCCGCTATGCGTTTTAAAGTTCTTTGTTCCGCCGCGTGTATCGTCGGTCTTTTAGGATGTTCTAGCGAAAAGAAACTTTCCGTTGAAAAAGCCGAATCATTCCCGAACGGAGCCAAGAAAAAGGAAAATTACTTTTATCAGGACGGGCTTAAAAAAGATATTGTCCGGACCGTGTATTACTTCCAAAACGGCGCGGTACAGTCAGACGCTTATTTTAAGGCGGGAAAGCCCGACAGCATTGCGACCATTTATTATCAAAGCGGAAAAAAATATAAAGAAACTGGGTTTGCAGGCGGTATGAAAAACGGAAAAGAAACCTCCTGGTATGAAAACGGCCAAATCAAATCCGATGCGCTCTATGCCAACGATGCGCCCGAAGGGACGGCAACATCCTATTACGAAAACGGGGCAAAACAATCGGAATCGGTTTTTAAGGCGGGCAAGAAAGAAGGCGCCCAAACAACCTGGTTTGCAAACGGAAATAAAAAGCACCTCGTTACCTATGCGGCGGATTCCCGAAACGGCCTTGAGCAGGAGTGGTATGAAAACGGCAAGCTTAAATTAGAGCAAAACTATAATAGCGACATCCTTAACGGCCACTTTGCGTCGTATTACGATAATGGAAAAAAAGAGGTCGAGGCGACGTATAAAAACGGCGCCATTGACGGCGTCAAGATGCAGTGGGATGAAAAAGGCAAGAAAACCGCTCAGGCGACCTATAAAAACGGGGACATGATCGAAGGGAAATCGTTCTAGGTTTATTGAAGGGCCCGATGCTTCGGGCCCTTTCACTCTGCCGCGTCAGTCAGTAGAAGTGGCCCGCTTAGGCAACTTTTGAGAATCAATATATAGGGTATCTGGACAGATGTCCTGTTCGTGAGGCCAGACAACCGTGCCCAAACTAACCCTTGCCTGTTTGAAATAGGTAAGGTTTTTTAATTCTTTAAAAACTCCAAAATCAAGTAACTGATGACAATCATATATACCTTGGTCGCCATCTGTGAACGTCAACTCTAAGGTATAATCATCCCTTGCTTTTACTTCCTTAATTCTTGGATTCATCGTACGCCTTATTTAAGGAGATCAATTTTATAGGGCTGTTCTCTGCTAACCGCAAGATCCCAATAGGGAAAGCGATCTTTTGCCTTCCCCCCGGCTATGCTTTGACTGATCCGGCTGAAAATGACCGTTCCATCCGCCTGAAAATGCTTCGCCAAGGAAATATTATCTAAACAGGGGTGTGTTCCACAAGATCAATTTCCATTCCGTTTGTCCACAGTTCGTATTCGCTAATATCAACATTGTCATTCCAAGAAATTCCATACCCACCGACTTCAACCTTAACCGATTTAAAAAAGGGTTCTTCTTTCAATAAAGAAAATGCTGGTTTTTTTAAAAGTTGTTTACAATCATACGTTTTTGTTTTGCCATTATCAAATAAAACAGACAATTTTTTATCAGCTAAAGGGATAACTTTTAATATTTTGGGGAAAATATTCATTGTGTTATTCCAATCCGGGTAATTGCTTGAACCTCTAACCCCTTTAGAAAAATCATATCCTTTTTTTATCGTTATAATCCTAAAATAGTTTTGTAGCATTGCAATATTAGAATGCTACTCTTCCGCTCTGACGCTCTTTGGTCAGCAGAAGTGTATGCCCAGATAAGGCATTTTTATGCTGCCGATAAAACTTTTAAGGTTTGTTTATCCAAAGAGCGAATCGTTTTTTGGATTTCGTCTACCTCTTTTTCCTCAAAATATGCCTCACCACATTGCGGACAAACTTTTGCCGGGACCTTATCAATGGTGAGATGATATCCATTCCTGTCAATATGATAAGGTACTGTTCCATCTTTCATTTTAGCTTGACAGTAAATGCATTTCATTTTGTTCGTCTTTCTGAGAAATTATTTGTCCACAAGGCATCATCCGGTAAATAAGCCGTAATAATTGCCAAAAAATCAACTTTTGCGGCACACACAACATGGATTGACCTGTCGCTTTCCCCCTTACCCATTATTAGACAACTTTCACCCCGGGGGTCTTCTGGATAATATTCGATGATTTGGCCATTTTCAATTACTTTTCTCACTTCTAAAGTCGAAATCATTCTTTCAGGCCGATTCATTTGGCTGACTGCATGAGGAAGGTATAGAATTTTCTTCTTTGCCGCCTCGCGAACAATTTTAAGAATGTTCTCTTTCATTACCGAAATATTTTCTCTCTTACATTATTTGTTTCTTTGACTTTCCGACCAATTTCAGGAAACACGGCGTGGAATATTAATTCATTTTTTAAACAACCGTTTTTTAGCTTCTTCATGAGACAACACATTGCCTTCATCGGCGTCTTTAATTCCTTGTTCAATTTTTTTGCTTACATAAATCTCATACATTAAATCATCCCAGGAGGCTTGGTCAGGGAGTTTGTCCGGCAATTTTTAGGCTTCTTCACGTACAATATTCAAGATTTTACCTTACGAATTTCAAAGCTTTCCGAACCGGAATCGGTTACTTACTTTGGATTCGTCTTCCCCCGTCCTGTTAATTCTTCAACCCTGGCTATACTTCGATGCCGCTCAGAATTTCTCAATTTCATGCATTGTTTTCGCAAAGTTTTACGCTGCTTTTCTTTTTTTACGTTTGAACTCTAAAGCAGGTGATTTTTCTTCAATCTGAAGCATTGCTTCTTTATCATATATTTTTTCACCACACTCAGGACATTCAAAAAAATTCAATGACGGAACTGAATATGTCGTTCCTTTATATTTTCCAACCCAATCCTTTTGCAGATGTTTAACCTTATTACTTCCACAAGTTGGGCAGATTTTAATATTCATTAATGGTCTCATACCACCTCCGCACTTTTTTTTGACGAAATAAGGAAATAATACAATGTTTGCCCCATTTCTGAAACAATCTTACCCTTTGTGTAAATCGGAAGACCTTCCAAATTCGTGCTTTGAATTATATACAATTTTTCCCGTTTATCTTTTCGATAAGGACTTTTTGATCGAATTGTTTTATATATTGCAACTGCACTTAAAATAGATTCAGCGACATCCATTTCTGTAATCCCGTCAATTTCCATTTCAATTCGGGCTTTCTCGCTGAAAGCATAATGACCAGCCAATATTGTTCGCTTTATTTGAATTAAAATATTAGTCATGAAATTTTTGTCCTGAAATCCTTAAAGCCCCCTCTTGATAAAATATACTTCGATCTCAACAAATAATAAAGGGAGAAAGCGATCTTTTGCCAATCCTTCGTAAATTTAAATTTTCATAATGGTAAAAATGAAGTCAAAGTACCATATAAAAACGGCGCCATTGACGGCATCAAGATGCAGTGGGATGAAAAAGGTAAAAAAACCGCTCAGGCGACCTATAAAAACAGGGACATGATTGAAGGGAAATCGTTCTAGATTTATTAAAAGGCCCGAAGAATCGGGCCTTCCACTCTGCCGCATCAGTCGGCAGAAGTGGCCAGTCGGAAGAATTCAAGCAAGCGCGTCCTACCTGACGCACAAAAAAATAACGGGAACATCTTCATGCTCCCGTCTAATAAATACCCTTTAAAATAGATTAATTGATTATAGAAAATTGATTTGGATATAAAGTAGTCCCTGAAGAACTTTCGTAATATATTGATACTTGTTTATTATTTTGAATACACCAAGGCATCGTGGCTAGCATAGCTTTAACATTGTCTATACCTATTTGGACGCCAGTATTTGTGTTATCGGATTTAAAATAATAGCTATTACCTGCAGGATCTTGTACGGTAAACTGTTCTCCAGAGCACCATACTAATTTGGGATAAAAAGCTGCTGACGATGTACCGGCAAAAGAAACATTCGAAAAAAATATTATTGCAACCACGGACGAGAAAATGACTTTTGTTAATTTCATACCATCCTCCTTATAAAGAATTAAATTTGATTAAACATTAATAAGATTGAAAACCACAAAAATATCACATTTTTATTAATCGCATTACTTTACATTTTATCAAGCATCTCACCATCCTTTCTTTGAGCAAAAAGCAATAAGTTCATTTTGTTAATGAAAGGTTTCATTAAGGTAATATTTAATTTAACAACAATAAATTTGTCATTGTCGATACTGAAGGCGATAAATTCCCGCTTGATGCTGCATAGTCTGGAGAAGTCCAGTTATAATTACCTGCACTAGGTACAATTGTATAATTCTGGTTAAATAGAGTTAGGTTTAGGTTATAGAGAGTTGCATCATAACGCCATGGACATTGCCAACTCCCTATTTTTGCCAAATGCAGCCAATCCGAACCAATTTCAAAAGGTACGGAAAAAGTTGCGGTCGCTTTTACATTAAGATTATTTAATGAGGCGACAGTAATTGTTGGACCGAAACCGGCTGTTACACTCAATTCCGTGTAAAGTGGGCAATAATTGTTATTAGATAAATTATCATCATGAGGAAAAAACACGAACACTTGTGCCTCAGCTCCAACATATGCCTGAACATTCGCCGATGTTGTTGTTCCTGCGCTAATCACAGGGCACGCAATTAAATTGTAATTTCCAGTTGGGCTAAACCCATCTTCGACAGTCACTTGTCAACTTTTAGCGAAATCATGCAAATTTAGCCACTTTTTTGACTCGGAGGTCGAAATGTAGTGCCACATTTAACTTTGTTTAAATGCTAAAATAGAT
>Ga0182027_10002591_pt1 | contig 29192 bp, 26 predicted proteins | sample 712E1DmetaG_FD_121300 | JGI IMG/M metagenome (GOLD analysis project Ga0182027, IMG submission 121300) | Permafrost microbial communities from Stordalen Mire, Sweden - 712E1D metaG (Illumina Assembly) | ecosystem: Environmental > Terrestrial > Soil > Wetlands > Permafrost | place: Sweden...
ACGCCTACAAAGTGAAAGACTGTCTTCCCTAAATCAATGCCGATTGTGCGAATCTCCATGGAACACCTCCTGTGCTCACCTTTACACCCTCAGGGGGCTTAGGCGGCGGACCATGCCAGTAGTGACGGCGGCTTTGGCAGGAGAAGCAAGGCGCCAACGGATTTGAGGACCACAAGGCATCCGAGAAGGAGTTGACCCCATGGCCCTCGGTGTTTTGAACAATCTGTCGGCAATCTACGCTGAGAACAACCTCAACAACACGAACGCCAGCCTGCAGACGGTATTGCAGCAGTTGTCGTCGGGGTCGCGCATCAACTCTGGAGCGGATGACGCCGCCGGGCTCTCGCTGGTCAACGGGCTGGAGGCGAATTCGGTTGCGCTCACGCAGTCTGAGACCAACGCCACGGAAGGCGTGGGGCTGATGCAGGTGGCCGACGGCGCGCTGTCGCAGGTGACAAGCCTGCTGGACCGCGCCGTTACGCTGGCCGCCGAAGCTTCGAACGGCACACTCAATTCGACCCAGGAGGGCGCGGCCAATCAGGAGTACCAATCGATCCTGGCCGAGATCAACAATATTGGATCCACGACCACGTACAACCAGGAGCAGGTCTTCAACAACACCACGGTCGCCATTTACACCGGCGATTCCTCGCAGGCTGGCTCCTCAGTGGACGACCTTTTCATCCGCACGTTGTCCTCGTCGAGCGTGGGCGACACGGGCAGTGCGATGTCCTACTCCAGCGGGCAGAGCAACGTGTTTATCGATCTCTCCAAAGGGGGAACCAATGCGTCCGCCTCCGACAGCTTGAATGCCAGTGGCTCAACCACGATCACGGTGAGCTACCTTGCCAGGGGATCGAGCGGGACCGTTACGCCCGCTTCGGCGAACATCACGGTGGGTACGGGCACGAATTATTCCAACACCGCCCAGGGCCTGATCAACGCCATCAACGGCTCGGGCCTGGGACTGAGCGCGAGCTTTGGCACCGCAGCCCAGGCAGGCACGGCCGCGGCCAGCGCGGCCACAGCGGCGAATACGGCTGGCGGCGGCGGTACCGATACCGGCATCATCGTCGCCGGCGACGGCTTAGGCACCGGAACCAATGGCGCCGGCGAAGTGGGCACCCTGACCATCGCCGCGGCTGCGGACACGCTCACCGGCGGCACGCTCTCGATTGTCGGGTCCGACGGCAAAACCCACATCATCAACCTTGGGACTGCCAACTCAACGGACACGCTCGCAAACCTGGCGGCCACCATCAATGCCGCCGGGTATGGAGTCACGGCTTCGGTAAATTCCTCTGGATATCTCGACGGTCACGCGTCCAATACGCTCCTCACCTTAACGTCCGCCAACCCGGCTGTGACGGTGTCGAGCAACAACTTGACCGCATCGGCGGGCGCGCTCACTTTGACCGGGACCCCGATCGTCAGCGGGTCGTTCACCAATATGATCGGCACCATCACCACCGGCAACGCCAACCAGGCATACACGGGCGGTACGGTCAGCATCGGCTCCAACCCCGCCATTACGCTGGGAACCTTGAATAAGACCGATAACGCCGCAGATCTGGCGGCGACCATCAACGCCGGCAATTACGGTGTTACGGCCTCGGTCGACAGCACCGGGAAGATCCTCACTTTTAAGGCCGCCAATGCGTCAGACACTTTCAGTTCCACGGTGACTGTCGGCGCAGGCGGGGTAGCGGCGACGACCAATGTCGCCAACCAGAACCAGATCGGCACCGTGACCCTTTCCGGTATAGGCCTGGGCACCGATGCCCTGACGGGGAACCTGGTCATCGATGGTACGACGTTCAATGCCGCCTCGGGCGCTGGCACACTGACTGCCTTGGCGGCCGCCATCACAGCATCCGGCTTGGGAATCACTGCAACCGTCAACGCGGCTCCTGTAGGCCCCCAGCCTGCGGGTACCATCATGACGCTGGTTTCCAACGGCCCTGCTTCGGAAGGCGCCACCTTCGCGCAGACCATCGTCGATACCACTACTGGTGGAATAACCGCGGTCCAGGATACTCCCGCAGTCGGCCTGTCGGCGTACTACAGCATGGGCATAACCGGCTCAATGTCCGATACATCGACGGGCGGCGGCGCGCTCAACACGAGCATGGTTGCAGACAACAACGGCGCCGGCGGTGTGGCCACAACCAGCTACTCCGACGGGGCCGGCTCCAATCTGAGCACCACCAACCTGATCACGCAGGTGGATGCCGAGGTTGCCCTCAACGAACTGAATGTGGCCATCAGCGACGTGGCCTCGATGGACGGCTACATCGGCGCCCAGATCAATACTCTCGATTCGCTCAGCCAGGTAATGAGCACGCAGCAGGAGAACGTGGTTTCCGCGCAGAACGCGGTGCAGGCAACCAACTATGCTTCGGCCACTTCGAACATGTCGAAGTTCGAGATTCTGAGCCAGACCGGCATCGCAGCATTAGCGCAAGCTAACCAAGTGCAGCAGGAAGTGACCAAGCTCTTGCAGTAAGCAGAAAGGTTTCGTAACACTGCGGTACCTTCAAGACAACCCAGGGACAGGGCGGCGGCAGAGCGAAAGCTTTGCCGCCCTTTCTTTTGGAGGAGGGGACTAAGTCCCTCGACTCCACTCGCCAGTTTTCAGGTACTCGTCGATCGCTTTTGCCGCTTTGCGCCCGGCGCCCATGGCCAGGATCACAGTGGCTCCGCCGGTGACAATGTCGCCGCCCGCAAAGACGCCGCGCTTCGACGTTCGCATGGTCTCGGGATCGGCCACGATGTAGTTGTGCTTGGTGGTCGCGAGATCGGGAGTGGTGCTCTGAATCAACGGGTTCGCTGACGTCCCCACGCCGATGATGGCCACATCGACCGGTAAAACGAATTCTGAGCCGGCAATCGCAACCGGACGCCGACGTCCGTCAGCATCAGGCTCGCCCAGCTCCATGCGCACGCAGCGCACGCCCGTAAGCCAGCCATCTTGATCGCCGAGGAACTCGACCGGGTTGGTCAACATGCGGAATTCGATTCCCTCCTCGCGCGCGTGTTTCACTTCTTCCGCGCGGGCCGGCATCTCCGCTTCTGACCTGCGGTATACCAGCGTGGCCGTCTTCGCGCCCAGCCGCCGCGCCGTGCGCACTGCGTCCATGGCCGTGTTGCCGCCGCCCACCACAATCACATCGCGATCGCGGCAGTCGTAGATCGGCTCGTCGAAATCCGGAAACCGGTAAGCGCGCATCAGGTTGGTGCGGGTGAGGAACTCGTTGGCCGAATAGACGCCATTGAAGTGCTCGCCGGGCACACCGAGAAACACCGGCAGGCCCGCGCCGGTGGCCACAAAGATCGCGTCGTAGCCTTCAACGCGCATCAACTCGTCGAGGGTCACGCTCTTGCCGACAACCACGTTGGTCTCGAACTCCACGCCCATGCGGCTCAGGTTGTCCACTTCTTCCTTCACGATCGACTTCGGCAGACGGAACTCCGGAATGCCATAGACGAGCACGCCGCCCAGCTCGTGCAGTGCCTCAAACACGCGCACGCGATGCCCTTTTTGAATCAGATCTCCGGCCGCCGAAAGCCCCGCCGGCCCGCTACCGACGACGGCCACGGTCTTGCCTGTGGGCGGTGCGATGGCCGGCAATCCGAGCTGTCCGCTCATCCTTTCAAAGTCGGCGATAAATCGCTCCAGGTTGCCGATGGCCACAGGCTGGCCTTTCTTGCCAACCACGCATCCGCCTTCGCACTGGCTTTCCTGCGGGCACACGCGCCCGGTGATAGCGGGCAGCGCATTATCCTCGCGCATCTTCGCCGCGGCGGCCAGAAAATCGCCCGCGTTTATCAGCGCCACGATCTCCTTGATCTTGACGCCCACCGGACAATCGCCCTCGCAGCCGGGCTTGGCGCAGGCGATGCAGCGCGTGGCTTCAGTCACAGCGCCGGAAGCGGCCAGTCCCTGATTCACTTCCTCGAAGTTGTGCGCGCGGATCTCGGGATCGAGCTCCGGCATGTGCACGCGCGGAATCTGCATGCGTTCCTTCAGTGAAAGAGAATTGACGGGAAGCGTCGGCGGGTCAGGCATAGCGCTTCTCCTCGCCGGCGGTGTGGGCGGCCTCAAGCCCTTCATCCGTCTCGGACCTTTCATGCGTCTCGCCACCGTCGCGCGTCTCGAGCCTTGCGCGCAATTGTGCCGTTTCTTTTTCCCTGGTGGCGACCGCGGCACGCATTTGCGCCAGATTTTCCTGCTTGTGCTGCTCAAAGGCTTTCAGCGATTGGCACTCCTGGCTCCGATACATCGCATTGCGCTGCATCAGCACTTCAAAGTTCACCAGCGAGGCATCGAACTCCGGCCCATCCACGCAAGCGAATTTGCTCTGGTTGCCGAGCAGTACGCGGCAGCCGCCACACATGCCCGTCCCGTCTACCATGATGGAGTTCAGGCTGACCATGGTCTTGATGCCGAGCGGCGCAGTGATCCGCGCCACGGCGCGCATCATGGGCACCGGGCCCACGGCGAGCACAAAATCGAGCTTTCGCCCAGCCGCGAGCAACTCCTCGAGCTTTTTTGTCACCAGGCCCTGTTCGCCGTAGCTGCCGTCGTCGGTCAGGATGTACGCCTCATGGCTCGCCGCGCGCACCTCGTCTTCAAAGACGACCATTCCTTTGCTGCGCGCGCCCTCAACAAAGATGACGTGATTATCGGCGTCGTACAGCGCTTTGGCCGTGGGGAGCGCCATGGCCGTACCCACGCTTCCGGCCAGAATCACCGCCGTGCCGTAGTTTCTGATTTCTGAAGGGCGGCCGAGCGGTCCGACAACATCGAGAATCGAGTCGCCCACCTCAAGCGAGTTGAGCAGCGAGGTGGTTTTGCCCACGGCCTGCACAACGATGGTGATGGTGCCGGCCGACGGATCGGCGCTCTTGATGGTAAGCGGGATGCGCTCGCCCCGGTCGTGAAGCCGCAGAATGACGAACTGCCCCGGCCGCTGCTTGCGCGCGATACGCGGCGCCTCGACGGTAAACTGCCGAATGTTGAGGCCGGCGGTGCGGGCTTCCACAATCCTGAACATGGCTCGACTCGTCCTCCGGTTCGGCTCTTCCGCGCAGGCCCGGGAATGGCGGCCTGACAGCAAATCTCCGTTGCGCACTGCGGATCGAAGACCTGACGCTCAGGCGCGCACACCGATCCGCGCTCCTCGTTCAGCATTGATTATTCAGGAATTGCGGGCATTGGCTTGTGACGCGAATCACGCGCTGGAGGGGAGCCGGCCGGCCGCTCAAAAGAAAGAGGATTTTACCCCTGCCGCGCCTTCCACAGCAGATACAGTCCCCAGGCCGCCAGCGTGCAGTCGTCGCGGATGGTGCCATCCAGCATCCTGCGTTCAAATTCGGCGATGGGGACGGAACGGACCACAAGATCGTGCTCCTCGGCGTCCGGATTCGTCTGAGTGGGCGTAAGGCCCGTGGCCAGAAACACGTGCTCCCGCTGCCGCGTGAAGCCGTAAGCAATCCACAGCGTTCCGAGCTTCGTCATCTGCGCGGCTTCGAGGCCCAGCTCTTCTCTCAACTCGCCGCGCGCCAGCTCCTCGGGATTCTCGATCTTCCTCTCCCAACCGCCCTGGGGCAGCTCCAGCACCCGCTCCTGGATGGTGTAGCGGAACTGCTCCACTAGCCAGACGCGCCCGTCATCGATGGGCAAGATGATGGCGCAATCCTCCTTCTCTACGACGCCGTAGACACCCTTTTGGCCGTTCGGCCGCAGGATCTCGTCCTCGCGAACGCGCATCCAGTGGTTGCGGTAGACTTCGCGGCTTGAGAGCGTGGTGATGGTGCGGGCCGCACCGCTGCTGACCGGTTGCATGGGTACTCCTTTGGGGGTTTGGGCGCGCGCCAAAACGCACCAGCGGCGAGATTAGCAGTTGACTACCACAGCCGAGCAGCCCGGACGCTGGGGCCGCCATTGCACCAGAAACGCGGTCACCGCCGAGGACTCCATGCGGCGCATGGCTTCAAACTCGCCGTTTTTCTGGCTGTAAAGCAGCTTGCCTGTTTCGCTCAAGACGGCCAGCGCGGGCACGCCTCTCTGCAGAGGAACCCCGTACTTCCCGGCGAGGTCGAGGTTGGCATCGATGTGGCCGACGTTGATGTGGACCACGACGAAGCTCGACTCGATGAGAGGCCGGTTGCGGTCGTCGTGCATATAGAAATCCAGCACCTGGCAGTCGCCACACCAGTTGCCGCCAAAATCGAGCAGAATGCGCCGGTGCGTGGCCGCGGCCGTCTTCAGCGCGGCGGCAAGGTCGGCTTTGGCCTGCGCTGGAGGGGGATAGATGTCTCGTCCGGCGGAGTTGGCCGTGCCGGCGGCCAGCGTCAGGAACGCCGCCAGGACGAGCAGCTTGACAGTTCTCATTTTGGGGACCTCCAGGACTATTCCCAGTCTGCCACATCTACCGGCCACGGGAGCGCTTTGCCCCGCATTTGTGCGACAATAGGAGTTTAAGGAAGCGCGCGGATCAAGCTGGAGCGCGCGGAGGAATATCGATGGGCGACCTATTTCAGCCGTCGCACCTGCTCATTATTGCGCTGGTTTTGCTGGTGCTCTTCGGCGGCAAGAAGCTGCCGGAGTTGGGCAAGGGGCTCGGCGAGGCGATGAAGGGCTTCCGGGAGGGGATTCGCGGCATCGGTGATCCGGCACCGCCGGCGCCGCCGGCCCAGCAGCAAAACACACCGCCCCCGCCTGTGTCGAACGCGCCGATTGAGCCGAAGTAAGGCTGCCGGATCGGGCGCGGGCGAATTCAGCCCCTGAGCACGCCTTGCCGTGCCTGCGCTCGAGAGTGATAGCGAGAAGCCTGTGCACCCGCACAGGCTTTCGTGTATTTGGAGTTGAAGGAATGCGGCCGCGACCCTACTTGAGATCCTGCCCCGAAGGCCAATAGCCCCGCTTCGCAATCACAGAAACGTTGGGCCGGTTGACGTGCACATCGATCGAGCGGTACTTGGCATCGTAAATCGACTCGTGGCTCAGGTAGCCCAGCGTGTACTGGTCGCGCGCCTCTTCGGCGATCTTGGCGTAGCTCCGCTCGATGCCGTTCGTGTTGCCCTCGGCGTAGTAATCGCCGCCCGTCGCTGCCGTGTATTTGTAGAGGATGTTGTCGTACATCGTAAAGGGCAGGTGGAAGCGGTCGAGCCACTCCTCGCCCCAGCGGGCCGAATCGCCAACCAGCGTCGCATAGACTGCGATCTTGTTCGTCAGCAGGTACTTCTCCACCTCTTTCCAGGTGGCCTTGCTGCCGTACTCCTTGCCGTCGGAGATCACGAAGATGATGCGCCGACGCTCTTTGGGACGAGTGGAAAGCTCCTTGGCCGCAGCCAGGATCGCGTCGTTGAGGGTGTGAATTTCCTTGGGAAGGTTGTATTGGCCGATCGTTTGGGTCGACTTCCCCGGCTGCAGGTTCGGGTCGGGACAATTCCCGTTGATCGAAATCGAACAAGCCGCGAAAGGATTTCCCCCGGTCACGGGCACCATGGGATCGCTGCCCGTGGCCTTGGCCAACGAAAGCACCGCGGGCAGGCGGGCGCTCTGCGCGCCGGTAAATCCCGTCCACTCTTTTGGCCCGTTGGTATATGAGAAAACCGCTGCCTCGTCATAGGGCGCGAGAGAGCCCTGGATCGAGCCCATCGACTGGTTCACTTCGCTCATTACGTTTGAGGGAAGCGACTGATCGATGACGAAGGCGATCGAGAGCGGCTCAGGATCCACGCTGAATAACCGCAGCGGCTCGCGGGCGTTGTTCTCGTAGACCGTGAAATCCCGCCAGGTCAGTCCGGCCACCGGATTCCCTTTGGAATCCTTGACCGTGACCGGAACCTGGACGAAGTTTACCTGCACGACGATGTCTGCTCCGGCCTTCCTGCCAATCGCCGGCGGAGTGTCCTGCGGTTCTTCTTCTTGTTGAATCGAAGGCTGCTGAGCCGGAGGCGCTGGCGGCTGCTCGGGCTGCGCTTGCGGCTGACTTGGGGCGGAAGACGAACCCGGGGTGGTCGGCGCTTCACTGGAGCCGATTCCGGGCGTGATCTCGCCGTTGGTGCCCGGCAGAGCGGAAGGCGCTTGGGGCGTGGGGGCGTCGGGAACAGGGGTTTGCTGCTGTTGCGCCAGAACACCCGATGCCAGAGCCAGCCCCACACTCACAAGCCCCGCCGGCACAATGGCCTTCCACCCATTCACTGCGATTTGATCCTCCCGCAAGCCGTTCCGCGAAGCTGCCGAACACTGCGACAGCCACCAAACAGGCCGCACCTGACAGAGTATCAGACGCGGCGCAGGCAAGCAGGTTGGCTGCCCGCCCTGAAGTCATAGATATATGCTTTCTTAGAGGTTCTGTTTTCGTCTAACGAGGCAGAATGCGCCTAGGGGTCGGAGTAGTTGCGATTTTGGTTGGCTTGCCGGTGTTCCCGGCGGCGGGGTGGGCCCAGCTTGCGCCTTCGCCCGACGCGTCCCCGGTGAGCAACGCGCCCGCCCCTCCGCCCGACGAGACCCCCGTAGCCACCTTCAAGCAGACCGTGAACCTGGTGGACATGTTCTTCACCGTCAAGGACAAGGGTGGCAACCTGGTTCCGCATCTCACCCGCAACGAATGCACGGTGCTGGAAGACAAGGTGCCGCAGACGCTAAAAAGCTTTGTGGCTGAGACCGACCAGCCCCTCACGCTGGGTATTCTGCTCGACACCTCGGGCAGCCAACAGCGCGTGCTGCCGCTGGAACAGGAAGCCGGCAGCCAGTTCCTCCAACAGGTTCTGCGCTCGAAGGACGAGGCCTTTCTGGTCTCCTTCGACGTGAATGTCGACATACTGCAGGACTTCACCAACAGCCCACGGCTGCTGGCGCACGCCATGGACAAAGCGCAGATCAACATTGGCGGCGGATCTCTGGGCCCTCCCGGCCTCGGCGGCGGGCCGGTCCCCACGGTTGGCGATCCCAAGGGCACTCTGCTCTATGACGCCATTTACCTGGCTGCCACCGAGAAACTCAACAAGGAGACCGGCCGCAAGGCGATGATCATCCTGACCGACGGCGAGGACGAAGGCAGCCGCACCAAGATCGGCGAAGCCATCGCCGCAGCGCAGAGGAACAACGTCATCGTTTACGTGATCCTGATTGCCGACCGCGCCATGTACTGGAGCCAGGGCGAGGGCTATTTCGGCTACTCGCCCGCAAAGCGCATCTCAGACGAGACCGGCGGACGGATCATCGACGTGGGCAACAACGGCGCCAAGCTCCGGGCGGCGTTCCAGCAGATCCAGGACGAATTGCGCACCCAGTACGTGGCCAGTTATACCTCCAGCAACACGAAACAGGACGGCGCCTTCCGGCGCATAGCCGTGGACTGCCGCGGCGACAGTGGCGATGCGCTGAAGGTGCAGGTGCGCAAAGGCTACTATGCCCCGTCGCCAGGGAACTGAGAATCACTGCCATCCATATTGATCCTCCGACTTGGCTGCGGACGGGTCTTTGAAAGGATATCGGGATGAAAACCGCACCATTTCTCGCGGTGGCCATCGCCACATTCACGAGCATTCCCATGCTCGCGCAGCAGGTGGATGCAAACTCGTCCGCGAATGACTCCGCAAAGGTGACTTATGCGCCGGCTGCCGGCGGATATGGCGATGAAGCTGCGTCGCACGCTTGGGAGATGAGTTCGGTCACGGGCGAACTCGAAGGTAAGCTGGACTCAAAGACAGCCAAGACCGGCGATCCCGTTGTGCTCAAGACTACGGACAAGGTGCAAACCGCCGATGGCACGGTTATTCCCAGGGGCTCACGCCTTATGGGCCATCTGACGGAAGTCCAGGCGTATGACAAGGAACACGGTTCCGCACAGATAGCAATTGCGTTTGATCGCGCCGAGTTGAAGAACGGGCAGAGCATTGCGATTTACACGCTGATTCGAGGGGTGAACCCGAGCGCAAGCGCCATGGCAGCGAGCAACGAGAATCTGGCGAGCAGGGATGACATGATCGGTGCGCCGATGGGTGGCGGCAGGCAAGGGATGGGTGGTGGCCGCAGCGGCGGCGTGTTGCGCGGAGTTGGCGGGGCCGTAGATGAAACGGGCAGTCTGGCCGGCGGCGCGATGGATAGGACCAGCAATACTGCCGGAACGCCGGGTGAGCAGGCACGCGCCGGTCTTGGCTCGACAGAGAACAGTGAAGTGCAGACTGCCGGACATGGCGACCTGAACTTGAATGGCGCCGCTCACGCGGCTGCTGCGGCCCGCGCAATACCCCACCCCACGGGCATTCCCGGCGTGATGCTCGCCGGAAACAGCTCCTCCTCGGGCCTGCTGCTAGCCTCCAGGAAAAACATTCAATTCGAAAGCGGAACGCAGATGCAGCTCGGCATTGTGGCGGACCGGTGAGGTCAGTTCACAGTTCTTAGTTCACAGATCGCAGTTCGCAGCAGGGCTGTGAACTACGAACTAAGAACTGTCCACTTTTCGGACAGCCGGTTACCAAATTGGGCGACGCCGTAATCTGGCGCAAGAAGCCGCGCTTCGGTAGTATCGGCAGCACTAGAAGAAACTTGAGGCCGCAGGCAAAAAATCTCGCGGCCTCAGGCACTCCCGCTCCGAGGTGCTTGCCATGACCATCCAATGCGCCGCCCAGGAAGGCTTCGAGATTAGTCCGCGGTTCCGGCAATCGATCGAGGGGCGGATCGCGCGCCTGGAACGGGATGCCGATCACGACGAAGCGCAGTTGGACCGGCTGGACGACATCGACCATATTCGCCGGCAGATGCGTCTGGTAGCCATTCAACGCGCCGAGGCCCTCCGCATGAGGCTGTTCCTCGATCGCGCCAAAGCCCGCCTGCCGCGCCCGTTGATTGAGCTGTAAGAGACAGGGATCAGGGCTGACGGGTCAGGTCTCTTTGCCGCGCAAATCGACGCGGCGCGGAAAGATATCCTTCAACATCAATGCGCAACGAGCCTTTCCACAGGCACGCGTGTTTCCACAAGTGCGCGAGATTCCGGTTGATCGTAGACTTAGGCGACGCTGGAGGCTCGCCATCCTTTGCTGAATCTCGACTATTTCGTTGTGGATGTTTTCTCGGCCACACCGCTGCAGGGCAATCCGCTGGCGGTGGTGATGAACACCTGTGGCCTGACGACCGAGCGGATGCAGGCCATTGCGCGCGAGTTCAATCTCTCGGAGACCACATTTGTGGAGCGCAGAGCGGCTGAGGTGGAGCGGGCCGAGGGTGTGCGCGTGCGCATCTTTACCGCGCGGGTGGAGTTGCCGTTTGCGGGCCATCCCACGCTGGGCACGGCATGCGTGCTAAAGGCGAACGCGCCGGAGACCGTCGAGAGCGGCACGGTAACCTTGGCGCTCAACGTTGGGCTGGTGCCGGTGCGCTTTGAGCAGGGCGACGCCGGTTCCACGGGTTGGTTTGGAGAGATGACGCAACCGAATCCGGAGTTTGGCGCGGAGCTGGACCGCAGGGAAGTGGCCCGGCTGACTGGGTTGGCTGTGGACGACCTCGATCCCGCGCTGCCTCCACAAGTGGTTTCAACGGGAACAGCCTTTGCCATTGTGGTGCTTCGCACCACAGCGGCGCTAGCGGGGCTCAGTGTGAAGCAGAGCGAGGCCACAGCGTGGCTCTCCGAGCGTGGAGCGAGGTGGTTCTACGTTCTCGGCCCGGACCCTGACCAAAACCAAGGTCCAGCACAATGGCGGGCGCGCATGCAGTTCGACGGCGGAGAAGATCCGGCTACGGGTTCGGCGGCCGGCTGCGCCATCAGCTACCTCGTGGCTCGAAGCGCCGTTCCCTCGGACACGCGTGTGCGTTTGTGCCAGGGCGCAGAGATCGACCGGCCCAGCGAACTTCTCCTGTCGGCGCGAAGAGAATCTGCGAGGGTCCGGGATGTCCGCGTGGCTGGCAGCACCGTTCTTGTGGCAAGAGGACGGCTTTTCCTGCCGTGATGCACATGCTTTCAACAGAAATTCATCTTCGCAAGTTGCATGGTGCGTTGATACTAGCCGTTTTCAGTTTGTTACACGCGGATTTTCAGTACGGTCTTCGCTTCGTGTTCCCTCTTTTCAGCACCCGCCGGGACTCGTACTCTTTCGATTCGTTGCAGACAATTCCATGGCGCGTTCCCCCTAAAGTTGCCTGACGCGCCAAATCGCTGTGCACTTGACCCCGAAGCACGACTAAGCCGCGGAGGGTTTTGTGCCGGTTGCCGGTTGTGCGAGCGGCTGCGCCCTCTTGGGCTGCCGACTTCCGTGCCGGCAAACCGGCCGCCAAGATCCAAAGAACGTGAGCAAGTCTTTCTTCCGGGCACCGGGCCAAACATTTGTACTCTTCACCCGCCCGGGTGGGTAGCAAACTGTTGCCTTGGAATGAGCCGTTGAATTTGTACTTAGGAGTAACCCTCAGATCATGCGTCCAAAGAAAGTGATTCTCTGTGTAGACGACCACGAACAAGAGCTTTCGGTACTCAAGTTCACGCTGGCGACGAACGGTTATCGTGTGCTAGCGGCTTCGAACGGCCAGGAGGCGATCGCCATTTTTGCCACGGCGCCGCAAATCGACCTGGTGCTGGCCGACACAAACATGCCCCAGATGAGTGGGGCGCAGCTTGCCGAGCGGCTGAAACGCATGAAGCCCTATGTACCCATGATTCTGCTCGGCGATACGCAGGCTGCGAACGGAGAGATTCACGTAGCCGACGCGGTGCTGGCGAGAAAGAGCTGTTCTTCGCAAGAGCTATTGGAGCGCATCAAAGTGATGAGCGCGCGCAAACGAGGCCCCCGCAAAGGCGCGCAGCGGATGCCGCAGGTAGAAGAGCTGGCCGCGGCCTCGTGAGAAGAGCAGGGATCAGGGAACAGGGATTAGGGAATAGGCAAAAGCGGGCCGCGTCCGTCGCCAATGGTCCCTGACTTCTACTCTCTACAGGGATCATCCATCAAAGAATGGTGAGAAACTATGCGGCCGGGAGCGTTGCCAGTTCCACAGTTAATCCTGCTTGATTTGGTTGCACCACCCATCTTGGCAGGAATTTTTTGGGCTGATGTCCCGAGGATGGGCCGGGGCAGTTCAGGCAGGGTCAACGAGCGCAAAAACAAAAGCGAGGCAAGCAACGGAGTTTTGGGCTATGCTGATCCTGCTCTATCTCATGTTCTTTGGAGTCACCACATACGCGTGGTTGACTTAGCTGCAGTTCTCTATTGCCTACTCCCTACTGGCTACTTCCTGATCCCAACTTTCGGCTTTCCCCTTGACGACGGTGTGTGCCTGTGCGCATACTCGCCATCGTGGCCCAGGCCGGCGGTGACGATGCGCCGCAGGTGAAAGTTGGCTTGTATGGACCTGGTTTTCTTACGTCTTCTTTTTGTGATTTTGCTTGCCGCGGTTTGTTACTTCTTCCGGCCCTTTGGGCTCCAGACGGGTTGGGAGGGCGCAATCGCGGGCGCGGTCGCCGCCGGTGCGATCATCGTTTTCGAGTTGCGCGTTCGGGCGCTCACGTTGCGGCGCCTGATCGGAGCCGTGGTCGGCAGTGTGCTCGGCATCTTGGGCGCGGCGCTGTTCTGCTTTGTGCTGCGCTCGGCGCCGCTGTCGAGTTCCAACTCCGCCGTGCTGCAAATCTTCGTACTCCTGCTCATGACCTATGTCGGCCTGCTGGTGGGTGCAAACAAGGGCGACCTGTTGAGTCCTGCCGCGCTGGGCACCGTGTTTTCCAGCGATAAGCCTTCCCGCCGCAGCTCCAAGGTCCTGGATACGAGCGTGATTATCGACGGCCGGATCGCCGACATCGCCGAGGCCGGCTTTATCGACGGCACGCTTGTAGTGCCGGAGTTCGTGCTTCGCGAGTTGCAGATTGTGGCCGACTCCACCGACGGCTCGAAGCGCCAGCGCGGACGCCGCGGCCTGGACATGCTGCAGCGCATGCAGTCCAGCGATAAGGTCCAGGTGCAGATTGTGCCCGACGACTTCCCCTCCATCCGCGAGGTGGACCTGAAGCTGCTGGAGCTGGCCAAGAAATGGGAAGCGAAGGTCGTGACCAACGACTTCAACCTGAACAAGGTGGCCCATCTGCATCACGTGGACGTGCTGAACATCAACGACCTGGCCAACGCCCTCAAGCCGGTGGTGCTGCCCGGCGAGCGCATGAGCGTGACGATCCTGAAGGAAGGCAAGGAGTTCAACCAGGGGGTGGGCTACCTGGACGACGGCACCATGGTGGTGGTTGACCACGCGCGGAAGCTGATTGGACGGTCCGTCGGCATATCCGTGACCAGCGTGTTGCAGACTGCCAGCGGCAAGATGATCTTCGGCAAGATGGACGAGAACGGCAGGGCAACTCCCATCGAGCCAGCGGAAAGTACGCGCGGGGCCTGAGATGACCGCGACACTGGTGGCAAGCGGGAGGATAGCCGGAATCGACTGCCCCTGCACCAAGCGCAATTGTCCAAGACACGGGGCCTGCGACGAATGCCGCGAGTACCATCGCAACGCGAGACGCCCCAGACCGCCTTACTGCGAAAGAAAACGAAGTTGGTTCCAGGGGCTTTTCGTCAAGACGCCCGCCGCAGCAAAATGATTTCCAGCAAAATGAGCTGTGAGGGCACTGAGCCAGTTACGAAGCGCGCAGGCGCTCGGCCAGCCGCCGCTTCACCTCAGGCCAGTCAGTGCCGACGATCGAGTAGCGAAATGAATCGCGAGGTATGAAGTCCGCGGCCATGCGATGAGCACGCAGGACTCCTTCAAATTTTCCGCCAATCCGTTCGATAGCAGCTTGCGAGCGCGTGTTGCGCGCGTCGGTGTGCAGGCAGACTCGCAACACCTGCCAAACTTCAAATGCATAGGTCAGCATGAGGAGCTTTGCCTCAGTGTTGGCGGCGGTGCGGATGGCGGCGTGCGAGAGCCACGTGTAGCCGATTTCGCAGACGTCGGGATGTTGGCGGCCGTGGCGGGGATGTCCGGCGGGCCATGCCCAACGCTCGATGTCAAAGAAGCGGGTCGAGCCGACGAGGGCGCCGTCGGTGATGCGGATGGTCGCAAAGGGCAGGGCGGCGCCAGCCTCCCGCCAGGCAAGCGCGGTTTCAATGTAGCGGAGGACGGCGTCACGGCCGATCGGGACAGCGCTCCATTGATAGAGCGCGGGATCGCCGGCGGACGCAGCCACAAGGCCATCCGCGTGAGACAGCGCGAGCGGTTCAAGACGAATGTGGCGGCCTTGCAAGTGAACGCTCTCGATCATCTGATGCTCAAGAGCGCCCCTTACGCGGGCGCGACTGCAAACTCAGTGAGATTGCTAATCTGAAGGACCGGCTCGATGTCGGTGTAATTGGGAATGTCCCCTTGCAATCGGTCGGCAACGGGCATGAATGCCTGCATGAAGACATCGGCTGATTCGCAAGTGAAGCCGGCGATGGCTGCGTAGGCAGGCGGCTGGCCCGGCTCCGGTCCGCTGACGCCGATCTCTGCTGTTACCGCTTTGAGGGCGTGCCCGAGCAGTTTGGTGGCCATTGGCATGTGGACGTTCAGATAGTAGTCCGCGTCAAAGTGACTACCGGGTTTGTTGGGGTAGATAACACTTACCTTGATCATTGTTCCTCTTTCAAAAATGCGCTCTCTGAAGGGCCCTGACTTGCGTGATCAGTACTTGGGTACCTTCGGGTCGATCTGATCGGCCCAGGCGAGAATGCCGCCCGCGAGGTTCTTGACGTTAGGGTAGCCGGACTGCTGGAGAAACTCAGCGATGCGCTGGCTGCGGCCTCCGGACCGGCACTGCACAACGATCTCGCGGTCGCGGTCGATCTCGGCCAGCCGCTGCGGCACCTCGTTCTGCGGGATGAGCGTGCCGCCGATGTTGGCGATCTGGTACTCGTAGGGCTCGCGGACATCGAGGATGAATAGATCTTCGCCGGCGTCGAGCCGTTGCTTGAGCTCCTGAACGCTGATTTGAGGAATGTTGTTCTTCACGGGTTTCTCCTGGCTGGTTTCGGGCGTGATGCCGCAGAACTGCTGATAATCGATGAGCCGGGTAACGGTGGGATTCCGCCCGCAGACGGGGCACTCTGGATTCTTTCGAAGCTTGAGCTCGCGGAAGCGCATGGCGAGGGCGTCAAGCAGCAGCAGACGTCCGATCAGCGGCTCTCCTTTGCCGAGGATGAGCTCGATGACTTCAGTGGCCTGGATGACGCCGACCAGGCCGGGCAAGATACCCAGCACTCCGCCCTCTGCACAGCTCGGCACCAGGCCGGGCGGCGGCGGCTCGGGATAGAGGCAGCGATGGCACGGGCCTTCGCGCGTGGCGAAGACGCTGGCCTGACCCTCGACGCCAACCTCGGGCAGAATGAGATGGCGCGCGTAGCGGGAGAGATCGGCAGAGGTAAGCTCAGGGAGCTGGGTTGGGGAAATGGAGACGGCCACGAGTCGGATTCTCCGGTCATTCTCAGTTTACCGGGCCGGGAAGGCCATGGGGACGGGGCGAAGAATGTGGCGCAGGCCAGCATACGACGAGCGGCTCCGGAGTTTGCGGAGCCGCTCAGCTTGTGGTTCGGTTTGGCCCATAGAGAGACGCTATTGCGCGGGTTTTGGCGCCGGCGCGGCAGGCTTGGCGGCTGGCGCCGCGGTTGGCTTGGGCTTCCAGAAATCCGGATCGGATTTGATCCAGTCTTCGCCGACGTAGCTCATTTTGGGATTCACGACGAAGAGTTCGCTGTGAGAAGAGTCGACGGCTGCTCCGAAGCGTTCATCGAGCTTCCGCATGCCCTCCTCGCCGCCCATGGCTTCACGGAATTTCTTGTCCTCTGCGAAGCCGGTGTCGATTGCCGACATCGAAGGATCCCCGGTTATCGCGATGTAGGTGCCGTCTTCACCGCCGAAGGCCATTTCGTACAACCCCCAGTGTGCGCTAGTCCCGGCCTTGTCGTGCGCATCTTTGACCATTTTCACCACCTCGCGCCATTCCTTGACGTGGCCGGGCCGGACGTGGAAGACGGAGATCTGGTAAACGCGGTGGTTTTGCAAGTCGTTGTGCGGGTGGTAGCTCAGGTCAGCGTCATAGGTGTAAACAACCGAGTCGACTTCGTCCAACAGTTCGCCATCGGCGATGCTGGCGCGCTCCAAGTCAGCGGAGAGGGTGGGGTTCTTGTCCTGCAACTTGTTGTATTTCTCCCAATCCGCAAAGGAGTTGTAGCGGGTGAAGAACAGCGACCGCGACTTGCCTGACAGTGAATTCATCCCGACGTAGTAGAGAGGAAACTTGGCTTTGGTCATGGCAACGACGAAGGCGCTCTCCGTCTTGTCGTGCGCCGCGCCGCCCTTGTAGGGCTTGGTGAACTCGCGGGTGATTTGCAGAACCGTTGGTTCGGATGGGGTTGATGCAGCATCTTGCGCCGCGGCGAATGTACTGCCAACAACCGCGAGAGACAGTCCCAACAGTAAGGGGCTTACGATCTTCATTTGTGGGAATCCTCCTTGATTTGCTCGGAGTTTCGTTGCGATGGGGGAAGGAACAGCGGGAAGCGCAAGCTCTCCAAGGAAGACGATTATCAATCCCTGCGCCCGGCGATGTAAAGGAGTTTTTGATTTTGCGCGGCGAAAGCCCCGGTTGAATTCATCCAGCGATCACAAATCCGGCTCGCATGCCCTTCGCGCGCGCTGGCAGAGCCGACTCCATTGGCGTCGAGCAGGTGCGGCGTCCGGATTGTGACCTGCTTCGAGAAATGAGGAATTGCAGCGCGGAACATAGGTGTGCGAGATTGGTCTTACGGGAAGCGCTGCCTGTCTTCACTATTCTTCCAAACTGGGTTGCCCTCATGAAACGAAAATCCCGCCATCCCAACTTCGACCAGACACTCGAACTGTTGCGCTCCCATGGCTTCGATGCGGCTCCGTATCCCGGCGTCGACGGGGGAGTGCTGGTGAGCAAGCATGGTGCCGGAGCCGTGGTTGTGCCGGCGCCCAGCGCGAAGGATGCCGACGACCCTGCAGCGGCGTATGCCGTCCACCCTGGAATCGTAGTCAAGGGCGAAGTGGCGCGGCTGCTCGACTGCGGCTACCAGAAATTCATTAAAACTTCCCAATACGAGATTCCCGCCTCGGCCATTCAATTGCAGGCGATCCACGTGTTCAGCGAGGAACTGAAGCAGCTCATCGGCGAGGTCAGCCTGTACAACGAGTCGCTGGGTACCACAAGTGACGTGTATCGCTATGATCGCCTGATGGGCCGCGAAGCCGCAGAGGCTGTTCCCGCTCAGCCGGAGGAGTTGGCCGACGGGCACTGATCTCCGCTGAACGATCCAGCGGAGCAGGCGATGGACGGATGGGAAGACAGGGAGGGGTTCGCGGCCCGGTATTCGGATCGGCGCTCTGACCCGCGTCACTCAGTGGACGAAGATTCCGTTCTCCTCTTCCTGGGTAATGGAAAGCCGTTGGCAGGCCGCATTGTCGATCTGAGCCAGGAGGGCTGCCGCATGCGCACCGAAGAGCGAGTTACCGCGCGCGCCGGCTCGCCCGTCGAGGTTTTCTTCCGAGTGAACAGTGTTGCGTTCCGGTTTGGTGGAGTTCTGCAATGGAACGACGGCGGCCACCTTCTGGGCATCCGCTTTGTGAACATGAACCCGCAGCGCGTGGTCGAGTTGGCGAACGTGATCTGCGCTATGCAGGAGGACGCGGCGGTGCGGGCCGATGCCGTAAGTCTGCTGGTGGCGGAGCCGGCGGCTCCCAAGCCGGTGGGGCGGGACGCGAACGAGTGGGCCGAAGACCGGAGCCGCGAATCCGCCGATAGCGTGGGCAGGGAGTTGCCAGAGGCCGAGCAAACTGCCGCGCCGGCGCTTTCGGCAGAATCAGGGCCTGAGTCCTCTCAAGCATCTACGTACCGCAACCGCCGCCGACAGGCTCGTCAAGAGATGGACACCTCCGCAACCATCTTCCTCGTGAGGATCGGGTCGACACTACGGGGGCGGATTCTGGACTTGAGCCTGAATGGTTGCCGCATCCGCACGGACGTGCGCTTTCCAGTGGGAATCTACACACGGGTGGAAACGGAATTTTGCCTCGAGGGATTGCGATTCCGCCTGGGCGGCGTCATTCAAGCGATCCACAACCGCAACACGGTCGGCATTCGCTTCCTCGATCTTAGCGATCGCAAGCGGCAGCAGGTGTTGGAGCTGATCGGTGAGATCAAGCAGTTGCACGCGGCGCAGACCACGGCGGAGCCCGCGGCGGAAGGCTGCATTTGACAGCGGCCGGCGGGGCGCCAACGCTTCCCCAGGGTATGCCGCCAAAGTGGGGCTCATAGGCACGGAGTTTGCGCGGCGAGATGAGGGGCGACGGATTCTTCGTTCTCGCCGGATACCGGAAGGACGACCCACACAACATCATCGGGCTCGACCAGTACCGGTTGGCGCTGCCCGACAATGGATTGGTGATCGGCGGCATCACACGAGATAACAACCCCTGGACCGGGCAGCTGATCGCGATGCGCGCGCAGCCCTGAGCGCGAAGGCTTCCGTCACCGTGGCGGCGCTTGCGAGCGAGGTGCGGACGCAGTTCCTTCAACCGGCAGGCTCGATCTCGATGTAATCGAGCGCAGCTGGGTCGCTGCCATCGGGGGCGCCTTCCACGCGTAGTGTGTCGCCTGGCTTCAACTCGATGCCTCGTCCATCGGGGCCGCGCGCGGTGTAGCGCGTCGAGTTGTCGCCATTGGGCCGCCGCGAAGGCAGCGTGTCATTCGCGGCCCACGAGACAATCTCTGTTCCATCGATCCCGAGCGTGAAGTGCGCCACGCCGCCCTGAAGATCGAAGTACTGAACAGCAATGTCGAAGAGCCCGGCGTGACCGGTGTAGGTCCACTCTGCGGTGCAGGTCTTTTGCGCGGAGTTCGGGTCGCAGGCCACAGCCTTTCCGCCAGAAGCATTCTCCCAAGGCGTGACATCGCTGACTTTGTACCCGGCGAGGCGCGCGTCTTCGGCTTCCATGCGGCCGGGATAGTGGCCGGCGCGGCCAAGCGCATCGGGGATGTCACTCTCTTTGAGGAAATACTGCACGATTGCGTCTCGCCAAACGATGGCATGGCCCGCCTGGTACTCGAGCCGCCCGAGCTCATCGGTGTAAAGCTGCGGATCGATCTTCCCCTTCAGCGTCGCCCATTCCTTGCCGAGCCGAGCCGCCTCTTCCGCGCCTTCGTAATGGCTGTCATAGACGTACTGGATGACGGTCTTGCCCGAGTGCAATTTGTAGGTCCACGGCACGTGGTGGAAGAACAGCAGCAGATCGTCGGGCGTGGTGGCCGGCGACTCGTACATCTTCGCCACTTCAGTCGGGTACTGGCCGATGAAGCCGGTGCCCGTGGCCACGGTGCGATCCATGCCGATGCCTTGGGCGTCGTCGCGGTGCCACTGGCCCCAGCCGTTCCGTTCGCTCGATTCGATGTTGGGCCCGTAATGGCTGCCGGTGATGTCGGTGAGCGTCTGCGAGCCGAGAAAGCCCGTGTAGTGCACGTACGTAGGCCACGACTGCATGAGCATTTTGTCGACCGTGGCAACTACTTCGGAGTTGGGATTGATGGTTTGCCGCGTCCACTCGGAGGCGATCTGTTCGGGTGAAAGATCCGGGTTCCACGCCAGGCGGCCGAAGGCGTAGAGATTCGCCATCACCAGCGGAGAGCCCAGCCACCCGTCGCGCCCCACGCAGGAGACGCCCACCATGCCTCCCAGCGGCCGGTTAAAGCTCTTCCCGGCGATGATTTCCTTAACTGGCGTCACGCGGTTCTCCGCATGCAGATCGAATTCGAGCACCTGCTTCCACAACGGCGCGAGATACACAAGATGACGCTGCTGGCCCGTGTACTCCTGCGTGATCTGCAGTTCCATGGCCTCGCTCGTCTTGCGTAGCCCGGAAAAAAGGGGCGAAACCGGTTCATTCGTCTGGAAGTCGATAGGGCCATATTTGATCTGAACGATGACGTTGGGCGCGAATTGCCCGTCGAGGGGGTGAAAGATGTCATAGGCGGCGCGCGCACGGTCGGCTTTCAGGTCGCTGTAATCGAGGTGGTTGTTGTAGACGAAGGCGCGGTAGAGAACCACACCGCCGTGGTGTTGGACCGCGCCAGCAAGCAGATTGGCGGCGTCTGCCGGGCTGCGGCCATAGCTGGCAGGGCCGGGCTGTCCCTCCGAATCGGCCTTCACCGTAAAGCCGGCGAAATCCGGAATGAGCTGGTAAATCTCATTTACCTTCGCGCTCCACCATGCTTTTACGTCGGGATCGAGCGGATCGAAGGTCTTGAGGCCGCCGATTTTCTCCGGACTGGCGATGTCGACGCTGATGGCAAGGCGCACGCCCCACGGACGCATCGCATCGGCAATGCGAGCCAGGCCCTTAATCATTTCGGGCGTTAGGAACGGAGCGGCGTCGTTCACGTTGTTCACGTTGCAGCCATTGATGCCGACCGACGCAAGCAGGCGCGCGTATTCCTTCACTGCGCTCAGGTCATCGAGAACCTTGCCATTCTCGAAGAAGAACGAACGGCCTCCGTAGCCGCGGGTGATGCTGCCGTCGAGATTGTCCCACTCGTCCACCCAGCGGATGGGCATGGCGGGGGCTTCGATCACGTCGAGATGCGAAAGGTCAGTACCGGTTGCAACGCGCCGCAACAAATCGAACGCGCCGAAGAGCGCGCCGTGCTCGTTCGATCCGGCAACAATGACGAGCGGCTGCCCGTGCCACACGGTCCGCTTGAGCCAGAATCCGTGCGCGGCAATGTGAGCGGGGACCACGAGGCCCGGAAAAGCTGCGCGAACTTCATCGAGCGTGCCGACCACGGTTTCGCCAAGTGGAGGATTGGATTTCCCTTTCGTACCCGGCATCAAGTCCAAGATCCCGATCACACCGGGCCGCAGCTCGGTAGCCGCACTCTGTTCGAGAACATTGGTTCCAAGCGCTCTAACGGTGCGAGGGAGATCCGCGAGCTGAACCCGATTATCGGCGTACTTGAGCCACGCCTGGTCCGCCATTTGGGCGTGCGCCGCCAGCCCCGCAGAAAAAAATGCCGCCAGCACAAATGTGAGCAGGAAATCGTTTTTCCGCTGCGCCGCAACCCTCTTTTCCGCCATGTTTTCAACTCCCTACAACGTTCTACCACCTTGCCGTGGTTGATAGACTTGTTTGGTCGTGATTGCAGGGAGGGATTTCCGCTATGCCCGCCACCATGCAGGCCGTTGTGAAAGCCAAGGCCGCGCCCGGCATCGAGCTGCGCGAGGTGCCGGTGCCAGTTCCCGGCCCCGGCGAAGTGCTGGTGCGTGTGCAAACCGCGAGCGTTTGCGGAACCGACCTGCACATCTACAACTGGGATCCCTGGGCCAGGGGCCGCATTCATCCGCCGCTGATTCCGGGGCACGAGTTTGCCGGGGTTGTCGCCGCGCTGGGCAAGGGCGTTTCCACCGTCCACGAAGGCGACCTGGTGAGCGCGGAGATGCACGTGGCCTGCGGCAAATGCCTGCAGTGCCGCACCGGCCTGGCGCATGTGTGCCAGCACGTCCGCATTCTGGGAGTCGACGCCGACGGCGCCTTTGCCAGCTACGCCGTCATTCCCGAATCGAATATCTGGAAGCTGTCGCCGTCGATTCCGCACGATTACGCATCGCTGCTCGATCCGCTGGGCAATGCGGTGCATTCCGTACTGGCCGGGGAGATTGCCGCGAGGACCGTCGCCGTGACGGGTTGCGGCGCAATCGGACTGTTCTCGATCGCGGTGGCCAAGGCGTGCGGAGCGGCGCGCGTCTTTGCCACGGAAACGAATGCGCATCGCAGGCGCGTGGCGCTGGAGATGGGCGCCGAGCTTGCCCTCGATCCCACTACCGATCATGTGGAGAAACGGATTCTCGAGGCCACCGGTGGCACCGGCGTCGATGTTCTGCTGGAGATGTCGGGCCATCCCGAAGCCATGCGATTGGGCTTTGCACTGTTGCGCACCGGCGGCCGCGCCTCGCTGCTCGGCATTCCCTCACGGCCCTTCGAGCTCGACTTCGCCCGTGACATCATCTTCAAAGGCGCCACGGTGCAAGGCATCAACGGCCGCAAGATGTTCGAGACGTGGTTTCAGATGGAGGCGCTGCTGGCGACCGGCAAGCTGAACCTGGAGCCGGTGATCACGCATCGCCTGAAGCTGAGCGAGTTCAAGAAGGCAATGGTGCTGCTGGAGTCTGGCGAGGCGATCAAGGTGGTCATGCGGCCTGAGTGAGTAAAGACAGGGAATAGGGATTAGGGAACAGAAAAACGACGCTTCGCGCGAGAGAATTACTCGACAAGGCTTACGCGGCGCAGGCCGCGAACTGCGTTTCCCAGGTATATCGCGTCCGCCGTCCGCAAATCTTCCTCGAACAGCACGCGTTCCTCGATTTCCGGCCGCGTTTCGAGCAGATGGCGCCGGTAGACGCCAGCCAGCAACCCGCACTCGACCGGCGGTGTGAACCAGCGGTTGTCCTTCTCGACAAAAACATTGCTGATGGCGCCTTCCGTTACTTCGCCGCGCTGGTTGAGGAAGAGCGTGTCGTCGAACCCGGCGCGCGCTGCCCGCTCGAACGCCTGTGCATAGAGCGGGCGATGCGTGGTCTTGTGGTAGAGCATCGGGTCCGCGGGGTCGGTGCGCTCCGCCGCGATGCGCACGCGGCCAATGCGCTGCTCGGCGGCGCGCGGCGGCAAAACCTCGTTTGAAATCTCGAAGGCGCCGCCACTGTCGAACAGCAGCCGCACCTTGCGAAGCGCTCGATCTGGAAATTGTCGTGCGTATTGTTCAAGTGCTGATTTCACCTCCGCGCGCTCGCACGCAAAACCGAAGTACTCCGCCGAATCTTCGAGCCGATCGAGATGCAGCCCCAAAAACGGATAGTTGCCGAGCGGATAGCCGCCGTCCCACAGCATGGTTTCGATCAGCGAGAACTCCTCCGGCAACTCCGTCGAACTCCGCGTGAGGAATTCCGCTTTCAGCAAACACTCGCGGTACTCTTCGGCCGGATCGGAGTCGATGACAATGCCGCTGCCGGCGCCCATCCTGCCTCGCTCGCCGTCCAGCTCCAGCGTGCGAATGGCCACGTTGAAGACTGTCTGCCGCGGCGAGAAGAAGCCGATGGCTCCGGTGTAGACGCCGCGCGGTGAGCCTTCGAGCTCAGCAATGAGCTGCATAGCCCGCACTTTGGGCGCGCCGGTGACCGACCCGCAGGGAAACAGCGCGCGGAAGATGTCGCGAAAGCCCACCTCGGGCCGCAGCTCGGCGCTGATCGTCGAGGTCATCTGCCAGAGCGTGGCGTAGCGCTCGACGGCAAAGAGATTCTCCACGCGCACGCTGCCCGTACGCGCCACGCGGCCGAGGTCGTTGCGCACGAGGTCGACAATCATCAGGTTTTCGCTGCGGTTTTTTGCGTCATTGCGCAACCATTCGGCGATGGCGCGGTCTTCGCGTGTAGTGCGCCCGCGCCGCGCGGTGCCTTTCATCGGGCGCGTGACGATGCGCCGCCCGCCACGGCGGGCGTCAACGTGTTCGATGCGGAAGAACAGCTCCGGCGAGAACGAAAGGACGCGGCGGCCCGGCTGCCAGTGGAGGAACGCGCCGTAGTCGACCGGTTGTCGCGCACGGAGCCGAGCATAGAGCTTCGCCGCGCTGCCCGGCACTTCGATCCTCAACGGCGCGGTGAAGTTGAGCTGATAGACGTCGCCGGCGCGAATCCACTCGTGGATGGCGGCGATGCGCTGGGCGTATTCGGCTTCGGTGAGCGCAAACTCCGCGGAGATTTTGGGCTTCGCGCCTGGCGCGCGGGCCGCCGCGTCCGTCGCCGCGCGCGGCTCGCCGTGCAGGAAGCGCACCAACTTCGGCGGTTCGTCGCCGGCGAATGTCCCAGCCTTGTGGTCGAAGACGTAGCTCCGGTCGTAGATCCCGAACCAGGCCAGAGGATGGGGGATCGGTTGGCCTTCGCCGCCGGCGCGCGCTCCTGCCTTCGGCTCAAAACAACTTCCGCACTCGTAGCTGAAGAATCCCGCCGCGCACTGCCCCGCGGCCACCGCGCTCTCAACCTCCCCAAAAAGGACCGGGATCTCTGCCGCCGAATACGCCGCACACACACGCAGCGGAGCCGTAAACAGTTGTGTCCACGGCTCCTCATTCGATTCGGCGCGATCCGGCTTGCAGCCTTCCAGCAGCACGGTCGCCGGTGTGTGCTCCACCAGCGCATGGACCTCTGCGGGAAGGGGATGCAGCCGCGTCATGCAGGCAGTGTATAGCGGCTCTCCAATTTGCATTGGTTGAAACCGCAACTGCTTCGTGGCGTTTTCCCTCAAGAAAACGCCACCTTGCACGCCCTTTTAGACTTCACAAGAATTGGAGAGCCGCTCTTAAGATCCGCCCTGGACCGTGAGCACCATGGTGGTGGAGTTCGTGATCGCGGTGACGCCGTTACTTGACTGCCCAGTGACGGTGACGGTGTAGGTGCCCGACGGAGTTGCAGGAGGATGCGAGGGGCCGTTTTGGTAGTAGTGGTAAAGCGCTTTGCATGAGGTTGCGCCCATTGTGGTTACTACGCCCATCAGCGCCACCAGCGCCAAGCGCTGCAACCAGCGCCGCCGGCGCGCACTCCATGCCAGTCCGCCGAACCCCAGGAGGCCGGGCAGCAGAATGGCCCAGGCGACAGGGCTGCTCCTGCGCTCAACCGGAGAGGGCCGCATTTTCTGGCCTACAAAATGCTCCTGCGTCTGAATCAGCATCGAGCTGACGGGCGGGCAAGCCGATGCGGGCGAGCCGGAGGGGCAACTGGCAGGCGTGGTGGCCAGGATCTCCACGGTTTCCGGCGTGAAGGTGCACGAGGCCTCGCTGGGAAGGCCCGAACACGAGAGCGTGACGAACATCGGCGCCGTGAGGGCCGCGTTGTCTTCAGGCTCAATAGTTACTGCAACGGAGCCCGAGGCGCCGGCCGTGAGAGTGAGGGGCAATGAAGCAGGCGCAACGGCCGCGAGTGTGATGGAAAAGTTCGGCGTCGCGCTGGCCTGGCCCGTGACGTTGCTGGCGACCGAAGCTGAACTCAGGTGCGACGCGTCGCCCATAAACACGGCGCGCAGGGCGTGATCACCGCCCGGCAGCGACAGGACCGAAGTCGCCTGGCCGTCGCGGTTCAAAGCCACTTCCGCCAGTTGGCTGTTTCCGTCTTCGATCATCACCGCGCCGCTTGCGGGCACGCCGTCCGCGCCGGTCACGGCCACCGAGGCGGTCGCCTGCGTGTGGCCGCCCTGGTCGCTGGTTTCGAGCGTCAGCGTGGTTTGTGTCGCGATCTTTTGCGCCGCCGCGGCCGCCGGCAGCACGGCCAGCGCCAATGCGACACCCAGTCCTGCGATCCACTCAAGCCGCAAACCGCGGCGGTTCATGCCTCTCACTTGCACCTGCTCCAACTCTCCAGAAGAATCGGCCATCGACCCTGCGGCGCTTCGCCCTTGACCTCTGCGTAAACCCCTATTGTATCTGGCATGGGCACATCCCGGCCAACCCACCCGCCCATGCCATTTGGACTGCAGATTTGACGCGTAAAGTCCGGATTGGAAAGTTTGCCCGGCTCAGGCAAATCCGTCGTTCCGGGCAATTCTTGCGCGACTCCAACTCATTTCACCGGCTCTTCCTGCTTTGCCGCGCGCCGCCGCCGGCCGCTTAACAGGTAAATCGCCGCCCGAAGTTCCAGCAGCGGATCGGCCGAAGGTTCGATGCCGTCGACTCGTGGAATGGGATCAAAGATGATCTGCTGTTGCTGCGCCGCATCGTCTTTCACGGCTTGGGTCAACTCGATCGTGCCCAGTTCCACCAGCTCGCGGCTTTCCGGCCATTGCACCGTGGCATCGTTGATTGCGTCCCCCGACCCGGCAACCTGCACCACAACCTTTAACCGGATGGCGCTGCCGGCCACGCGTCTCGCAAGCTCCTCGTAGTGATAATTGGGCGCGAGAGCCGCCGCATCCGCATCGGCAAAGTACTCCGTCCCTTGCTCGGGCAGAATGCGATACCGCCCGAACTTCGTCTCTCCCGCAGCATTCGTAAACGCATACGCGGTGACGGCGAAAAAGGCCTCCCGCGCCAGGCTCGTTGGAAACGGCTTGGGTGCCTGGACAAACTTGAGCGCCGCCGGATGCGAACCCAGAAATATTTCGATTGGCTTTGGTGAAGGCGCGTCGGGTCCGCTCGCCGCAGCGGCTTTCAGAAACTCAAGAAACTCGTAGCCGTCGCGCGCCGGGAACCCATTGGTCGAATGGCTCACGATGTCGGTGTGCACATGCCCCGCCAGGTTGAACCGGATCGCCAGTCCTCGCGGATTTGCGTCAGACACTGAATCCGGAATCTGCGGCAGGCCTGTCGAGTTTGAAAAACGGGCTGTGACCGGCGTGCTTGCTCGTGAAATGTGAGGCGCGCGCGTCAGTCGCTCCGCGCCGGGCGACGGCGTAAAGCTCCCGGTCAGCAGCGCTCCTTTGGCGTGCGCTGCCCGATACCCCGGGTGTACGCCAAAGAGAATCTCGAACTCCTTTAATAGATCGTTAGCAAGTGCGACAATGCGTTCGTCCTGTGGTAACGGCATAAACAGACCTCCTGGGTGAAAGCAGTGTAATTCAGCCAGGTTGCTTTGTTTGCTCAGCGGGCGTCTCCACGCTCCCCGCCGCGCTATGCTTTTGAGCGTAGGTATATCGCCATGACAGAGGCTGTTTCCCGTCCCCAGCTTGCCCATTTGACCGCCGTGCTCGACGAGCTGCGCGCCAAGGGCACGCACTTCAATCTCCGCGTCCTCGACGATCAGCAGGCGCCGGTCTGCCACTACGACGGGCGCGAGGTCATTAACCTGGCCAGCAACAACTACTTGGGACTGGCCAACGATCCGCGGCTCATTGAGGCGGCCATCAATGCCACGCGGAAGTTCGGCGTCGGCTCTGGCGCGGTGCGCACCATCGCCGGAACCATGCGCATCCACATGGACCTCGAAGAAAAGATCGCGCGCTTCAAGAATGTCGAGGCCTGCGTGGTCTTCCAGAGCGGCTTTGCAGCCAATGCTGGAACGGTAAGCGCCATCCTGGGCAAAGAGGACTTCATCTTCTCCGACGAGCTCAACCACGCCAGCATCATCGACGGCGCGCGGCTGTCGCGGGCCACGATCAAGGTCTTCCGGCACAAAGACATGGCCCACTGCGAGGAGTTGCTGCAGCAGCTTGCCTCGGAGCCCGGCAGGAAGCTCGTCATCACCGATGGCGTCTTTTCGATGGACGGCGACATTGGCCCCGTGGACAAGCTCGCCGCGCTGGCCGAGAAGTACGGCGCCATCATGATGGTCGACGATGCCCACGCCTCGGGCGTGCTGGGCCGCAACGGGCGCGGGTCAGTAGATCACTTCGGCATGCATGGCAAGGTGGACGTACAGGTGGGCACGCTCTCCAAGGCCATCGGCGCGCTGGGCGGCTATGTCTGCGGATCGAAGGACCTGATCGACTACCTCTACCATCGCGCGCGGCCGTTTCTGTTCTCCACCTCGCATCCGCCGTCGGTAGCCGCCACCTGCATCGCGGCCTTCGACATTCTGGAACATGAACCGGAGCGGATTCTGCGCCTGTGGTCGAACACACGCTACTTCCAGGGCGAGCTCAAGCGCATCGGCTTCAACATCGGCGGCGTAAACACTCCCGCCACAGAGACGCCCATTACTCCGATCATTGTGGGCGAGGGCCGCGCAGCCATGGAGTTCAGCCGTGCGCTCTTCGACGAAGGCGTGATGGCGACAGGAATTGCGTTCCCCACGGTGCCCGAAGGCAAGGCGCGCATCCGCGCCATCCTGACCAGCGAGCACACGCGCGCACAACTTGACCGGGCGCTGGAGACGCTGGAGCGCGTGGCGAAGCAAATGGGGATTCTACAATAGGCTGAAATGATCGCTCACCTGCGCGGCAAGCTCATCTTCAAGCAGCCCGGCCAGGCCATCGTCGAGGCCGCGGGCGTGGGCTACGACGTCGCCATCTCCATACCTACGTTTACGGCGCTGCCCTCGGTGGGCGCTGAGGCCGCGCTGCACATTCATACGCAGGTCAGCGAGGATCAGATTGCTCTGTTCGGGTTTCTGGACCGCGAGGAAAAGCGGCTCTTCGAGCGGCTGATTACGGTCGGCGGCGTGGGGCCCAAGCTGGCTATCAAGATGCT
>Ga0182027_10002592_pt1 | contig 29192 bp, 24 predicted proteins | sample 712E1DmetaG_FD_121300 | JGI IMG/M metagenome (GOLD analysis project Ga0182027, IMG submission 121300) | Permafrost microbial communities from Stordalen Mire, Sweden - 712E1D metaG (Illumina Assembly) | ecosystem: Environmental > Terrestrial > Soil > Wetlands > Permafrost | place: Sweden...
GATTTGTGGATTCATGGCAGGGATTTACTTTTTCGCTTTTTTCAGCGCTTAGATTTCCGGTTTCATATATAATATATTTAAGTTTATGAAGTATTTAATAACAGGCGGAGCGGGATATATTGGCAGTTTTATGGTTAAGCGGCTTTTGGAAAAAGGAGATGAAGTTGTGGTAATCGATAGTTTGGAAAGAGGTCATGCGGAGGCAATTGATAATAGAGCTAAGTTTTATAACGGAAATCTTTTAGACAAAGAATTTATCGCAAAGGTTTTTGGGGAAAATAAATTTGATGGGGTAATCCATTTTGCCGGTTTTATCTCAATGGGAGAATCAATGGAAAACCCATACGTCTATTTTCAGAACAATGTTTTTGCCTCACTTAATCTAATTGAAGAAATGGTTAAGACAAACACTAATAATTTTATTTTTTCTTCATCGGCAGGTGTTTATGGTAATCCGGCGCAAGTCCCGATTCCTGAGGAAAGCCCGACAAATCCTACAAATCCCTATGGGGAAAGTAAATTAATGGTTGAAAAAATTATGAATTGGTACGGAATGACAAAAAAACTATCAACAGTGGCATTAAGGTATTTTAACGCCGCAGGAGCCTCGCTGGACGGTTTAATGGGCGAACAGCATGCGCCTGAAAGTCACATAATTCCTAACGTTATAAAGGCATTATTGGAAAATAAACCGTTCAGTCTTTTCGGAACAGACTACAAGACTGAGGATGGCAGTTGTGTCAGAGATTATATTCATGTCTTAGATTTAGTTGAGGCACATATATTGGTTTTAGAAAGATTAATCGGCCAACCGGGAAGTTACGTGTATAACGTAGGGACAGGTAATGGATTTTCCAACAAGCAAATAGTTGAAATGGTGGAAAAAGTTTCGGGCAAAAAAATAAATACTCAAGATTCTCCAAGACGACCAGGTGATGCCGATGAGTTGGTTGCCGATTCTACAAAAATTAAAACTGAACTGGGATTTAATCCCAAATATTCGGATCTGGAGACGATTGTTAAAACAGCTTGGCAATGGCACAACAAAAAAAGTTAAAATTTAAAGTTAATAATCAGAAATTATTAAGTAAAATAATTTTTATTATTCTCTTGGTAATAATCTTCTTTAATGTTGGTTCAACGGTTTGGAATTTAAGGACAAAATATTTTTCCACAGATTATTGGCAAAGGTTTCCGTCTTTAGAAAAAATCTACCTTAGCTCTCAGTACGTAAATAAACATCCGCTTGGTTGGGCGCCGGATGAGATAATTGAATCCTACGCAGGAGGAGCATTTATTAGAGGTATTAATCCAGTTTATGTTTTGCCTGATACTCCGCCACTTGGAAAATATTTAATTGGTTTATCCGCTGTGCTTTTTAATAACGAAACCACAGTAATCTTACTTTGTGTAATTTTATCCTTAATATTGTTATACATATTAAGCTATCAAGTTATGAGTTCAAAATTTCTAGCGCTAGCTCCGCCATTTTTATTAAGCTTTGAACCAATTTTTAAGAATCAACTTATCTATTCACCTCTTTTAGACATTATTCAATTAGTTTTTCTTCTATCCGCTTTTATTCTTTTTAACAAGGCTTTGGTTTCAAAGAAGCCGTTATTATTTTTACTATTGGCTAATGTTTTTGTCGGGATGTTTATTTCCACAAAGTTTTTTATAACCGGGCTGACAATTATTGCCGCGTTTTATTTAGTACTTTTAATTAAAAGAGACAAAAAAAGATTAATGGAACTTACTTTAACGGTTCCTGTTTCTGTAATAATTCTTTTATTAAGTTACATCAGAGTTTTTGCATTCGGATACGCGTTTAATAAATTTTTAGGAATCCAGAAATGGGTTTTTCTTTACCATAAGAGTCAACTTATATTGCCCTTTTCCATCTGGCCACTGATTTTATTGAATAAATGGTACGTTTGGTTTGGAAATAAACCTGTGATATCCGATTCGCAGTGGTTTATAACCTGGCCGGTAATCACCCTGGCAACCCTTATAACAGGCATAGCAGGAATGCTTAGGAGAGTAAGACTAAACGAAAATACGTGGGTTTTAATTGCTTGGGTAATATTTTACTTTGGTATTTTTAGTTTTGGACAAATTACATCACGTTACTTCGTAATTCTTATCCCGGTATTATATGTTATTGCTTTTTATGGGGCTGTTAAAGTAGTAAGGAAAATTTTTCTCCATGAAAATAAATAATCTCGTTAAAAATCTTTTTTATACGAGTTTAATTTTTGCGGCATTTATTTTTGTTATACGGCCAATTCTCCATGGCGGTTTATTTCAAACGTTTGATAATGTTCAGGTTGTAAGAATTGACCAAATGGCAAGAGAGTTAATTCACGGTCAATTCCCGGTTAGATATGTCAATGACTTAGGTAATGGCGGAGGATACATGCTATTTAATTTTTATCCTCCATTGGTTTATTATGTCGGCGCAGTATTGCATTTAATTGGATTCTCTTTGGTAGGATCTACGAGGATTGTTTTTATTTTGGGGTATCTTATTGGCACGTTAACAATGTTTGCTGTTCTTAGAAGAAAAGTTAATTTGTTAAGCGCTACTTTAGGTACTACATTATTTTTATTTTCCGCTTATTTTGCCGATGAAATATATGTTAGAGGTACTCTCGCGGAGTTTTTTGCCATTGCCATATCTCCCTTGGCTTTAGGGTTAACTTTGGAACTTAAAGAGAAACAAACATATTTAAAAAGTATTCTTTTGGGAATCGTTTTGGGTTTGCTTGTTTATGCACATATTTTTGTTGCCATAAATATGGTGATGATTGGAATTATTATTTTTCTGTTTCCGCCTTTTTTCCGTAAACAGTATCTTTTGGGAGGATTGTCGTTGTTAATAGGAGCATTATTATCAGCTTCTTTTTGGTTGCCGTCATTTTTGGAAGAAAGATTTACTCAATACTCAATCAGTTATTTTGCCACAAGTTCGTATAAAGGCAATTTGCTGCCTATTCCTCAATTACTAGGTTTTGCACATATTCCTTGGGGTTTTAAGCCGCCAATTTTGGGCATTTCCTTAAGTATCGGAATAATAATTGTCATAATAGGTATTATTTTACTCCGGAAAAAGAACTATCTCCTTATAGGAAGTTTAGCTGCTTTTTTGGTGTCTCTTTTTTTGGCAAGCGATTTAAGTAGATTCATCTGGAATTCAAGTAATTTTCTGCAAATGCTGCAATTTCCTTGGAGATTTTTGGCCGGAGCAACCGTAGCGGGAATTTTTGCAATTTGTCTTTTTGTAAACGAACTAAAAGGTAAATTCAAGATAGTTGTTTTTTTAGGATTAATAATCTTAGTTTTGGGCAATTATTCTTATTTTAGCTCGTTACATTATGATTACGTTTCAGTCTATACAGCTGATGATGCCTGCAGCTCTACTACCTGGGCAGCAGAGTATCTGCCAAAATGGACAAATGTTTGTTTGCCTAAGCCAAAAAAGAAAACAGTACCGCTTATAACAAGCAACGACCGTGAATCGAAATTTAACTCAGTAACTGTGAATAATTATGGCAGAGCAATTTCCTTTAGGGCTATGAACAAAATCAACTCTCGAATTATAATACGCAGATATTATTTTCCGGGATGGAATGTTTTTATTGATAATAAGCAAGCGACAATTGAGCCATCTGGTAGGGAAGGGTTAATTACGGTTACAATTCCATCGGGCATGCATAGTGTTAAGGCTGTTTGGCAGGGAACTCTCACAGAGAATATTAGTAATTGGATTAGTGCAATTACATTAATCGGAGTAATAATATTTTTATTGAGTTATAAGAAGTTAAAAAAGTTGTTATAATCATTTTATGAAGATCGCAATTGATATTTCTCCGCTAAAGTCCGGACATAAAGTAAGGGGAGTCGGATTTTATTTAGAAAATCTTAAAAATGCTCTAATAAAATATTTTCCCGAAAATGAGTACATCTTTTTTGAAACCGGAGATAATCTGCCTGCCGATATTGATTTAGTGCACTTTCCTTACTTTGAACCATTTTTTTTAGAACTCCCTTTATATAAAAAATTTAAAACCGTAGTTACCGTTCATGACTTGACGCCAATAGTTTTTTCGGAAAATTTTCCAAGCGGAATAAAAGGAAAAATAAAATGGCAGATGCAAAAATATGCTCTAAAGAAAGCAGATACAATTATTACGGATTCTAAGTCTTCTAAAAAGGACGTAGTTAAATTTGTCGGAGTAAAAGAAAACAAAGTCAAAGTAGTTTATTTGGCAGCAAGAGAGCAATTCAGGAGATTAGAAGACAATAATTGGAAATCAGGAATTATAAAAAAATATAATTTGCCGGAAAAATTTGTTCTATATGTTGGAGATGTTACCTGGAATAAAAATTTGCCCAGACTTCTTGACGCGATTAAGCAACTGAAAATTACGCTGGTGATGGTTGGAAAAAGTTTAGTTTCCGAGAATTACGATAAAGATAACCCTTGGAATGCGGATTTAAATAGGGTCAATGATTTGGCAAAAGACGATAATAATATAATTAGACTCGGTTTCGTTTCCGACCAAGACTTGGTTTCGATTTATAATTTAGCAACTGTTTCTGTTTTGCCGTCTCTTTATGAAGGTTTTGGCTTGCCGATTCTTGAAGCAATGTCTTGCGGTTGTCCGGTAGTTACTAGCAAAGAGGGTTCTTTGGAAGAAGTAGCGGGAGAGGCTGCTTATTACATTGATGCATATGATGTAGAGAGTATAGCAACCGGCATAAAGGATGTATTTAATAGTGAAAATCTTCAAATTAAGTTAAGAGAAAAAGGCTTCGAAAATACGCAGAAATTCTCCTGGAAAAAAACCGCCGAAGATACAGTAGAAGCATATAAGGGAGTTTTGGAGAAATGAATTTTCTGTCAAAACTAATTAAACATGAACTTATTAGCGGCAGCGCGTATATTTTCGCCGGATCAATTTTTGCAAACTTTCTGGCATTTCTTCTAAATCTTTTTCTAGCTAGAAAGCTATCATATGCAGATTACGGGATTTTCGCGAGTCTTCTTTCGATAGCTACGTTAGCATCTATTCCGGCGGGTTCAATTAACACAATTTTAGTTAGATTTGTCTCGGATTATCATAGTAAAGACAACTTAGATAAATTAAAAAGCTTTTACAAAAAATCCTTTAAATTTATTTCTATGTCTGCGTTTTTAATTATATTATTTTTTGTTATTTTTTCCCCATTAATTCAAAATTATCTTCACTTGGATAATGTTTTTTATATAATAGTAATCGGTTTTGCTGTTGCGGCAGGTTATTTGCAAATTGTGAACATGGGGTTTCTGCAAGGGTTAATGAAGTTTGGCTATCTTTCGTTTGCAACCGTATTTAGCGGAGTCGTAAAATTAATTATTGGAATTTTGTTTGTTTTCTGGGGATTTCGGGCATTTAGCGGCCTTTGGTCAATGGTGTTTATGGGACTTGGCGGATTCATAATTGCTTTTATTCCGTTAAGGTTTATTTTCTCCAAAAATACAGACAGTAATATTCACATACCGACTAAAGAAATTTTACGATATGCTCTGCCTGCTTTTTTTGTTGTTTTATTTATGACTTCTTTTACATCAATAGATGTGATTTTGGTAAAACATTTTTTTAATTCTCATGACGCGGGGTTTTATGCGGGGCTTTCGTTAATCGGGAAAGTAATATTTTATTTTACAATTCCTATTCCAACAGTAATGTTCCCGCTTTTAATTAGGAGAAAAAACTTGGGTAAAAATTTTAATAATCTTTTTTATCTTGCGTTGCTTTTAGTTTTACTTCCGTCAGCTGCGATAACAGGATTTTACTTTCTATTCCCTCAGTTTGTAGTAAATTTCTTCTTGGCAGGAAGAGGTTATTTGGAAATTGCAAAATTTGCCGGTCTTTTTGGAGTAAATTTAACAATTTTTAGCTTGATTAATGTCTGCGTAAGCTTTTTCTTATCTTTAAATAAAACAAAAATAGTATTATTGGTTGTTACTGCCGCATTGGCACAAATTCTTTTAATTTATATATTCCACGCCAATTTCTATCAGGTTATTACAGTTTCAATTTCGGTTTCATCAATTCTTCTGCTGTCTCTCTTAGCATATTATGCAAAACTCTTCCTTAACTTCCGGTAATTTATGCTATACTTTAGGTATGGAATTGATCACACTTGAAAATTATAAGACTTCAAGACTTATTAAAGATGTAGTAGTGCACCCCTATAAGGTAAACGCAGATGCTTCCGGGGTATTGGTTGAAACAATGAAAAAAGACTGGACAGATATTTACGGTGTTGGCCGTGAATTTTTTATGCAGTATTATTCCGAGACGCCTCCGGGATTGGCTCGTGATGAAGATGTATGGCATTATCATCCAACCATTCAGGACGACCGATTTTCGGTTGTTAAAGGAGAAATAGTTGTAGCAATTGGAGACAATCGGGAAGATTCAGAAACAAAAGGTCTTTTGAACCTTTTTTATATTAACGCCAGAAAGGATCCCTATATGGTTTTAATTCCAAGACGTACCTTGCATGGTTTTATGGTAGTCTCTAGAGAATCGGCTATTCTTATTAATTTCCCAACCGGTTTGTATAATCCAGAAGAGGAGGGAAGAATTCCCTATACTCAAGCTAATATGAAAACCGAAACAGGCGAAATTTTTAATTGGGATTTAGTAAGGAAAGAATTTCCGAATCTATCTTCTTAAATGGGAAAAACTAAGCTATTATCCCTTGTTGTTCCTGCCTATAGACAAGAAAGAACAATTGTTAGTGATCTGCAAAACCTGAACAAGGTTTTATCATCATTGTCTAATCGTTACGAAATAATAGTAGTTGAAGACGGGTACATGGACGGAACTGGCGAAAAGATCAAAAATATTAAGAATAAACACGTAAAGGTTTATGGTTATGAAAAGAATTGCGGAAAAGGCTTTGCTATTAAATATGGGGTTGCCAAGGCACAAGGAGATATAATTGGCTTCATTGACGCAGGAATGGATATCGATCCGTCAGAAATTTCTTTAATGCTTGATTTAATGGATTGGAATAAAGCGGATATAGTTGTAGGCAGTAAACTTCACCCTGAATCTAAAGTAAATTATCCTTTCTGGAGAAAAATTTTATCCTGGGGATACAGAACGCTTACACACGTTCTATTTGGATTCAGTATTAAGGATACGCAAGTTGGGCTTAAGCTTTTCCGCAAAAAAGTGGCTAAAGACGTATTTTCCAGAATTATTATTAAACGTTTTGCTTTTGATATAGAAGTATTAACGGTTGCTTATAAATTAGGTTATCATAAGATTTATGAAGCACCAATCAAATTAAATTTTAAAGGCGCCAATAGTATTACTTCTTCTAATTTTTGGAAAACGATTTTTTTAATGCTTTGGGACACCGCAGCAGTTTTCTATAGACTTAACGTTCTCCACTATTACGATAAGAAATGAATATTTTAATCTTAAATTGGCGGGATCCGAAAAATCCGAAAAGCGGAGGAGCTGAAATTGTAACCTTAGAGCATGCCAAGGCTTGGATTAAAGCAGGGCACAAAGTGACTTGGTTTACAACAAAATTTCCCAATTCAAAAATAGAGGAATCATTAGATGGAATAAATATTGTAAGGGGAGGAAATTTTATTACAGTATTTTTACTAGCTCCATTTTTTTATTTATTTACAAAAAATAAATTTGACTTCGGCGAACAAGACTTTAGAAAAGCTTTTTAATAAAGGCGTTGATGAAGAGAAACTTTTACCAAGAAGGCAGGAAATATTAAATTTAATAAAAGATCATAAGCTGATGACCTTGGATTCCATTAGAAGACGTTTCCTGATGGTAAGTCCCAGGATGATAAGGTACGATTTAAAGCAACTAGAAAAAAATGGATTTATTATTAAAATTGGTTCAACAAGAGGAGCCATGTATAAGATAAAATAAATTAGGTATTTTTGTTTTAAGTTTAATGTATGAACTTACTAAATAGATTAATTAAGCACGACTTAATTAGCAACAGCGCTTATATTTTCGTAGGATCGATGATCGGAAACGTTTTAGCATTTTTTCTAAACCTATTTTTGGCCAGAAGCCTTTCGTATGCCGATTACGGAATTTTTGCCAGTCTTTTGTCGGTTATAGTGTTGGCATCCATTCCTGCCGGCTCAATCAACACGATCTTGGTCAGGTTCTCAACAGATTATTACAGCAAAGGGCAATAGATAAGCTAAAAGATTTTTACGAGAAAGCTTTTAAATTTATCTTCGTACTCTCAATAGTAGTTTTATTGATCTTTGTTATTTTCTCCCCATTAATAAAAGATTTTCTGCATTTAAATAATTTTTGGTACGTTATCGTTGCCGGATTTTGTGTGGTGACCGGTTATATTCAGATTTTAAATTCAGGATTTTTGCAGGGCCTTCTAAAATTCCGTTTCATTGCGTTGAGTAATATTTTCATTAGTTTCATTAAATTGGGGGCAGGGGTATTATTTGTTCTGATAGGCTTTAGAGCTTTTAGTGGCTTAGGCGCAATGATAGCGATGGGGCTTTCTGCGTTTTTGATAGCATTTTTGCCAATGCGGTTTATTTTTGCAAAGAAAATAGAAAATACAGCCAAAGTTCCTATCAAAGAAGTTTTAAAATACGCCCTGCCAGTTTTTATTACGGTTTTGTTTATGACTTCCTTTACCTCGTCTGATGTAATTTTGGTAAAACATTTTTTAAGTCCGACAATGGCAGGATATTACTCAGGCATTTCCTTTATAGGAAGAGTTATCCTTTACTTTACGGCAACAATTCCGATGGTAATGTTTCCATTAGTTATTAAAAGAAATGCGGAGGGCAAGAGTTTTAACGGACTATTTTTGTTAGCAGTTTCATTAGTTTTAATTCCTTCATTTTTAATTACGATATTCTATTTTGTATTTCCTCAACTTATAATCACATTGTTTTTAGGAGGCAGAAATTACTTAACAGTTGCTCCATTCATAGGCTTATTTGGAATATTTATTACTTTATATAGCGTAATAAACATCTTTGTTACCTTTTTTCTTTCTGTTAATAGAACCGCAATTTCGATTTTGGTTGTGGGCGCGGCGTTACTGCAGATAATTTTAATTTGGATTTATCATACTAATTTTTACGAAATAATTTCAATTTCCATATTCGTTTTAACGCTGCTATTAGTGTCGCTTATTTTGGTTTTTCTTAAAGACCATGGTAATATAGCAAGATTCAAGAAAAACATCACTTTTGTGAATACTTCAGTGGTTGAGTAAGTTGTTTAAATCTTAAGTTTGGTTGTGCTATACTTGCTTCAAGAATTTATTAAAACTTTATGAAGATCAAGTTTATTTCCCTTGTTGTCCCAGCTTACAAACAAGAAAAAACAATTGTTAATGATCTGCAAAATTTAGATAAGATTTTATCCTCGTTACCATATGAATATGAAATTATTCTTGTTGAGGACGGTTACTTGGATGGTACGGCAGAGAAAGTAAAACAATTAAAAAACAAAAATCTTAAAATAATGGGTTACAAAGAAAATAAAGGAAAAGGATTTGCAATAAAATTTGGGGTTGAAAAGGCAAAAGGGGATGTGATCGGTTTTATAGATGCGGGAATGGATATTGATCCTTCGGAAATAGCTTTAATGCTTAATATTATGGTATGGAACAACGCGGATATTGTTTTGGGAAGTAAATTGCATCCCGAATCGAAGGTTAAGTATCCGCTGCAAAGAAAAATTCTTTCATGGGGATACAGAACTTTAACGCATGTTCTTTTTGGTTTTAACGTTAAAGATACTCAAGTCGGATTAAAACTGTTTAAAGGCAAAGTGGCAAAAGAAGTATTTTCTAAAATTATAGTAAAAAGATTTGCCTTTGACATAGAAGTTCTAACTGTAGCTTACAAATTAGGATATCGCCGAATTTATGAAGCGCCGATCAAGCTAAATTTTAATCGGGCAAGCAGCATAACCTCCACGAGTTTTTGGAAAATAATCTACTTAATGCTGTGGGATACTGCGGCAGTTTTCTACAGACTTAAAATACTTCATTATTACGATAAAAAATGAATATATTAATACTCAATTGGCGGGATTCAAAAAATCCAAAGAGTGGGGGAGCAGAGATTGTAACATTGGAACATGCAAAAGCCTGGATTAAGGCAGGCAATAAAGTAACGTGGTTTACTTCTAAATTTAAAAACTCAAAAACGGAAGAAGTAATTGATGGGATTAAGATTGTAAGAGCGGGAAATTTCTTTACAGTTTATCTACTGGCCCCAATATTTTATTTATTCACAAAAAACAAATTTGATTTAGTAATTGATGAAATTCACGGAATACCATTTTTTACCCCTCTTTATGTGCGGAAACCTAAAATTGCTTTTATTCACGAAGTCGCCGGAGAAATTTGGGATTACATGTACCCTTTTCCAATAAATAAGATTGGTAAATTAATTGAGCCGTTATTTTATATTCCTTATAAAAATACAAAGTTTATGACCGTCTCAGATTCCACTAAGCAATCATTGATGACAGTTGGGATAGGAAAGGAAAACATAGAGGTAATTAATAACGGCATAAGTAATCCTGTTTTGGATGAACCTTCCGAAAAAGAGAAGGATCCGATCTTTATTTTTGTTTCAAGGGTCGTAAAGATGAAAGGCACAGAAAATGTAATAAAAGCTTTTTTTGGTATTCAAAAGCAGCTAAAGGATGCCAAGCTTTGGATAGTTGGAGATGGAGACAAGCTATATGTAGAACATCTAAAACAAGTAATTAAAACTTATCCAATAAAGCTAAAAGTGCAGTTCTTTGGAAAAGTTAATGAGCAAGAAAAGTTGGTGCTTATGAGAAAAGCAAGTCTTTTGTTGCACGCATCAGTCAAAGAGGGTTGGGGACTAGTGGTAATAGAAGCTGCAAGTCAAGCAACCCCAAGTGTGGTTTACGATGTAGCTGGTCTTAGAGATTCGGTTAAGGACGGCAAAACAGGAGTCGTCCTTAGAGAAAATACTCCCGAGGAAATGGCAAAACAGGCTATAAATCTGTTTGAAGATAAAGTAGAATATGAAAAGTTACAGGCAAATTCCTTAGCTTGGGCAAAAAGCTTAACTTGGGAGAACTCGACAAAACGTAGCGACGACCTAATAGATAAAGTGACTAATAGTCGCCATGAATAATGAAGTTATCAAATAAAATTTATTTTTATCTGTCCTATTGTTTTCATAAATTTATCTTGATTTGGATTGAGGTCAAGGAGCCCAAATTTAATTTTTTTTTGGTAGAATTTTTGTATTCATTAGGTAAAATAATAAAACCAATCAATCAGGTATATTTAAATATTCCAATAGAAAAATTATCTACAGTCTTTGGAACGTTTAGCATAAGACCTAACACGATGGATGCTATATCTACATCTCCTGCTTTTGAGCGAAGAGATATTGATTATTTATTAGAGATTTTAACGCAAAAAAGAAAAGAGAATAAGCGAATACTGTTTTTAGATGTAGGTGCAGATGTAGGAACTTATGCTATTGCCGTAGGTAATTTTATGAATAAGTACAAAAATTATAAAATTGTTTGTTTTGAGCCAGAAGAAACGAGCGCAGCTTTACTTAAAAAAAATATTACCCAGAACAATCTTAATAGAAAAATATCTGTAAAGGAGTTAGCGCTTGGTGATAAAAACGGTAGTGCTTCTCTACAATATAATTTTGTTAATCCAGGAGCGACGTCTATCAAGGACTTTAAAAGAGATAACTTAAAAAAAATAAAAGTTGCTAAGCTAGATTCTTTAGATCTTGCTTATGGAAAGTCAAATGTGTTAATAATGAAGATTGACGTAGAGGGATATGAATCGCAAGTAATTGCAGGTGCAATCAAAACGTTAAGGAGTTTTGACGAAGCTTATTTAATCGTGGAGGACTTTATAAACCCTAAAATAAAAAAATACTTAATAAATAATAAATTTAAATTTATTGAAAAATTAACACCATATAATAGCTGGTGGAAATTATAAACGGAAATAATGCAGATATGAAGAGTAAATTATTGATATCAATTATAATCCCAACAAAAAATTCCGAAACTACAATTGAAGCATGCTTAAAAAGCATAAAAAATCAATCGTATAAAGATGTTGAAATAATCGTTGTGGACAACAATTCAACGGATAAGACGAAGCAGATAGCAGGAGATTATACGAAATTAGTTTTTAATAAAGGACCGGAGAGAAGCGCGCAAAGAAATTTTGGCGCGCTAAAGTCTAAAGGACAATATTTATTATTTATAGATAGCGATATGGAGTTAACAATAAATGTTGTAAAAGAATGCGTAGGTAAAATAAATGGATATAAAGCTTTAATAATTCCGGAAAAATCGTTTGGGAAGGGATTTTGGGCACAATGTAAGGCTCTTGAAAGAAGCTTCTATATAGATGTTGATTGGATGGAGGCGGCCAGGTTTTTCGATAAAAAAACATTTAAAGAACTTAAAGGGTATGATGAGAAACAAACAGGAACAGAAGATTACGATTTGCCACAAAGAATTAAAGGAAAGTATGAAGATCATCCAATTGGTAGAATAAAGTCATTTATCATGCATAATGAGGGAAAGTTGTCTTTGGGATATACACTTAAAAAGAAATTTTATTACGCAAAAACGGCAAGTAAGTACGCGAAGAAAAAATCTAATACGAAATACTTTAGCAAACAATCTAATATTTTAGAAAGATATAAATTATTTCTATCGAATCCAATTAAACTTTTTAAAAACCCCGTACTAGGGCTCGGAATGTTATTTATGAAAACCAGTGAGTTTATTGCTGGTGGATCTGGTTTTCTTTTAAGATAAGATATGACTACAGAAAAAACAGTATTAATAACTGGAGCGACAGGCCTATTGGGTACGGCTTTGCTAAAGTCTGCGCCTAAAAAATATAGAATTATACCCACATTTCTTACAAATTCTAGAATGGAAAATTATTTAGGATATAAATTTTATAGTTTAGATATTACTAGCGTAAGAGAAATACATAAAATTTTTAAGACTTTTAATCCTAAGATTGTTATTCATTGCGCAGGGATTGGAAGCGTTGATCTATGTGAAAAAAATAAAAGATCTGCATATAAGGTTAATGTTATGGGTACTAAAAATATAATAAATGCTTGCTCTAAGTATAATTCTAAGCTAATTTTTATTTCTTCCAACGCAGTTTTTAATGGTAATAACCCACCCTATACTGAAGACAGTAAAGTTAGTCCTGTCAATTATTATGGTAAGACAAAAGTTTTAAGCGAAAAACTGATTAAAAAAGCAAAAATTGATTATGTAATCGTGCGTTTAATTCTGATGTACGGATGGAATCATCTTAGCGAAAGAGATAACCCAGTTACGTGGTTAATAAAAAAATTGAAAGTAGAAGAAAGGGTGAAGCTCGTAAACGATACTTATACAAATCCAGTTTTAAATATCCAAGCTGCTAAGGCGATTTGGAGTATCGTAAAATTTAATAAACGCGGAACATTTCATGTTGCTGGAAAAGAATGCGTAAATAGATTTGAATTTGCGAATTTGGTTGCTGATGTTTTTAATTTAAATAAGAAATTGGTAGAGGCGGTAGACAGCAGCTATTTTAAAGGTATTGCCATGCGGATGCCCAATACGACATATGATACTTCAAAAATGGAAAGGGAATTATTAATTAAGCCGCTGTCTATAAAAGCAGGCTTGAAGTGGATGAAGAAGAACCCAGAGAAATTTTATGTCTAAAATATTTATAGTTTCAACGCATGCATTATTCTCATCAAATGGGAAGAGTATGTATGGTACAGGGTCTGCTATAGAAGGTTATCTTAAGGACAAAAAAATAGATTTTTTGTTTATAAAACATTCACTTATTGGTAATCAATATTCTTCAGTAGAAGGGATGATAAATGCGAAAGTTTTTAGAAAGATAATAAATAATTTTAAAGTTAGTTTTTTACCCTTAAAAACACTGAAAGAGTTTAAAACGACTTTGACCATAATTAATAATATTTCTAAAGAAAGAAAAAAATCTATAGACGTATTTATTGGAATTGATCCTCTTAATGCTTTTTATGGTATCGTATTAAGAAAACTCGGTAAGGTAAAAACAGTTATTTTTTATACAGCGGATTATGCGACTAATAGATTTAGTAATTCAGCGTTAAATTATGTATATCATTGGATCGATAGGTATGCCATAAAAAATTCAGATCAAGTTTGGAACGTTTCTACGAAAATAGTTGAATTAAGAAAAAGACAAGGAGTGGAAGATGATAGAAATTTTTTTGTACCCAATTCTCCTGAGTTTAATAAAGTTAAAAGGCTAGATTACAGAAAAATTAATAAACATGAAATTGTGATTGTTTCAACAATTTCTGCTTCAATTGCGCTGCAGCTAATTTTTGAAGTTATTAGTGGCTTATCGGAAAAATATCCAGATATAAAACTTAAAATCATTGGAATATCAGACTGGAGCAAGGAGTTTAGGCAGTCATTAGAAAAGTTAAATATTATTGATAACGTTGTATTTTTGCCAAGCATGAATCACGAAAGCTTGCTTAAGCAATTGTGCATATCTGCAATTGGACTCGCTCTCTATACAAATGTTACAAGTTGGACAAAATATTGTGATTCAATGAAGGCCAGGGATTATTTGGCTTGTGGTTTACCGGTAATAATTACAAAGGAGCCATCCACAGCCAGAGACATTCAAGATGGGAAAGCCGGTTATGTTGTGGGATTAGATAAAAATAAATTAATCAATATAATTGATGATTTATTCAAAAATAAAAATGAGTATATTGAAATGAGAAATAATGCGATAGCTTTAGCAAAAAAATACGACATGACCAAAATACTTGAAAAAATACTATAAAATCTTAATTATAAAAATCTGCAATTTTTGTTATCTATAATAATTAAGTTATCTTAAATGTTATTTATAAGTATATTAAACAGTGTTAATAAAGACTGACAGCTATGAAATTTAAAATGCGTAAGACGACAATTGAAATTGTGTATTTTTTGTATAGTCTCTATCCTGTATATATTTTAATAAATTTTTTTCGATATTTTGGTAAAGACATATCCTTGCATTCTTTTATCTTTGCAAAATCCATAGGTAAAAATGTAAAGATACATGGAGGAGTATTCATGGATAAAACTTCGTCGATTGGAGATTATTCGTATATAGGAGGAGATCAATTCAAGATAAGTAGCTCTAGCATAAATTGTACAACAATTGGTAAATATTGCTTATTTGCTCCAAATATAAATACTTTACCATCAGGGCATAGTTACAAAAATTTATCTATTTATCCTTTTGATTTTTCAGATAAAAATATAAACGCGCGAAAGAGAGATGAATTTAAAACGTCATTGATTATAAAACCAATTGTTATTGAAAATGGAGTATGGGTAGGATCTAATGTAATTATTCTCGGCGGAGTTACTCTGCATGAAGGCTGTGTAATTGGGGCTGGTTCAGTAGTAACTAAAGATGTTCCTCCTTACTCAATTGCAGTTGGAAATCCGGCAAGAGTAATTAAAAAAAGATTTAGCACTAAGAAAATAAAACAAATATTGCAAATCGATTTGTATAATAATATAGACAAAATAGATTCGAGATTCTTAATAAGTGAAGACATTAATGATTTTATAAAACAAAATAAGTTTACTTTAAGAGATAGCATTTGATGTATAAAAGAATTTTTTTCATTATTCTTCTCGTTTTAATTTCATTTGTGCCAATATGGAAAGTATTAAACGCCGGAGTCATTTCTTATATAGATAACGATTTTAATTTTAATCTAACGCATGCGCTTTATAGTTATTTATTCGTTTGGAATACCTCAAACAACGGAACTTATATTTCTGTAGGAAATTTCTTTTTTGAATGTCTTTATGGTTTTGAGTATTTATTGACAAACTTATTACATTTATCATCTTCAGTTGCATCAACGGTCATGATATATATACCACTATTATTTTACCTACTGAGCTTATATAAATTTATCAACTATATAGTATTTAAAGAAAAAAAGTCTTTAAAGGGTATTAATTTTTTAGCTTTATATCTTAGTATGCTAGCTTTTTTATCTGCATGTACCATGATTTATTTGTCTTTCGGTTGGGCTAATGGAGCCTTATTGCAAGTTGCAGCTTGTTTGTTTTCAATATATTATTTCTTGCGTTTTATTGACGACAAGAAAAATCATTACTTAATTATCGCTTCTTTATTTACTCTTATTGCAGCAACTTTATTGCAGTATCTTTTAATTTCATTTTTTCTTTTGTTTCTAATTGTTATTTTTAAGTATAATTCGAAAAGGGCATATCTCGGTTATGTTTTATATTTACTTCTTTTTATTCTTTTAAATCTGTTTTGGATGGGAAACTATGTACTAGCTAATAAGTTTTTTAGCATAGACTACTATAAGGTTAGTGTTCAATCTTCAATATTACCATCGTTAGATCCTATCAAATTCTTAAAACAGTTTGCGTTAATAAATCAGGGTACTAATGCTAGCATAAGTTATTTTATGACCGGATTTCTTAGTATTAGGGTCTTTGTAATTTTAATTTTTAATACGATTTGTTTAACGAGCCTGTTCTTTATAAAAAAAAATAAGTTCATTGTTATTTTTAGCGTTTTATTCTTGGTCTGCTTACAGCTTTCTTTAGGTGGCGATAGTCTGGTATATGTATTTTTATTTAAGTATATGCCCTTTTTTGAAATGTTTCGCTCCGTCGATAAATTTTATGCATTTATTAACTTATCTTTAATTGTATTACTAGCTTTTGCTGTTAGATATAGTTTTGAACGATTTAAGATAAAAAGAAGTATAAAAATTTTATTTGGGATAATTCTTTTATTAATATCGATTTTTACGTCTTATCCATTAATTTCTGGAAATTTAAATGGATTAATAAGTCCTTTTACGTTACCTTCTTATTATAATAACTTTTATCAATATGACATTCATAAATTAAAAAATATAGAGGGCAATATTTATGTAATGCCATTACCTGAACTATTTTCTCAATTTTCGTGGATACCATTTAATCACCAGGAGCTAGTGAATCCGTTAATAAATCTTCTCGAAAGCCCGATCATTTATGATGAAAATTATAATGCTAATCTTAATCCTCTGGAAAAAGTGCTTTTTAATAAAACTCATAAAACATTTGATTTAAAAAGTACTGGCTATTTTTACACCCTGTCTTTATTAAATATAAAAGCTATTCTACTGCAGAACGACCAAATTAAACCTAGTGTTTCAGGAGTGTCCGATAAGGTTATAGTAGAAAAAGTTACTGCAAATGCAGATCCTAAGGATTTTTCAACTACTAAATTTGGTCAATTTAGCCTTTTACAGCTATCGAGTAAACACCTTCTGCCTATTATTTATATTCCCAATCACTTAGTTTTGTCCAATATGGGACTCGAAGAGACAATTGATTCAGCTCCTAGATACTCTGACAATAATATTTCACTATTCAGTTACTCAAATAAAGATAAATTAAGCTCATTATTTACTTTTCGAAAAGAAGGAAATTTGGAAATTAGTAACAATACTTTTTCAGCACACGTTACATATAAAGAGTTAAATCCAACTAAATATAAAATAACTTTAAACAGAGTTAAGGGGGTTTTCCCATTAGTGTTTTCGCAAACATTTAATAAAGGTTGGAAATTATATATCAATAAATCTAATGATACTTTACTAAGTTTTCTTTATCCTTCTATTCAAGAATCACAGCATGTACTCGTAAATGGATATGCAAATGCGTGGTTTATATCTACGGACAACATTTGTAGGAGTAAAGTTAGTTGTCAAAGAAATCAAGACGGTACGTATAATTTGACCCTGAGTTTAGAATTTCTTCCACAAAATCTGTATTACATTGGAGAAATTGTAAGCGGAATAACCTTTGTAATCGCCCTAATTTTAATTGTTCTTTTTTGGAAAAAATATAAGAATATAAAAGTATGAAAATGTTTATTGCAAAAATTTTAATTCCGTTTATTTTAATTATGTTTTGGATTTTCGCGCCAATCTTTCTTCTATCAGATTCTTCTCTTTCTGTAATTACTTCTAATTATTCAAAGTCAATTTTTACAAATTTTAGAAGCATGGAAATACTTAAAGGACAAATAGTCCAGGGTAATTTCGTAGCCCGAGAAAATAATTTAGGAATAGTATCCGTAAGATTTAATAATTTCGAAAAAATAAATTCAGATTCTTTAATTTTTAAGATTAAAGAAAAGGATGCGAGTGATTGGTATTACAGCGGCAAATATAAAGTAGACCAATTTCAGCCAAATGATTTTTTCACTTTTGGGTTTCCAAAGATCGCGAATTCTATAAATAAAGAATATACTTTCCAATTAGAATCCGTTAGCGGAACAACAGGAGACGCGGTTGCGTTAAGCGACATAGAGCCTGTTATGCAGACTAAGTATCAATTCTCAAAAGCAGATATTCTGCAGAACAAAGCTATACTGCCAAGGATTGTTTTAAAAAAAATTTTATATGCTTATGCTGATTTGAATTTTTTTGTATCTTCTCTTCCGTTTCTATTGCCATTTGTTGTTTATGCGTTATTTTTAAAATTCAGGTTTTATATTTTAAAAAACAGATCTTTACACAATTTATATGGATTTACTTTAATATTAATATTATTTTTATTTATTGAACATTTACTGCCTGGATTTTTAAATTTATTTTTTGCTTTAGCATGGATAATATTAATTGTTCGCAACAAATTAGAATCTTCGATATCTTTCTTGTATGTATTTATATTGCTTGATATGGCTGTAATTTTAATTTTCGTAAGCGGTATATTGATTGCCGAAAATTTTGCTATATGGGCGTATTATTTTATGGTTATAGGAATAATTCAAGTTATTTATGAGCAAAAAAGAAAACCCACAAAACAGGTTACTTATGCAGATTTTATGAAAGATATTATTGGAGAAAAGCTCTATAAAATAATTTATTCAAAGATGCCCCACATTGTTTAAGTTTTTTTTGCTTGCTGAGCTATTTAATGTCTGTTAGAATTAAAGTTAGCAAAGTCTACTAATGAAAAAAAATACATTTCTGTTTCTGTCAATTATTTTTCCGTTGGGATTTTCTTTACTAATTTATCATAAGTGGATTTCCTTTTTGCCGTTTTTTAATGGAGATTGGAAATTCTTTTTTAAAGAAACATTGATTTCTAATTTTTTTCCTACAACTTGGTTAAACGCAGGAGACATTAACATATTGATTTGGAGATATCTACCGGATCTTATTGGGGGAATTTTCGGATTTTTGGGATTTAATTCTAACGTTTCGGAAAAATTTTTATATTTCTGGCCAATTATGTTATTGGCGCCCCTTGGCAGCTTTCTTTTAGTTAGAAAAATTACAAAGTCTAATTTGGCTGCATCTGTAGGAGCTTTGGTTTTTTCCTTCAATACTTATTTTCTTTCTATAGATACACAGGGACACGAACTTTTAACACTGGCTTTCTGCTGGGGAGTTTTTGCAATTCTTTCTTTTATTTATCTAATGGAAACAAAGAAGAAGATTTTCATTCCGCTTACGGCTCTATTGTTGTTTATTGTCGGATCTTACGATTTAAGAAGCCTTTACGTTACAGCGGGAGCAGTCGCTCTATGCGCAATTTACAACCAACTAGTCATAGAAAAAAAATGGAGTATCAACTTAGGAATAAATTTATTCAATTCTTTTATTACCGTTTTCATATTATTTTTTGTAAATCTGTATTGGATTTTGCCGTTTGTTTCGTTAAAAGCCCTTACAAGTAACTCAGCGCTTTCCAGAGAAATAATTACAGGGGGATTTTATAGTCTACAAAATGTTACCGCTCTTTTTTATCCATTTTGGACAGGCGCCGAACCGACCTGGTTTTTTGTACAAAAAATACCCTTGGCTTTCTGGCTTTATCCGATTCTCGCTTTTATTGGATTAGTAGTGGGAAGGAAAAATAAACAGCTGCTATTTTTCGGTTTTCTGGCATTAATAGGAATATTTTTAACAAAACAGGATTCACAACCCTTAGGGTTTATCTACAAATGGTTTTATACTTATATTCCAGGGTTTAATGCCTTTCGAGAGGCGAGTAAGTTTTATTTTCTAATTGCAATAAGCTACGCAGTTTTAATCGGCGCCTTTGTGGCTTTTCTCCAGAAGTATTTTGAAAATAAAAAGTTTACAAAATATTTCTTGATATTTTTGATAGCGATTTTACCATTATGGAATACAGCTCCTCTTTTAACAGGCACAATAAAAACTATGTTTATCGCAAAAACTGTTCCTAGCGACTTGAAACATGTTGATACGTATTTAGCATCTCAAAACAAATATTCTAAAATTCTTTGGGCCAATAATGACGAATATTTGGTACTTTCAAGTAATACTCATCCTGTGACTGATGGGTCAGTTGGCTCTATTGAGAGTTGGGCAAGTCAGGCTTCTATTAATCTTAATTCTTTAAATCTTTATTCCGATCAGCAAATTGATGGTCAAAAATTGCTAAAATTTATAAATTCAGATATTGGAAAACGAATGTTGTCTCTTGGATCATACGGATACATAGTTGTAAGCGAAGGAAAAAATGATTTGGTGTCAGCTACCAGTCCCAATGTCTGGATAAATTTTGGATATTCGCTCAAAAAAGTGACTTATTTGAAGCAGTTAGATATTGGAACGCAGGATACATTGCTATTTGAAAATAAAGAACAGAGGCCACATATTTATTCAACCCTAGAAAAGGAAAGCGTAAAAAACGACGTTGCCTATAAAACGGTTGAGTTTAAGGAGAATAGTCTGTCGGAATACAGTGTAAGTATCAAAGACATAAATAAACCTTTTTACTTAAATTTTTCTGATAATTATGACCCCAATTGGCAAATGTATATAGGGCAATTTAATTGGTTTAACGTATTACTCAATAAGCAAAAAGTAATAAGCGACACAAATCATTTTAAAAACGTTGTAGGATTTAATTCCTTTTATGTAGATCCCCAAAAAAGTTGTGACAAAAATTTAAATTGCAGCTTTACCATTCTCTTTAAGCCTCAAGCATATCTTTATTTGGGTTTATTAATTAGTATCTTAACGCTTATGGGAACTGTAGTTTCCGGATTATATTTTTATAAAACAAAACCATGAAAATGAAATTGAATTTGACAAAGAAAAAAATCTTTACATTGGTCGTGCTTTTATTCGCTTGGCTAATTCTTACAGTGGTTTATATTTATGGTGCATCGGATTTATTAATAGCGCAAACAAATTTAGGGAAAGAAGCATTCTTTGTTGTTAATAAAACCATGAATAAAGTCCCTTATTCAAATGTTAACTCGGACGAGCTTGTAAAAGGGGAAAAATTACAAGGAATGTTTACTGCTAACGATAATTATTTAGGGCAAGTATCGATCAGGTTTTATAATTTTGGCCGCATTAATCCAGACAGCGTAATTTTTAGAATTAAAGAACAGGGACAAAGTAATTGGTATTATGAAGGTACTTATAAAACAGACCAATTTCAGCCCGATATGCTTTTCCCTTTTGGTTTTCCGATGATAAATGATTCAAAAGGGAAGACCTACGTGTTTGAGGTAGAGTCCTTAAATGGCTTGTCGGAACATTCAATCGGATTAAGTACAGTAACACCTTTGGGAGCGACTTTGTATCAATATCCCAAGAAGCTTCTGCTTTCTAATCCTAAAACATTTATTAATTTTTTCGTCAACAATAAATTGAAAAAGATACAAATTAACGGACAAACACTTGTTGCGGTTGGAATCTATTTGAATTTTATTATCCTATCTTTATTATTAATAGCTTTTGCGCTAAATCAATTGATGAAAGAACGAATTAGAACTTTGTTTAGAATAAACTCTTCAACTATTATTGCAACAGCATTGATTGTGTTAGCGATTTCGGCAATGATTTTATATCTAAAAAAACCTGCGTTATCTTATTCTATTTCCACTTTAGGATACTTCATCTTAGTAGCAGGAGTTATTTATGCTGTGGTAGAATCGAGAAGTAGTAAATAAAAGATGTTTGTTAAAAAATTTTTATTTGTTTTAAAATCCCCAGTTACATATTGGATAACGGCAGCCATTGTTTTGATTATCGGGTTTTTCTTACGTGGTCATATGATATTGTCCGGAGATTTTTGGTTTACTCCTGATCAGGCAAGAGACATGGTCCTGTCCCGAGACGTTGTTAATTTTCACAAGTTAATCTTGATTGGAGCGCGTTCGGGTGTTGATGGAATTTTTCATGGACCTTTGTGGATTTATATGCTGAGCATTCCATTTGCAATCTTTAACGGAGATCCGCAAAAAGTCTCTTATTTTTATATCTTTTTTAGTTTAATAATTGTATTGTCCGGATTTGTTGCAGCTTATAAACTCTATAACAAATGGACAGCGCTTTTGCTTTTAATAGTTTTGTCTTTTTCATCCGGTCTCTATTCAATAGTCAGCCTTACTACTGAAGCCCATGGACTGTTTCTGATTATGGTTGGTTACTTATTAAGCATGCTGCTTTTTATAAGAGGGAAGGATAAGGCAATAATAGCTGCAGTGCTTTTGGCCGGTCTTGCATTTAACTTTCAAGCAGCCTTTGCAATCTTTCTTTTGCCTTACACGGTGCTAACAGCGTTGGTTTTAAGAAGAAGTATTTTTAAGGTTAAGAATCTTGTTCTATATGTTTTAGTTTATGTAGGTTCTCTTATCTTCTTGATTCTCTTTGAATTAAGGCATCAATTTTTAGAAACACATGCTGTTTTAAAAATGCTTTTTAGCCCCGCTACATTAAAGCCTATTAAGGGCTATGAACAATACGGTAATCTTTTATTTCGTATTCAGGACCGTCTGATAGGAATAGCTAATGTTCCTAATTCTTTTCTGGCAAAACAAGACTTATTTTTGTACGTACTGGTAGTTTTGGCAATCGCCTTGGCGTTCTACTTATTATTAAAGAAGAAAAATTATGCTTATTTGAAAGAATTTATTTTTTTGTTAGCTTTTCCAATTTTTGTCTACCTTTTATATATTATCTATCCGTTGCCAATTTGGGGACACTACACCTTTGCAATATTAATCGTTGCCGCTTTTCTTTTTGTATTAAGCGCTTTAGTTATTTGGAAAGAAACTGCTGGTAAAGTAATAATTACCGCATTTGTTTTATATACAGCTTATCTAACTGTGGGAAGTTTTGTAGATTTGTATAAAACAAAATACGTTCCTAAAACCGACGGTTCTTACATAAATCAGTTAAGAGTTGTAGATGGTGTTTTTAAAACTGCAAATGGAAAACATTTCAGTTATTTTGTTTATGCTCCTCAGGTGTATACCTACGGAATGGATTACTTGTTATGGTGGAGAGGAAAAAACGTTTATGGATATACGCCGACTAATATTAAAGAACCCGGTTTAATGTTTTTAATAATGTATCCATATGATCAGGATTCAAGCGCGCATGGGTATTGGATTAAAAATAAAATTAGGACAAATGCAAAAATAATATCGACTAAAATATATTCGGGTAATATAACCGTGGAAGAGCGACTGAATTTAGGCTTGGAACCTGCTGTTGACCCAAATTATTATTTGAATACTAGATAAATGAATATTTTTCTGTTTTTGCCTCTATTTATTCTCGCTGCATTTCTAGCTTTTTATATTCCGGGAAGAGTAGTCTTAGGTAAACAAAAGAATCTATCAAAAGCGGGTATCTTTGCGGTTTCCTTTATCTTGGGAATTGTTTTATGGGGATGGCAGGGATTTGTTTTTGGGTTTTTAAACATGCGTTTCCTGACCTATCTATATCTTCTAATTTTTCTTGTAATCTTTGTTAAGCTAAAATACTTTCTTTTTAAAATTCCAAAAATTCAATTAAGGAGTATAGATTGGATTACTCTTCTAATTGTTTTTATCGGAATTATCGGACAAATGCTTCAATTCGTACAAACAGGAGAAAAAGCCGCTTGGGGTTTGATTTTAGGCAATTACAATATTATGGATCATGTTTGGCATGCCAGCTTAACCCAAGAATTAGTAAAAAGATTTCCTCCTAATGAACCCGGAATGTACGGCATTTTGCTTACTAATTATCACTTTTGGTTTAATCTGGTAACAGCGGAAATTGTAAGAGTTTTTCATTTGCCTTTACTGCAAACTCAATTTATTGGGACTTATGGTATAGCAACGGTATTGCTCGCTTTGGTTGGTTACGCATTCGCAATTGCTCTTTCTAAATCGAAAATATTCACAAGACTATTTTTGTTTCTACTCTATTTTTCCGGAGATGCCACTGCATGGTTTGTGCTTATCTTAAGACACCGTTTCGACCTGACAACCAGCTGGCGTTTTGAAGATGCAACGGCCTTTATGGATGCTCCGGGAAGAGGCTTTGCTTTTATTATTTCTATGGCAGGTCTTTATTTGCTTTTTAAAAACAGAGACAAGATCTCTTGGAAAAATATAGTGATTGTGGGCCTACTGTTTGGCAGCTTAATGGGTTTTAAAGTCTATTTTGGAATACCATTTATTTTGGGACTTTTATGCTTGGCTTTTCTTGACGGGTTAAAAAGAAATTTTTCATCATTTTGGATATTTGTTATTGCCAGCGTTTTGTCCTTAGCCGAATTTATTCCTTTTAATTCTTCTTCAGGGGGATTATTTTTTCTACCTTTAGATATACCAAGAGAATTTTTTGTTCAGAAGATTATGAACCTTGGCTGGCTTGATCAACGCTGGGGTATCTATTTGGCTAATCATAATTACTTAAGGCTGATAGAATATGGAGTTTTAATGGCAGTTGGTTTTTTAATTTTTCAGCTGGGGATTAAAATAATCGGCTTTTTTCCGACAAAAAATACCGTTAATACTTTAGGCAAGCATTTTTATCTATTTCTATATTCAGTATTGTCAGCATCAATTATCCTAGGTATGTTTTTTTATCAGAAAGTCGGCGGAGCGAATATTTGGGAATTCTTTATGACAGCGTCAATGATTTTAGCAATTACTGTTTCTCTTAATTTAACCCCATTTTTGGTAAAACTTAATAAGAAAATGCTTTTTATCGCGATCGCAATACTGTTTGTTTTAGTTCTTCCCCGTTGGGTACGCGCAATAAACGAAAATATAGATACAGTTTATTTATCCGGCAATAGTGGGATAAGTAATGCTGAGCTAAATGCATACAGCTTCTTAAAAAATAATACGCCGGAGAATAGCAATCTTTTGTTAATAGGCCAGCAAAGATATGTACATTATTCTTCAATAGTAAATGTTTTGGCCGAAAGGAATTTGTTTTTTTCCGGAGAGGGAGTAAGTCAAATTATTACGCCAGAGATTAAAAGAAGAGAAAATGACGTTAATTTTATAAAATTAAGTAAAGACGATAGGAAAGTAGATCAAATGCTGAAAAAAGATAAAATTAATTACGTTGTCCTTTATAACGATGCGCCAATTGCCACAAACACAGCGCTTTTGAAAAATAAATATTTAACTCAAATGTTTTCGAATAAACCAATGAAGATATTCAAGGTAAACTAATATCTTTTCCGTTTTTAGGTTGTCGGGTTATCAAAGTTTTGATTGGATTTCCGTTTTTGTCAGTTAGAATTAATGCTCCTCCGTTATAACCGCTTAATAGTTTATCGTATTGCTTTTCAATTCCGCTGACTCCATGATAATTAGAACTGCTATAAATTCTCGTGCAGCATTCATCATATACAGTATCAGTAATTTGTAACGGGTTAAAAGTAGCGGAATATAAGCGGGAAGTATAGATGTCTAACTTGAGCCCAGGATAGGTATTAAGCTCAGCCTGCTCTTTGTTATTGAGGTTAATAAAGAGAGTTGCAACTGGGATGTAGCTATCCGGCAGAGGATTTTCCAAATACGCGTTTTGTAAATGAACCATTTTTTGAAGGGAAATGTTGTGTAATAATTTTAACATTTCCTGTTCACGTTTTGTGTTTATTTTATCAGGATTGATCTTGATTAGGAATGAATTTTCGTCACTTACCAAAACATTTCCTTTACTGTCGTAAATCGTTCCTCTTTTTCCTGGGGCGATACTTAAAGTAAATTTATCATAAGGTTTAAAATAATTTAATAGAAGATTCCAGTTCCAATTTACTTTCCACTGACCCTGCTCATTAATAAGAGAAACTGTCTTCTCTTCGGAAAATTTACCCAAGTCCCGAGTGGTATAGGTAACCAGATATTTAACTTGACCCGCATTCCCAATATAGGGAATGAAGCGCGATAGCTCTTTAAAGTTCACGTCCACAACAGAGGCATCAATCAGCGCTTGTTGAGTTATTTTCCGAAATTGCTGCTGTGAATACGGAAGCCGACTTTGAACTGAAAGATCTTCCTGGTAAATGTCTTGAAAATATTGGTGGGAAAAATTATATTTAAATCCTTGTAAAACATTGTCAGCAGAAGGAAAAAGCAGGTATGAAGAGTAGAAGAATCCGGTAATTGTAATAACCACAAATATTCCTAGAAAAACTGGTTTAGAAATATATTTTTTAAAAAATTGTGCAGCGAATATATAAAGAAACGGAATAATGAGCACCAGATATCGGGCGTAGGAAGGAACAAAAGTGTAAACGACTAAAACCATCAGGAAAAAGATTGCTAGCCCTTTTAAAAAAAATAAATATTTTCTTTGGATAAGTGTCTTAAGTGCTTGTAATACGCCAAAGGCTGTAATAAACGGCAAAACCGGCCACCAATAATCGATTTTATTCAATTTTCCTGTAACAACATCTGGAAAGTACCCAATAAAAAGTGATTGCCAAATAGATAGCGGAAAAAGCCGGTTGTGGGCAGAAAGATAAATAGACGCCATATATTTATGCAGTTTTAAATAATCGACTAAGTTGTATCCCATCTGGAAAAAACGGAAGTATGGAGAAATAATGCCCATCACAAATCCTACAAACAAGGGTGCAAAAGAAAAGAAATATTTATTTTTTAGTAAATAGAGTCCTTCTAGGAAAACAATAATTGGTAATAACAACGCAGGTTTAGTTTCGGTAAAAAGACCTAAGGATACACCGCTAAATAAGGTTAAAAGGACTCTGAATTTTTTAAATCTAATTGCGTATAAAAGTAAAAGGAGATGCAAAAGTAAAAAGAAAAGTTGGGGCAGGTCTAAAAGTGTAATTGAGAACATGGAGAAGATAAAAGGCTCTAATGTAAACAAAGCTGTTGCCATAAAGGCAATTTCTTTGTCTTTAAGTAGTTCCAGTATCAGCAGAAAAAAACAGATTACCATGCTAATGCCGACTAGCCATTCGCCCCAAAGCGGATTTTTTGCCAAAAAAATCGATAGTCCAGCCAAATAAAGTCCCACAGGTGGCTTGTCGGAAATTGTACTTTCTATGCTTGCACCGTGGACTAAACGATAACCAGCATAGGAATATAACCCGTCATCGCCGATTTCCCGCAGGGAAAGCGGTAGCGTATATTGTGAATGTTCAAACCTGTCTTTCCAATAAAAAGCGTTATAGGGTTGAAAAAATGAAGCTCTTTTGAAATAGACAATTTGTGTAAATTGAAGCACTATGACCAGGAAACAAAAAAAAAGTAGCCAGTTTTTTTTAAGAAATTTTTTTAAGCGGTCCATCTAAAAAATATAGTAAAAGTATACTTTAAGCCGATTGCGCTTGGCAAGTGTTGTAAAATTTAGCTAAAAGAGCTAAAAAATGATAAAATAGCTTAAGCTAACTTTCAGAATGTAAGCTTAGCATAAAACTTATGATTAGCGCAGTTGTTCCTGTCTTTAATGAAGAAGAAAGTCTTGAAAAATTTTATTCAGTATTAACACCGTCTTTAGAAAAACTTGGCGCTTATGAAGTTGTTTTTGTAGACGATGGTTCCACCGATTCCTCTTTAAGTTTAATGAAAAAACTGGCCGCAAAGGATAAAAAGATTAGAATATTTTCATTCAGAAAAAACCAGGGCAAGGCTGAGGCTTTGACTTTAGGATTTAAGATGGCAAAAGGGGACTATGTAGTTACTCTAGATGCAGATTTACAGGATAGGCCAGAGGAAATAAAAAATCTTTTGGATAAATTAAAGATGGGATTTGATGTCGTTTCCGGATGGAAGAAAAATAGAAAAGATTCACTTAAAACTGTTCTTTCTTCAAGGTTATTTAATTCGATATTAAGTGCTTTCTGGGGAGTTCATCTGCACGATTATAATTGCGGATTAAAAGCCTATACCAAAGATGCGGCAAAGAGCCTTGAGCTTTATGGAGGAATGCATAGATTTATCCCTCTTTTAGTTGCCAGTAAGGGATTTAGGATAACCGAAGTTCCAGTTATTCACGAGAAAAGAAAATACGGTAAATCAAAATACGGATTTTCAAAAATTTTTAAAGAGGCGCCCGATATGCTGACAATTCTTTTTTTAACCCGATTCGCAAAACGCCCCTTACATTTTTTTGGCTTTATTGGTGGGATAGCATCCGGAGCTGGAGTTTTGATCCTTTTGTATTTATTCGCTCTTCGCCTGCTGGGTGAAAAAATCGGAACAAGGCCACTTTTAACTTTTGGTATGTTACTCGTTCTTGCCGGTTTTCAGGTTTTGTTTACTGGTTTTTTGGCAGACTTAATACTGCATATTAGTTCGCAAAATGACCATTCAAGCAAAGACGAAGAAAGATTAAAATATAAAACAGAATGAAAATAGGAATTGACGTTTCGCAATTAGCGTATCCTGGTACGGGTGTTGCAAATTATCTGCAAAATCTGGTTCAAAATCTAATCGAAATGGACAAAAAAAACGAATATGTACTTTTTTTCTCTTCTTTAAGGAAAAAATTTCCAATTTCAAGTTTTAAGTTTCAGAATTCAAAAGTTCAAATAAAAACGTTTAAAATCCCGCCCACTATCTTAAATATCCTTTGGAACAGATTACATATTTTACCTGTTGAAGACTTGATCGGCTCGGTTGATCTATTTATTACTTCGGATTGGACAGAGCCGCCCGTTAAAAAGGCCAAAAAAGCAACAATTCTTTATGATTTAATTATTTATAAATATCCTAAAGAAACAGCGCAAAAAATAGTTGAGGTGCAAAAA
>Ga0182027_10002593_pt1 | contig 29176 bp, 24 predicted proteins | sample 712E1DmetaG_FD_121300 | JGI IMG/M metagenome (GOLD analysis project Ga0182027, IMG submission 121300) | Permafrost microbial communities from Stordalen Mire, Sweden - 712E1D metaG (Illumina Assembly) | ecosystem: Environmental > Terrestrial > Soil > Wetlands > Permafrost | place: Sweden...
CTTGGCGCGTAGTGCTTGCTCGGCTTTTTTCATGCGGACATCCTTTCGTTACGATATAATATCGTTCACGAAATTCTTTCCGTAAATACTCCGGTCGCCGTGGGCTTACCTTGTGCCCCCGATTGGATCGTATCTTGCCAGTCGCGCCCCGCGTGGGCGCGTGGATTGAAACCGGGTAACGCTTCATGAATTGCCTTTGAAAATGGGTCGCGCCCCGCGTGGGCGCGTGGATTGAAACAGGGAATCAGAAATAGTGCAATGCGTTGGATTTGGTCGCGCCCCGCGTGGGCGCGTGGATTGAAACGGTTGGGTTTTTACCGCACGAGGGCGGGACGAACTCGTCGCGCCCCGCGTGGGCGCGTGGATTGAAACATGAGCCAAAACAGCACTATAACGCCGCAAGGAGTCGCGCCCCGCGTGGGCGCGTGGATTGAAACATTTTTGTCCGCCAGGAAGACGCGGAGATTCCCCGGTCGCGCCCCGCGTGGGCGCGTGGATTGAAACGACATTAACTCGACACCCTGATCCGTCGCACAAGTCGCGCCCCGCGTGGGCGCGTGGATTGAAACGAGAAATTCCGGGGCGAATAGGCCCAGGATCGCCGGTCGCGCCCCGCGTGGGCGCGTGGATTGAAACCGTCTCCAAATGGTGTTTTTGCCAGGGGCCCTGATTGTCGCGCCCCGCGTGGGCGCGTGGATTGAAACAAGTGAAGATAAAAGATTAGAGTACCGGTTGAGGGTCGCGCCCCGCGTGGGCGCGTGGATTGAAACATGAGGCTATCGCCGCCGACATTAATATGAACATGTCGCGCCCCGCGCAAGCGGGGATAAAAACAATCCCGGACAGGCTGGAAGCCTGTCCTATGAATATTTCCTCGCTCTCGCATGGATATTTTGCTCTATGTTAAGAGTTGTGTTTTTTTCATGCACCAAATATATTGGAAAATGCAAAATGTCTTAAACTTTGGCAGTTTCCTCTTTCTGTGGGAGAGTGAAGAAACTTTGGGGAGGCAATCATGAAGGAACTTTCGCGACTAAAACATCAAAAAGCGTCGGTTAAAAAAACAACCGCCTCACGAACAAAAAAAGCCGCGCTTCCCGCAAAACCGAAAAAGCCTAAAAAACCCACGCATGTCCCTTTTAACCGGTTCGCGGCGATAGACTTCGAAACCGCCGACTACGGCCGCGACAGCGCCTGCGCCCTGGGCATCGTGGTCGTGGAGAACGGGAAGGTCGTTAAAAAGAAATATTCCCTGATCAGACCGCCCCGGCGCGATTTCGTGTTCTCCTACCTTCATGGTATTACCTGGCGCGATGTCGCGTCAAAACCCGTTTTTGCGGATTTCTGGCCCACGGTCAAAGACCTAATTGACAATGTGGATTTCATCGCCGCGCACAACGCCTCTTTCGACCGCGGCGTTTTAAACGAGTGTTGCTTTCGAAACGGCCACATCCCGCCTCTAGGAAAATACGTTTGCACCATGAAGCTCGCCCGGCGGCTCTGGGACATTCGCCCCACGAAACTCTCCGACGTCTGCCGGCATTTTTCCATCGACCTTATGCACCACGACGCGGCCTCCGACGCGCTTGCATGCGCGAACATCGTGCTCAAGGCGCGGGACACCGGCGTACCGGTCGGCGCGTTTTTATCGGCCTGAAAGGGGCCGCGTCTGTCAAGATCAGTTTTTACTTTTTCAAGGGACCCAGGTTTATACTTTATGCACAATACCCATTCGGAAAATGTCGTGTACGGCGTCCATGCCGTTACGGAACTGATCAAAGAGCGCGGGGACCAGGTGGACCATGTTTACTTTGACGCCGACAAAAAATCCTCATTGGTCTTTGATTTATTGAAACTGTGCCGTAAGCTTCGCTTGACTTATCAAAATGTTCCGGGAATTAAGCTCGATTCAATCGCGCGCACGACCAAACATCAGGGCGTTGTGGCCATATGCAGCATAAAGGCATACTGCGACGTTGAAACGATCATGGGCGCCATTGCCGCGAAAGAGGTTCCGGGGCTGCTTTTTGTTCCGGCGTCGATTGAAGATCCGGGCAATCTCGGCTCCCTCATACGATCATGCGCGGCCTTCGGCGTGGACGGGGTCCTTCTCGAACGCAAGAACACGGCCCCGCTCGGCTCGACGGTGGCCAAATCCTCGGCGGGAATGCTTGAACATCTCCTGGTGGCCAAACCGCGAAACCTCGAAGGGCTTATCGGCGAGCTTAAAGAAAAGGGGTATCGCGTGGTCGGCGCGCTGCAGGGCGAAGCTTTGCGGCCCGAACAGGTCGATTTCACGGGCCCGACGATCATCGTAACCGGCGGGGAGCACCGCGACATTCCGCCGTATCTTCTTCGATTATGCGACAACATGGCGGGCATTCCCCTGTGCGTTTCGGCGCAATCGCTCAACGTGACCGTGGCCGGGTCGATATTTCTTTACGAATGCGCCAGACAGCGCGGCTTCAGATAGACGCCTCATTTATTTTCAAAACCGAAAAACGAATCAAGCTTGTCGATGACGTCCTCGCCGCTGATGAAATGCTCGTCCTGGGTCCCGGGTTTCGCGGGGGCGGGCGCGTCGGTTTTCATTTCAAATTTTTGCGTGACCATAAGGTCTTCAATATTCACTTCCCCGGTTTCTTCGCGGGAAATGTCCGGGGCCTTGGGCGAAGCGGCGTGGTCCTTAACTTTTTTCAGTTCCTCGCCCGGTTTAAGAGGCGCTTGCGTGGTGATCGCTTCGGTCAAATCGGCGTCCATTTTTTCATGGATCATTTGCGTTTTGCTCGGGTCGGGCCGGGCCTCGGCTTTTACGATAAATTCGGCGGTTTTGTCGGAAGGAATTTCCGACGCGGCTTTTTGGACGGTTGTTTTCGCTAAGGAAGCCGGCGGCCGCTGCGCCGGTTCTTTTGTCAACGGCTTTGAAGTCGCCGGTTTTTCGGCGGGGGTTTCTGCGACCGGTTTTTCCTTCACGGGAGTTTGTTTATAGCGGGCGATTATTGACTCGATATATTTGACATAATACACATCCAAAAGCGGCATGCTGACTGTAAATTTACGAAGCAGTTTTTCCATCAAAGCCGCACAAGCGGACGGGGAACCCGCGGATTGAGAGGCGGGGGCGTCGATAAGCGAATCGATTTCAACGCATAGCGCGGCGATTTCCTGCATGATGGCGACGCGATCGGCCTGCAAGCGGTTATCGCCCTTGATAAGCGCCCATAAAACGGCCCAGATTCCCGACGTGACCGCTGCCCCTAAAACGATTCCCAGTAGCAAAACAAACACATTCTGCTCCATAACCTATGTCCTTTCACCCAAGTGTTTTTAAGTCGACAATATTTCTATAATACACCCAACCGAATAAAAAATCAATACTTATCAATCGTTATAACGCGCCTCTGCATGCGGAATCGTAAATTTTTACGTATTTTTCAACCGAATCCGACCACCTGAAACATGACAAGGATTTAAACCCGTTTACGATGAGCTCGCCGTAGCGCGCGGGATCCGAAAAAATTTCCACGGCGTTTTTCAGACCCTCATGCGCTCCGTCAATAATCGACCGATAGAGCGCAATCGTATGCCGCTTAGACAAGGGGAGTTTTAAAATGGAATTCCAATCGATTTCATAATGGGTTTCCGAATAACGCTCGCGGTATAAAATTCCGTTCGGCTTTGCCGCCTCGGCCGCGTGCTTGAACAGATTTCCGTAAAATTCGGGTATGGGCGTCTTGTTGCAGGCTTCAACCTGCGCCCATAAACCTCCCGTGCCCCGCGCAACAACGGGTGTTCCGGAAATAAAACCTTCGGTTGCCGACCCAAACGGTTCATAAAAAGAGGGCATGAGCTGAAAGGAGGCCCCCCGAAGCAAGGCGGCATAATGGTCGGAAGGTATCCTGAAGGGCCAAATGACGATATCTCCGCGGCACTCCCGTTCGACGTCCTGGAGAAACGCGGCCAATTCGGGGCGGTCTTCAATGCCGCTCGATTTGCTTTCGATATTAAGGCCGAAGAAAAGCTTGGCCGTGCCCCGTTTAAGCTTTTGAAACCCCAAAAGCATCGAATCAAAGCCTTTTTGCATGAAATCGGGCCTGCCGGTCATGAAAAAAACCGGAAGGTGGTCGTCGGCGTGGTCGGGGAATTCCAATTTTCCCATTACGTGGCCGCGCTGTTCCGAGTGCACGCGGGACTGCAGGTCCTTGCGAAGAGCCGCTTTTTCCTTGAGCAGCAGGGAGAAATCCTTTTTTTCGCAGAGCGCAAGCGCTTCCCGGCTAAAAGGCGGGGTCGGGTTTCCAAAAAGACCGTTTTCGATCCCGATGGGAGGGTTTTTGGAAAAAACCCCTTGAAGATGTCCGGTGAAGACTCCGGTTTGGAGCGGGTCGAAGCGCAGCTCGTGGGCGAACGGCGTACTCACGGTTGTCAATGGGCCGCTTAACAGAGGAATAAACGTTTGTAAAAAGGTGTCGGCGGGAACGGTCCGGCCGAAAAATTCGGCCATAAGACCGGCGGGAAGGGCCGCGTCGTAGGAATTATGCAAAGTCAGGACCGTTTTCGCGTTTGTCAGGTCTTCGCGCAGCACCGCCATTTGCGAGGTCAGGGCCACCGCGCTGCATTCCCAATCATGCGCATGGATGAGAACGTTGTTTTTAAATCCGAGCCGGGAAAGCATAAGGGGGACGGCGGCGCAAAAAACCAGGGCGTCTTGGGCGAGCAGGGAAGGATCGCCGTAGGCATAGGGGTCGGTTTCGGCCGTAAAATGGTCGTCGATGGAACAGAAATACGACGGGACGTCGGCCGTAATGTCCTGCAGGCAACTCAGCGCGGCGGAAAAGTTTGCGCACGTAATGGGCGCGGCCTCGAAAATCGTGACAAAATTGCCCGCCTCGTAGGCCTTTTTAATTCTCTTATTGTTCCGATGAAAAGGCGAAATAAACACGACGCTTTCTCCGCCGTTTTTCATGAATTTGGGAAGGTTCTTTGCGATGGCGGCAAGTCCCCCGAGCGACGCATAGTTGTTTTCAAAAAAGGTAAATACGATCGTCCGCGAAGACGCGTCGAAGGATTGGGCGATTTTATTTAATCGGTTGAATTCCTGGAGGGAAAAAAACGATTGGGCCGCGAAACCCAGTCGCGTCCAGCTCTGAAGTTTCGTTTGAAAAACATGGTCGAATTGTCCGGGAGTCATAGCAAACAAAATAAATCCCGGATTTATAACAAAATGTAAAGATGCGAGAAAAAGGCTACAAGGCTTTTTTTCTTTCCCCCAGCCACCATAAAAGTCCCGCGAGCGCGGGAAGAACGATATTGATGCATAAAACGCACAGCGAAGCCCCGAAGGCAATGCTTGAAATGCGGGCCATCGGGCCGAGGCCGGGGCTTAGCTGCCTTAAAAACAGACCGAAGGAATATTCCCTCAGGCCCATGTTCGCGATAAAGATCGGCACGAACAACATGAATGCATAGGCCTGGGCTGCAACCGAAATACCGATTGCAAGCCCGCCGCTTCCGAACATTTTGAGCAGTATGGCCGTCTGCGTCAGCAAAACCAGGTGCGCGGCGACGGTCACTAAAACTATAGACGCCCCTGTTGCGCCCGACGGCTTCGCCAACGTGTTTTTTAAAAAAAAGTCAATGGCCGGTTGCGACCGGAAAAATGCCGCGATCATCGCCTTTGCCGGTTTGCAAAAGGAAACAATCGTCGCGGCAATCGCCAAAGCCGCCGCGGCCCATACGAAAATCGATTGTTGCGGGAGAAAATGCGTTGCGAGCGCCCGGCATGAAACCACCGCGGCAATCGCCCCGAAAACAAGGGCCGCCACCGCGGAGCAGATTTTATCGATAAGCACGGCAAAAACCGGGTCCGCTTTATCGCGGGCGGGAATCGAAATACCCCGAAGAAATTCCCCCGATCTGCCCGGCGTGACAAAGGCCAAGAGGCAGCCCCAGAGCATGGTGCGAAGTCCGGTTTTAAAATCAATCGTCGTCCCCTGAATATTGAGGAGCATTTGCCACCGTTTGGTTTGAAGGAGAAGTTCCACGCACCCGAGTAAAACGCTCAGCGCAACCGGGCCGAAACTCACGCATTGGAAAAGCCGCGGCATTAGGTTTTTTCCGACGCTTTTATTCACTAAATAAATGACCAGGACGGTCACGGCCAATTTAAGCGGCCACAGGAGTCGGTTTGTATTGAGAAATTTAAGGATTTTTTGGATATTCATGGGTCCCTTACAGCATGTTCACCGGGTCTACGTCTATGATGATTTTTAAGCCTTTTGCGGGCCGAAGCGTTTTTCTTCGGACGGTTTCCGCGCACAGGCGCAGGGCGGAAACCGATTTCGACTTAAGCAATACGCAATACCGAAAATTGTTTTTAAGGCGCGAAAAAACGGCCGGGGACGGGCCCAAAACGGTTACGTCTTTTGTCAAGCCCTTGAGGTCCGCCGCGATGGATTCCATGGCCATGCGCACCGCATCCTCGATCGGTCCCTGGACGATGATCCGCATTAATTTTCCAAACGGAGGATACCCGAGGGTTTCGCGCGCGAGGATTTCTTTTTGGTAAAAGCCCTCGTAATCGTGGTTTTTTGCGGCAAGGACGCCGCCGTCCTGGGGAACATAGGTTTGGACCACGACCTCGCCGCCGCTGTCCTCGCGCCCCGCGCGCCCCGCAACCTGGGCCAGGAGCTGGAACGTTTTTTCCGCGGCCCTGAAATCGGGCACATGCAAACCGATATCGGCCTGGAGCACCCCCACGAGCGCCACGCCGGGGAAATTAAGCCCTTTGGCCACCATTTGGGTCCCCAGCAAAATATCCGCTTCACGGTTGGCGAACCGCCCAAGAATTTCCGCATGCGCGTTTTTGCCGCGCGTTGTGTCTTGGTCCATGCGAATGATCCGGGCGCCCGGGAATTCGGCCGCGACGATTTCTTCGGCCTTTTGAATGCCGGTCCCTTTATACGTGATGTTCGTGCCTTGGCATTTGGGGCAGGATTCCGGCGCGGCCCCGGCAAAGCCGCATTGATGGCATTTAAGCCGGCGCTCGTCCTTATGATATACCAGGTTTACCGAGCAGAGCCCGCATGAATACGTATGGCCGCATTCCTTGCACATCAGCATCGTGGAAAACCCCCGGCGATTAAGCAGGAGAATGACCTGCCGCCCGCGCTCCAGGGTTTCGGTGATTCTGCGGTGGAGGTAGCGCGATAAAAATGTCCAATTGTTTTCCCGGTGCTCCTCGCTCATGTCAATGATTTCAACCGCGGGAAGCGCCGCGGCCCCGAAGCGCCGCGTGAGGGCAAGCATCCGGTATTTACCGATGCGGGCATTGTGGAAGCTTTCGAAACTGGGGGTGGCGCTGCCTAAAACCACGACGGCCTTCTGGAAATGTCCCCGCATGACCGCTACGTCGCGGGCATGGTAACGGGGCTCCATGTCGGATTGTTTATAGCTGTGGTCGTGTTCTTCGTCCACGATGATGAGACCTAAACGGTCCATGGGCGCCAAAATGGCGCTTCTAACGCCGATGACCACCCGCTTTCGTCCGGCCACCAGTTCTTCAAGCCCGTCGCGGCGTTGGCCGTCGGACATTCGGCTGTGGATGACGGAAATGACCGGGCCCAGGGCATTGCGGAACCGCTGAATGGTTTGCGGGGTCAGGGAAATTTCAGGGACAAGGACAATGGCGCCTTTTCCGGCCGACAGGGTTTTCTTGACAAGCTCAATATAGACGTGCGTTTTCCCGCTTCCCGTGATGCCGTAAAGCAGGCAGGGTTTTTCCGGCGAAGCGATCTGCGCGGCCAAAATGTCAACGGCGCGGCGTTGTTCGTCGGAAAGCGTGACGTCGGCGTTGCGACCTTCGTCCTTGAGCTCGTCGGCCTCGCGCAGCACCGCCGATTCTTCTTTATAAAGCGACCCATCGGCGCACAATGCCCGTGTCAGGTGCGCGGAAATCCCGTGTTCGCGAAGCTTCGCCGCGGTAAAAGGGCCCGCGGCCGCGCGAAGTTTTTCCAGGGCCGCTTCTTGACGGGGGGGTAGGGCCGGGCCGGGGCCGTTTTCGCGTAATCGGAAAAGGGCCATGGTCTTGGCCTGGGCTTTTGCGATTCCTTTTTTAATGAACGGCCGGAAGATTTTTCCGAGGTCGGTTTGATAGTACTGGGCGATCCATTCGTATAATCGGATGAGGGACTGGTCCTTGTCGGCCCAGCGGTCGGATTTGACGTCGATGATTTCCTTGAGATTGGGAAACGCGGATTGTTGTTTGATTTTGACGACCACGCCCCACAGCCTTCGGCTTTTCAGCTCGACAAGCACCGGTTGGCCGGGGGAAACGGCCTGTAAAAGCCGCTCGGGCACGGCGTAATCGTAAATGCCCGGAGTTGCAATCGGAAACCCTACGCTCGCGACCTTAGAGATTGTGGCGTTCATACGCGAAATGCCTTGACATTGATCATTTAATGTTATATAAATTATACTAGTTAGGTACTATATCTACACCGTTAAGGAGCCGCTCACGTGCTAATCGATCTTGCCCAGGCAAAACCGGGAATGGTGCTGCTGGAAGACGTTTTGCTTCCTTCCGGCGCGGTCCTTGTCAATGGCTCCCAAAAACTTACCGAACCCATCCTTCAGACCATTGCAAAACGCGGTATTACAAAAATACAAATTGTCTCTGAAGATACAACACCCCAAGGCGCTCCGGAAGAAATTAAACCGGAACCCGCGGCTTTGGCCAAGGAAGCGCAAAGCGTCGAACCGGCCGAAAAAGGGCCTGAAAAACCGCAATTGCCCAAAATCAAAGCGATCCTTTCAAAGGATTTAATGACCGCGAAACTATGCGTTGAACCGGTCGGCGCGCCCGAAGAACCGCTTACCTTCGATGATATCGTTACGGCGTTGCACCATGACGGGGTCATTTTCGGCATCGACGACAAGGCCATTGCGGGCGTGGTTGAAAAATGGCAAAAACTAAAACGATATTATGAAGTCGACGCTGTGGCCAAGGGATCGCCGCCGCAGCCGGGAAAAGAAGGCGGGTGGGACCTGACGGTCAAATATATTTCGGACCCCGAAAAATTGTCGACGGCCAAAAAATCCCGTTTTGCCTGGCAGGTGCTTGCCGAAGGTATCGACTTCCAACGCGTTGAGCCGGGGAAAACGGTCGCGAAGAAACAACCGGACATTCCTCCGGCCCCGGGCAGGAACGTTAAAGGCGACCCTGTTCCCAGCACAGACGTCATAAAGGCCGCCGATGCGCTGGACCAAAGTATTCAACTTGCAAACGACCGCGACCATTTGCTTTCGCGCGTCGAAGGGATCGCTTTTTTCGTCAATAACACCATCGGCGTTTTGCCGATGAGTTTCGACGGGTCGGTTGAACTTTCGGTCTCGCCGGATCGCATGAGGGCGGAGGCGATTTTCCATCCGCCGGTTGAAGGCGGCAAGCACCCTTCCATAGGGCAGGTCGATTTTCTGCTTCGTGAAAACAAAATCACGCATGGGGCGCTTACCGAGGAAATAGCGGCCATTTTATCCGGTTTGTCCAAAGGGAATTACCCGGAGGGGCCGCGCTGCGTTGCGCAGGGCACTCCCGCGAAAAACGGGGACAATGGAAAAATTAATTTTCTCTTCAATTTGGAATCGTCCCTAAAGCCGAAGGTCAACCCTAACGGCACGGTGGATTATAAAAACGTGGACCTGGTCGTTTCCGCCAAAAAGGACCAGGAGTTGGCCAAGCTAGTGCCTCCGGCAAAGGGAGTTCCCGGCAAAAACATCCTGGGCCAGAACCTCCCCGCGCTCGACGGGACCCCGGCCAAGCTTCCCATCGGCCCCAATACCGTCGTAAGCCCGAACGATCCGTCGGTGCTTTTGGCCGCAACCGACGGGGTCGTGCGTTATAACGGCATGGCCGTTGAAATCAGCGAGGGTTTTTTCGTCAAGGGCAACGTCGATTATTCCATCGGCAATATCAAGTATGTCAAGTCGGTAATCGTAGGCGGAGACATCACTTCGGGCTTTAAAGTGGAATGCGGCGGAGATTTGCAAGTAGGCGGGTCGATTGAAGACGCCGAAATACTGGTCGGGGGAAACGTGCTGTGTAAGCTCGGCTACATCGGACAGGGAAAAGGCCTCATCGACGCCAAGGGCGACGTGAACCTCATGTTCATGAAAAACCAATTTGTCAAGAGCCGCCAGAACGTGGTCATCGCGAAGGAGGCGATCAACGGCACTATTTTCGCCCGAAAAACCATTGCCGTCCACGGCAACCCGCTGTCCATCGCCGGCGGAAAAATGATGGCGCGCGATTCGATCACGGCCTATTCCATCGGCAACGCCAGCGGCATCAAGTCCGTTCTGGAAGTGGGCACCGACTACGCGCTGCTCGAGGAACTCCAGAAGGCCGACGCGCAATTGGCCGAAATAGCCGAAAACAAACGCAAGCTGAACCAGACCTTTCAAAAATACGCGCGGCTGGCCGAAGTCAAGAAGCAGCTTGCGCTCAAGGAAGAAGCGATGTTCAATAAATTAAAGGCCACGCTCGCCAAATACGACCAGCAAAGCGCGGTGCTCGAAGAGCGCAAGAAAGTCGTCAACTCCAATCTCTATGAATTTAAAAACGCCCACATTACCATCGAGCACGCGGCGCTGCCCGGAACGGTCTTTAAAATCGGCCAACGGCATTTTCAGGTCAAGGAAGAAGTCGTCGGGCCGAAAACCGTGAGGCTCGTGGATGAAGAAATTAAAATCTATTGATGGGTCTAAGGAACACCGTGAATATTTGGTTTGCCGCCAACATTCCCCAAGAATCGTGCGGAGGGGTGGCCCGGTCGATGAGAGAGCTGTCGGAAGGCCTGCGCCGCGACCATGGGTTCGATACGGAAATCGTTTATGGCCTCCGGGGCCCCGTTCGCGGCAGTTATTTATTCTTCGCCTGCTTCTTGTGCCTTCGTCTGCTCCTTCATGTCAAGCATCCGCCGCGGTGGATAATCGCCCGGTCCACCGACGGGGTTTTCTGCGCGATCGCGGCAAGAATCCTTGGGATCAAAACAAAAATAGCTCTGCATAATCATGGATGGGAGGAAATAGCTTACGGCGTCGAAAAAAAGCTCCACGCGGATTTTATCGACGTTCGGTCTACCTGGCGGGCCCGCTTTATCAGATTTCCGCTCCTGCGAACGGCCATTTTCTTCTGCGACCGGTGCATAAGCGGCACGCTCTGCGAAACCCGCTGGCTCGCGAAGCGCTATCCGCTTGGAAAAAAAAAGTATGCCTACATACCTAACGGGGTCATGGTGGGAAGCGGGGCGTTTTGGGAAGGCCGCGCGGCCCGTGAAAACGCATTTTTGTCGGTTGGCGGCAATACCTGGAAGAAAAACATCCGGAATACGGTCGGGGTTTTTAAAAATATCGCCGCCCGGCTACCCGACGCGGACCTTGTTTTGGTGGGTACGGGAGTAAATATCAAGTATTTTTCCGAGGAATTACGCGACTATCGCTATTTGGTCGTACCGCTTGAAAATCTCGACGGCATGGCGACGTGGTACGAAAAGTGTCCGTATCTTATTTCCAGTTCACGATACGAAGGCGGCCATTCACTCGCCATTTTGGAGGCGATGTCGTTCGGGTGCGTCGTTTTTGCCACCGATATCCCCGCGACGCGGGAAATAATAGTCGACAAAAGAAACGGCGTATTCATCCGCGGCCACAGTGCCGAGGAAGACGCCCGGACCATACTCGACGTCGTGGCCGACAAGGGGCTTATTACCCGGATACGGACCGGCGCGTTTCATAGCGCCCGGCGCGCCCGCTGGAGCAGGCAAGTGGGGCGGCTCAAGGCGGTCCTGTGCCCGGAGTAGCCCTTCCCGACCTTTCGATCGTCATCGCGTCGCACCGAAAAGAGTCCGTTGGCCGGTGCGTTGAAGGGATACAAGGTGCAACCGGCGGGGACGTGTCCCTTGAAATTATCGTGGTGGCGGATTACCCGATAGAAAAACTCCGGGAAGAATATTCCGCGGCGCGATGGATTTTTCTTGCCGATACCGGTATTCCGGCAAAGCGAAACGCGGGCATTATGGCGGCAAAGAGTGCGCTTATAGGGTTCATTGACGACGATTGCGTCGCGCAGCCCGGATGGGCCCAAGCGGCCGTGAAGTTCATGGAACTGAGCCCGGGGTTATCGGGTTTTTCCGGACAAACGCTTGTTGAACGGACACGGGGCGCGGCGTATCCGGTCAATGAATACAAACGGCTTGAAAACCCGCGCTTTCGGACGAACAATATGTTTTATGTCAAGAAAGCGTTGTTGGATGTCGGTGGGTTCGATCCGCGGTTCACCGTTCAGCGGGAAGACGTCGACGTCGCCTTTTCTTTGCTGAAAAAAGGCCTGCTCATTGGCCATTGCGAAGACTCCATTGTCAAGCATGTACACCGCGCGGGGGAAAAATGGGACCTTTTAAAAAACTGCGTGAACAGGCGCTTTGATCCGCTCTTATGCAAGAAACATCGCGCGCTCTATCGACAATGGATCAAAACGCCCTTTACGCCAAGCATCGCCGCGCAAGCGGCCTTTCATGGGGCCTTTGCGGCCACCGCCTTTCTTGGCGTTTCGGTCAGTTTGTCGGGGGCAATCGACCTTGGGTTGGCTTTGGCCCTGAGTATTCGCCGCAACCGGGGGGCGGCGTTTCACGGCATGCAAGTCGCGCGCGATTGCCTGTCGTTTTTTATTGCACCGTTTGTTTTGCTGGGAGCTCTGGCACACGGGAGCGTTAAATTCCGGAAGGTCCTGTTTTTTTAGTGTCTGTAGCTGACTTATCGACGCTTTTTGCGTAGATAAGTCCTGCATACAGACACTTATCCGCCATTAGGCGGGTTAAAGGAAGGGTCGTATCAACATCGCGTTTTTTTCAAAACAACTCCCTTCGGACTGCCCCAACGGGGTGTCGTGTCAGGTGCATCGCCTGGCAAACGCATTGGTCAAGCGAGGGGAGAACGTCACCTGCCTGAGCTTTAGCCCCCGCCCGGGCGACGCGCTCTACGGCCATCTGCAAATGCGGCAATGCACGGGACCGCGAATCTGGAAAAAATTCTGTCCCGCGATTACGTTTAGGACCCAAGACACTTCTCCTTACGATATTCTCCATTACCATGGCGACGATTATTTATGCGCGGGAGGGCCGCGGCGCATCCGTACGTTTTACGGCTCGGCTTTTTATGAGGCGCGCTTCGCGGTCAAGTGGCCGCGGTTTTTGTACCAGGCGCTCTTTTACGTTTTTGAATTGGTTTCCTGCCTGCGAAGGGGGGAAAAAACCGGCATCTCCCGCGCCACGACGCGGCCGCTTATTGGCGTCACGTCGGTCATTCCCTGCGGCGTGCCGCTTGACGTTTTTAAACCGGGAGGCCTGAAAAGCCCGGACCCGGCGCTGCTTTTCATCGGCGATCTTGACAGTAGAAAAAGGGGACGGTTTTTGGTCGATCTTTTCCTCCGGCGCATACTACCGGCGTTTCCCCGGGCCGCCCTTACCATCGTCGGGCCGCAAGGCTTTGTCGCCCCGGGGGTCGTCTATGCGGGAAAGCTTGACGAAGAGGCCCTGGTTAAGGAGTATCGAAAGGCCTGGGTCTATTGCAGCGTGAGCTCCTACGAAGGCTTCGGCGTTCCGATCGTAGAGGCCATGGCCTGCGCTACGGCCGTTGCGGCCACGCGCAATGCCGGGTCCATGGAAATAATCACCCACGGCCACGACGGGATGCTCTGCGGCGACGGGGAACTGCCCTCCACGATTGCGCGGCTTTTGTCCGACGCCGGCCTGCGGGACACGCTGGCGTATAACGGTTTACAGACCGTTAAAAAATACGACATAAGGGCCGTGGCAAACCAATATATGGACCGCTATGCCCGCCGCGCGCGAATGAGCATGCGCGGGGCGGGCATGGCGGGCGATACAAGGGTCTATGAAAAATAAAGCGCTGCTCGTAATTCAAATCGGCCTCGTGGTGTTCGCCGGGCATTTTATCGCCTTTGAAATGTTCCACATTCCAAAACAGGCCGAATTTACGGCCATTTTCGGGATAGCCCTGTTTTATCCCGTGGTCCGCTTTCCGCTTGTCGGGGTGTACGCCGTTTTTATTGTGTCGCCTTTTATACCCTTCATTCGCAGGCTCTATTATTTAGTCTACGGCCGGCCGGGCAACGATCCGCTCATCATATTGGGCGATTTGATCGTCATTATGGTTTTTTTGGCGCTGCTCTTTGAATTCAGGCGCGGGCTTTCGGAAGACAAAACCGTGAAAAGGTTCATGACGGTCGTGGGTTTTTACTTCGGCTATATGATCGTCAGGGCCTTTGTCTTTAACATCGCCCCGCTTGGCGACAGTCTTCTGCGTCTTAAATATTACGCGCCCATGGTGCTCATGTTTTTCGTAGGCATTTATTACGGCCGGGAATTCAAGCATCTGAAAAGGATATGGACAATAACGGTCGCCTTGGGCGTTATAGGGGGATTATACGGGATAAAGCAACTGTTTATCGGCTATTCGGCCGCCGAGAAACTCTGGTTTTCAACGTCCTATTTTACAACGCTTTTTATCCAAGGGGTCGCCCGGCCGTTTTCATTCTATCAATCTCCGGCGGCGTTTGCCGACGCTTTGGTGCTCAGTACCATCGGCGTGGTGCTCATGCTTGGTTGGGGGAAATTTAGAGGAAAAATTCTGCTGGTCGCCTTGATCCCCCTGTTTTTTTACGGCATATTGATAACCTCTGTGCGGTCGAATTGGATCGGCGCGCTTTCGATATTTTTCATCTGGTTCATCATCTTGCAAATGCGCAGTTCGGGCCAGCGCATCGCCATCATCGCCGCCCTATTCCTTTTTTTCGTGGTGTACCAATTAGTCGACGATACCGTCAAGGCCGACATGAGTCCCGACGGCCTGCTCAACGCTTTTAACGGGAAACTGGGCAAGCAGGAATACGTCGACCTGATGGTCACCAGTCGCACCAAGGCGCTGACCGATCCCTTTGCGGAAAATTCGATGTTGTCGCGCATCGCGCTTTGGAAGTTTTTATTCGATTTGACCAAAGACCCCGAACTGGCCCTTTTAGGCAGGGGCGTGGGAGCGCTCAACGCGGATTCATTGTATGTTACCTATTTGGCGGAATTCGGCTATCCGGGCTTTATTTTTATTATCGGGCTGTATTGCGCATTTATCATCCTGGGGACCAAGTCGCTCGGCGCGGTGTCGGACCCCAGGAGCGTAATTTTAATCAAGGGAATCATCGTCATGGATTTGTCCTTTGCGCTGATGAATTTTACCGGAACGCATATTCATTCCTTTCCCGGAGACGTATATTTTTGGTTTTGGAACGGTGTATTGATGAATGTCAGGCCCCTTGATAAAAAACTCGTTGAAGAATCGATGTCGGTTGCCGCATGAAACTAATGCTGACCTTGGATTTTCCGCCGGAAATAGGCGGCATACAAAAACACCTCGAAAACATCGTCCGTTTTACCTACGGTAGCGAAGACCTGGTTATGGTCGGATGTCGGCGAAAACCTTCGACGCGAACCTCGGCCAAGTTACGCGCACCAATAGCGTGGGTGTCGGGGCCGTTTTCCCGATGCAATAAAAAATTCGCGCTTGCGCCGATGCTCCTGAAATATGTCCTTCGGGTGTTTGCGAAAAGCGAGCTGTTCGAAGTCGAATGCGGTAATGTTTACGCGGCGTCGGTGCCGTGGGTCGCTTCTTTTTTGACCGGCGTTCATTATACCGTTTATGTTCACGGTACCGAACTCTTGACGCTACGCGCAAAAACCTGGAAGTCTTGGGTCCTCAGGAGGATATTAATAAAAGCCCGGGCGATCATCGCCAACAGCGGTTATACCGCCTCGCTTATCAAGAACGCGGAAATTGACGCCGAAATCATCGTGTCGCCCCCTAAAATAACTTTGCCCGAAAAGCCCATCACGGCGCGGGCGCAAGGGGGCGGGATGCGCATTTTGTGCGTCGGGCGGCTCGTCGAGCATAAGGGGCACGCGATTTTACTGGAGGCGGTTTCCATGGTGCCGGGCAATATGCCCTGGCGACTCGTCATCGTGGGCGATGGTCCGCGAAGCAAGGACCTCCACCGATATTGCAAGGAAAAAAACCTTCACGGCCGTGTCTCGATGTACCGCGGACTGTCCGACGACGATTTGGCCTCCGAATATGAAAATGCCTCGGTTTTCGTACTGCCCTCGCTCGAGGTGGTCGAAGGGGTCGAGGGGTTCGGCATTGTTCTGCTTGAAGCTATGGCCCATGGTGTTCCCATCGTGGCAAGTTTCACGGGGGGCGTATCGGAAGTGCTTGACGCAGGATCATGCGGGGTCCTGGTTGAAGCGGGAAACGCCGTTGCCTTGGCGCATGCGCTCATCGAGATCCATAACAACCCCGTCAAACGCTCCCGCCTTATTGCCAATGCTTCCCGGCGCGTCAGGACGCATTATGCCTGGTGAAAGCCGCCCGGTCATTTTATTCGTGAACCACTGGGCGCGGCGCCTAGGCGGGGCCGAATATTCCCTGCTGGACATCCTGGCCTATATTGCCCCGCGCTGTCAAGCGCATTTGTTGACGTCGGAGCATGGGGTCCTTACCCGGCAAGCGTCGGCTTTGGGCGTTACGTGCCACCATGTTCCCTGCCGTCTCAAACCAAACGGCATTGGCAGGAAAGGGCTGTTTGGAGCGTTTTTTTCCAACATCCCCGAATTCATTTCGTTTTTCGGGTTCGTCATGCGCGCTTCGGCGCTCGTGCGACGGCTTTCCCCTCGGTGCGTTCATGCCAACGTCCCCAAGTCGCATGTGACGCTTTTTTTGTTCGCGGCCATGGGATATCGAGGGCCCTGTTGGTTCCATATGCGGGAAATTTTCAAAAAAGGATCGACGCCGTACCGTTTGTACCAACTTCTTTTCCCCCGAAAAACCGGCCAATGCATCGCCATATCGCATGCCGTCGGGTCGCGCATGCCGCCGGCCATGCGCGAAAAGTGCCGGGTCATCCACAATGGCGTTGCCATACCCCCCGTCATGGCGGCGGCGGAGGCGCGTCGAGAACTTCGCTTTGTCTATCTTGGAAGGGTGGTGCCGTGGAAGGGTTGTCACCGGCTTGTCGGGATGTTTGCCGACGCGAAAAAAAAATACCCCGCCATTACGCTTACCATCGTCGGCGATACACTCTATTGGCCCCAAGACTATCGTTGGACGCTCACCGATCAAATCAAGGAGTTGTCGCTTGAAGAAAGCTGTTTTCTTCTGCCGCATACGCAAGACCCTTTCCGGGAATTGGGCAACCACCATGTTTTTTGCAACGCCTCCTTTGAGGAGCCTTTCGGTAGGAGCATCGCGGAGGCACAGGCCGCGGGAATGCCGGTGGTCGCATTTGACGGCGGGGGGGTGGGCGAAATCGTTATTTCCGGCCGGACCGGGCTACTAGCTCCCTATGGAGACGAAACCGCGTTTGTTCACGCAATGGAAACATTTATTGAAAATCCGTCCCTGGTCGCGACCATGGGGAAGGCCGGACGACAGCGGGCCGCGGTACTTTTTAACCGCGACATCCAAATTCCGCTCATCGGCGAAACAATCCTGTCTCCCCCGGCGGTTTCGCCATGAATATTCTTTCCATGACCTACGATCAGCTTGCCGATGAAATGAAACGCGTTTATGGTAAAGGCGCTTTTCACGCGGGAGCGCTTTATCGGGAAATTTTTAAAAATGGCCGCCGCCAAGCTTTTTATGAGGCGCCGGAATTCTCGGCCTCTTTAGCGCTTGCAAAGCAATTGGAAAACGACCTTGTCATTGAGCCCGGGCGCATAACCGCACGCGGTTCGGACGAAGGCGGGACCGAAAAATTCGCGATAACGCTTGCCGATAACGCCGTCGTCGAGACGGTCATTATTCCCCGCCGGGGCCGCACCACGCTCTGCGTTTCGTCGCAAATAGGCTGCCGCAGGGCTTGCGTCATGTGCGCAACCGGCGCCGGCGGGTTCGTACGCGACCTTTCGGCGCAGGAGATCGTACTCCAGGTTTTCCTGGCCCGGTTCGAACTTGAGCGCCCTATTGACAACGTCGTATTCATGGGCATGGGAGAGCCTTTTGATAATTTCGACCACGTCATGCAGGCCATAAGGGTGATAAGCGACCAGCATGGGTTTGCCGTGGCCCGGCGGCGCATTACCGTTTCAACCGCGGGGCATGTCGAGGGCATCATGAAAATGGCCGCCCTGAAAATACCGAAGGTGCGCCTGGCGGTTTCTTTACATGCCGCCGACGACCTCCTTCGCGACCGCCTCATGCCGATCAATAAACGCTATCCCCTCGGCGCGCTTAAAGAGGCGCTGGGCCGCCTGCTCACCCGAAAAAATGACGTTGTTTTCATCGAATATGTTCTGCTTGCCGGGATCAACGATTCCCCCGAAATGGCGCGGAAACTGGCAGCCTATCTTCACGGTCTTCGCGTGCGGATCAATCTTATCGCCTATAACCCCTGCAAAAGCCTTCCCTTTCAAGCGCCAACACCCGAGCGCCTAAGCCTTTTTCGCGATTGCCTAGTCCGAAAAAAGCTCTTTGTCCGCGTTCGGCAATCATATGGCGGCGGCATAGCCGCCGCATGCGGGCAACTCAGGGCAACGTTATTTCCGGCATAAACCGGGTTTTCCTTTATTGCAACCGGCGTTTTTTCATGGTATACTATAAAATACCCGTCAATCGGTTTTTAAAATTTTCGGACCGGGACATTTTGAAATGGACAGTCATGGAGAATATTTCCACGTAAAATCAGACGTCTATCATGGCGTCGTCCTTCCCGACGGCAAGGACCCTTTGCCGCTTGGCTCGGGCTCCATCGTAGGGATTCTGGGCGCCGGGGGCATGTCCAACGTCTATAAAATCTGGTGTCCGCGCATGGAGCGGTGCCGGGCAGTGAAGCTCATGAAACCCGGCCTTTCAGCGGAATCACGGCAGCGCTTCCAGACCGAGATACGAATTACCGCGGCGCTTTCCCATCCCAATATCATCGAAATACATTCCGTCGGCGAATGGAACGCCCTTTCATATATCGAAATGGAATTTATCGACGGCGCGACCCTTGCCGACAATATCGAAAAAAACGGCGCGCTGCCGCTTCCGGTCTGTAGCGCTTTGGGGATTTTAATGGCGCGTGCGCTCGCTTATGCGCACGACAAGGAATACGTGTTATATGGAAAGAACTACCGGGGCCTGATACACCGGGACCTCAAACCGACCAATATCATGATCAGCTCCGAGGGCAGGGTCAAGCTTATGGACTTCGGCATTGCGCGCCCGGTCGAAACGTCGCTCATGACCATGGACGGCGCGGTCATGGGCACCATGCAATATTTGGCGCCTGAACAAATCGACGGCAAAAATGTCGGGGTCGCGGCCGATCTCTACGCGCTGGGCGCCATATTGTACGAAACCATCACGGGGCAAAAAGCTTTTCCCCAGAAAAACCTGTCGCATTTGATGTCCGCAAAAACCGCCAATACGTTTGTGCCGCTTTCTTTGTTTAAAATAAAAATGCCCGGACCCCTCAAAGCGGTTGTTCAAAAATGCATGCAACGCGATCCCCAGAAGCGTCCGCATTCAGCCGCCTTTCTCCTCAAACAGCTTGAATCCATTCACCATCGGCTGACGAATGAGTCGGCTGAACAGACCATGCTGCGATTTATGACCTCATTGGGCGACGCGAAAACGGTTTACGATTTCAGGCGAAAATTGCCGGGGGTTATACCGCTTACGGTGGCAATAGCGGGGACTTTAATTATAGCGGGACCGTGGTTTATTCATCGCCAATTTCCCGGCCATCACCCTGCTTTGGTCGATAAAGCGGTTTCCAATCCGCGGGTTGTTCCAAGCGCTTTAAGGCCTGATAGCGCGTCCGTCGCTCCAAAAACAAAAATCCATGAAATCGCGGCAGCCTTCCCAAGGCCCGTTTCGGTTAAACACGCGGGCCGGCCGTTAAAAAAATCCGTCCCCGTTCAAAGTTCGCTTGTCAAGGCAAGCGTCGATCCTGAAAAAACGCCTTCGGCCTACGATCCGCCGGAAAAATTCATCAGGGAAGCCGAGGCCGGAAACTATCCGGCGGCGCTTGTGTCCTTTGACGGCCTGCCCGAAAGCGCGAAAACGGACGCGGCCGTGCGGATTCTCCACGTGCGCGCGCTCGTGGCGCTGGGAAGGTCGTCGGAAGCCGTGCGCGCCCTCGATGGCATGACCATTGACGACGGCGAACTTTTCCTCGCCAAATCGCGCCTGCTGGCGGCCCAGGGCCAGGCCGGCGAGGCCTTGCAATGCGTGGAAAAGAGCGCTTCCGCGGGGGCGCGGATGATGGAGCCGGAGGAATTCAGGCGGGAGTATCTTTTTTGTCGGGCGCAGTGCGTAACCAAGCAATATGAGCAATCGCCGAATGAAGGCGGCAAGAAAAAAGCGCTTGACGGATGGTTTGAAGTAAAAAACGCGTGCAGAAAACACCCCGACGACGCCTATTTCAAAAAAGCGGTTTCTGAAATGCAAAAAATCGGCGCCGACGCCATTGCCCCCGAAAGGGTAACCCGTATTAATTGATGAGGGAGGTTTTATGGGACTGTTTTCAAATTTGCTTAGTCCGTCCAAGGGCTTAGGCGACGAACAAACGGCCGCATCGGGCGCCGCGGCCGAAGATGAAGTCGTTGACATTGCGGACCTCATGAATAAAGGCCAAAAGTCCCCTCCCGAAACCGCGGGGACCTCCGAGCGGGAAACCCCCCAAGAGACGCCGGAGGATCTTCGACGCATTTTTCTTTCGGCGCTCATGGACAAGCTCGGCGATATCGTTTATTTCAAGGACCGCCAATCGCGGTTTATCATGGTCAATTCGGCCCTGGCCAACAGGCATCTTTCAACGACCGATACGTCGCGCGCCTTAGGGAGGACCGACTTCGATATTTTCGCCTATGAGCACGCCAACAAGACGTTTAGTCAAGAGCAGAAAATTATCGCCGGCGGCGAGGCGCTCATCGGGATCGAAGAGAAAGAGGTCTGGCCCGACGGACGAGAAACATGGGTCATGACCAGCAAGTTTCCGCTCAAGGATTCGCGGGGGGAAATAATCGGCACGTGGGGGATTTCAAAGGACATTACGGACCATAAACGAACTGAAGACGAGTTGAAATCGGCGGAAGACCAGCTTCGCCATTCGCAAAAAATGGAGGCCTTCGGTCAACTTGCCGGAGGCATCGCCCATGATTTTAATAATATGATAAACGTCATTCTCGGCGCCGCGCAACTTATGGAATTGGATTTAAAGGACCAGGATTCCGATGCCAAGCGCAGGGTCGACATGGTCATCGACGCTTCAAAAAGGGCCGCCGAGCTTACCCGGCAACTGCTTACCTTCGCGCGAAAAGGAAAATATACGATCGCCCCCATTAACGTGCATGAGGTCATTGCCAGTGTGGTGAGACTGATTAATCATACGTTCGATAAGCGCATTCGGGTCGTGGAGCGTTTAAACGCCCGGTCAGCCGTCATTATGGCCGATTATGCGCAACTGCAAAACGCATTGCTTAACCTGGCGATCAATGCGCGCGACGCAATGCCGGACGGCGGGGTCCTCGCCTTTGAGACCGCCACGGTCGGCCCCGCCGCGGGAATCGGCGATACGCAGCATGGGGAAATCGCGCCCGGAAGTTTCTTGCGCCTGCGCGTGGGCGACACCGGATGCGGCATGGACAAAAAAACAAAGTCCCGCGTCTTTGAACCGTTTTTTACCACCAAGGGGCCGGGCAAAGGCACGGGCCTTGGGCTCGCAAGCGTTTACGGGACCGTAAAAAACTTCAGCGGCATGATTGAATTCGATTCCGCGCCCGGTGCGGGGACCCGGTTTACGCTGTTTCTGCCGCTTGCCGTTAAAATAGTCGACAAAAAAGATGAGTTGCCGTCCGGCAGCGTGAAAAAGGCCCCCAGAATCCTCATTGTTGAAGACGATGACGACGTAAGCCGGGTGCTTGTTGAAATGCTTGAAAACCTTGGATACGAGGCCTATTCATGCAAGGACGGCAAGGCCGCCATCGAATATTATACGGTCAATTACGCCTCGATCGACCTCTGCATCGTCGATCTTGTCTTGCCACGCATGAGCGGTCATGAATGCATCAACCGCTTTAAGCGTATTAACCCTTCGTCGGGTTATAACCTTGCCACCGATACGCAGCAGATCATCATTAAAGGCATTGCCGGGTTCATTCAAAAACCCTATCAAAGCGAAGAACTTGCGCTCGCCGTTTCAAAGGCATTGGCGTAGGGTCTCAGTTTAAAGGCGGTTGGGATTTTCGTTGCCGATATATATTTGCCGAATTGGCGACGAACTGTTTAGTACCTACGCGGCACAACATTTATTTTATGCTATCAAGAAAACTTTCATCTCAAACGAAAGGGTTTATATAATGCCCAATATCGCCCAGGCCCTCAAGGCCGAAATCGTCCGGATAAGCCGTAAGGAAGTCAAGGCCTCCATTGGCCCGCTTCACCACTCAAATGTCAATTTACGAAAAACAGTCAAGGATTTCAAGGCAAGAATTGCCGCGCTTGAGGCGGACAACAAACGTCTGCAATCGATGAACAAAACCTCTTCGGCGGCGCACAAGCCCGGCGTGGACTCCGAAGTAGCCCAGAAGGCGCGAATCACCTCGAAAGGGGTCCGCAAACTCCGCGAAAAATTGGGCCTTACGCAGGATTCATTCGCAAAACTTCTGGGCGTGACCATGCAGGCGGTCTATGCGATGGAGCATAAGTCCGGCAGGTTCAAACTTCGTCCGGCCACCTTGGCCAATTTGATTTCCGTCAGGGCAATGGGCAAGCGGGAGGCGAAGAAAAGACTTGAGGATCTCGGAGCGTCAAGCAATAAAAAAAACCGATAATCGGTAGATGAGCGCGGTTTTTTATACGCTGTCGATCTCACTATTCGACAGTCTGTCAACGACCCAGCAAATCATCGCTTTCGTGCTGCTCCTTACCACGGCCAAACCCCTGCGAAACGCCGTGAACTATTTAGCGGGTTTAAGCGGGGCCTATTTCGCCTGTGGCATCGCCGGGTACGTGGCGCTCGACCGATTGCGCGCGCTGATCGCCAAGTTCTTTCCGTCAATGTCCAATATTTCCAACCCCGTCTACTATCAATCGGAGTTCCTTACCGGCGTTATCATGACGGCGCTTGCGGTCTGGTATTTTCGCAGGGGCAAACTTGCCCGGCCGGGCCGGGCCCACAACATTATTCTGGCCAAGCTCAAGACCATGAACGGCCCTTTCGCTTTCGGAATAGGGGTTTTTATTTCATTGACGTCCTTTCCCGTTTCCATTCCCTATCTGCTCGCCCTCGGCAAATACGCGACGCTGCACCTTTCGCCGGCGGCGGCGGTCGGATTCATCGCGCTCTACAACGTCGGCTACGCGGCCCCCATGCTGCTTGTGCTGACCATCTATATGTACATTCGATTTCGCGTCGAGGATGTGAGCGGTACGTTACATGAAAAAGCGAACCTGCTCAACATTCACCTTACCACATGGACCTTGGCGGGGTTCGGCGCGTTTTCGATGGTCGATTCCGGGTGCTTTTTCGCGTTCGGCAAAGCGCTTGTCAAGGGGCGGTACTTTTAGTCCGCCCCTTCATGCGGATTTAGGACGGTCGAAGGTCCATTCTACCAGGTCCGTGTCGTAACGTTTACCCCATCGCCTTTTATGGTGACCATGCGCACTTGTGAAGCAACAGGCCCTAGTGCGCCGCGAATGAACTGACTTATGGAATATTGCTTTCCGGCCGACACGTTTACGTTCCTGCTGATGAGCGCTTCGCCCTTAAGAGAAAAGGCCGTTATTGAAACGCGTGCGCCGACCGGAGTAAATAGAGTCCGATTGTTTAAGGCTTTTTGACCTTTTGCCTGGTATTTCACCGGAATGACCTGAGGGCCTAAAAGCGATACCCTGGCAACCTTTAAATTGCCCACCGCGCTAGTTTTTCCGCCTTGGCCGGTGAGATTTCCAATGCCGAAAATGATTCCGGTAATGCCCGGGAGGCTGACTGAATCCGGAATCGTGATTATCGCCGTTTTCCATGCGTTAGGCGACGGCTGCAAAGTACCGAGCCCGTCTCCATAGCCCAAAGCGTTTTTTAATGAATCGCTTACAAGAATGTTCGGCGCGACCCCCCAGGTCCCATAGGAGAAACTGAGCGATACTTGCTGAGTAGGCAGAAGCCCTTCATACACGACCATTAAATATTTATATCCGCTGACCATTGAGGAGTCCATTCCCTGCCAGTTACTCCACACGAGGGGCAACTGGGCATAATAATTCCTGAATTTATAGAAATAATTGACGTACATGGCGCCGGGATAAAACCCGCCGGTATCGGTTTCGAATTGGGCGGCAGTGCACTGCAAAACAGTAGGAGTGATGGTAGTTGTCGTTTCAGCGACATTTGTAAAAAAACCGGTCACGGGGTTTAAAACGGCAACGGAATCTATGAAGATACTCGTATCTTTGGACAAGGTGTCTCCGCACCATGCCGACAAGGTGTCCGGCCACGCCTCGCCGAACCAGCCGAACACGTAGCCGCTGGATTGGCCCCCCACCAGGTCTAAGGTATCGGGCAATTGGGCCGCCGCAAACCTGGCGGAAACAAAAATTGATAGAGCGATAAAACATACAAACCGCTTCATGGCGCCTCCTTTAAATTATTGGTGAATCGTTGCTGAAAAAAATTGGTAGCAAATGCCTATAAGAGGGTTCAAAATCAATGAGGAACCATGCGCGAAATTTCCGTAAGCGCCGAAGGAGCGATAACTTTTTATTAAAAGTTTCCATTATTTCGATGGGGAAAATTTATTTTGATGGACGCCGGTTTACATTGTTTCGACTTTTTCCGCCTCCGAGGCGGCACATTTAAGGGTCAGGCCCTGCGCAACTCAAGTCCGTGAACCCCGCCAGGCCTGGAAGGGAGCAACGGTAAGCGGATACTTGGTGTGCCGCAGGTAAACTTGACCCTTTTTTTATCAGGATACCCAGGATGATCAGGATTAGCGGGATTTTAAAAAGACAATTACTATGAGCTATGTCGTATTTGCCAGGAAATGGCGGCCATTGACTTTTGAGGACGTCGTCGGCCAGGAGCATATCACCGAGACCCTTAAAAAAGCCATTGAAAAAGACCGCGTGGCCCATGCGTATATTTTTACCGGAACGCGCGGGGTGGGCAAAACCACTACGGCCCGTATTCTCGCCCGCGCCCTCAATTGCGAGAAAGGCCCGACCCCCAACCCCTGCGGCGTGTGCGGCGCCTGCAAAAACATCATGAGCGGTTCAAGCTTCGACGTCATCGAAATCGACGGCGCTTCCAACAATTCGGTGGAAGATATTCGCGAGATCAGGGACAATATCCATTACTCTTCCATGGGCGGCAAATATCGCATTTACGTCATCGATGAAGTCCACATGCTCACGAAATCGGCGTTTAATGCGTTGCTTAAGACCCTCGAAGAGCCTCCGCCGCAGGTGATTTTTATTTTCGCGACAACGGAACCGCAAAAAATACCCGCCACGATCCAATCGCGTTGTCAGCGCTACGATTTCAGAAGGATTTCAACCGAACAAATCGTTGAGCGCCTGGGCAGGATTTGCGTTGATGAACATATAAGCTTCAGTCCGGCGGCGCTGTCCATTGTGGCCAGAAAAGCCGAAGGCAGCATGCGCGACGCGCTGAGTCTTTTAGACCAGGTTTGCTCCTATGGTCAGGAATCGATCGGGGAAAAGGAAGTCCGGTCAATATTGGGCCTGGTGGATTCGGATGTTTACGCATCGATCATGGATTCGATTTTCTCTAAAGATCCGGGACCCGTTTTAAAGGTCGTGCAAGATATTCTTTATCGCGGGTTCGACCTCCAGGAGTTTATCGTAGGGCTTGAAGAATATATCAGGGCCCTTTTGTTCGCGGCAATTCCGCATGTTCTTGACAATCCGCGCATCGACCTAAGGGCCGAAACCATGGACGTCGGCGTGAAAACGGCCCGGTTTTCGGAAAAGACGCTGCTGCGTATGGCCGAAATCGTCAGGAAAACCGAAACCGAACTGAAGTGGAGCGTGTTTCCCCGCTTTCTCGTGGAAATAACGCTCCTTAAATTGGTCTATCTCGACAGCACGGTTTTGGTGGAGCAATTGCTCCGGATGGTCAAGGGGCGCTTGGAGACGCCCCCGCTACCGGTTGCCGGTCCTTCGGCGGGCGTTCAGGAAAAAAAAAAATCTGATGTAGCGCCGCCTTTGGCGCCTTTCGCGGGTATTGACCCGACTGCCGCCCCTGCCGCGGACGTTTTCGAGGAAGGGCCGGCGTTATCGGGGCCGATTGACGCAGCGGAACTGATCGCCCAATGGCCGCTTATTTTGGAAGCGGTCCAGAAAGAGCGTCCCATGCTGGGTCACTATCTTCGGGTGGCCAAGGCGTCGGCCCATTCAAGCGGCGCGCTTGACGTCAGGTTTCCTCGGGCATGCAATGCCCAGTACGCGGAGGCGTCGAAAAGTAAAAACCATGAAGAGCTTAAGCGAATCATGCTTTCGCGCTTCGGGACCCCGGTCGACGTGCATATCACGATTGAACCTCCGGGGCCCGCGCAGGGGGGCGACAAGGTTGAATCGGCCTCGGTATCGATCAATGACGAAATGGCCCAAGAACCGATCATTAAAAGCGTTTTGGATATTTTTAACGGCGAAGTCATAGACTGACTCAACGTAAGGAGCTTAAAAGATGTCGCAAAATATTAATAAAATCCTGAAGCAGGCCCAAAAAATGCAGGCCCAGGTCATGCAGGCGCAAGAGGAACTTCAAAAAAAAGAATTTGAAGGGGTCGCGGGCGGAGGTATGATCAAGGCAATCATGAACGGGGCGCAGGAACTCGTTTCAATTTCCATTAATCCTGAAGTCGTTGACCCGGACGACGTTGAAATGCTTGAAGACCTTATAATCGCGGCGGTCAAAAGCGCGCAAGAAAAGATCAAAGCCGTTTCCGATTCAACGTTCGGCTCCCTTTCGGGCGGGCTTGATATTCCGGGACTAAAACTGCCCTGACGACGGGGCTTCGGTTGCCACCATGATTAAGCCCATCGAAGATGTCGTGGAAGCGCTGAGCGGTTTGCCGACCATCGGTAAAAAAAGCGCCTGGCGATTGGCGCTTTTTATGCTTGAACGTCCGCAGGAGGAGCTCGATCGGTTGTCAAAAGCGATTTCGGCGCTCAAGGCGGGGATTGTTCTCTGCAAGCAATGCTTTAATTACAGTACATCGGAAATCTGCGATGTGTGCGCCTCGCCTGTGCGTAACACCGCGCTGATTTGCGTCGTGGAAAAGCCCATGGACGTCTTTGCCTTCGAGAAAACGGGCGCCTATCGCGGACTTTACCACGTGCTCGGCGGGGTGCTGTCGCCTATTAACGGCGTGACCGTCGACAAGCTGCGGATCGCGGAGCTTAAAAAACGCGTGGAAACCGGCAGGGTCGAGGAACTTATCCTGGGTCTGGGCTCCAGCGCCGAAGCCGAAACCACCTGCTTATATTGCGCCCGGTTGTTCGCCGGCACCGGGTTCAAGATCACCCGGCTGGCCAGGGGCGTTCCCGCGGGCATCGAACTCGAATATGTCGACCAAATAACCCTCGACCATGCTTTGCACGAAAGGACCAATATCGCCTATGGAGACTAGGAACGGTATATGAAATTCGTCCGATTTATCCAAAAGACCGTTGCGTCGCTTTTTTTCCTGGGATATTTTCCCTGGATGCCGGGAACGATCGGTTCCGCCGCGGTTGTGGGCGCGCTCTGGTTTCTGCGCTATCATACCCATGTCGCGTTTTCGCCGCTTTCGTGGTGGGTCGGCATGGTTTCGTTAACGGCCGTAAGCATTGCGGCGTCGTCAAGGTCGATGGAAATTTTCAAGGCCGACGATCCTCAGCAAGTCATTATTGACGAATGCGCCGGGCAATTCATCACGTTTTTCCTGGCGCCGCTTTCGCTCAACGTTCTGGTCCTCGGCTTTTTGCTGTTCAGGTTTTACGATATAGTCAAGCCGTACCCGATTTATAAAATGGAAGAGCTTGAGGGCGGAATAGGGATTACCATGGACGACGTTGTCGCCGGCGTCTTCGCGAACGTCTCGCTCATGGCGATATTGGCGGGATATCATTTTGTCAAAAAACTATTGTAAACCGCCGGATTTCGGCTACCGACTATTGACCGCTTATAGCCAACCTAATAACTTATACGCAATCAAACCGTAATATTCATGCAATGCGACCGTCGATGCGTTCAATGAATTTGCATCCGGGAAAAAACAGAATATGTTCAATTGTGTTTTTGTTTCAGTCCAATAATCGGTGGGAGCGGGATAAACCGTAAAACCATACTTCTTGAAAATCTTGACCGAACGATACATGTGCATGGCGCTCGTAACAAGAATTATTTCTTTTTTCAAGCCTTTTGAATTTAAAATTTGCGCAACCTTGGGACCGTGGTCATGAGTATTTTGGGCTTTATCTTCAATAATAATCGATGCCGTGTCGAATTCCCCGAATTCCTTTAAAATCTGGGCCATGCTTTCGGCTTCCGAACCGGGGAAATCGTGCAGATAGCTGATTTTTCCTCCGGTACAAATAACATAGGGCGCATAATGGGCCTTGGCCAATCGCAAGGCATGAAATATCCTGTCTCCAAAACCGTTGGTTTCAACATATCGCCGGGGAGGCACCGCGGGCTCGGTGCTTCCGCCTAAAACGACGATGGCCGAAACATGAGGAAATGTCGCGGGCGGATCGAACTTTTTTTCAAGGTCCCGAACTAACCAATGCGACACTAGGGGCATTGAAAAAACACAGAGGATTAAAGCCGATAACAAAAATGAAAACAAGGCCGCTCGGTGCTTTTTTAAAAGTATGGCCGCTATCCCGATGAATGATAAGGCGCATGAGATTCCAACGGGATATAAAATGAAGGCGAGCAGTTTTGAAAGGAAGATGAGCATAAGAGGTAATAGGTAATGGGTTATAGGTTATAGGGGATAATCATAAGAGGTAATAGGTAATGGGTTATAGGTTATAGGGGATAATCATAAGAGGTAATAGGTAA
>Ga0182027_10002594_pt1 | contig 29175 bp, 21 predicted proteins | sample 712E1DmetaG_FD_121300 | JGI IMG/M metagenome (GOLD analysis project Ga0182027, IMG submission 121300) | Permafrost microbial communities from Stordalen Mire, Sweden - 712E1D metaG (Illumina Assembly) | ecosystem: Environmental > Terrestrial > Soil > Wetlands > Permafrost | place: Sweden...
GCCCGGATATTTCATATCCCTGCGGGAACATTCCACACCCTGTACGGTAGGGCGGCGCTGCCGCGCCGCCCTGAATTGGGGCGAAGCAGCAGCTTCGCCCTACCATGCTATGAAATATCCAGGCTAGGGCGTCAGGCACAACCCGAACGGATCGGATCACTCAGCCAGTCCACAAAGTCCACAAAGTCCACCTCCTTCCGTCCCGCCGCCTCCCGCCGGGCCGGACGACCCAATCAGGCCCAATCAATTCGGCCAAATCCAAGCCTCTCATTTTGGACTGGACTCCCGGTCGCTGCTCATGCACACTGACGGCTTGCAAAAAGGTCTGGTCATGCCGCTGGCAAACCGCAAACTGGCAGCCGGGCTTGGCGGCTTCCATCCGATGGCCGCCAGCCCGAACGCCGCCTTGCGCATTAAACATTGAACAAACTCCATCCACTTATGAAAATGAATCGGGGCCTCCGCCCTCACCTCCCAATCCTTCCGGCGCTGCTCATCGCATCCGCCGGCGCATTGCTGATCACAATGACCTCAGCCCAATCCCAACCGGCCGGCGCGTCCCTGGACGCCCGCATCAACAGTCTCCTGTCGCAGATGACTTTGGAGGAGAAGATTGCCATGGTTCATGGCAATTCCACTTTCACCTCCGCCGGTGTGCCCCGGTTGGGCGTCCCGCTCCTATGGATGGACGACGGTCCCATGGGCGTGCGCGCCGAGGTCGGCGAAGGTTTCCGCAACATGAACCTCACGAACGATTTTGCCACCGCCATGCCCGCCTCTCTCGGCTTGGCGGCCACGTTTAATCCCGCCCTTGCCTACGAGGACGGCGCGGTCATCGGCCAGGAGGCGCGCCAGCGCGGCAAGAACATCATGCTCGGGCCCAGCCTGAACATCCAGCGCTCCCCGCTCTGCGGCCGCAATTTCGAGTACATGGGCGAAGACCCGTTCCTGACCTCGCGCATCGCGGTCGGTTTTGTTAAAGGCGAGCAGGCCCAGGGCGTCGCCTCCTGCGCCAAACACTTTGCCGCCAATAGCCAGGAAACCCAGCGCGGCTCCATCAACGTCATCATGGACGAGCGCACCCTGCGCGAAATCTATCTGCCCGCCTTCCGCGCCGCCGTCCAGGAGGGGGGCGCGTTGAGTGTCATGGGCGCTTACAACCGCTTCCGCGGCCAGTACTGCTGCGAGAACGATTACCTCCTCAACCAGGTCCTCAAGAAAGACTGGGGTTTCAAGGGCCTGGTCATGTCCGACTGGAGCGGCACGCACATCACCGACGAGGCCGCGACTAACGGCCTGGACCTGGAAATGGGAACCGGCGCGCCTTACCCGAACAACAAGCTGGCCAATCCCTTTATGCAGAAGATTCAGTCCGGCGCTCTTCCCCTCGCCGCGCTCGATGACAAGGTGCGCCGCCACCTTTATGTCCGTTTCCAATTGGGCATGAATTACGAACCCGGCGCGCCGGCGCCAACCGTGGTTGCGTCCAACAACACGTTGAGCACCCCGGCCCATCAGCAAGTCTCCCGCCGCGTGGCCGAGGAATCCATTGTCTTGCTGAAAAACGACGGATTGCTTCCGCTCGATGCTTCCAAATACAAATCCGTTGCCGTCATTGGCGTCAACGCCAATACCAGGTTCGCCGGCGGCGGCGGCGCGGCCCAAATCAAGGCCCCTTATGAAATCACCGCCTTGCAGGGCATCAGCAACCGCTTCGGCGCGGGTGTCAAGATCACTTATTCGCCGGGCTACAATTCCGGTGGAGGCCGCGGCGGTCGCGGCGGCGGTCGCGGCGGCGCGCCGGCTCCGGATGCCAATGCGCCCGCTCCCGCGCCCGTGGCGGATGCCGCGGGGGATGCCGCGGTGGCGGCCGCGAAATCGGCCGATCTGGTCATTTTCGTCGGCGGGCTTGGCCACGACTTGGACCAGGAAGGACGCGACCGGTCGGACATCAAACTTCCCGGCGGCCAGGACGCATTGCTGGAAAAACTGATCGCGGCCAATCCAAAGACCGTCGTGGTGTTCAACGGAGGCGGGGCGGTGGAAATGGGGTCGTGGCTGGGCAGGGCCCCCGCGCTGCTTTATGCGTGGTACGGCGGACTGGAGGGCGGCAACGCCCTGGCGCATGTTCTTTTCGGCGACGTGGATGCCTCGGGCCGGCTCCCCTGCACCTTCCCCAAGCAGTTGAAGGATTCGCCCGCACACGCCCTCAACGCCTTTCCGGGCGCCAACGGCGTGGTGACTTACACCGAGGGGCTGCTGGTCGGCTACCGTTGGTTTGACGCCAAGCAGATCGAACCGCTGTTCCCGTTTGGCTACGGCCTTTCCTACACCAAGTTCGCCTATTCGGGCCTGCAACTGGTCCAGGGCAGCGACCCGTCGAACCCGTCGGTGACGGTAGAATTCGACTTGACAAACGCCGGCCAGCGCGCGGGCGCCGGGGTCCCGCAGGTTTATGTCCAGCAGGCAAACCCGAGCCTGCCGCGTCCGCCCAAGGAACTCAAAGGGTTCGCCAAGGTCCAGCTCCAGCCGGGGCAAAAGCAGAGGGTGTCCATCCAGCTCGGACGCGACGCCTTTTCGTTTTATGATCCGGACAAGAAGGGCTGGGTTGCGGAAAAAGGCGGTTTCAAGATCCTGGTCGGCAGTTCCTCGCGGGATATTCTCTTGACGGGAGACTGTCAACTTACACAAACCGTGTTCGAACCCGACGGCGCCCCCGTGGCCGGCAGATAGCCGGTAGCCCGGCAGGGCGACGCTTCGGCGGAGCCATCCCGGTGGCCAACAGTTAGTAGTTAGCGGCGGTCATAGACCGCCGCTACACGTTTGAAGGCCATGCGTCCTATGCGTCCTATGCGTCCCATCCCGTTTCCTTGGAAAGCGCGATCCCCCGGCAAAAGCACCCAATGTCCTTGCGCAATTTGCGGCAAAAAAATGCCAAGAGATGGTGAGTGTTTTCCCCGCGCATTCCTCATGCTCCACAGACTATGAGATTGCTCACTCTGACGATGGCGCTGATTCCGCTGATAGCCAGCGGAGCCACTCCCGCCAAGGATTCCTGCTTCGACTGCCACGGCGTCATGGAAGGCACGAGCGCCGTGTTCAAAAATGACGTGCATTACACCAACACGATTAGCTGCGTTGACTGCCACGGCGGCGACCCCAAGGAGGACACCGCGAACACCTCCATGAGCCCCGACCGCGGCTTCAAGACCCGCGTCACCCGCCAGGGCACGCCCGAATTCTGCGCGCGCTGTCACAGCGACGCCGCTTACATGGCCAAGCACAACCCTCAAGAGAAGGTGGACCAGCTTGCCCTGTATAAGACCAGCGTCCACGCCACGGCGCTGGCGGCGGGCAGGCGCGCCGCCGAGTGCGTGGACTGCCACAGCATCCATAACATCCGGACGGTCAGCGACCCGCTTTCGCCCGCCAACCCCCAGCATGTCACCGACGCCTGCGCCAAGTGCCACAAAGAGGATGCCGACCTGTTCAAGAAAAGCCCCCATGCGCGCTTCAATAACGACCGCAGGCCGGGCTGCGTCACTTGCCACGCCAGCCATGCCACCCAACCCGCCGGCACAGCCCTGCTCACGGGCGCGACTTCCGTTTGCGCGCGCTGTCACAACGCCACTTCCGCCCCCGGAAGGGTCGCGGCCCAAATCGCCCAGGTGCTCGCCGGCCTGGAAGCGGCGGGACCCGGCTCGAAGGACGCCCTGGAGCGGGCGCGCGTGGCCGTGCATACCTTCAACCTGGCCGCAGTAAATCGGGCAGCCGCGCCTGTTGCCCCCAGCCCCGCAGCGGGGACCAATGCGCCAAAAGTCCCTTGAGATGCCGTCTCCCGCTCCAATTACACCCTTAATCCCATACTCAGATGAATCCAGACATACATCAGATCAATCGCCGTGAGTTCTTGCAGCGCTCTTTGGCCGTCGGGGCCGCCGCCGCCTTTCCAGCAACCGGGTTCAGCGCCGCCGAGCCGCCCAAAGTCCGCCGCGCCACTGACATCATTGAACTGGGACCCGCCAAGTTGAAGGTGTCGCGAATGGCCATCGGGAGCGGCACCACCGGCGGCGGCCGCAGTTCCAACCAGTTGCGCAAGCTCGGTGTGGACGGCGTCGCAGACTTGTGGAAGAGCGGATACGACAACGGCATATTCTTCCTGGACACCGCCGACACCTACGGCACCCATGATTCCATCAAGGTCCTCCTCAAAAAGGTCCCGCGCGAAAAGATCGTCATCATGACCAAGACCGAAGCCCGCTCCGCCGAGGAAATGAAGTCCAACCTGGACCGTTACCGCCTGGAGATGGGGGTGGATTACATTGACATCCTCCTGCTTCACTGCGTCTTTGCTCCCAAATGGGACGAACTCTACAAGCCGCAGATGGACGTGCTTTCCGAGGCCAAGGCAAAGAAGACGATTGGCATGCTGGGCCTCAGTTGCCATTCGCTTGACTGCATACAAATTACGATCAAATGCCCGTGGGTGGATGTTGCCATGGTCCGCGTCAATCCCGCCAGCACCCGCATGGACGGTGACACCGAGGTGATCCTGCCGCTCCTGGGCCAGTTGAAGGCCGCCGGCAAAGGGCTGGTCGGCATCAAGGTCCTCGGCGAAGGATCATTGGTTGACAAGATTGACGACGCCCTCCAATTCGCCCTGACCAAGAGCCAGCTTGACTGCTTCAGCATCGGCTGCGAGAGCCAGGAGCAGGTGCTCGACAACATCAAACGCATCGCCAAAGTCGGCCAAGCGGCCTGAGAAGATGGCGGCGGATTGCCACCCGCCGCCACCAGAGCGTAGCGGCTTTCGGCAGAAAGCCGCTGAAATTCTTTACGATGAATCGCCGGACTCCAGGGCGTTGACGAACTTTTGGGTGGCGCTCTGGAAAGAAACAAAGGCTTTCACCGCCTTGAATAATAATGTCACCCAGTTTGCGCGCGGCCGCCGGGTCATGAGAGGCAATCAACCTCACAATGCGTTCAAGGTCGGCTATGAAGTTGTCCGTGAAAATTACCTTGTAGTCCATTCGTTCAACCGGGCGCGAACCTCGCGCCCCGAATGTCCCTGGCCGGGAGTCGCATCGGCCTTGGCAATCGCTTCGTCCAAGGCGGCCAACAGGAGCGGGTCAGTCTCGTCGCACTCGTTGACCCCTTGCTGGCGTCTTTCCTTCTCCAGAAAAGTCATCCACGACTTTAAGGCAAGTTGGCGGAGTTCATCCGGACCCAATTGGTCCAATTCAGCTTCAATTTCCACAAAGCTCATACTGGCTTTAATGTAGGCCCGACCGCCCGGAAAGACAAGCTGGATTCGGCATGGAACGGAGCGTGGTTTCTTTGTTGCGGACGGTTAGCCGCATTGGGCGCGCTGGCGCATGGCGTGGTCCGCCAGCACCAGCGCCGCCATCGCTTCGACCATCGGCACCGCGCGCGGCAGCACACACGGATCATGCCGGCCCCGGCCTTTGAGCGTTGTGTTCTTGAAATTCACGTCCACCGTTTCCTGCTCGTGCATGATCGTGGCCACCGGCTTGAAGGCCACCCGGAACACAATGTTCTCCCCGTTGGAAATGCCGCCCTGAATGCCCCCGGAACGGTTCGTGAGCGTCCGCACTTTGCCCCCCTTCATCCGAAACAAGTCGTTGTGCTCCCGGCCGGTCATCAGTATCCCGCCGAAGCCGGAGCCGATTTCAAAACCCTTCGAGGCCGGCAAACTCAGCATCGCCTTGCCCAGGTCGGCTTCCAGGCGGTCAAAGACCGGCTCGCCCCAGCCCGGCGGCACGCCGCGCGCGACGCATTCAATCAGGCCGCCCACGCTGTCGCCGGCCCGGCGCGTCTTTTCGATCAGCCGGATCATCTTGACAGCGGCGGCCGGATCGGGACAGCGCACCGGGTTGGACTCCACTTGTTGCGGCTTGACCGTTTCCACATCCACTTGCGCCTGGATGCGCCGGACCTGCTTGACGTAAGCCACGATGTCCACCCGGAACTGTTCGCGCAAAATCTTCCGCGCCACCGCGCCGGCGGCGACGCGCCCGACGGTTTCCCGCGCGCTGGCGCGTCCGCCGCCCTGCCAGTTGCGGATGCCGTATTTGGCCTGGTAAGTGTAATCGGCGTGGGAGGGGCGGAATTTGACGGCCATTTCGCTGTAAGCTTCCGGCCGGGCGTCCTCATTCTTGACCCACAAGGAAATGGGCGTGCCGAGCGTCCTGCCCTCGAATGTGCCGGAAAGAATCTCCACCCGGTCGCTCTCCTTGCGCGGCGAGACCAGGGACGACTGGCCGGGCCGGCGGCGATCCAGGTCCGGTTGAATGTCCGCCTCTGTCAATCGCAACCGCGGCGGGCAGCCGTCAATGACCACGCCCACGCCGCCGCCGTGGGATTCGCCCCAGGTGGTGATGCGAAACAGTTGTCCGAATGAATTTCCCATGCAGGCAGTTTAGAGTTGAAGGCACTCCGGTTAAAGTTCAAAGTGCATGGGTCTCCACCACTCCATCACTCCATCTTCCTACCCGCCGCGGGGGGGGAATTCGAAGGCGACTTTGCCGCCGTCCTCCAGCGTCAGGTACGCGGAGAAGGGTTTGCCGCCCTTGGAAATGAACTGGGTCAGCAGATCGGTCCGCCCTTCTGTCAACAACTTGCCAAGCTGCGTGCGGTTCAGCGGCTGCCCCAATATGGTCCGGCCGGCCTTGAACTTGCACGGCTTGCGGGCGGCCTGGGATTTTTCGCAGACGTAAGCCGCCGCCGTCTCCAGCACGCGCCCGCCGCAAACGGGGCAGACGGCGACCGCCGGGGCGCTTGTCAAGTCGGGCTTTGCGGCCGGCGTCCTGGGACCGGCCTTCCCGCCGGCGGCCGCGCCGGGCGTTTTCGGGGCGCGCGGCTCGAATTCAAAACCGACCTTGCCGCCTTCGCCGACGACGAGGAAGGCCTTGAAGGGGCGGCCCTTTTTGGAGATGAATCTTTCCAGCAAATCGGTGCGGCCTGTCGCCAATAATTTCCGCGCCTGCTCCGGCTCCAGCGGACGCTGGAGGATGACCTTGCCGGTGCGGAAGGAGCAGCCCTGGCGCCGGGCGTTCTTTTCGCAGATGTAACTCATGGCCTGCTCATAGACAGGCGAGCCGCAGTGGGGGCATTTGCCGAATGGCTCGCGCCCGGTGAAGTCCAGGGCGTCCGCGTCGGCCTGGTTCTGGGCCTCCTGCGGGCCGAAGTCGAATTCGGTCTTGAACTCGGGGGAGAGTTTGACCAGTGCGGCAAAGGGCCGGCCTATTTTGCTGCGGAACCCCTGCAAGGGGCCGACCACCCGCTTGGCGATGAGTTCCTCCGCCTCGGCGATTTCCATCTGGCGCCCGGCCACGATTCTCCAGAGGAAGAAGTCGCATTTCTGGCACTGGAATTTTTTGTAGTTCTCCCGGATCACGCCGCCGCATTTCGGGCACGGGGTTTTCAATTCGCCGAAATCGCCGGGCACCGTGTCGCTTTCATGCCCCTTGGCCTTGGCCACGATTTCGCGGGTGGCGTCGGCGATTTCCCGCATGAAATCTTCGCGCTTCAACTTGCCGCGCGACATCTGGTTGAGCTTGAATTCCCAGTCGCCGGTCAGTTCGGGCGAACTCAATTGCGGAATATCCAGGCCGCGCAGAAGGGTGATGAGGGAGAAGGCCTTGGCTGTGGGCTGCAAATCCCGTCCGTTGCGCAAGACGTATCGTTCCCAAATCAGGCCTTCAATGATTTGCGCGCGGGTGGCGGGCGTGCCGAGGCCTTTTTCGCTCATCGCCTGCCGCAATTCCTCGTCCTCTATCAACTTGCCCGCCCCTTCCATCGCGGTCAGCAGCGTGGCTTCGGACAAGCGCGGCGGCGGGTTGGTGGAAGTGCTCCGCACCTCGACCCGCGTTGCCTTGACTTTCTCGCCGGGCGCCACCGCCGCCAGGAGGGGCGCGTCATCCAATGGGACTTCCATTCCATACACTTCCCTCCAGCCGGGCTTGACCATCACCTTGCCTTCGCTCTTGAAAGGCTCGCCTTCCACGCGGGTGATGCGCGTGGTGATCAGAAATTCTGCCGGCGGATAAAACACGGCCAGGAACCGCTTGGTCACCAAATCGTATAATTTCTGTTCCGGCTCGGAGAGATGTTTGGCCGCGACGCTGGTCGGGATGATGGCAAAGTGATCCGAGACTTTGGCATTATCGAAAATGCGTTTGTTGGGCTTGACCCAGCCGTTGCGCAAAATTTGGCCCGCAAAGCTCGCGTACGTCGAATCGCCCAGCGCCTCCAGGGTCGTCTTGACCGTGCCGATGTAATCTTCCGGCAGCGCGCGGGAATCGGTTCGGGGATAGGTCAGGACCTTGTGCCGTTCATAAAGCGCCTGGGCCAGGCCGAGGGTGTTCTTGGCCGACCAGCCAAAACGGCCGTTGGCGTCCCGCTGCAAACTCGTCAAATCGTACAGCAGCGGCGGGGCGGATACGGACGGTTTCTTCTCGTCCAGCTCGACCACTCCCAGCTTCCCCTCGCATTTGTGTTGAATGGCGTCGGCGATCTCCCGATGCCAAAGACGGACGGCAAAGCGATGTTCCTCCCAAAGCGAGCCATGCGCCGCATCGAGGCGTTCCGCCGCGCCGGGCAGATTCAGGCGCAAACCGGCGAGCAGCCGTTGGGCGCGGCGCAGTTCGCTTTCATCCTTGGTGAATTTCTCATCGAACCAGCGCCCGGGATAATCGCCGGCCCGCGCCGTGAAGACGCCGTGGACCTCGCAATAATCGCGCGCGGAGAACTTCTTAATCTTCTCCTCGCGCTCGACCAGGATGGCGAGCGTGGGCGTCTGGACGCGGCCCACGGTGGTGAGATGGAAACCGCCGGACTTGGAGTTGAAGGCGGTCATGGCGCGGGTGCCATTGATGCCGACCAGCCAATCGGACTCCGAACGGCAGATGGCGGCATCGGCCAGCGGGAGCATTTCGGCGTCGGAGCGGAGGACCGAAAACCCCTCGCGAATCGCCGCCGGGGTCATGGACTGGAGCCAGAGGCGCTGGATGGGCTGTGTGGCTTTGGCGTGCTGGACAATGTGGCGGAAAATCAACTCGCCTTCCCGGCCGGCATCGCAGGCATTGATCAAGCGGTCCACATCCTTGCGCTTGATGGCGCGCAGCAAAACCTGGAGGCGCGCCGCCGTTTTCTCGATGGGCCGCAGGTCGAAGTGCGGCGGAATAACGGGCAAGTGGGCAAAAGTCCATTTGCCGCTCTTGACTTCCACCCCTTCGGGCAGGCACAGCTCGAGCAGATGCCCGACGGCCGACGAGAGCACAAACTGGGCGCTCTCGTAGTAGTCTTCCTTCTTGGCGAATCCGCCGAGGGCCTTGGCGATGTCCGCCGCCACCGAGGGCTTTTCCGCAATAATCAATGCTTTTCCCATGAGTTGGCGAACATGGCCCAAACACCGCTTGAAGTCAATACGCCATTGAGCGCCGCATGACAAAAATCTTCATATCATCGGTAGGGCGGCGCTGCCGCGCCGCCCAAAAATTCAGGGCAGAGCAGCAGCTCTGCCCTACCAGGAAAGCGAAGAGGTAGTCTTGGACCGCAATTGAAAATAATGGTGGCAATTCCTCCTTATTTACCTATAATCCATCCTCAGATGAATAACAGTCTTGCCTTCCGCCGTATCTTCATGCCCCTGGTGTCCTCGGGCGCCGCGCTCCTCCTGGCGGCCGCCGGCGCCGCCCCGGCATTCTCCCAAACCACCAACGGCGCGGCCCCGGCGCCGGACAGCGCGGCCGATGCGTCGCAATTTCCGAGTCTGGATCAATTGCCCGGCAAAGTGCCGCCCACCGTGTGGAACGGGCTGGCGCGGGGGTATTCCGGCGCTCATGCGCGATGGAAGGCGACCGCGAGCAACGACGTCGGGAGCGTGGTGTTTTTGGGCGACTCGATCACGGAGGGTTGGGGCACGCTAAAGCGGGATTTCCCGCAATTGAAGGTGGCCAACCGGGGCATTGGCGGGGACATTACCAGCGGAGTGCTTTACCGGCTCAAGGCGGATGTGCTGAGTCTGAACCCGCTGGCCGTCGTGCTGCTGATCGGCACGAATGATGTCGGGGACGGCGCGAGCGGAGAGGACGTGGCGGCGAACATCCAGCTCATACTTCTGGCCATCAAAAATGCCAATCCCAACACCAAGGTCATCGTTTGCAAAGTGATGCCCAGGGGGGATGGCAACACGGCGGTGTACGCGCAGAAGATACAGAAAGCCAATTCCCTGGTGGAACAGTTCGTCAAGGGCCAGCCCAACTTCGCGATGTGCGACACCTGGGGTATTTTCGTGGACGATCAGGGCAACCAGAACGCCGCGGACTTCAACGGGGACCATCTGCATCTGAACGCAGCCGGTTATGCCGTGTGGAAAAAGGCGCTCGATCCAGTCATGGCCAGTCTGAAGCTGGAATAACGAGGACATTGCGGCTCATGCTGAAGCGAACTCCATTATTCGCAGTCCACCAAAAACTGGGCGCCCGGCTGATTGATTTCGGCGGATGGGAAATGCCGGTCCAATACTCCGGCATTCTGGATGAACACCACGCTGTGCGCACTGCCGCCGGGCTTTTTGACATCTCGCACATGGGCGAGATCGTGGTTCGCGGCGGCGCGGCCCCGGAATTTCTCAACCGCGTCCTCACCAATGACATCCGCAAGCTACACAGCCACCAGGGCCAATACACCCTGATGTGCAACGAGCGCGGCGGCGCGATTGACGACCTTTACGTGTACCAGGTCGAGACGGAGGAATTTCTCCTCATTGTCAACGCCTCGCGCATCGGTGCCGACGCCGCGTGGCTGAACCGGCAACTGGCCGCCTTTCCCGGGCGCGACGCCGTGGATTTGAAGAACCTTTCCGCCGATTTCGGCGCGCTGGCCTTGCAAGGCCCCAAGACGGCCCAATTCATTGACGCTTGTTTTCCATCGGCCCCCAGCCAGAGCCTGGCCTCTTCTCTGCGGAAGAATGAAATCATCCGCCGCGAATTCCTCGGCCGGCCCGTCTATGTCTCCCGCACCGGCTACACCGGGGAGGACGGTTTTGAAATGGTGGCGCCCGCGGAGATCACCCCGGCGCTTTGGAGCAAGGTCCTGGAAGTGGGGGCGCCGTTCGGTTTGAAACCGGCCGGCCTGGGCGCGCGGGACACCTTGCGCACGGAAGTCTGTTACCCGCTCTACGGCCAGGAACTGGATGAGAACACGACGCCTGTGGAGGCCGGTTTGGGCGTCTTTGTCGCGCTGGCCAAGGGCGATTTCATGGGACGGGCCGTCCTGGCCGAACAAAAGGCCCGGGGCACGGCCAAGAAACTGGTGGCCTTCAAGTCCGCCGGAAGATCCGCCCCGCCCCGCCCGCATTATCCCATTTGGAGCGCCGGACCGGACCGGCGGCCCATCGGCCAGGTCACCAGCGGCATCCAAAGTCCGTCGCTCGGAGTGGGCATTGGCTTGGGCTATGTCCCGCCGGAAATGTCCGCCGCCAACAGCCCCATTGCCATTGAAATCCGGGGCAAACACGCCCCGGCCACCATCGTGCCCAAGCCCCTCTACCGCAGGGTCTGAAATCCATTTTCCCGTTCCGCTCCATCCGCCCCAATTGTCAAACCTAATTTATGAGCGCAAATATCCCCGCCGACGTTAAACACGCCAAAACTCACGAGTGGGTCCGCGTCCGCGATTCCGTGGCCACCGTGGGCATTAGCGACCATGCCCAGCACGAACTGACCGATGTGGTATTTGTCGAATTGCCCGTCGTGGGCCGTCTCCTCCAGGCCGGCGCGGCCTGCGCGGTGGTCGAATCGGTCAAGACGGCCAGTGACATTTATTCCCCCGTCAGCGGCGAAGTCACCGCCGTCAACCAACAACTGGTCCAGCATCCCGAACTGGTCAACCGCGATCCTTACGGCGAAGGCTGGTTCTTCCAGGTCAAACTCTCCCAACCCGCCGAACTGGACGCCCTGCTCGCCCCCGCCGATTATTCCCGGCAAATCGGGAACTAATCTTCTGGCGGCACAACGGCCTGGTAAAAGCTCGCGTCGTCCGGCGCCGGCACGGTCACGATACGAACGTCAACAGTGTCATAATTGGTGGCGACAGGAGTCCAGATGAGAAGGTCGGGCGAAGATTCAATGACGTAGGTCACGTTGCTCTGGCCCTGCAAAGTGAACTGAAATGGGCAGGCGGGCGCGACAGGCCCGACAGGAGCGCACAAACAAGGCTGGGGCAGCGTGTCATAGACTTGGATGACGGGTATGGCGGTGGTGGCCGCCTGGTTGGTCCCGGGCGGCGAATAGGCGCGCCAGACCTTGGCGCTCAAGTCTGTCGCATAAAGATTTCCAACCCGGTCCCAAGCGACATCGCAGAACGCGTCATTGGTTCCCCCACCCAGGCTTGTCACCAGCGCGCCATTGGTGGCGTAATAGATGTTGACTCCGCCGTTTTGGAGATACTGGATGGCGCTGGCGCCATAGCCCTCGACGGCCACCGCCACCAGACGCCCCGTCGGATCCACGGCGATGCCGGCGGCGTTTTCCAGAGAATTATCGGGAGAACTAATGCTCCAATTCGTGACCAGGTCCGGCTCGCCGCCGTAGGGCGGGAAGCAAAAAACGCGGGGCATGGAGTCATAATCGGGATGCAAAACCCCATCCAGGCATTGAGTGACATAGATGTTGCTCCTGGCATCCACCGCCACGTCGTAGGCGCAAAGGGTCAAGCCGGTTTGGCTGATGCCCACCACCACGGTCCCGGTGTCATTGTCGGCCACGGCGCCGCCGGCGGTCACGTTGTATCGCAACACGCCCACGCTGGAGCCGTTGGTGTTGGCGTCCGCCATCCAAATCTGCATGTTGGCGCCGCCGCCGGTCACGCACGGGCCGCTCAAAAGCGGGTATTTCCCGTTGGGATAAGGGTAATTGTCGGCATTCAGAACGGTCGTGTAATTGGTCGAGAGGGTCTCGTCAAAAGCCAGCACCAATCCGTCTCCGCTCCAATCGTTGATGTAGACCGTGTCATCCCGCGCAATGGCAATCTTCCACGGGCTGAAAAGGGAGCCCGCCCAGGGGTAGCTCTGGCTGAATCCGCCTTCATCGGCGGGACTGCCATCGGCATTGAATTTGAAAATCCCCGCCTCGCTGACGGTGTTCGCCGGCGCACTGCCCACGAACACCCGGCCATAATCAGGGCTGTTCGTGTTCTGGTTCACGGAGATGCCGCTTGCCCACAGCACATGAAAACTGGCGCTGTCATCGGTGATGTTGGTCCAGGCCGGATAGCCGGCCGACGAGGCGGTGATGCTGATCTGATAGGCCCCCGCCGCGACGGTTTTGCCCGCCAGGTTGGTGCCGCCCCACACCATCGAATTGCTCCCGGCGTTTGTGCCCGCCAGGTTGTCGGCCCAGACCACGGTGGCGCCGGAATAAATCTGGAGGAACACGTTTGTGGCCGGTTCATTGAGGATGTAGCTGATCCGCACCGCGCCGGCCATCTCCGCGGGGGCAATCGCGGCATTGTTGGTGGACCCGTTGAGTTTGATGTTGGTGGCATAGACATTGGCCCTGCCAGACAGGCAACCGCAGAGCAACAGCAGCGCCACAACCAATTGGCGCCGGTTGCGGAGGTCGCTTTTTGTCTGGCAATAACGCATGTGCCAACCACTCCATTCAAAAATTTTGACGCGCGCAATCAAGCTCAAGCCTGCTTTATTCCCACCTGCTTTACACTATCGCAGTAGATCGGCCATTGACAGATTAAAAATGATATATCAATATATCCGCATTCGTTGTTATAAATCGTTTCAGGGTTTTTGGAAAGACATGATAAAAGCAGCGGTTTCATGAAGGCTCTCAAATGCCGGGAATGCGGCCGCGACCCGCGTTTGCGAGTACGACTTCGGCCCGATGGAAGTCGCTTGCGACTACGACCGCATCAGGCAATCCACGACCCGCGCCGCCATCCAGTCGCGCCCCCGGAGCATCTGGCGCTTCCGGGAACTGTTGCCGGTGGCCGGTGATCCGACCATTGGGCTGGAGGTCGGCGATTACCGGGTTTTATTTGATCAGTGTTTATGGCGGCGGTCATAGACCGCCGCTACAGGCTTTGCGTCCTCCGCGCAGATCGCCAGCGTTTGTTCCATCGCGGCGGGCAAACGGTGAATCAAGGCTTGCAGAATCTCCCCTATTGTAGCGTCGGCGCTCTGCGCCGATGGATTGGCGGCAACCCCCGGCGGGCCGCCCGCCGCCAGCGCCAGCCCGGAAAGGGTCTCGCGCGCGTAAATGAAAAGGCCGTGGCGCAAGGGCCAGGAAAAAACCGACAGCGCGATGCCATAGACCACGGTATGCCAGCCCGCCGCCTCCCCCGCTTCGACGGCGGCGAGGTATCGCTGGACAGTGCGTTCGTCGCGCAAGGGCCGCAGCCGCTCAAGCTGGGCGCGGCCAATCCGGCGGCTGGCGGAGGCGAAGGGGGGCCAGAGCGGTTTGGCGCCCAGTTCGCGGTCCAGCGCGATCAGTTCCCGCGCATGGCCCAGCGCGGCATGGGAACGGGCCCGGCAGATGGCGGGCATTTCCAGCGGCACAAGAACCTGGGTTTGGTAACTTTCCAGAAAATCGCGCAGACGGTTGCCGGAGCCGATTTCGCCCGGCGGCAACCGGGCTGCGAGACCGTCCAAACCAGCGTCCGGCGAGCCGATCTGCCGCAGCAGGGCGGAAAATTCGCCCGGCGGCAGTTCTGCTTCCTCCGGCGCGTTCGTCCGGCCTGGCGGCCGGGGAACCGCGCATGTTTCCAGTGGTCTCATGGACTTTGCGTTGCGATGAGCCTCGCTCAAAAATCAGTTCACTTCACCAGAGCCTATCCGCCCGGCGGGTGCCGTCCAGCGGTAAAAACGCAAAAAGGAAGATTTTTAAGTTGCAATTGAGAAAAATGGGCATGTAGCGGGTTGGATCTGTTGGGAAGCGCAGATGGCGCAGCGTCTCTGTTTCAAACGCTGAATCAACTGCCAATCCATGCGCGGCGTGAAAATAGCCCAGCCATTTATGGCTGGTGAACCGCGCAGACAAACCATAAGAGTCCCGTCAGGGACGAAAGCTCTTTCGTCCCTAACGGGACTTGAGTTGCATTCTTGCATGAAGACCCAGGGCTGAAGCCCCGGGCTGTTTTCTTTGTTGCTGTAGCGGCGGTCTATGACCGCCGCTAATCAAGACCCCTAACCCGCATAGTTCATATCCCTGCGGGAACATGCCACACCCTGGACGGTAGGGCGTCCCGATTCCGAATCGGGAGCCGCCCAAATTAGGGCGAAGCAGCAGCTTCGCCCTGCCAGGATACGAAATTCCGGCTGGCAAAAATCTTTGGGCCGGGCTATAAAACCAGCCGATGAATGGAACACGTCACTGCCATCGTTGCGGATGGGAATGGACCCTGGCGGGCCAGCCCGGACGCGGCGATTCGTGCAATCAGTGCAACGCGGATTTGCGAGTGTGCCTGAATTGCGTGAGCTACGATCCCCGCATCGCCCAGCAATGCCGCGACCGCCGGGCCGATCCGGTGCAGGAGAAGGAGAGCGGGAATTTCTGCGAGTATTTTGAAATGGCCCGGCGCCCGTTCGCGGCCAAGCCCGCCGGCGCCAACCCGCGCGAAGCCGAGGCGCGCGAACGGTTGAAGAAGCTGTTCGGAGAGTGACTGGAGTGATGGAGTGATGGAGTGGCGGAGTGATGGCTTGCTGAGTCTTCCCATTACTCCATTACTCCATCACTCCGTTGGGGCGCGGGGCTCAGTACGGTGTTCATTATTCCGCTTTCCGGGCTTGACCGCTGGCACACATTTAGGAGGGCGTCGTCCAAACCATTCGACGGTTTCGGGAGGAAGTCAACGAAGTGCGGGCCGGCATGGAATGCGACATCCGCGTCGAAGGCTTCAACGACATGCAAGCCGGCGCCACCATAGACTGGTTCACCACCGAAAAAGCCGCCCCCAAAACCTGGCATTCTCTCACGGTAGGGCGAGACTCTGTCGAGCCGTGACTCGATTGCCCATTTCCCACGACGGTAGGGCGAGACTCCGTCGAGCCCTGACTCGATTTCATCCGATCTAATCACGGCTCGACGGAGTCTCGCCCTACCGGATTGGATTGAGTCACGGCTCGTCGGAGTCTCGCCCTACCGGATTGGATTGAGTCACGGCTCGACAGAGTCTCACCCTACCGGGCTGGGTTCTTTTTTGCTCGCACCGCGAGGGTGTTTCCGGCAGTTTTCACGCATGGTCAGCGACGCCCTTTATGATGAGATCGGACGCAAACATCCGGCGCGCGGCGTTCACATTTATTCAGGGCAACCCACCATAGTTTTTCTGACTATTTGCACCGAGGATCGAAAGCCGTGGCTTGCGTCTCCCGCTCTGCATGAAAATCTTCGCGCCGCCTGGCAATCGGCCCAGGCATGGTTGGTCGGCTATTATTTGCTCATGCCCGACCACCTGCATCTGTTTTGCGCGCCTCATGATTCGGCTTTTACTTTGGAGAAATGGGTGACTTTTTGGGAACGGCAATTCCGCCGGTTGCATAAAGCCCCTGATTTCCGTTGGCAACCCCATCCGTTTCATCACCGGCTGCGGCGGGAAGAGGATTATACGGACAAGTGGAATTACGTTCGCGAAAATCCGCTGCGCAAAGGTCTGGTAAAGAACGCCGAGGATTGGCCGTTCCAAGGAATGCTGAATACGCTCCGCTGGTGATGTCGAAATTGCCACCCGGTGGGGCGAGACCGTCGAGCCGTGACTCGATTTCTTCGGATTTAATTACGGCTCGGCGGAGGGCTCTACCGGATTAAATCGATTCACGGCTCGACAGAGTCTCGCCCTACCGTCATGGGCAATCCGAAATCCGCAATCGAGTCACGGCTCGACCGAGTTTCCCCCTACCGTGATACCGTGTCCTGAGGCAGGGGTTTGCAGCGGTCACAGACCGCCGCTACAGGTGTTTACTTGTAGCGGTACACTTTGACGCGCTGGATGGCGCGCTCGGCGAAGGAAAGGTGCGGTTGCGAAAGTAGCCGCGCGCCGAAGCCGGACTGGTGCTCGGCCACCGCGTTGGCCATGTCTTTTCGCACGGTCGAGTCGTCGCCGCCCAAATACCGCGTGACAACCCATTTGCCGTTCTCAAAACGGCCCGCCGCATCCTCGACCAGCCCCACGAACTGGGGTTCCGCCGTGCCGGATGAAAAGGTGACCAGCAAGTTGTCGCCGGCCATGAGGAACTCGTCCGGCGCCGTCGCCATGAAAATGCCGTAGCCGATGGGATTATTATCAGCGATGGCGCGCCCGCCCCATCCCGACAGGGACACGTTGAGAACGTAGCCGCCGAGATTGATCTTCGTCTCCTTTTTCGCCGAATTGAGCCACGCGGCGGCAATCGTGCCATTGGTCTGATGTTCCAGCACCAGCGGGGCCAGTTGCGAGAGCGTCGCGTAAGCTTGCGGGAGCGGAAGATTCGTGACCTCCGCCGGAGCCAGCGACCCGGCGTCACCCGCCCTGAAGGTCGTCAGCCGCTGCAACTCGCCGATGCCCATGGACGAATAGCCGACCGCGTTGTGCTGCCCAATCGCGTAAAACGCATTGGCCGCCCCGTGGATGTCTCCCGCGCATTCGGGAACGAACAGGATGTTGCCGGATCGGGTGAATTGCGCGGCCAGCTCGGAGAAGTTGGTCATGTAAATGTCCGGGCAGAGCATATCCAGGTGCGGAGCTTCCGCGCGCCAGATGTCATGATTATGCGCCTGCGGGCCGCCGCTGGGATAATCGCCCGGCCCCTTGTCCGCCGGCGCGGGGAGCCAGGCGTTGACAAACATCGGGATGGCATACTCCGCCTTGCCCGCCTGCGCCACCTGGTCCACGTAACGCGCATAATTCCAGCCCATGAAAATCTCGTCCGTCTTCATGCCCTTCCCGAAAACTTCCTCCCAGGTTCCCGATGTCTTGAAGCCGGCGGCTTCCCAGACGGCCCGGAATTCCGGCAGGAGTCCGTCCTTGTGTTTCTGGAGATAATCCAGGAACTCCGCGGGCACGGGTTTGCCGAAAGCCTCGTTGGCCGCCGCCGAGCGGTCCCGCGAATCGCCGAGAATTCCGACCTCGTTCTCCACCTGCGCCATGATGACGCGGTGGTGGTTGTCCACCTGGCGGACATGCCGCATCAGCGCCGCGAACGCCCGCGCGTCGGCCCGCACGTTGTTCTCGCTCAGCGTCGAGAGGATTTCCACGCTCCCGCCGTTCTGGATTTGGGCCTTTGGAAAGCGGGCCTGGTTCGTCTTCACCCACGCCGGCGTGAAGTTCGATTGCCCGTTCTTCCAACTGCCGAACCAGAGCCAGACGATCCTGAGATTATTCTTGTTGGCAAGATCGAGGGCCGCATCGGCGAAGCGGAAGTCGTATTGCCCCTCCTGCGGCTCGATCCACGCCCACGCCACGGCGGTCAGCACCGTGTTGACATGAACCTGGGTGGCGAGTATGGGCATCATCCGCCGCATGTAGTCCAGGTCTGTGGGCGCCGTGTTCGCCAGCTCGCCCGAGAGCGCCAGAAACGGTTTGCCGTCCACAATCAACTGCGTCGCCCCGCCCCGCTTCTCCAGATGCGGAATGGCCTGGGGGTATGCCATCGTGGACAACAGCAGCGCGAACGCCAACAGGATTTTCAATGGATTTTTCATCATGGAAAAATGGTAGAAAGTCCCGGCAACGGATGTCAAGCGCAACCTGTTCGCGCCTTGACAATGGGCGCAGGACAGATTTCTTCACCTTCCCGGTAGGGCAGAGCTGCTGCTCTGCCCTGAATTCTTGGGCGGCGCAGCAGCGCCGCCCTACCGAAGACACGAAGAATTTTGTCCTGCGTCACAACTCAATCGAGAACTGGACGGCTCGTTCCGTTGCCGCTATCTTCCGCCCAATGAACACAGGCCAATTTCTCGGAGTCGTCCTGGCGGCGGCATTGAATATCCTAACCTGCGGCCAGGAAGCCCGCGCAGCCGGCGCCGCGCCGCCGTTTGTCTGGATCGAAAGCGAATCGGCCCAAAGCGCGTTCAAGGGCGATATTAGCGACTGGGGCCGGCCTCAATTTCTCTCCGGCGGCAAGTGGTTGAACATTAGCGTGGAGGAAGGGCAGATCGAAAGAAGGGTGCCGGACGACGGGATTCTTCTGGATTACGCCTTCCAGTGCCAGGAGGCCGGCCACTACGAAGTCTGGAACCGCCTCGGCTTCGAGTTCGTCCGCTCGCCTTTCGAGTGGCGGCTCGACGGCCAGCAGTGGCGGAAGGTTTCGCCGGAGGACCTCACGACGGACCTCATGGAAATGGGATTCTGGGCCGAGGTGGCGTGGTTGAAGATGGGCGAAACGGACTTGACCGCCGGCGGCCATCACCTGCAAATCCGCCTGTCAAAAATAAAAAACGACAAGGGCCAGTGGCAAAAAGTCCTTTACGCCTCGGATGCAATTTGCCTCTCCGAAGGCCCGTTTCAGCCGAACTCAAAGTTCAAGCCTGGCGAATCCGGCCGCGATAGCGCGGACCAGGCGGCGACGGAAGTGGTCTTCCACCTTCCCGACGCGAAACCGTCCGAGCGCGCCAGCGTCAAGCTGGGCGGCGTCTGGGAAATTGCCCGTGACGACGAGCAGATGCCCGGCGAAGTTGCCGAGCCAATCCACGACCTGCCTCAGCATCCGGTTTGGCGCGCCATCTCCGTGCCGGGCGACAAGAATACGCTGAGGAACGACCTTCTTTTTGCCCATCGCGTATGGTATCGCACACGCGTCGCCGTGCCCGCCTCCATGTCCGGCCGCGCTTTCTTCCTGGACTTCCCCTGCAACAATCTCAACACGACGATCTACGTGAACGGCGTCTATTGCGGCTTCGAGAAAAATCCATTCGCGCCCTTTCAGGTGGACGTCACCAAAGGCATCCAAGCCGGACAAACCAACGAAATCCAGGCCGGCATCCGCGACGCTTGGTATGGACGCTCCGCCGATCCGGCCCGGCCCTTGAAGCTGCGCAAGACCTTCAACTACCCGCTCACTCTCTTCGGCCAGGGTTTCCAGGACATGGACTACCCGGTATGGAACTGTCCGCAATCCGGCATTCTGGCCACTCCGTCCTTCGTTGCCGCGGGCGGCGCCGTGTATGCCTCCGATGTTTTCGTCAAGCCTTCCGTTGCCCAAAAGCGCCTCGACGCGGACGCCTCATTGAACAACACCACCAGCGCGGAAGTTTCCGGTGAGATTCGATGGGAAGCGGTGGACGACGCCACTGGCCGGGTCCAACATGTCTTCAAGCCGCAGCCGTTCAAAATCCCCTCGGGCCGGACGCAAACCGTCCCGCTCTCGGATGCGTGGGCCGATTACCGGCTTTGGTGGCCCGACGCGCCGCAACTTTACCGATTGCGCACAACAGTAGTAATAAACGGCGCCCCGGCGGATGTCAAGGAAACACTCTTCGGCTTCCGAGAATGGCGCCGCGAAGGAACCCAGTTCACCCTCAACGGCGTGGTCTGGCATCTCTGGGCCGATCTCGTCGGCGAGAACCTTTCCCCGCAGGATTGGCTGGCCGCCTACAAGCGAACCAACCAGCGCACCATGCGTCTCAGCACGGCAGGGCAGGCCGGCCACGAAACCCGCTGGCTCGGCCTGGAACCCGGGGACGCGCTCGAATTTTGCGACCGCAACGGCGTCGTTGTCCGCCGCAACACGACGCTCGACGGCGAGACCATCGGTTACCAGTTCAGCGAGAGCGATCCGGAAACGCGCCGGCAGCAGGGCGGCTCGGAACTTAAGCTGGCGCTGATGAAGAACTGGCGCGACCAGTGCGTCGCCCAGGTCCAGGGCGAACGCAACCACCCCTCCATTCAGATCTGGTCGCTGGAAAACGAGTTCGCCTACATCAACCTCATCAACCTCCTCGGCAACTCGCCCAACATGGACCGCTACGAAGCCGAGATCACCAGAACTTACGAAGCCGTGATGGCCGCCGACCCAACCCGCTCCGCCATGACCGACGGCGGCGGCGCGACTGTCAAGAATACTCTTAGCGTTCAAGGCGACCACTACGTCGCCACCCTCGATGGCCGCTATCCCGACCTGGCCTACGAACCCTTTCCCGAAGGCGGCGGGCGCGGCCGTTGGAAATGGGACCAGCAGCGGCCCCGGTTCATTGGCGAGGATTTTTACGCCACGGGCATCAACCCCGCCGATTACGCGATGTGGGGCGGCGAGATCGCCTTCCAGGGCAAGGCCGCCGCGCGCGACGCCATCGCCACCTGCTACCGGATGCTCATGGAAGGCTACCGCTGGGGCGGCTACTACGCGGCCTGGCAATTCTGGCTCGGCGGCGAAGGCGGCCCGGCGCAGCGCGGCGCAAACTCACCGCGCGCGGTTTTGGTGCGGCAGTGGGACTGGACGTTTGGAGCGTCGCAAAAGGTCAACCGCACCTTCGGCGTCTTCAACGACACCCAGTACCCGGAGCCAATCACTTTCACCCGCCGCCTGACCATGCAGGGAAAAGAGACTTACGCGAAAACCACCACTCACAATGTCGCCCCCGGCACGGCGCTGAAGTACGACGAGAAAATCCCAATGCCCGACGTCGTCACGCGGCAGGAAGGCGAACTGCGCCTCACCCTCAGCGCGGACGGAAAGGACATTTATCTTGACACCAAGGCCGTCTCCATCCTGCCCCCGCCGGTCTTGGAGAAACTCGCGCCCGGCGCTCTCGCGGTCTTCGACCCCGCCGGCGGGACGGCGGCGTTCCTAAAGAGCAATGGCGTGGCGTTCACGCCGGTCGTTTCGATTTACACCACCATTCCTGCCGCCGTCAAGGTCCTCGTTGTCGGAAGCGAGGCCATCCAGGCGGCGGACGCCACCTCGACCCGCCTTGCCGCGTTTGCTGACCAGGGCCGCGCGGTCATCGTGTTGGATCAATCTCATCCACTGCAAGGCGCGGCCATCCCGGCCAAAATGGAGCTTGCGCCGCGCACGAAGAAGAACGACTCCGGAGCGGAATTGCCCGCCGCCGAAGGCCGCACGGCGTTCATCGAAGACACCTCGCATCCGGCGCTGCTCGGACTGATGGACAAAGACTTCTTCACCTGGGGACCAGACCCGCCTGTGGCCCAATCCCGCCCCGGTAGATTGACGCTCCAGTTGAACCAACAAGCCGAATCCCTCCCCGGTAGGGCGACGCTGCAGCGGCGCCAACAAGACGATCAATCCGCCCACTTGGTATTCCGCAACGCCTACATGAAACCCGCGCGCGGTGGCAAGAGCCTCCTCCAATGCGGCCCGAGGCTCGAATACTCGGCGCTGGTCGAAGTGCCAGTGGGGCAGGGGGTGATGTACCTTTGCCAGCTTGACATGGGAAACAAACTCGCCGTCAACCCGGTGGCCCGCCAACTCCTGTTCAACCTCATTCATTGCGGCGCGGCCTACAAACTGGAACACGCCGAAGTCGCCGCCGTCATTAGCGACGGGCAGTTGCGCAAGGCCGTGGATGCCATTGGGTTGCAGTATGCCGGCGCCGCCGATGCCCTTGCCGCCATTCAGGACGCCGGCCGGAAAATCGCCCTCGTTTCCGCCACGCCGGCCAACTTGAAACTCCTGGCCGGCAATCAAGGCGCGCTGGATTCCTTCTGGCAGCGCGGCGGCGCGCTTTTCCTTTGCGGCCTGACGCCCGAAGGCCTGGCCGACTACAACCGTATTGTCGGCGTCAATCACGTCATCCGCCCGTTCACCCGCGAGCGGGTCACCTTCCCGGCCGCGCGCAATCCCCTGACCGCCGGCCTGACCACCGGCGACATCGTGATGCTCTCCGGCAAGCGCATCTTTAACTGGACCGCCGACGAATATGTCGCGCCGGACATCTTCAGCTACGTGGTGGACCTGGACGACCTGGCGCCGTTCGCCAAGAGCGACTTCGGCAGTTTCGCCAACATTGTCAATGGGTTTGTCGGTTCCGACGGCTGGCCGTTGATCATAGATTTCCCGTATCCCACGAACGGCAGGCCTTTCGAGATCAACATGGATTTGCCGCGGGAGGAGACGATTGTTGAATTCACGCACAAACCTTCCGTCAACTATAATCCCACCGCCAAAATCGCGCTGCTCTTCGACGGCGGGGACCGCGTCGAATACAGCCTCCAGCCCAACGGCGACGCGCAGCCCTTCGCCGTGGACCCGCCGCGCAAGGCCCGCCGCGTCACCCTGCAAATCGTGAGCTGGCTTTCCGACCCGGCCACGCAGCCCTTGATCGGCATAGACAACATCTGGCTCAAAGTGGCGCGTCCGCCCGAGTGGCGGGCCGGGGTCAAGCCGATGCTCAACATTGGCGCGATGGTCCAATACGTCAAAGGCAGTGGCAGCGTCGTGCTCTGCAATCTCAACTTCCAGGAAACCGAAGCCGTCCCTGTCAACAAGACCAAAAAACAAACCATCCTCGCCACCCTCCTGCGCAACCTCAACGCCCCCTTCACCCCCGCCCCGGACCCAGCCCGGTGAACGAACTGTCTTTCCAAATGACAAATGTTGGTATTATTTGGCGAAGAAAGCGTCCAGGCCCAGCGTGAATTCCGGCAACGCCACACTCCTCATCTCCCCGCCCGGCCCGTGAAGCGCATGTTCCGCGAATTGGCCGTCCTTTGGCTTCCGATAAACTTCGATCTGCTTCTCCGGGCCGAGGACGAGCCAGCATTCTTTCACCCCGGCCGCCGCGTAAGCGCGCAGTTTCGAGCGGTCATAATCATGGCTGGTAACACACACCTCGATGACCAATTCGGCCGTGCGGGGGTGGTCGGTGAGAAAATCGGTCTCCGCGCCGCGAACCACGGAAATATCCGGCTCCGGCTCGGAACCCCCGCAGGCGATGGGTTGTTCCGAGCGCACGATATAAGTTGGCGGCGTTACGGAGCCGAGCAGTCGCAGCAATCGCATGACCAAGAAACTATGAAACGGGGATTTGGACATTTTCGCATAGACGAACCCGTAGAGGAGTTCTGTGTTTTTTGGAATCAGCCCCATCTCGCCCAGCGCGCGATACGCGGCCACGGAGAGGGGCCAAATTGGCGCCCCGCGCAAAGGAACCGGAGGTGACTCAACCGCATTCATCATGGAGCACATCATACCTGCTCAACCGCTATCCGCAAGGCCGGAAAGGAAGTGGGAACCAAGACTAATATTCAATGCAAGCCGAGGCGGGGGAAGGGGGTGGCAGAACGGCGGAATTGAGAATTGGTCATTGAAAATTTGTCATTTGTATTTTGGGCAAGCCCGATAGGACATGGGAGCGTTGGAGTCCATGGGAGACAGCGCCTGCTACGGCGACCTGGCCGGCCCGGCTTTCTGCTCTGTCAGCCACTCGAAGCTGATCTTGATGTCGTCGCCCGTCTTGATCACCGGCATTCCCAAAATGCGCGGGGCCGGCGGCACGACATCGAAATCCGTCATCTTCAGCGGCGTGGAGCCGACGACTTTGATTTTCGTCTTGTCCACCCGCTCGATGGTCACCGGCATGGTGTTGGTGCAGGTGGCGCCCGACACCGTCAGCGCGCCCACCGCGTCAAACTGCAGCGGCCCGGTGGCGCCAACGGCGGACTTGGGCTTCAATTCGATCAGGCGATACTCGATGCGCGGATATTTTTCCATGTTCAGATGGTCCTGCATCACTTCGTCCATCGTCTCGGCGTAACTCCTGAGGGTGCTCACCGGAATGGACACTTGGACGACCGGCTTGGCGGCCTTCGGGTCGTTGAGCGCCGATGCGGGAAAGTTGCTGTCCGCTTCGATGAAGCCGCCGATGTTTGTGCTTTCGACCGTCCAATCGTGGATGGTGGACGTGCCTTCCATCTTGACCTTGCTGCCGGCCGGGGGGGTGACGTAACGAACAGTTTGAGCGGATGCCGCCGCCGCGAGCAGCAATGCCGCCGCGCCGGCCGCAAGCGCGGCGAGGCCGGGCCTGCAAGTTCTTTGTTGGACCTTTTTCATTTTCTTCTTGTATGCAACGAACTTTTGTTGTAAGCAAGATGAAATACTCAATCCCATGACTATTGGCACTCAGTCTATACCGATGCGATGGACGGCAGGTCCTTTGGACATTGCCAAGCGACAAAAGGAAAAAGGCTTCACGCCGGAGGCGGCGGAGGTTCTTCGCCAGTGGCTCGATCCCTCCCTGTTGACTCTGGTGCAGGGCACGCCCGTCAATTGCCTGGTGGTCGGTTGGGCTTCCGGTTTGCCGGCGGACGCCGAACAGCAACAAGCCTTGAAGCCGCTGCTCGAAAAAGGCCGCCAGACCGGATTGGATTTCGTGGGTTTGATTGACAGTGCGGCCGACAAGGCAGCCGCCCTGGCAGCCGCCCGTTCCGCGGGCCTTTCCGCAGTCGCGATGGAAGCAGTCCCAGCCGGCGACGCCGGCATTCCGGTTATCGCCTGGGCCAAGTCCGGCCCGGCGCTTTGGGGCGCCAGGTCCCCGGTCCTGGGCGTGGCGGACGGCATCTGGCCCGGAGTCCCGCTGGAGAAGACTCCGACCGGCGGCCCGACGAACCTGCCCTGGGTGGATTCCAACGGGGCGTTGCTCGGCATGGCAAAGGCGCTCGCGCCGGACAAAACCCTGTGGGTTTTCGTGGATCCCCCGAAAGCGGCGAAGCTGACCGCCGAGAATTATCTTTTGACCGTGGCGGACGCGGATACTTACGGCGGACGCTGGGTGATCTCCCTGGATGACCAGATGCGCGCGGACTTGGCCGCCAAGAGCGCCCCGGCGGCGGCATCATGGAAGCGAGTCACCGACACATTGGCGTTCTTCGAGCAAAACAACGCCGCCAGGAGCTATGAGCGGATGGGTCGCCTGGCAGTGATGTCCAATTTCGCGGAGCCGGACCGCGAGTTTGGCGAAGACGTGCTGAACATGCTCCCGCGAATCCGCGAGCCGTTTCGCGTCATTTCCAGAACGCGCGCGCCGGCCGCTTCCTTCGACGGCCTACAGGGGATTCTCTACATGGACCAGGCGCCGCCGGACGCCGCGTTGCGGCAGAAGTTGACCGCCTTTGTCAATGCGGGCGGCGCCTTGTTCGCCTATTCCAAGTGGCCGAATCCCGAAGGCTCGCCGATGCCGCTTTCATCCGCCGAAGACTATCTTCTTTACAACGTGCGCAGCCTGGGCAAAGGCCGTCTGGCCGTGGCCAAGGAAGACAAGCCGGACAGTTACTTCACTTGCATGGATGTCCAGAGCATGTTGAGCCACCGCGGCGATCCGGCGCGTTTGTACAACGGCGCATCCATGAACTACTTCTTCCAGACATCTCCGCAGGGCCGGGCAGTGATCCATGTCTTGAACTACTCGCGGCGGGCTGGAGGCGATAATCCCCTGGTCTTTCTGAAGAACCCTTATCGGACGGCGCGCTTTGTCAGCCCGGAAATCGCCGCGCCGGTCCCGCTCCAGTGGACCCCTCAAACATCCCCTTACGAGGTCGGCGGGGCGGAACTGTCCCTGCCGCGCATCTCCGTGTATGGCGCGGTCCAAATGGAGACTTAGTGTAGTGTCCCTGAAATGACTAGACATAACCTTTTATATTGTGGCAGCGGCGTCCCGCCGCTGTGGCTGGCTGTTGAGCGGGCAAACAGCGGCGAGACGCCGCTGCCACTTTTATGTCCAGCTATTTCAGGGACACTTCACTAGCAATCGAACGAAACTACCATGAAAGAGAAATTCACCAGAAGAGAATGGCTGGCGGGAACCGGCGCGGCGGCCGGGTGTCTGCTCCTGCGGCCCGCGCTGAGTTTTGCCGCCTCCCCTCCCACCGCCACAAGTCCTGTGTATGGTCTGGCCGCCAAAGCCCCGGCCGGCCGCGTCACCGTTGGCAAATGCAGGGATTACGGTTCGGATCTGGTCCCCGCACTGGAGAAGATGTTCGACCAGTTGGGCGGCTTGGCCAAGCTCGTGAAAGGCAAGACCGTGGCGATGAAGGTCAACTTCATCGGCGTTCGCTGGCAACGCCTGGGCAACGCCACGATGGAAGACACCTTCTGGTCCCATCCACTCATGATCGGCGCCATGGTTCATCTGTTGGGAAAGGCCGGAGCGCGCAAAATCCGCGTGGTGGAAGGCCCGTGGTCCACCGCCGAAACGCTGGAGGAGGTCATGTTGTCTCAAGACTGGAAGCCGGAGGATATTCTGAGCGCGGCGCCCGACGTGGAGTTCGAAAACACCAATTTCCTGGGCCGCGGCAAGAAGTATTCCCGCTTTATGGTCCCGGGCGGGGGCGTCGTCTTCCCCGGCTACGACCGCAATCATTCGTACGAGGACTGCGATGTTTTTGTCTCGTGCGCCAAACTCAAGGAGCATGCCGCGACGGGGATCACCCTGTCCATGAAGAACATCTATGGAACCACGCCCATCACCATCTATGGCCAGGGCGCGGGTATTGACGAGCCGGCCATTCGCCCCCAAGGCGGTCGCGGCGATGTCTTTCACTTTGGGCGCCGCGCGCCGTCAAAAAGCGCGCCTCAGCAGATAGACCCCAATTTTTCCAAGGACCAGGGTGTCCGGCTCCCGCGCATCATCGCCGAAATCAACGCCTCGCGGCCCCCTGACTTGGCGGTCATTGACGGCATCCGGACGGCCACCGGCGCGGAAACCAATTACGGAAGCAGACCCCAGGCGGCCGTCAACCCGGGCGTCATCATCGCCGGCACAAATACCGTGGCCACCGACGCCGTGGCGATGTCCGTCATGGGATTTGATCCAATGGCCGACCGCGGAAAACCGCCCTTTGCCGACTGCGACAGCATGCTGCGATTCGGCGAAGAGTTGGGCGTCGGCCTGCGCGACCTCAATCGCAACGAGGTCACCGGCGTTCCCATCGCCGAAGCCCGCTTCGATTTTGCCGCCATCCGGGAACAGATCCTGCGCGAAGCCAGGAAAACCTGACCTGTGTAGCGTCGGCGCTCTGCGCCGATGAGTCAAACAATCCTGCGCGTCTTCGCGCGCCCGGTAGGGCGGCGCTGCTGCGCCGCCCAAGAATTCAGGGCAGAGCGGCAGCTCTGCCCTGCCAGAAAGGCGAAGAATTTTGTCCCGCACCCGAGAATTAATCCGCCTGGAAACGAGTGTTGACTCCATGGGAACGACCTGCTCGCTCGTCCTCTGCGGAGACCGCCGCGACAAAATGGAAGAGGCGGCCAACGCCGCTTTTGACGAGCTTCAACGCCTCCATAATCTCCTCTCAATCTACCGGCCCGCCAGCGTCTGGAGCGAGATCAACCGTCTCGCCGCGCAAACGCCCGTCGCCGTGTCGCCGGAAGTCTTCCGGCTCCTTTCCCGCTGCCTTGCCTACAACCGGCGAAGCCAGGGCGCCTTCGATATTACCATTGGCCCCCTGATGAAGGCCTGGGGATTCTTCAAAGGCCCCGGACGGCTTCCGAGCCGCGATGAAGTCGCCGCCGCCCTGGGCAAAGTCGGCTGCCGCCATCTCCGTCTCGATCCCGCGCGCCGCACGGTGCGATTTGACATGGAAGGCGTGGAAATCAACCCCGGCGGCATCGGCAAGGGATACGCGGTGGACCGCATGGTGGGAATCCTCAGAAGGAAAGGCATCCGCGCCGCGCTGGTCATGGCGTCGTCCAGCACCATCTACGGCATGGGAGCGCCCCCGGAGGAGGCGCGAGGCTGGAAAGTCCAAATCAGCAATCCGATGCGCCCGCGGCGGCATTCGGCAACGGAGCTGTTCTTGAAGGACATGTCGCTCTCCACCTCCGGCGGATACGCCCGGACTTTCCGGGCCGGCGGCCGGAGCTTTTCCCACATCATGGATCCGCGGACCGGCTATCCCGCGCAGGGAATGCTCCTGGTGTCCGTCACCGCTCCGCGCGCCATGGACAGCGAGGCATGGACCAAACCCTTCTTCATAAATGGCCGAGCCTGGGCCGCCAAGCACAAGCCAAAACAACTCAACGCCTTCTTCTGCGAAGATGCCCCTGAAGAAACCTGGGGCTGGCTCTCATGAGGACCAATATGAAATAGCCCCGCTTCTGGCATCGGATCGGGATGAATGAACCCGTTATCGTATGCGGGCGGCTATTGCGCCCGGAGGTCCTAGACCATCTCAATCAACTGGCCGCAGTCCAGCCGCCCTGTTCGGGCA
>Ga0182027_10002595_pt1 | contig 29174 bp, 22 predicted proteins | sample 712E1DmetaG_FD_121300 | JGI IMG/M metagenome (GOLD analysis project Ga0182027, IMG submission 121300) | Permafrost microbial communities from Stordalen Mire, Sweden - 712E1D metaG (Illumina Assembly) | ecosystem: Environmental > Terrestrial > Soil > Wetlands > Permafrost | place: Sweden...
GGTTACACCGGGTTTGTTGGTCAAAATAGTGTCGGCCTGGACGAGGTGGGCCTCCGGCTGGCGCGGAGCTTCGGCGATTGCCACATTAACACCATGCACCTGCCAGACATCGTAAACCGACCCAGACACACAGTTCAAGGCATGCAAAGCATGATTGCGGTTGCCACGTACCCGAATCGGGTCATCACCAACCGTACCGCCCATATTTAGCGACGCCCAGGGATTTGGGCTGAATCCGCCCTGGCGGGTAAAGACAGCCTGGGTCAAGCCCTGGCCCAAGCTGTCAAATTGATAATAGCGGATTCCGGCACTGGATTCGAATGGCATACTTTAGTGCGGCTTAAAGGCTGCGAATTTCCTGGAAAGCATGCGGCGGGTATCGACCATGGTCTCCTCGATCAGCGGGAACATGAACCAGGCAGTTGCAAAACCAAACAGGAACCCGGTCAAGACACGCAGGAAGGGGGTACTTTCACGATATGGCAGGAAGGATTGGATGAAAGTGCTGGGGATCTGGCTAAACAATTGCGAAAAGCCATCCAAGCCAATCGGAAACACCCCAACCAGAACCCAGATCATCCAATTCAATTTGGGCAGACGCCGGTTTGTTGCAGCGAAGATCAGGCCGAACAAGGCCATGGCGCCCCAGATCGCGACATCTCGTTCACAAAAGGCAACCTTATAACCGAGGGTGGGGTTGCCTTCGAAGGCGCGCGCCTGCAGCCGGCTGGGATCGTTGGTATCGGTAATGCCGGTAACTTGCTCGAAAGTCAGCACACCGGGCATATTGGCGGCTGCGTGCGGGTAATAAGCCTGTTCCCCAAACAGGAAAAAGGAACGGAAGGCCCATTGGTGACACAAAGGACTGTAGATCTTATACACCACCTCGGCCGGGCCGTTCCAATTAATTTTCTTGAAGATCGGGGCCAGGAACGGGATGCCCACATAAAGAACCAGGAAAATATTAAAAATCAAGAGATAATGCTTGGACAGCCAGAACGAGAAACGATCAGAACGTGTAATGGCATCGCTTCCGGCGGTGTTCATCTGGAAGGCTTTATCATTTATTTTTTCCAATTGGGCACGCCGGTCCGTGGCAGCACCAAGGGTCATTTGCAGCTGCTGGCGCGTAAAGGGCGCTTTCAACTTAAATGGTCCGGCTTCCACTACCGGGACTTCGGAATCATAGAGGGAACGAAAGGAAGGGTCGGAGTCAATATCTATCACCGTCAATTTATGCGGAACAACTTGCTGAAGGGCGTTTAAATCTGTTTCGGCTTCTTCACACAGCTTGCAATCTTTGCGCGTATAAAGGGTGACATTAATCATTTTTACTCCAGCGATTCTCTTTGAGAGAAAACCTACCCAAAACTTCAAAGACCAAAATTAACAAAAGGAACAAAACTGGCCAGGATGTTGAATGAACCTAAAAAGAGCAAAATTCCTGAAACAACCAGGAGTATACCCATAACGATCTCCGTTATACGCATAACCCGGCTATAACGACGCAGGATGATAGAAACCCAGCCGATACCAAGGGCAGCCACCAGGAACGGGATTGCCAGACCGGCTGAATAAGCCGACCCGAGCAGAATCCCTCTCAAGATGGAACCACCATTGGCAGCAAAAGTCATAATGGATCCCAAGATGGGCCCCACACAGGGTGCCCAACCGGCAGAAAAAAAAACGCCCATCAAGAGTGAAGACAGATAGCCCCAGCGAGGATTTGCTTGAGAATGAATGCGTACGTCATATTCCAGGAAAGGGATACGGAATACGCCAATCATGTGCAGGCCAAATATAATTACAATTATTCCACCCAGCTTGGCCAACCAGGTACGCACTCCCAGAAGCATGCCACCCAGGGCTGCCGCGATAATATTAAACAGGATAAACACCAGACTGAACCCTATCACAAAAGCAAGACCATGCGAGAAGGTAGCCCACCGATTATGGCTGTTCGATTCCCCACCAACCGCGCGTCCGCCCAGATAACCAATATAGACCGGCACCAAAGCAAACACGCACGGAGATAAAAACGATGCCAAGCCTGCCAGGATTGCCAGACCTACGGTTACGTCAAAATTCGCCATGTTCCATCGACGGCACTAAAAAGTATCAACCACAAAAACGTGGGTGCTGCCGGTTTGCCAATTCTGCCAGGTCACCTGCCCGGGATCGAGCGGTACGTTTGGCTGGGACCAGCGGAAAACCCATTTGGCATCTTCCGGATGGCAGTTAACACAACCGTGCGAACGTACTGTACCGAAATCGTTGTGAGAGGTGGCTGCATGGATCGCAACACCGTTCTGGGCAAAAAACGTGGTCCATGGCATTCCAGGCAGATCATAGCTGGCCCCGGTGGCATTGGCTGTCATTCGAACAGAGATCAACTTCCAAGAAATCGGATGTTCGCCCAAAGGCGTGGAATCGCCCTGCATACCCGTTGAAACACGGCAAAAATAAACCTCGTTGTTCCCCTCCATACAAGACAATGTCTGGTAATTTAAATTAACTATTACCTTTTTAGTAGCTGGATCCACATCCGGATTGATAGGTGAAACATCATCCTGGGTCAACGGCCTGAAAGCTGCCCCATCCGCCCAGAAAAGGTCACCCGGATTTCCGTATCGTTCATTGACATGATACTGAACCGTCCCGGAATCGGTAGTACGAATCTGGTCCATCCACATGACTTGAGAATAATATAGACGCTCGGGTCGGTTAAATTCAACATGATCTTTCATCCAGGGTGAAACTGGTTTGGGATTGTCCATAATAAGATCGACGTAGGGAACGGTCGTTTCGGCCCAGAAACCATTTGCACCGGCTGGAAGAGCAGTCAGTGGGGTGTTGGGTATATTCTTACAGGGCTGAAGATAGGGAGACCAAATATAGCCTTCGGGGGTTTCCACCCAGCGCTGGTTGGGAATATAAATATCAGTATTTTCTGCGCTAACCTCACGCTGCCAGGCAAACACCTCGTCAGCGTGCGCATCGCGGACCTTTGCACTATGATCATCCGGGTGGGTCATTATCGGGATAGTGCCACCCCATTGTAAACTGGTGTCAGTGGTACAGTTACGACCGAGTAAATCTGCTTTGGGAAAATCAGCCAAGGCCAGGCCTGGGGCATCTGCTGGAATATTCCAGTTTGTTTTTAAAGGACTCAGCGCCAATGCGCCCATGCCAATACTGGCCAATTTAAGAAATTCCCGCCTGGAAAGGTTGTGTTTTTGAAAAGTCATGGCGCCAAGCATACCCGTAAAGTGAATGGAAGTCAACAGACACCTTATAAAAGGATTAAAATCCCCCGAGGAACATTTCCATCTCTTTCAGGCATTCCTTGCTTACCTTGTGGCCGGCATCCGATTCACAATAGATAACCAGCGCGCCGGCCTGTTCCAATTGGGCCACAGCCTGGCGGGATTGTTCGACGGGAATTACATCGTCCTGTCGCCCGTGCGATACAAAGACCGGTTTTCCGGAGAAGCTTTCAGTGTTCAGCAGAGCCGTGCCGCCTTGCGGGATAAACCCCGAAAGAGCCACCAGCCGCCGGACGCGCTGCGGGTACAGCATGGACAACGAATATAAAAACGCGGCGCCCTGGCTGAATCCCATTAAATCGAATTGATTTCCGTCCAGTCCGGTGGAAGCCGCCCATTCATCCAAAAACGTGACCAGACCGTCTGCAGCCGGACGAAATTCTTCCATTGAGGCCATCCCCCAGGTACCGGGCTTGATCACCCGCCAGGAATAGCCGCCTTGCGGAACCGCGAAGATACCACGCGGAGCCAAAATAGCAATTTCCGGGGAAAGGTTGTGCGCAAGCACTCCCATCGAATTTTCATCACCCATCCAGCCATGCAGGAGAACCAGGATGGATTTTGGCTGCGCTTGCGGCATACGCAAGCGATAGGTCCAATTTCCGAGGGTATGGAGTTGGGGGTCAGTCACGGTTTGCACGTTTCTGAATCCAATCAAAAAGAAGCAAAACCAGCACGACAAGCACTACGGGGACCATACCGCCCAATATACACAGGATCCCGAAGACTGCCGCGCTCGCACCATAAAACAAGTAAATCAGGCCATCCCCGATAATGAAGAGCAACAGGATCGCCCCGACTGTCAACTGGATGTTGGTCTGCCGGGCATATTTTCTCAAGTCACGGGACATATCGGCCTCTTTGACGGAACAGCTGGCGCCTGAGCCGATTGGGCCAGGCACCTGTCCGTTGCAATTCCGGCAGGACCATCCCGGTAGCATCTTCACCCATAAGGGCAACCTTATGAATATCCACTTTGTCCAGCAAGCCAATCCCATTGACATTCGGACGGATGATCACATCGGGATGATCTGCCTGCAAACGCATCTCAGCCAGGGCACGGCTGGAAGCATCCACAGATTGCAAGAAAATATTGAACGCCTGGGCAACGCGTGTGCGCGTGATCCGTTCGACAAGTGGGGCAGGCACCGGCACCGGTAATGGCAGGCTGATCAAATCCCTGGTTGCATTCGTATCCATATCCAGGATAACTGCCACCACAGGAAGTCCCGGCGCCAGGGAACGGGCGACGGAAACCGGCACAGGGTTCAGGACGGCGCCATCCACCAATTGGGTCTCGCCGTACTGTTTGGGAGGAAAGACGCCCGGCACCGCAATCGTTGCCAGGAGCGCATCCACCACCCGGCCCTTGCTCAAAACAACTTCCTGGCATTCTTTTAAATCCACGGCGACAACCGCACAGGGAATGCGCAAATCGGAAAAGTTCTGGTCGCCAAAGAGATCTTCGAACAACCTGGCTGCCCCGGAAAGGCCAAGGAGGCCGGGGCCTTCATTTGAGGAACGAGCAAATAATTTGGATTGATCCAATTTGGTAAATGTGGCTTCCATTTCATCAGGCGTATAACCTGCCGCGTACGCGACGGCAACTATCCCGCCGGCGCTCACTCCGGAGATCGCCCGGATAAGGTAACCATCCGTTTCCAGGCGGCGTAAAACGCCGATATGAGCATACCCACGCGCTCCGCCACCACCAAGAGCAACAGTAATATCCATAATAGATTACCTCAATTCCCTTTCTTCCGGAGGTTTCATACTTCGGAAAGATCTGTATAAAAGAAAATCATAAACCAGTTTCAGGCCGCCTGCAAGGATAAATGGGGCGCTAAACAGAAGAGGAGTCGCCATCATCAAGCCCGCCAGCGAAGGCGAAAGCGCTGCCCCGACCGAACGAGCTATCGTTGTTACCCCGGAAGCCGCCGAGCGTTCATCAGGATCAACCACCGCCATCGTGTATGACTGGCGCGTCGGCACATCCATCTGGGAAATGGAGAAACGCGCCAATAACATACCAATCGCCAGCGGCAGGTTTGGCATTAACGGCACCAGTATCAGGAATATATTCGACGGTACATGCGTAAACACCATCGTATTGATCAACCCGAAGCGTTTGGCAATGCGCGCCGCAAACAGCGCCGAAAGACCCGCCAGGATATTGGCTCCGAAGAAAATGGTGCCGAGCACACCCGTATCGACCCCATACTTGACGTGGAACCAGTATGCCAGGAGGCTCTGGACGATCAATGCGCCGGCAAAAGCATCCATGGCAAACAAGCCGCTTAAGCGCATTACGACGGATTTGGAACGGTGCAATCCCAGGAAAAGTTGCTGTGGAGCCACCTTATCCACAGATGATATCTCGACTGCCCTGGAGAGAGCCAGAAATAACCCGATCATGATCAAGCCGCCCAGGGCATAGCCTGCTAGTACGATACGATAAGAATTTAAGGCCGAAAAACCGTTCTGTTGCAAACCTTGCGCCAGCCAACCGCCGCTGAGCGCCCCTGTGGCAGTCGCCAACGAACCCGCCAGGGCATACCAGGCAAAGGTCTGGGTGCGTTTTTCACCCGGAAGCAATTGCGTCAGTGCCGCCTGCTCCACCGACAGGAACGGGCCGATCTCATTCCCGCTTGGGCTGATCACCCCGATGATGGCAGCCACTGCCAATGCAAAGGGATTACGCGTGAAAATAAACACCAAGCCAGCCCCTACCATCAACAGCGCTCCGGAGATAAGTGTCCGCTGTCGGCCAAAGCGATCCGCGCTGGTGGTCAGCCAGAGGCTGATACCGGCATCACCTGCCAGGGTTAGCGTGAATATTAATCCTACCGTTTTTTCGCTCATACCGACCTGGATAAGGTAGAGCGCCAGCACAACCGACAAGAATCCATAACAGAATAGGCGGATGATGCGTGTTGTAAATAGAAGGAAGATATCTTTCCGACCCGTATTTAGCAAAGCCTGCCGCTACCCTTTTGCCGCGTCCAGGCGGCACCATGCATAAAGCGCATCATATAATTCAAATTGGGCGGCCAGGTTTTCTTCGTCAGCAGGGAAGCGCAGGCTGTAGCCTGAGGCAATTGCTTCCAGGCCGCGTGCAATCGGATCCTTGTCAATATCTTCGGAGACATCCGCGGCATGGACAATCTTCGCCAGGCGCAATAACCCCGGTTCCTTCAGACCATATTTTACGATAATGGATTCGAACGAGCAGCGCCCGCCGGAATGGCCGAGTTCAACGCCGGGAGCATCAAAAGGAATCGCACCGGTTTCCTTTACTTTTAGGTCAATCTGACTGGCAGGAACGAACAGGAATTCGGCCTGGTTATCAACAAAACGTGTGATCAGCCATGGACAAGCCACTCGATCCACATGTACATGAGAACGGGTAATCCAAAGCATTGGTCTCTCCTTTTAATTAAAAAATGGTTTAAAATGATTATAACCGTGAAAGGAATGCCATGACCTCCATTGAATCCACTGAGAGTTCCTCCCCCATCGTCACGCGCGCGGTCGCGGCCGGGTTGCGCGGCGAATTCTGCGACAATTACGAATTTCCAGGCTGGCAGAAAATGCTCTTAACCGGGCTGGGGACATTGCCGCAAGGCGTGGCGCGCTTCGCCATCAGCCGCTTCCAATCAATCTCAGGCTTGCCATCGAGCGTGCTGGACAACTTTTCAATGGATGAACTGGTACAGGTCCGTCTCAGTGACTATACGCATAACACGGGTACTTTTCCGGTCATCACCGCCGGGGCGGCATTGGGAGGCGCGACCACCTACCTATCGCTGGCCCTGGGTGGACCCTTCCTGCCCCAGACTTTCGTTGTTACGCTCAAGGGTGGTTCCATGGATGGGGATGTGAACGAATACCTGCAACGAAACCTGGCGAGCGCACTGCGCATCGCCAAAGAGAATCCCGGCCTGATGACCATCCAGCATTATGATCCGGTCCACGATGGCTGGCTGACACGCTTCGTAAACCATTTGCGTTTCAAGCTACTGGATCTGCCTCCTTCATATATTCAATTCATTAAAGCGAGGTTGGAACCGGGCGGCGCCATCGTATATTTCGAGGGGGGCGCCTCCTGGCTGCGCTACCGGCTTGGTCCGCGCAGTGTCTTCCAGGTGGGCGGCTGGGGCGGGATCTCGCCTGAGGAATTCCTGGGAAGCAGCGATCGTCTGAAAATTTATGCCCGCCGGGCCGGGCTGAAGAAGACGGACTGGAAATTGAAGGATTACCCATTGGAAAGAGGACCTGAGTCGGAATGGGGCTCCGAAGCGGGTCAGGAGGAGGCATTAGACTTATTCTGCAAAAAAGAAGGATATCGCTTCATCCGCATTTCCTTGCCCGACCCGAATAATTTTTCCCAACTGGCCTTTGCGACAGCCAGGAAATTGCTCGAGAAAGAAGGGCGCCAGCCGGCCGGCGCCTTGGTGGAAATGTTCAGCCAGTTCGATGCTAATGCCAGCTTCCAGAGCGGCCTGCTACCCTTGTGGCTGATCTTCAACACGCAGGACAGCCTGGAATATCTGCGGGAAATGAGCGGGCAATTTCCGACCAATCAACCGGTCTTTTTCTCGCCGCTGGCGACATTCTCCCTGACGCCCGACCTGGTGCCTTTCGACCAGTGGGTTGCGGCACTTTCTCCATTCCATATGAATAATGTGGGTGCGCGCGCCAGCCACTATCCATCTGATGCGCGCGCCCTGGTAAAATGGGCCGAACCTCTCCGTGCGTGGGTACAGGAAAATCGCCAGCCGCTGCACTCGCATTTGAGCGCAGAAGAGATTGGCAGCCTGGCCGAAAGCATAAAAGCATAGTTATGGCAAATGATGCATTGCTCCAAGCAGCTTTAACCGCGGCCAGGGCAGGTGATCTGGAAGAAGCAGCCGTGCTCTTCGCACGGCTGGTGAAGGAAGAGCCCAGCTCCGAACAAGGCTGGTTGGGATTGGGCTTTTGTTTTTCCGATAATAAACAGCGTGAATACTGCTTCAAGCGCGTACTGGCGATCAACCCCAACAACATGCAAGCCAGGCAATCTTTGGGCCTGCTGGAAAGCCCCAGACCCACCCAGGCGCCGCCTTACCGGCCGGCTGCGTCTCCGGTTTCTGCCCCCAAGCCATCCGAGCCTCAAACCAGGCCGCCAGTTTCCCCCTTCACTACAGAAGATACGTCGCTCATTGGAAAGAGCGAACCGGTTATCCTGCCGACCAGGAAAGCTCCGGATGGTAATCAAAAAGCGATCATTGTGGAAAAGAACATCGAGGTGGTTCCGGTTCCTGCAGAGCCGGTCCAGGCAGAAAAACCGGGCGGGGAAATTCCTAAACCCAAGCGGACGGTTAAGCCCCTCGCGATCATCCTGCCGATCATTATTATTCTTTTGCTGGTTTGCACAGCCGGAATAGCGTATCTTTTTTTGTCGGGTAAAGCTGCCCAGTTATTGCCTGCAATTTCCGCGCCTACCTTGACAGCGACACAAACCCCCACACCTGCGCCAACTCCAACCAATACCGACACGGATACACCCACTGCAACATTAACACCTACGCCGGCGCCCCCGACCCTCACCCCCACCCTTGCGATAAAGCCGACGATTGTCTATACCGCGTCTTTTGCAAAAACCGCTTGTACATTTGCCTCACCGCAAGGTGTTACCGTCACCTGTGGCTTTGTCTCTGTGCCCGAGGATCGCACCAACCCGCGCACAAACACAATTCAATTGGCGGTAGCCATCTATCACAGTACCAGCGCCAACCCTGCCCCCGACCCGGTCATTTTCCTGCAAGGCGGCCCGGGCGGCCAGGCTGTGCAACTGAGCGCAGATGATTATGACATTCTGGTTAAGCCATTCCTGGCGAAGCGCGATTTCATCACCTTTGACCAACGTGGGACTGGCCTTTCTAAACCAGCACTTGGCTGTGATGAACTGGAGAATGTATATAAACAGGATGTAAGCGGACAGATTCCCGCATCGAGCCGCGATTATATCTATACCAACGCTTTTCGTTCCTGCCATGGTGCCATGGTAATAGGCGGCATCGAGCTTAATTCCTATACCACTGTGGCCAGTTCAGATGACATTAAAGATATCGTGAATATACTTGGGTACAAGCAGGTTGACTTGTACGGCGCATCCTACGGTACCCGCCTGGCGCTGGTTACCATGCGCGACCATCCCGAGATAGTCAGGAGTGCGGTGCTCGATTCGGTTGTGCCTGTGGAAGTTAAGCTTTTCAATGAGGACCCGATCCGCGACAATTCTGCCCTGCAAGCCATGTTTGACGGCTGTGCAGCCGAAGCCAGCTGCAACAAAGCTTATCCGGATCTGAAAACTGTCTTTTGGGACCTGGTTGATCAACTGGAAGCCAAGCCCATTACTATTTCCGGGCCGCAAGTCGTTGGTTCAAATAATGAAACGATTGATGGTAGTTCCCTGATTGACCTGGTCATTGGGCTGCTGAAATATTCCCCGACGATTGGTTATGGACCAGATATCATATATAAGATCAAGGCCGGCGATTATTCCAGCTTCGTTGCCATGCAAGCCTCCCTGCCATACGAATTCGAAGACATCAACCTTGGCTTATATATTTCCATGACGTGCCATGAGCAAATTCTTTCGACCACTCCTCAAGACTTACAGGCCTCCCGGAATCCACAAGATGACACCAGCAAATATATTTCCCTGCCATTTTTTCAGGATGCCCAGGCTCTTTTCGACGCCTGCAAGATCTGGGGCTCCGTGCCACCTGCCCCTGGAGAGAACGATGCTGTGGTGAGCGCCATACCGGCTTTGATCATTGAGGGAAAATACGATCCGGCCACCCCACCTATTTTTGGCAAGCAGGTTGCTGCCAATCTGAGCCACAGCTTTTATATGGAATTTTCCAACCAGGGTCATACTCCCTCTGCCACCGACACTTCCGGATGCGCAACTGAAACGATGGTGACATTTTTTGGCAATCCTGCACAAGAACCGGATATGACCTGTTTATCGGTCTTAAAAGGGGTGGATTTCTCAGTTCCATAGCCATCCTATCAACGGAAAAACCAATTATGTCCCTTAGAGCGTACATCCATAAGTTGGAAAACGAGAAAAAACTCCTTCGGGTCAGCCAGACGGTTTCAAAAGCCCTGGAAATGGCGGCCATTTTAAAGCAATGCGAGCCTAACCCGGTGTTATTTGAAAAGGTGCAAGAATCAGGATTTCCGGTGATCGGGAACCTGTTTTGCTCGAAAGCCGACCTCGCAGACTATTTCGGAATTCAGGTTTCGGAGATTATCCCGTTGTTGCTGTCTGCCATCCAGAACCGCAGCCCCAGCCGGATCGTCACCAACGCAGCCTGCCAGGAAGTGGTTCATGACGACCCCGACCTGGATTTGTTGCCCATTCTGTTCCACTGCGACCAGGATGGCGGCGCTTATATCAGTTCGGGTGTGGTGCTGGCGAACCATCCGGTGTATGGGCAGAATGCGGATTTCCACCGTTGCATGCAGTTTTCAAAGACAGAAATGGCAGTGCGGGTGGTCCGTAACCGGCATTTTGACCGCTATTTGCGGGACCAAAAAGCTGTTGATGTTGCCATCTGCATAGGCAATGCGCCCAACATTCTGGTAGCCGCCGCAACATCGGTGGATTTGGGGGTTAATGAATTAGAGATTGCCCACGCGCTCGAGCCATTCGATGTGGTGAGAGCGAAAACAAGCAATCTGCTGATTCCAGCCGAAACGGAATTCGTTATCGAAGGCACCATCTACCTGGACAGGATCCATGCCGAAGGACCGTTTGTGGATCTGACGGAAACCTATGACGTGGTCCGGCAGGAACCTGTTTTGGAAGTGAAAGCCATCACCCACAGGCGGGATGCCATCTGGCATGCCTTGCTGCCGGGAGCCCTGGAACATAAGCTGCTGATGGGCATGCCGCGCGAACCCACCATCTTCAAGAAAGTCAACGAAGTGGTCCGTTGTGTGGATGTGAACGTCAACCCGGGTGGCTGTTCCTGGTTGCATGCAATTGTTCAAATCGACAAACAATCCGAAGAGGATGGAAAAAAAGCCATCGAAGCAGCGTTCGCCGGGCATACTTCGTGCAAGCATGTATACGTGGTGGATCGGGATGTGGATATTTATAACCCACTGGAAGTGGAGTGGGCCATGGCAACCCGTTTCCAGGGAGACCGGGACCTGGTGGTACACGAACGCGCGCCGGGATCCAGCCTTGATCCATCTGCCGAAGCCGGGACGCATCTGACCACCCGGATGGGGTTTGACCTGACTGTACCGCTCGAGAGCACCGGAAAATCATTCCGCAAGGCTGCCTTCCCGGTGGTGGATTTAAGGAAATATGGTATTTTCTGATGAAACTGACACATGAAGAAAATCAAATGCTGGAAGGTCTGGAGGGAGAGGCCGTCCGCAAAGCAATGGAAATCCTGGTGGCGATCGGGACAATTTACGGAGCCGACCGGTTACTTCCGGTTGCCTCCGTCCAGATCGCCGGGGTCAGCTACGATAACCTGGGCGAAGCCGGCCTCGAATTCCTGGCCGAAATGGCATCCACGGATGCAAAGGTAAAAGTATTGACGACATTGAACCCGGCTGGGATGGATATCGAGAACTGGCAAATCCTGGGAATCGAGGCAGAATTTGCGGAAAACCAGCGGCGTGTGATCGAGGCCTACACAAAAATGGGCATTGTACCCACCTGTTCATGCACCCCATACCTTTTTGGGAATGTGCCACATTACGGGGAGCACATCGCCTGGGCCGAAAGCAGCGCGGTCTGTTATGCCAATTCCGTCCTGGGAGCACGCACTAACCGGGAAGGCGGACCGAGTGCACTGGCGGCGGCGCTGACCGGCAAGACCCCCAATTATGGCTTCCACTTGGTTGAAAATCGACAACCAACCCTGACAGTAGAGGTTCAGGCGAGCCTGAAAGGCACACATGATTTCGGAAAGCTTGGCATTGCTCTTGGAAAATTCATCGAATCCCGCAAGATAAAGGCCATCCCATATATATGCGGCATCCCGGGGGCCTCACTGGAAGAACTCAAATCTTTTTGTGCCAGTATTGCCACGTACGGCGGCCTGGCGCTCTTCCACATGCAAGGAATTACACCGGAGAGCGCTCTCTTCCAGGCTCCTGCCGATAGCATGACCATCACCCCCGTCGAACTGGAGGCTGCTGACGATTTTCTAAATATGCCGTCATCGGTGGAGCAGGTGGATTTTGTAAGCCTGGGCTGCCCGCACTTAACGCTCCAGGAAATCGGGCGCGTGGCCGAGCGGCTGAAAGGGAAAAAAGTCAGGAAAACGTTCTGGATCACCACCGCTCGCCCCACAAAACGGATCGCCGACGAGATGGGCTACACAGCCATTATCGAGGAAGCAGGAGCCGTATTTGCCACGGACACGTGTTGCGTGGTCGCGCCCATTCAGGGCCGCTTCAAGGTGATGGCCACCGATAGCGCCAAGGCCTGCTATTACGCGGCGGGTAAAAATGGATTCAAGATTCACTTCCTGCCATTCGACGAGGTCATTACCGAGGCGATTAAATGATATTCCATGGAAGAAAAATATCCCCGGGGAGCGCAGAAGGCGAGGCATTGGTCTCTTCCATGGGTATCTCTTTTTATGGCGGCATTGACCCCCAAACAGGCCAGGTGGTTGAAAAAAGCCACGCCCTGGAAGGACAATCGATTGGCGGCAAGGTGCTGGTCTTCCCCACCGGGAAAGGCTCCACCGTCGGTTCTTACACGCTCTACCGCCTGAAGAAAGCCGGGAAGGCTCCTGCGGCCATTTTAAATGTTGAATCCGAAACAATCACAGCGGTTGGCTGCATCATTTCCGGCATTCCTTGCGTAGACCATATTCCGATCGAGCAAATTACCACCGGCATGAAAGTTCGGGTGGATGCAGAGGCTGGTACCGTGGAGATTCTATGAGCCAGGCGCGTGGCCGGGTTATCCTGGCCATCACAGGCGCAAGTGGGGCCATCCTGGGCATCCGTACCCTGGAGTTATTGCGAAAAGCCGGGAAGGAGACTCATCTGATCATCAGCGAGGCCGCCCGGCAGACCATCCCAGCGGAAACGGATTGGGATGTTTCCAAGGTGGAAGCCCTGGCAGATGTTTGTTATGATTCCCGACAGATCGGGGCACGCATCGCTTCGGGTTCCTTTGTGACGGAAGGGATGCTGGTAGTACCCTGTTCAATAAAAACCCTTTCGGGAATCGCCGATTCCTACGCCAGTAATTTAATCATTCGGGCAGCGGATGTTTGTCTTAAAGAAGGTCGTAAGTTGATTCTGGCTGTGCGTGAAACCCCGCTTCACGAAGGGCATCTGCGGTTAATGCAACAGGCTGTCGAGGCTGGCGCGGTGATCTTCCCGCCCGTTCCTTCCTTCTATACCAGGCGACAAACGTTGGATGAACTGGTAACAGACCTCGCCGGGCGGATCCTGCTGCGGATGGGGATCGATAATGATGCCTATAGCCCATGGGAAGGAGGCTAAAAATTGCCGATTGCTTGTTAGTAAGCAATTATCTGTTTATAAGATTGTAAGGATGCTGTTATGCGTCTGGCCCAATGACATGCTAAAATAATTAATACGGAGGCTGATGAAAACTATGAGCAGTGCCGTTATTCTTTATATTGAAGATAATGTTGATAACCGAACGCTAATTCGCAGGATTCTCACGGCCGAAGGGTATGAGTTAAAAGAAGCCGCTAATGCGGCTGAAGCGCTGACAACGCTTAATTTAATGCATCCAGACCTAATTTTAATGGATATTAATATGCCCGACGTGGATGGATATACTCTCACTGCGCAAATCCGTGCCATGTCGGGCTTTGAGAGTGTTCCGATTGTTGCACTTACCGCCAATGTTATGCGCGGCGACAGGGAGCGGTCACTGGAAGCCGGCTGTGATGGATATATCCAGAAACCGATCGATATCGATATACTTCCGCAACAAATAGAGCGTTACCTGAGGAAAAAATAACTATGCCTGGCTCTCAAGATACGATTCGAAATCCCATGTCCGATACCCAGACAAGTAGAAAATCAGCGATTCCCAAGGATTGTACGGTCCTGGTCGTTGAAGATAATGTTTCGAATTTTGTTCTAATCGCACGCATGTTGGGTTATCTGGGAATCCACTGCGAATGGAAGACTTCCGGGTATGAAGTAGTCGAATATGCAGATACTTTACCCAGGCTTGACCTAATCTTGATGGATATCCGTTTGCCTTACGAGGATGGTTACGGCGCCTTAAAGAAAATTCGCGCCTCTGAACGCCTCAAACAGGTTCCAATTGTAGCAGTTACTGCAGAAGCCAGCCTGGAGCAAATGGATAAAGCTCGCTCATCAGGGTTCGACGGTTTTCTGGGTAAACCACTTGATCCAGACAAGTTCCCGGATCAAATTCGATACATCCTGAATGGTAAACCAGTTTGGGAATTGAGTTAGTCTCATCGTTTCATTACTGACATTCCTGCTCGTAATTAGTATGGTAAGGAGACCCTGATGTCGTCAGAAATAGAGAAACTGACTACCAAAGGACTGATCGAAAGGATCCTTGAACCAAATCCGAATATCAAAGATACGAGTTCACAACAACAAGCGCGTCTCACCATTGTTATCTCATTAATTTTAGGAGCGGTGAGTTTCGTTGGGGGAATTATTGGATTAATTGCCCGATTTCCAGCCAGCCTGATCGCCGGACTGTTTATCGTGACAGTCTCAATGGCAATCGCCTGTGCCTTGGGGCGGTCTGAAAATTTCATAGTAGGAAGCACCCTCCTGGTCGGCGGTTTGATCCTGGGCGGCTTTTTTATCGGTGTGACATTTTCAGAAATAACTGCCGTTATTATCATCCTGTTGATAGGAATAGTCCCCAGTTTTGCCCTGAGCATTATCCTTCTGCCCGTGTTGACAATCATCATCATCGCGGTCATTGTATTAATAACCATCGGTGTCCTTCCACTGATGGCCAGCGTTTCATCCGGCACGGAACTGATCCTCTTCTTCGGGCTGGCCCTGGTTGAGGGAGTGTTTGTTCTGATCGCATGGTACCGGGAAAGAACCGAAATACTGCAACAAGACGAAATAGGCAGTCTGCGTGGCAGGCTGGAGGAGCGCGTGGAGGAACGAACGCGCTATACCCGGATCGCGGCTGAGATTGCCCAGGAAATCATATCATCCTCATCGATTGAACAGCTGCTCGGTCAGGCGGTAAACCTGACTGCAGCTCGTTTTGGCTTCGCCGATGTTGGAATTTATCTTGCAGCCGAAACCGACCACTTTCTCGAGCTTCAGGCTGCCCAGGGATCCGACCTGGAGAAGCTGTTAAGGGCTGGCAAACGCGTAAAATTCGGCCCCCCGTCCCTCCTTGGCTGGGTGGCCGAAAACAAACAACAAAGGCTGGTTACAAGAATTACTGAGGATTCATTGCACCTGGATCCAGAACTTTTTGCTGGGAACCAATCCGAAATTTGTATTCCAATCCTCAGTGGTGATAATTTATTGGGCGTCATGGATGTGCAAAGTACCCGATCAACCGTTTTTGATAATGAAACCATCGTGGTTCTTGAGATTCTGGCCAGCCAGATCGCAACCGCCATCCATAATGTGCGCCTGCTCCAGGTGGAACAAGGCAGTATCCAGGAAGTAATCGAAACTTATCTGGCCGGATACAATATCGATCGAACAGGGACGGAAAACGAGATTTATCCAATCCTTCAAGGGCTTTTTTCTAAGACAGCCTATGTGAGCATGTTATTGGCGCCCGAAGGGAAAGCTCTTAAGGTAACTGCGAAATCCGACTCCCGGTTGCCAGAAGGGCAATCTTTGCCTGAATCGATCGCCGTTTCCATAAACGATCTCGAGCCATTCCTGACAACTGGCATTTTCCTGGGCGAGAGAAACCGCTTGAATTCTCTTCCATACAACCTCATCAGCGTTCTACGCCAATTGCAAATATTCAGCGCGGCGCTTATCCCCATCGTGCGCAATGGAGCCATTTCGGGAGTATTGGTCCTTGCCACCCGCGAGAAAACCCCGCTGGTTCAAACAACCTTGCAACCTTATATCAACCTGGTTAATCAACTTGGTATTACATTGGACCGCATCCAGCAAACTCAAAAAACTGGAGAGCACATTGTTGAAATGGAAACGACCGCCCTGTTCAGTTCAAAAATCTCCCGGGCAAAAAACGACAAGGATGTTCTTGAAGCGGTCCAGCATATATTTGGAGAGGTACCCACGGCTGCAGTCCTGCTGGTAGCTGAAAACGACAACCTGCGAGTAGCCTCCAGTTCCAACCTGGCTCTTACGGGTGAACCCGCCTCATTACCCGAATGGATTAACATTTCACCGGCTGAAATATTAAGACAACTTGGTAATCATGCCCTGGTGGAAGAAGTCAGTAAACTTTCCGCGCTAAATTATGCACAATATCACCCCGAATTGCAAAAATTCGTTGAAGATGAAGCCAACAATCTGCCTTCCCTTCACCCTGAACTAATCAAGTTTATCGAGGCTTTGCACTTCACCAGCGTGGCATTGTTGCCAATCACAAGCAACGAAGAAATAGTTTCTTTGATCATCGTCGGGACAGCGATTGATCAGCCATTACCAGCTATGCTCCAATCCTATACCGGTATTACAGAAATAATCGATTCAGCTTTTAACCGCATCCGCGAGGAAGAAAATATCGAACACAGGTTAAACGAGGATGAAGTGATCATTCTCATGAGCCAGGAAATAACCACGATTCGCGACCTGCCAACACTCTACGCCAAATTACACAGTCATATTCGCGAGACATTGGGGAATTTGAATTTCCTGATAGCTCTCTATGACCGGGAAACCGATTCGATATCGGTACCCTATTTGTTCGAGAAAGGCACCGATGATAATGCCATAAATAAGATCGAGCCTTTCCCTGTTGGCGAAGGGCTTACCTCCATCTTGATCCGCACGAAACAACCTCTTATGATAGTCGAGGATACAGAAAAACGTGTAACCGCATTGGGAGCAAAGATCGCCGGAAAGCCAGCCAAGTCCTGGCTTGGAACCCCAATGCTCGTTGCTGATGAAGTGATCGGCGCGATTGTCATACAAGATGTGGAACGTGAGCATGCGTTCGATGACAATGATTTACGTTTCGTGAATGCACTTTCGACCCAAGTTGCAGGCACCATATTTAACGGCCGCCTGCTGGAAGAAACACGAAATCGCGCCATCCAATTGCAAACAGCTGCCGAGATTGCGCGCGACATTTCGGGTTCGCTTGATCTTGGTGAGCTGCTCAAAAAGGCAGTTACGCTTATTCGTGAACGGTTTAATTTCTACCATGCAGCCATATTTCTGATCGATTCAACCAATGAATTTGCCAGTGTGCGCGAGGCCACCGGGGAAGCCGGTACGCAAATGAAACGATCCGGACATAAGCTGAAAGTGGGCTCCAAATCCATCGTCGGCTACGTGACCGGCAGCGGCGATCCGCTCATCGTAAACGATACAAATCGCGATGCCACGTATTATGCCAACCCGCTTCTGCCGGAAACTCGTGCCGAGGCTGCCCTACCACTTAAAGTGGGGCAACGCATTTTGGGCGCCCTGGATGTGCAAAGCGTGCTGCCCTATTCCTTTGGAGAAGAAGATATCAGCGTTCTTCGGATCCTGTCTGACCAAATGGCAATTGCAGTGATCAACTCAGAACTGTTCGCGGATACCCAGGAGCACCTTTCGCAGCACCGCTTGCTTCACCATGTAACCACTGCCGCTGCTTCCGGAACTACATTGGAAGAAGCGCTCAACAGTGCAGTTCAGGGCCTCCAGGTAACCCTGGGGGGTGATCGGGTTTCCATTTTGCTGGCAGACAAAGCCAGTAAAACATTGAAAATCAATTCGTTCGCCGGATATTCTGAGGAAGTGGGGCAACTCAGCATACCATTTGGCGAAGGTATTACAGGCTGGGTTGCTGTACATCTTCAGCCTCAACGAATAAATGATGTATCTCAAGACATGCGCTATATTCAAGTGGGGTCCAATGTTCGCTCTGAATTGGCCATACCGCTCTCTTATCGTGGAGACTTGTTAGGCGTTTTGAATGTTGAAAGCGATCAAGCCGGAGCATACAACGAAAACGACGAGGAGATGCTGGGGACGTTAGGTGGCAGTCTGGCTGCCATCATTTCAAACGCGCGCCTGATTGAACAGGTCCGCCGCCAGGTGGACCACGAACGCATGCTATACGAGGTAACCAGCAAGATCCGCCGTTCGACCGATATGCAGACGATCATGGCAACCACTACCAGTGAACTCAGCAAAGTGTTGGGGGCAAGACGCGCTCAAATCAAGCTCGAAATTAAAGATGATACCCAGGCTGAATCTCGGGCTGGTTCAGAGTAAAGATTGAGAGGATAACATTTTATGGATAAATCCGATCTTTCTACAACCTTCCTGGGAAGAATCCTGGCAAAGACCGGTGGATTTTTCCTGGTACTGGCTGTTTTGTTCGCTCAACTTATCCCTGATTTATTGGTTATTCCGGTTGCATTTTTTATCCAAGCGAACGCCGAATTGACAGGGGCGCAGGTCAGGCAGGCAGGACTTTTTACGGCAGGTACACTTATATGTAGCAATATTTTGCTGCTCATCTGGGTCCATCTTTTCAACCATCAGGCACGCATGATGATTGGCGAACGGCTGAATGGGATTCAAACGCCCACGTCGACCAAAGACGAAAAGCTCGTGGCGTGGAAACAAATCACTTCGGCCCCCTGGCATTACGGTATTGCGATCTTGCTTGTATCCATCTTTATTATGATTCTGCCTTTGCTCGGGTTCATGAGCCTCAGTTTAAAAGCATCTACAAACCAGTTGATCTATATACTCATGGGCTCGGCAGTATCCGCTTCCGTAACCATTGCAGTGGGCGCGTTAATCCTCGAGCACCTCCTTTCCCCTGCCAGGGCAATTCTCCTGCCAGAAGAATTTGAAAATCAACTGGCTGGTTCGGCCGGCGCAGGAATGTTGATCAAATTCCTGGTGGTTATTTTCATCATGGTTCTGGTGAGCGTTCTGCTGGTAGCGCCCGTTGGATATCACAGTACCATTACCGTCTTAATTGGCGGTGTGATCGGAACGCAAGGGGCGTTGCAAAGCCTGCAGGTCCAAATTCTGATCGCTGCGTTTGCCGCGTTATTGCTGGGACTCGGCCTATCCCTGCTGCTCTCCCGCTCTGTATCCGACCCCATTCATCACATCATCTCAGTATTGAACAAGGTGGAAAATGGAGATCTTAAGTTACGAGCCGATGTGGAAGCAACCGATGAAGTGGGCGAATTGGCCATGCACTTCAACCGGATGATCTCGCGCCTGGACACATTACAGGGAACGCTGGAAAGCCAGGTGGCTGAACGAACGGAGCAACTGAAGGCCACCCTCGAGGTCAGCCATGTTGCCAGCACCATCCTGGATCCGGACGAACTGATAAAGAAGGTGGTCAACCTGATTACTGACCGCTTTAGCTATTACTACACGGCAATTTTCCTGATCGATGATTCTGGACAATGGGCGGTTCTAAAGGAAGCCACCGGTTCAGCCGGTCAAACTCTTAAATCGCGCGGTCACCGGCTCCCCATAGGCGGTAAGAGTATGGTGGGCACGGCAATTTCCACACGTCAGGCTCGTATTGCGCTGGATGTTGGCATAGAACCAGTCCGTTTCGAAAACCCACTCCTTCCCGATACTCGTTCGGAAATCGCCCTTCCGTTGATAGTTGGCGAACGTATCATCGGCATCATGGATGTGCAATCGAAGCAGGAAGCTGCATTTAAAGAACAGGATGTTGAGACCCTCCAGGGCATGGCAAATAGTGTTGCGACTACTTTGGAAAACGCCCGTCTGTTTCGGGAGACGCAAAAGAGCCTTGAAGAGTTACGCTTGATACAGCGAGAAAACGTTGTACGAACCTGGTCTGAATCCGCGCAGGAAAAACAAAGCTATGAATATGCTTCTACAACAGAGGGACTTTCATCAGATGCCATTCTCTCTGCCATTGATGTTCCGCTAATCCTGCGGGAACAAATCATTGGCCAGTTGCACCTGGAAGGACAACAAGACTGGACGCCGGAGGAACGCAGTCTGGTTGAAGCCGTTGCCACCCAGGCTGCGTTGGCCATGGAAAACGCCCGCTTATTGGATGAAAGCCAGCAAATGGCAATGCGGGAACGTCTGACAGCAGAAATAACGGGAAAAATATGGTCTTCCCCCAATACCGATACCATCCTTCAAACCGCCATCAAAGAGCTCGGGCGTGCTTTGCGTGCTGATGAAGCAACAATCGAACTAAAATTGGATGATAACTAGGCGATATGAACAATCAACCTCTGTCGACTGACCTTGTGGTGAAAAAAAGACCTTTATTTGGTTCGTTCAGCCTGCGCGCCAAATTAATTCTCGGTAACATGCTCATCATCATTATTGCAGTTGCCGCTACCGGGTACTATGTCTATTCACGATCAAGCCAGGCAAACGCTTATTTGTCCAATCAATTGGATACGAACGTAGCTCAACAGGCACAGGAAAATTTAAACAATACGAGTGTCTCACAGGCCACCACGCTAAATAACTTCTTTGTACTCATGGGAAGAGACATCTCGAATATCGGTGCAAATGCATCCAACCTTTTATCACAGGAAACAACTCTCAATAATACGGCCTTTTGGGATGGATCGAAAGCATTGGCACGCTTATCGAACGGGAGTTGGGATAACTCGAAGACAGAACCCAGTTCGGTTTTTATCCCTGCAAAGCAAGATCTTACGCCCGACCTGGTGGCCGAGTTAAATACTCTAAAACAATTAGACCTGACTGCGCCTACAATTCTCAAACAAAATCCAGATACGGTAGCCATTTATTTTGGTGGCAAATCTGGAGAGACGATCTATTATCCAAATATTGACCTGGCCTCGGTTGTGCCGCCAGATTTCGACGTTACCAGCCGAACCTGGTATATAAATGCTTCTCCGGCACAAAACCCGGGCCATAAATCCGTTTGGTCAGACCCCTATCTCGACGCTGCGCTGCATGGTCTGGTGGTAACAACCAGTACACCTGTCATTGACGCCGGAGGAAATTTCCGTGGCGTGGTTGCTATGGATATTCAACTCAATCGAATATCGGATCTGGTTTCCAACATCAAAGTAGGCAAGACTGGTTATGCGTTGCTAATTGACAAAAATAAACGATTAATTGCCATGCCAGCAGCCGGGTATAGTGATCTAGGCTTTAATTCTACAACAGTCCCACTCGGAGAAGTATTGGATCCAAAAAAACTTACCTCGATACCGGCCGGTCTGTTCCAGGTATTCAGTAATACCGCCTCCGGAAACAACGGCATCGAGACAATCAACATCGGTGGCGTTGACCGGTTCGTTGCCTATGATCCCATCCCGGAAGTGAATTATGGACTGGTTATTATCGTGCCTTCCAACGAACTTTTAACTAATGCGATCACTGCCAGGCAACAAATCGCTCAAGAAACTGCAAGTACCACCTCCCGCAGCTTATTCCTGGTGATTGCAATTTTGGCTGGCGCACTAATTATTACTTTAATCATTGGTAACAGCCTGACTTCACCGCTCAGGGCATTGACACATACTGCAGAAAAAATCACGCAAGGTGAACTTACTTCAGAAGCAAGGGTTCAGGGACGCGACGAAATCGGGAAGCTGGCCCTGTCAATCAACACAATGACCTCTTCTTTGAGAAATACGATCCAAAATCTTGAGCAAAAAGTTGAAGAACGTACTTCCGACCTGCTACGCAAATCTTTGCGCCTGCAAGCCTCTGCCCAAATTGCTCACGATGCAGCGGAATTTCAAGATATCCAGATTTTGATCAAACAGACCGTTGACCTGATATCCAATAGATTCGGCTTTTATCATACCGGCATTTTCTTGCTGGATGAATCTGGAGAACACGCGGTATTAATGGCTGCTTCTTCCGAAGGGGGTGCAAAAATGTTGGCGCGCGGGCACCAACTGGAGGTTGGTATCCAAGGCATAGTAGGTGCAGCTGCCAATCAGAATAGAACCCGAATAGTGATGGATGTTGATGTGGATCAGGATTTTTATAAAAATCCTGATCTCCCACTAACCCGGTCTGAAGCGGCCATACCACTGACCGCGCGCGGAAAAGTACTTGGTGTCCTCGATATCCAATCAACCGAGATATCTGCATTCCAACAAGATGATGTGGAAATGCTGCAGACCTTGGCTGACCAAATTGGCCTGGCCATACAAAACGCCCGCTTGATCACGGAAAGCCAGGTTGCGCTTCAAAAGTTGGAAAACAGCACTTCGGAGAATATTCGCCGCGTTTGGCGGGAGCGAGTGGGTGGCAGCAAGCATTCCTACCGGTATGCACATATGGGAATCTCAGCGATGCAAGCTCCCGAAACCATCCCTGGCAACGGCGTAAACATTACGAACCCTTTGAGAATTCCAATAACACTGCGAGGCGAGCCACTTGGAACAATCTTGCTGCAACGGTCAGCAGACATTAGCTGGAGCGAAACAGAACGGTCCCTGGCTATTGAAATCGCCGGCCAGGTTGGCCTGGCGCTGGAAAATGCCCGCCTGCTGGACGAAGCCCAGCGCCGGGCGGCCCAGGAACAATCCATGAGTGAACTGGCAGCTAAATTGAGCCGTTCTTTGGACCCGGACATTCTGCTTCAAACTGCAATTCGCGAACTCCATCAATTGCCAAATGTTACGGAAGTTTCTGTTTACCTGGCGCCATCTGGTAAACCCACGCCTGACGATGCATCCTGAAATTAAGGTTCTGGCATACGGATAAACCATTATGAGCATGGAAACCAAGAAAAATAATCCCCGACGCGCAAGAAGCCTGTCTGCCACACTGGCAATTTCATTCTTAATTTTGAGTGTCGTAATCTTGATAGCCTCCGGCAGCTTGCAATTATTCTTTAATATCCGGGCCCAGCAACAAGCTATATCCAGCCATCAGCAGGTAATCGCTCAAGATGCAGCCAGAACAGTTAGTAGTTTCATCGAGGAAAATTTTAGTGTACTGACATCGACGGTTGGACTGATTCATCCAAATACATTATCACCAGCCGCACAGACCCAGATTCTGCAAAGTCTTTTGGCGAACCAACCGGCCTTTCGCCAATTTGCCATTTTTGATGCCCAAAAAAATGAAACAGCTGTGGCATCCCGGGTCCAGTCATACGGCTCGAAATTAATAACCAGCCTTGTTACGAGTGATGTACTGGCACAAACCCAGAAAGGGCAAAGGTATATCGGCCAGGTCTATTTCGATGCAGTCAACTTTGAACCGGTTGTTCTCATGGCAGTTCCGTCGACCAGCGTGGTGGGAGAATTCCAAGGGACATTGGTGGCTGAATTAAACTTGATCTCCATGTTCAATCTGGTAGATCAACTTAAGGTGGGAAACACGGGCTACGCGTATGTAGTAAATAGCCAGGGCAAACTGATCGCGTACAAAAACACCTCACTGTCATTGAATGGCGAGGATGTAAGTACTATTAGCGCGGTCAATAGCTTCATCCACAACCCTGCATCCAATCCAGTAAAAGGAGCAAGCCTATACACCGGCATGAACGGTGCATTGGTGGTTGGTACTTATGCTTCCCTGGGAACGCCTGAATGGGCAGTGGTTACTGAATTGCCCTGGCAGGAAGCTTATGGTGCGATTATTCAAGACGGGGTCGCTTCAGTTGGAATCATACTGGCGTTAGCAGCTCTGGCTGCTGTGGCGGGCGTGTTATTGGCCCGTCGATTGGCAATTCCACTAACTGAACTGACCGATACCGCCACCGTCATTGCAGCCGGCGACCTGAAACAAAGAGCCAAAGTGAGTGGTGGGGTTGAAGTAGAAGCACTCGCCAGTGCCTTCAATAATATGACGGATCAACTGCAAGGGTTGATCGGCGGCCTGGAAGAGCGAGTCTCTGAGCGGACGCGTGTACTGGAAAAGCGTTCCCTCGAGCTGCAAAATGCTGCCCAAATTGTGCGCCAGGTCTCTACCATTCAAGATATAAATACCTTATTGATCCAGGTCACACGATTAATCAAAGAAAGATTTGGATACTACCACACCGGTATTTTCATGGTGGATGACAATGAAGAATATGCAGTTCTAAAAGCCGCGGGGAGTGATGCCGGGCAATTAATGCTTGCAAACAAACACAAACTAAAAATCGGAGAAACAGGCATTGTAGGATATGTAGCCAAAACCGGCGAACCAAGGATTGCATTGGATGTAGGGACAGATGCCTTCCATTTTCAAAATCCGCTTTTGCCTTACACGCGCTCAGAGATGGCGCTGCCTCTGAGGGTCTCGAATCGTATCGTCGGCATCCTGGATATTCAAAGCGATAAAACCAATGCTTTTGATCAAAGCAGTATTTCTTTCATGCAAATCGTGACTGACCAAATAAGCATTGGTATTGAAAGGTCTAATCTTCTCCAGGAATTACGACGGAATGCCGTCACCCTGGAACAGACGTTGCAAGATAATACATCCCGAACCTGGCGAAATTTCCTGGAACTGCGTCAAGGATATTTGGGGTACCAATATGATGGGGTGACCATGGAAAACCTTCCGAATCCTCCTATGGAAGGAATTCAGGCAATGAAAAAGGATGGGACAGCGCCTGCCAGGCGCCAAACTGACAAAACCGCTAATACGCTGGCCGTTCCAATCCGGTTACGCGGGCAGACTCTCGGAACATTAAATCTGCAATTCCAGGGAACGGATATCCCGCTAGAAACCCACAGATTGGTGGAGGAAGCAGCCGACCGACTTGCCCTTGCTCTGGAAAATGCCCGCCTGGTTCAAGACGCACAACGACTGGCCCTGCGTGAACGGCAGATCAATGTGATTTCAACTCAGGTACAACAATCCACCAACCTTGAAACGCTTCTGCAAAACACGGTGCGGGAGTTGGGGAATGCCCTGGGCATGCCAAAAACATTTATTCAAATCGGTTTAGTTAATTCCGGACCTGAGCAAGATCAATAGGTCGGTTGAGGAAGAGGCGAATCAATGCTATCAGGCTTCATAAATTTATTCAGCCCCCCTGCCTTTGATGACCCTGTAAAGGCTGCCCAGTCGCGCAACAGCCATACAATTTTGCTCGGCACGCTGGTATTGACCTTCATATCTCTGATCTATACCATCATTCTTCAAATGCCGGGCCAGATAACGGTTGCCGCCATTGTGCTTGTCATCGAATTCGGTCTGTTGGTACTGATCCAAATAAGACATATCCAACTAGCAAGTGCGATCTTGACTTCACTTTTGTGGGCCGCTTTGGTTCTTGACATTGCCCTCGGTGGCAGTATCCGCAGCATAAGCTTCGGTTGCTTTGCAGCCATCATATTAATAGCCGGGTTGACAATCAGCAACCGCGCCGGATTCATATTTGCTGCACTTTCGCTGATCGCTTCTGGAAGCCTGGCTTTTGCCGAGAATCGAGGATCCCTCCCTGCTTATAACGAAGTAGGCACCGGCCCGATGCTTCTATGGTATGGCTTTGAATTGATCGTTATTGCTTTGTTATTTTACCTGGCCATCCACAGTATTTCATTTATATCCCGCAAGGTCACGGGCAAAGCAAAAGCCGTGGAAGCAGCCAATGCTTTAATCGAGGCAAGCCAGGCTGACCTTAAACAGCGTACCTCTACCCTGGAAAAGCGCAATACCACTTTGCAAAATGTTGCGGCTATATCCCGGATTGCAAATAATGTAAAAAGTGAAGAAGAACTTCTTGAACAAACTGCCAATATATTGATAGACCAGAACAAAATGGAAAATATAAGCATTTTTGTCCTGGACCAGGTGGAGGAAAATGTAATCCTGCAGGTATCCTGCAGTCAAACAGGGAAACCCCTTGCGCCGGCTGGAACCCAATTGAATGTAATCAGAAGTGAATCTACGAACGTGTTAATAGGCGCCCACACCCTGCATTTTAAGATCGGCGTATGGAATTATTATATCGACTCTCCAAAAAGTCTTCCGGATATGCAAACAAATTTGACCTTTGCCCTGGTTGGCAATGAACGGTTATATGGATTGTTGAACATCCAGGATGAATCTCCCGATCCTCAGGAAATTGGAATAGAAACATTACAAACCGTTGCCGATCAAATTGCCCTTTCCATGTCAAATATTCGAATGCTAAACGAATTGCAAAGTCGTGTCAAAGAAATCGGTCTGCTGGTGGGAGGCACCGTCCGGAGTGCCTGGGAACAACTAGCAAGCGGTGGAATGATTGGGTATACCTATAACCGTTTGCAGGTCTTGGCAGCCAATGAAACATTTCCCCCGGAAGTTGCCGGGCAATTACTGGCTGGAAAGTCCGTTTCATTCATCAGCGAAGAAACAATCCCGCGAGCACGCCTGGCAGCCCCCATCAAGCTACGCGATAACATCATTGGCGTGATTGGGTATGATAACGACAACGTCAACCACGAATGGCAGGAAGATGAAAAAGTACTGCTCGAAACAGTAGCATCCCGTGTAAGCCTTGCACTTGAAAATACCCGGCTGGTGGCCGAGGCACAACAACGCGCTGAAAGGGAGCGGATGATCGCCCAAGTTACCACCAGGATGCGTGAAACGTTGGATATCGAAACGATCCTAAAAACAGCGGTTAATGAGATGCGGCAATCGCTTGCATTGAGCGGAGCGGAAGTCAGGTTGGAGTTGGCCGAGAAAAGTGATCCAGCAGAGGTAAGCCATGAGTAAACAGAGCCCGGTAATTGGTTTTATCTTTGCATTAATAGTCTGTCTATCTGTTTCCTGTTCGGGCGCAACACCTCCGCCTACCGCCGCCCCTTTGAAGATCGAATGGAGCCTGTGGCAGGGGGATTACACTTTGCTGGTTGCAAATCAAATGGGTTTCTTCAAAGCGCATGGTGTAAATGTCGAACCAGTCCGCTACGATTCTTCAACAACAGGTCTTCCCGATCTGGCCGGGGCAAAACTGGATGGCGGCATCTTTTCGATGAGCGATTTCCTGCTGGCAGCAAATTCAGCCGATATCAAAGCAGTGATGGTCAGCGATAATGGCGGCCAATATACCGTTGTGGCTTCACCCGATATTAAAACCCTGAATGCACTGCGAGGAAAACGGATTGGGTTAAACCTACATACATCCAGCGAAATATTTGTAACTGACATGCTCAAGACCAGGTTCATGACAGTAAACGACGTTACCTATGTTGAAATGTCACCCGACCAGGTTTCAAAAAACATTCCCAGCCAGATTGATGCCGGCCTGGTGTGGGAGCCTTATACCACCCAGGCCCTTAAACAGGGAAAAGTAGTGGTTTATCAAAGCGATGCGATTTCCAATTTGCTGCCCAACTTGATTGTTTTCCGTACTAGTGTGATTAATCAGCGTCCGCAGGATATCCGTGCTTTCCTTCAAGCCTGGGATGAGGCGGTGCAATATCGCATCAGCCATCCGCAAGAATCACTTGCGATTATCGCGAAAGCGACCGGCCTGAGCACCAGTGACTTACAAGCGACCGGCAATATAACGCTCTTTACGATCAGTGATAACCTCAGTCTGTTTTCCAATATGGCAGGTTCAGATCCGAGTTCAATCTATTATATTGCCGGTACAAACCGGGATTTTCTTATAACGGCAGGTTATTTAACCAATCCGCCCAATCTCAACACCCTGCTTGATCCCTCTTATCTGAAATAGGAAAATACCATCTCCGATGAGTTTCACGGGTAGATAGGATACAAAATGCAGAAGCTAAGCAACTGGTTTAAACAGCTCCCACCAATAACCCGCCGGGTATTATTGACGCTTGGAATAACCACCCTGGCATTTATCGTATTTAGCCTGGCAACGATTGGAGATTTGCTGGCACCAAAGAATATTCAGGAAATTATTGTTAACCCAGTACCAATCGTTATGAGCATAGTGGGCCTGGTTGCAATTTTCCTGGGCTTGAAAGGGAAGACGCATATCGCCAGTTACCTCTTGATCGCGGCGGTTTATATTGGTTTCCTGATCATTGCAATTGTTTCTCTTCAAACCACCTACTCGACGGTAGCCGAATTGATAATCGTAGTTGTACCGATAGTGATCGCCATCCAATCATTATCCGAAAGAGAATTTATCTGGATAGTCATCCTGGCGATTGTAGGCCGGTCTGTCATCCAATTAACCAGCACATTTAAACCAATCAGTCCGCTAACGGGAGCAAGCGCACAAACCGCACTTTTTGCTCAATGGGCATCCATTATCGTTGTGATTTTATTTGGTGTTTATGTAGCTCTTAATCTTAATACCTACTCATTCCGAGTCAAGATGATCCTGATCCTGGGAATCCTGACGATCATTCCAACGGCAATAATAACTTCCATCACCAGCGATAACCTGCAATCAAACCTGATCGGCCAGGCAAATCAAGGCCTGGTTTCATCGTCCAACCAGCTTGCTGCTTCGGTTGACTCATTTATTCAAATAAACCTCGATGCTGTCAGAACCAGTGCCCAGAGTACGGCTCTGGTCGATTATATTTCCCAACCCATCGTCGCCACTACGGGCAGCGGTAAGCTGTTTCCACGCGGAACAGACCTGGAAAAAGCAGCTGCCATTGACCTGTATGCGTTGTTAAAGAAAGATCCACTTAATATTGTTTCCTGTAAAGTATTTGATTCGGCCGGAACAATCCAACTGAGCACCAATCAGATCGAGACTGGGCTCTATGGATTAACATACCAATACTATCTAAC